>Ga0208612_1000143_pt1 | contig 39357 bp, 38 predicted proteins | sample AntDryMetagUQ889_FD_188089 | JGI IMG/M metagenome (GOLD analysis project Ga0208612, IMG submission 188089) | Polar desert microbial communities from Antarctic Dry Valleys - UQ889 (SPAdes) | ecosystem: Environmental > Terrestrial > Soil > Desert | place: Antarctic Dry Valleys | collected 2008-12-31 | reverse complement strand
GATCAACCTGGCGGTCTTCCCCGTCGCGTTCACCGCGCTCAGTCGCGAGCGGCACGTCGGCTGGGTGCTGTGGGCCTTCGTGCTGGGGGCCCTCGCGTCGGTTGCCTACGGGCTGTTCGGGCCCGTTCAGGACAGCGATGACATTGGGCGGCTCAGCGGCGCTGGCGTGAACGCTAACGATCTCGCAGTGCTGCTCGTGGGCGGGGGAGTTTTCGCAGCCGCGATTGCCGCCACCGCCTCCCGGCCGCATCTGAGGTTGGGGGCGACTATGGCCGGCGTCCTCTGCCTGGTCGCGCTCCTCTTGACCCAATCGCGGGCGGGACTTGTCGCCCTGGCAGTGGCCCTGTTTGCCTCGCTGCTGATCGCAAAGCGCAGACGCGGCGCTGTGGTCGCGGCAGGGCTCGTGGCGGTCGCTCTGGTCGTCGGTTACCTCGGAGCGGTCGCCTCCCCGCAGGCGCAAGACAGATTGACCGCCGAGCTCGCCACAGGCACCGGCCGGACGGATCTCTGGACGCTTGGACTGCGCGTCGTCGAGGATCGGCCCATCCTCGGTGCCGGCATCGGCAACTTCGGTGCGACTTCGCAGCTTTACGTGCTCGAGCCGGGGACGCTCGAGAGCCGGAACATCATCACGAGAGCCGACGAGCCGCGGGTGGCCCACAACATGTATTTGGAGATGTTCGCCGAATTGGGAGTGATCGGGTTCGCGCTGTTCGCGATGCTTCTCGCCTGGCCGCTGGCGATCACGCTCCGGGCGGCTCGGAGCTTCCTCAGGCAGGGCAACCTACGCATGGAGATCCTCACGCGCGCCTTGTTCGCGGCGCAAGCCGCTGCACTGGCCGCAGGCTTCTTCGCGTCGCTGCAGTACAACAAGCAGCTCTGGCTCGTGCTCGCGCTGGGCCCGGTCATGGCCGCATTCGCGGACGCGAACGGTGTGCAGCGTCAGCCCACCCCGAGCTCGGCGTACACGCCCAGGGTGCCGCTAACCATCGCCTCGAGCGTGAAACGCTCCTGGTAGCGCCGCTGAGCGCGTTCGCCTTGGGCCGCGGCGAAATCGGGATCGCGCAGCAGCCGCAGGATTGCGACCGCGAGCGCCACGGCGTCGTGGGGCGGCACCAACAGGCCGGAAGATTCGTGGACAATCGCTTCGGAGGTGCCGCCCACATCCGTCGCCACGATTGGCAGTCCAGCTGACATCGCCTCGATGACCGTATAAGGGAAGGCCTCGGCGAACGCCGGGTTGACGAACAGGTCGGCGCCGCTCAGCACGCCGTCCGGCCCGTTGGTTGCACCCAAGAGCGCGACCGATTCCTGTAATCCGAGGCTCCGGATGCGCGCTTCCACCGCGGCTCGGTCGTCCCCGTCCCCGGCGATGACCAGCCGGACCTCGGGCAGATCTTGGGTGACTTTCGCCATGGCCTCAATCAAGAGGGGCACGCCTTTCGAGGCACGGAGTTCCGCGATCGTGCAGACGAGGGGACCTCCCCCTCGGAGGGTCGCGACTTGGGGATGCACCTGACCCCCTCGGATGGGCTCCCTGCCGTTGTGGACGACGCGGGTACGTTCCGAAGGTCCGATCTTGGCGGCGACGCGACGTTCGGCCTCGCAGACGCAGAGGACTCGGGTCGCTGCGGGGGCCAGCGCCTGTTCGATCAGCCTGTAGGCCAGCCTTTCGGCACGCCGGGGGAAGTAATTGGCAAACGCGTAGAGATGCGGCGTGAAGACGAGGGGGATCGACGGCGAGGCGACACGTGCGATACGCGCCAGAAAGCCGGCTTGCGAGCCGTGGGCATGAATCAGATCCGGCTTAAAGCCCCGAATCGCCATGCCCAGCACTTGGATTGCCTGCAAGTCGGCCCGGGGCGAAGGCGATCTTGGGATTTCCACTTGGATTACCGGCACGTCGAGGTCGGCGCGGCGACAACTAAGTGGCCCGCAGAGCGCCACCTCGTGACCCTTGGCCGCGAGCGCCGCGCTGAGACGAGCCACATGGTTAAAAACCCCACCGCGGTCCGGACGCAAGACCATCAGGATCCGTGACATTCAGAGCTCCTCCGACTCAGGACCATGAAGCCGGGGTTCGCCTGAGCGATTTCCAGCTCACCGAATTACCCCTCCCCGCTGCCGCCTACCGCGCGAGTCGCCCGTCGAGCAGCAGTCGAGAATCGGCTCAGTCTCGGAGATGCCGAAGTCACCTCGGAGGCGCCGGGCGGGCGACGAGCTGGCGACTGACATCTGGGTCGCCAACAGGATCGCTTCCTCGGAGGTCATCCCCGTTGGCATTTTCGAGGGCGTTCCGGGATCCTGGGCTGATAACTCGTCGTCGCTGTCGGCGACCTCGGGGGATTCGGGCGAGTGGCGTCGACCTCATCTGAAAGAGCGTCGACGAGCCTACCGCGCGGCGTTGGCGCGGTCAGCGTTGCGGTCAGCCTTGACACCCTCCATCAAACGTCACGATACAGATCGCCGCGTGGGTCTCCGGCCCCCAGCGCTGGATAGCAATGTCTTGCCCGACGCGATTCGCAATGCTGGGCGTCGAGGCGCATGCCGATCTTCGGGGCTACGTGCCGCGGACCCAGGCTCATGGAGATCTCTCGGACGAGCCACGCGCTCGCACGTCTCGCTCCTGCACTTCTCGTGGACGGAAGGTTTTCCGCAGGTCCTATTGGAGGCGTTCGCCGCAGGACTGCCGGTTGTCGCGACTGGCGTCGGGGCCGTCGCCGCCGGCGCGGCACGCTTGGTCGACCCGGGTGATGCTGCGACCGCCGCGCGTGAGTCGACCTCCTTGCTTCCAACCCCGTGTTGCGCGATGACCTCGCCGAATGCGGACTCGAGCGCGTCCGAGGCATGACTCGCACGCACGAAGTCGCCCGGGTGGCCGCTTTCATCGCTGTCACGCGTCCTTAAGGTAACGCAGTTCTCCATCTGCGTCACCAGCAACAGCAGGCCCTGCGAGGGCTCTTCCAGAGCATCAGCCGGATGGACGTCATCGGGTTCCACGGGGTCGAGCTATCGAAGACGATCTCAGCTGAATCCGATCAGATCCTTGAGTCGACCGGCGCGGCGAGCGACCAGGACGGCGCTTCGTCGAACGACAGCGCCGCAGGGGACGGCTCCCGCGAAGAAGCGCTCCTGAAAGCCACCCAGATGGCAGTCGCTGACAGCAGCAGTGCAGAGATCGAGGAAGCTCTTCGGAGCGATTTCGGGATCGAGAACCCGCAGGGCATCGTCGACGAGGTTCTGGGAGAGACCTAGCTCTGACCGGGACTACGGATCCTGCCAGATCCGCTCGCCCGAGCCGAACAGGCTGATCTCCTTCAATCTGGCGAATGTGATGATGCGCTGGGCGGCGCTGTAGAGGGGGTGGCATGCACTCAGGACCAGTCGCTCGTAGCCTACGTCTTGAACCACCCCGATCTCCGTCGGGTCGACGATGTCGACCTTTTCGACCTCATACGTGAACGTGGCGTAGGGCATGTCGAGCGTGATCTCGTCGCCGGGCTCGATCTCGTCCATGCGCTTGAACGGTGCATCGTATGTCGTCCTGTGGCCCGCGATTCCTACCGTCTTTCCCTGCCCGGGAAAGGCGGAGCCGTCTCCCTGCCGCTGCGTCTCAGGATCGTCTGAGGGCGAGTAGTGGCCCGGGCCCTTCTGGAGCGAGGCCGTGTCGGTTCCCTCGACGGCGACCGAGTCGACATCGATGGACGGGATCGCGATCTCCCCAATCCCCTTGCCCGGCGCCACCTGAGGCGATTGTTCGAAGCGATCAGCGAGAATCGCGACCCGCTCTTTGAGATTATCGGCGCCCTCGGCGGCATCGAAGTCCGAAGCGTCGGGAAAACTGCGTTCGAGTTCGCGCAAGTCGTCTTTGGCCTGGCCCTGCTTGATCGAGGCGTAGAGGCTCGATAGCGGCTCCCCCCAAGCGAGCGTGAGGCCGACGTCGGCGGCGATCACGAGCCCGGCGGTGATCAGCGCGGTGGCGAGGATGCGAAGAAAGCGGCTCACGACGCACCAATCATTGCGCAGTGGGGCGGCGGTTGGCTCCAGGTAGGTTCACGGCGGCGCCCTGTGGCGCATCGGATTGGCGAGCGCCAAGAAGGAAAGAGAGCTAGGAGATGGCGACCGTCCATGAGTTCATCGGACGATCGGTCGTCCGCGTCGTGTGGTGGCGCTTCGGTCGCCAGATCCAGGTCGCCGGCGTGGCCGCGCTCTTCCTTGCAGGCTTGGCCGGCTACCTCCTCAGCCGCAGGCGCCCGCCGGAGGGCTGACGCTCGCTGGTGCTGAGCCGGTTCCACGGGGTGGGGTTCTGGCTGCGGTCGTCTGCTTTGCAGCCGTGGCCGCGCCGCCTGCGCTCGCCCCGGCGGGGGAGTTTCGGGCATCGGGGATCCGCTGTTTCCGGAGGCCGGTAACCGGGGATACGGACGTGCCGCCCGCAACCCCGGCCGAGGCTCAGGAGATGTTCATCCCCTCGACCTACGAGCGCGGAGCCATGGCCCTACAGGCGCTTCGCGCAAGGGTGAGTGCGGCCGTCTTCGACGAGATCATGCGCGAGTGGGCGACCACATTTCGCCACGGTAACGCCAACACCGGCGACCTCATCGCGCTCAGCGAGGCCGAGTCAAGGACTTGACCGAGCTCTTCGAGGACTGGCTCTATCGGTCGGGCAAGCCAGCGGGGTACGGCCGGTAGCGGAAAAGGGGCTAGGGGAGGCGCCGGACATGTCAGCCCGCCGGTGCCCAGCCCGGGTCGAACATGCTTGAGGCTGTCGGTCGCTCGAGAAGAGGTTGGTGATGGCGAGGTAGGGGTAGGGGCCATGGCCGTCTTCGGCAGCAACGAGCGCCTCGCCGTCCGGCGAGAAAGCCGCCGCGTATCCGACGGGACCCGAGTAACCCTCCTCATAGTCGACGAGTCGCTCGACCGAAGTACCGCCAGAGGTCATCGCCCAAAGGTCCTTTCGAACCGTCATAGCGCCCGCTCCTTGGGCTGAAGAACGCAATCGTCTCCCCATCGGCAGAGAACGCGGGCTCGGTATCGGGTTGTGACGCGTCGGCCGTCAGGTTTGCCGCGGATCCGCCACCGATCCGGACCGTGTAGACATCGAAATCGCCGTCCCGGTCGCTAGAGAAAGCGACGAGGTCGCCGTTGCCGGAGACTGAAGGTTCGGCGTCGTCGGCAGGACTCGAGGGGGTGAGGTTCTTCGGCCGGGAGCCGTCGCCTTTCATCACGAAGACGTCATCGCCCGGCGCGGTCGCTGACGAAGGCGATTCGTCCGTCGGGGCCGAAGGACGGCGAGTGATCGTCTGCCCTCACCCGTGGGCGCAGAGATCCAGATGTCGGCCGGATTCGAGGCCGTGCTGGCGGTGTAGACGAGGTGACCGTTTTCACCTCGAAGAGCGGCCTGCGCGGGCCCTGGGGCAAGCAAGAGGTGGACGGCAAGCGCGATGAACGGACACGTCCGGGCGAGCGCTCGTTCGACGCGGCTGCGGGGTTGATGGGACAAGGCTCGTGGTCGGCGGGGGCGGGCCCGCTCTGAAGCTTCCATGCTCATGGGGGCAAGGTCTCGCACTTTGCGGGACCTTGTGAGAAGGCGATGAGACCTACTCTCATGCAAGAGCACTACGCCTTCCGCATTCGCAACAGGTCGCCCACCCGGAGGATTCATTCACCCAGAGCTGAAGCTTTCGATACCGTGGCGATGTTCATGTTCAAGCGCCGAGATCAGATCGAGCGACGAAGGTGGGATGCTCCCCCTCAGGGTTCGGGCGTTGGCTCGCTGCTGTCTGAGACCGCGGCAAGGATCGACGAGCTGATCGCGACTGCTGAGCGCACCGCTTCCTCGGTGCGCGACCGGGCCGCGGCCCAGGAGCCTGATGCCGTCGCGAGCCGTCGCGAGCGAATCGTTCGCGAGCTTTCGCTGAGCCTTGTCGACCGGGTGGATGCCCTGCGCGACGAGGCCACCGAGCTTCGTCGCGCACTCGAGCGGGCCGAGCGCGTTTTCTCGCAGAGCGTTCCGGCGAGAAATCGGGACGCCAAACCTTCGAGCGCTTCACCAATCGAGAGTCATCCTTTCACTCATGCCCTTCCGCCTCCGATCGAGCCGCAGCCCTCGGACGTTGCTCCCTCGCAGGGCGTCATCCTCCTGGCGACGCAGATGGCGGTTGCGGGAAGCGGGCGCGAGGAAATCGCCGCTCGGTTGCGCAATGACTTCGGCGTGACCGATACGGAGGCGGTCCTCACTCGCGCGCTTGGGGCCGCTCGATGAGCCACTTGGAACCCAGCGGGGCGAGCTTCGCCCGCTCGAGCCTCCGAGACACAGTCACCCAGGCGGCCGGTCGGATCGATTCCATCATCGATTCGGCCGAGGAGATCGCCAACCAAATCCACGCGGAAGCCGTCGCCGAAGCAAGCGCCTACCGAGATTCGCAAAAGGCCAAAGTCGACGCGCTCGTTGCCGAGCAGCGCGCTCAGTTCGGGGCCCTGAGCAAAGGCTTCTGCGAGCGCGCGCAGGCGCTTCACAGAGAAGCCGAGGTCCTCGCAACGGAGATCGCAAGCGCTCTCCACTCGCTCGAATCGCGCGAAGAGGAGGTGGCGGTTTCACCGGAACTGGCCGAGCCGAAGGAGGATCAAGTGCCACCTGTAGGCCGGGACACGGGTGAAGCGCCACTTACCGGCACTGGCCCGCTGGCCGGGGAGACGATCTCGCCGGAGGCGATCGAAGCCGAGAAGGCAGCCGAGACCGAGGGTTCGGCTGAGGCGACACGCGAAGAAGCGCTTCTCCGGGTGACTCAGATGGCGGTGGAGCGTCGCGCCCGCGACGAGATCGAGGCCACCATCAAGGAGGAGTTCGGGATTGCGGAGCCCCGAGCCCTCGCGGATGAGATCCTCGGTCCATCCGGAACCTGATCGCGCTCATCGTCGCAACGACTACTCGGGCGGGAGCGGCATGCCAGACTCTTCGACTCGCGTGACCGACCCTGCGACCACCGCACCACGCATCGCCTCGTACCAAGCCGACCCGGCCGAGATTGGACGCGTCCTCCTGCTCTATTCGGGCGGGCTCGACACCTCGGTCATGCTGCACTGGATCCAGGCCCGCTACGAAGTGGAGATCGTCACCCTCACCGTCGATCTCGGACAGCCTGGCGAGGACTGGGAGGTCGTGGTCGGCAAGGCCAAGGATCTCGGAGCGATCGACGCGATCCGCGCGGACGCGAAGGAGGAGTTTGTCCGCGATTACGTCCTGCCAGCGATTCGCGCGAACGCGCTCTACGGCGGCGGCTATCCGCTCTTCACCGCGCTCGCCAGGCCCCTGATCGCAAAGCTCGCCGTGGAGCACGCGCGAGCGACGGGCTGCGACACGATCGCACACGGCTGTACGGGCAAGGGGAACGATCAAGTCCGCATCGACGGGACGATCGCCGCGCTCGCGCCCGACTTAAAGGTGCTGGCGCCCGTCCGCGAATGGGAGATGGGCCGCGTCGAGGAGATCGCCTATGCGAACGAGCACCAGATCCCGGTCAAGGGCTCGAATGAGGGACCGCCGTATTCGATCGACGACAACCTCTGGGGCCGCTCATCCGAGGGCCGTGAGATCGAGACCCTTTCCGAGCCTCCCTCAGACGAGGTATTCCAGCTCGTTACCCATCCTCGCAACGCCCCCGACGAGCCGCAGCGCGTGACCGTAGGGTTCGAGGCGGGCGTGCCGGTCTCGATCGACTCGGAGGCGCTCGGGCCCGTCGAGTTGATCGAGCGCGCGGCCGAGATCGGCTGTCGCCACGGCGTCGGCATCGTCGACCACATCGAGGACCGTATCGTCGGCCTGAAGGTCAGGGACCTCTACGAGGTGCCCGCCGCGGCGATCCTCCTCACCGCCCATCAGGACCTCGAAAAGCTCGTCTCGACGATCCACCAGAACGAGCACAAGCACGTGCTCGACCGAAAGTGGGCCTACATGGTCTACGCGGGCCTCTGGCTCGATCCCCTTCGCTATGACCTCGACGCCTACATGCGCTCGGCAAACGAGCGCGTGACCGGCGAGATCACGCTCGAGCTTTACAAGGGCTCGGTGCGCGTCGTCTCGCGCCAGAGCCCGTACGCGCTTTATGACGAGTCGCTGGCCGGCTTCGGCGAATCGGGCGGGAAGTTCTCCCAGGCCGCAAGCCCGGGATTCATCGAGCTGCACACCCTGCAAAGCCGTATGGCGCATCGGATTGGCGAGCGCCTGGATGGGAAAGAGAGTTAGACATGGCATCCGTTTATGAGCTCATCGGCCGCACCGTGGTCAGGGTCGTTTGGTGGCGCTTCGGCCGCCAGCTTCAAATCGCCGGCATCGTCGCCCTGCTTGGGGCGGGAGCGGCGGGCTATCTCCTGAGCCAGCGAAACCCGCCGGAGGGCTAAGCTTCCGAGGCGGTAGCCGCGCGCTGCAAGATCGCGCCCGGATTATGTAGCGCCGCTAAGCGAAACGTTGGCAAACGCTAACGAATCGCTAGCATCGCCCGCTTCGTGTCCTTGGGCCGCTCCGACATCTCCGTGCGCGCCGAATCCCTGCGCGAGCAGCGACCCGGCCTTGCCGCACGGGCTCTGTTCGTACTCGCCTGCGGCCTCGCGCTCGCGATTCCCGTCGCCAGCGCCGATGGGCAGTCCGTCGAAGGGCTGAACGCCAAGATCGCCGATGCCCGTGACGAGGCGGAAGCGCTCAACCAGGAGATCGAGAACAGCGTTCTCGCGCTTGCCGACGCCCGGACCGAGGCCGAACGCGCGGCCTCAGACGAAGCCGAGCTAAGCGGCGTCCTCGCATCGGGTCAGGAGCGCTCGGCAGACCTCGCCGAAAAGCTTGAGGCCGCCCAGGCCGACCTCGCCGCGACGGAGGGCCGACTCGATCGGGCCCAAGCTGCGCTTGCGGAGCGACTGGTCGAGATCTACAAGTCGAGTGACGCCAGCCAGATCGACATCCTCTTGGACGCGGACAGCTTCGACGACCTCGCGACGAGAGCGGAGCTCCTGGGGCGGATCCAGGACGCCGACCGCGCGCTCGCCGAGCGGGTGCGCGCCCTTCGCTCCGAGATCGCGGGCCAGGTCGAGCGCGTTGATCGCGCGAAGGAGCGCTCGGACGCCCTGAACGCTCAGGTTTCAGCTGCCCGCGACCAGATCGTGGCGGCGCGTGCCGAGGCCGAGGCTCGCGCGGTGGCGGTAGCCAGCGCCCGCTCTCAGCAGGCCGCATCGCTGACCGAGCTCGAGCAGCAGATGGGCGGCTGGGCGAAGGACGTCGAAAAGCTCGAGCGGATTCCGGAGCCCGAGGCCGAAGAAGAGGTCGAAAGCTGGAACGACTTCGGGCCTTGGGCCATCCCCGAGGCGATCGTCATGTGCGAGTCGGGCGGCAACTTCTCGGCCCTCAACCCCTCTTCGGGAGCCGGTGGCGCCTACCAGATCCTTCCCTCCACCTGGAAGCTCTATGGCGGCAAGGGTCTGCCCCATCAGGCCTCGCCCGAAGAGCAGCACGCGATTGCGGCGATGATCTGGGCCGACTCGGGCCCAGCGGCCTGGGTCTGCGCGGGCTGAGACCTAGACGGTCTCGATCGGCGCCGGTATCACCGTAGGAGCCTCCGCCCGCTCCTGCCAGCTCACGCCGCGAAGCGCTGCCACGGCGACGACCAAGACCGCGAGGACCCCGAACCCCGCGACCGCAAAGCTCGCGCGGGGGGAGACGAGCGCGGCGATCGCGCCGCCGAGCAGGAAGCCCACTCCGGAGAGACCGCTTGCGAGCGACTCCAGCAGGCCGATGACCCGGGCCTGGTAGGCCTGAGCCGTCAGCTCCTGGATCGCGGTCACCACGGCGACCCACTGGACGCCGTTGCCCGCGCCACCCACCGCCGAGGCAAGGCACGCGACGGCAAGCGTGGGGGCGACGGCGGTACCCAGGTACGCGGCGCCGATCGCAACCGTGCCGCCGACCAGGAGCGAGGCAAGCGAAGCGCTCCTGAGGCCGGAGAAGATCAGGCTTCCCAACACCATCCCGGCCCCCCATGAAGCGAGCAGCAGGCCGTAGCCGAGATCGCCCGCGTCCAGGGTCTCCTTGGCGAAGACGACCTCGATCGGGAGGACTAGCGCGAAGAAGACGAACGCGACCGCCTCCGCCGCGATCAGACGACCGAGGAGCGGCCGCTCGCGGACGTAGGTAAAGCCGGCTCGAAGGCGCATCCGCCACGGGACGCCACCAGAGTCCTCCTGATGGTCCGCGCCGGAGAGCGCGCTCGAGGTGGCGAGAAGAAGGGAGACGGCGACGAATGAGGCGGCGTCGGCGAGGAGCGCGACCTGCGCGCCTGCGGTAGCGACCAGAACGCCGGCGAGCGCCGGACCGGCCGCGGCACCGGCTGTGAAGCCAAGGTTCAGGAGCCCGTTCCCCTCGCGCAGAAGCCCCGCCGGTTCGAGGATCGCGCCGGCTGCCGCTCTCGAGCGCGCCCTCGCGGACGTGGCGAGGGTCCCGTCGATCGCGGCGATTACGAACACGAGCGAGAGGACGAAGGCGTCGCCGTCGGCGAGGACGGCGAGCGCGCAGAAAGCCGCGGCCTCTCCGGCGTAGAGGAGAGAAAGGGCTCGCCGCGAGCTCAGCGCGTCGATCCTGGCGATCAGGAGCGGCGCGGTGATCGCCGGCACGAACTGCATGGCGACGAAGAGGCCCGCGGTCGCGATCGGGCTGTTCGTGAGCTCGAAGACGACGACGGCGAGCGCGATCTCGCCGAGCCAGTTCCCGAGCTCATTAACCAGATAGGCGGAGGCGAGCCGTCCGAAGCCAGGCAGGCGAAGGGTCCGGCGTGCTGTCTTCTCGGCGCTCATCGCGTTGTCGGATTGTCACCGATTTGAGCAAGTTCAGTGAGGTACTTGCAAGTTTGCGCAACTTCTGTCAAGATTGTGGCGTTCTGGGCCTGAGGTAGAGGCCCCCGGTTTCGAGAAGAGGTGAAGAGCATGGGCGTCCGTCGCGGCTAGATTGACTTGTTGAAAACACAGCGCGAAGCTGCGCTGTGTCCTACGCCTTCGACGTACGGTGAGTAGCCCCTGCCCAGGGGCTAGTTGTCGTTGGGGCTCAGGCCGTGGCGGCGGCGGATCCGCCGACGTAGTCGTGGATTCGCTTGTCGAGTGCCAGTTCGGCCTCGAAGTCCGCGTCTTCGCCATGTCGATAGGCAAGGTCCTTGTCGGCGAGGACGTTGACGAAGAGCTCGACCAGCTCTCCGTCGAGCTGAGAACCGGAAACCCGCCGAAGTTCCGCGATCGCTTCGAACGAACTCTTGGGTTCGCCGTAGGAGTCCCTGGCTGTCATCGCGTCGTAGGTGTCGGCGACAGCGATGATTCGCGCGATCGCTGGGATCTGCTCACCCGGGAGACCCCGCGGATATCCCAGGCCGTCGATTCGCTCGTGGTGAGCCATGATGATGTCTCCGACCGGGCGGTAGCCGTCGATCTGCGAAACGATTCGCGCCCCCTCGTAGGGGTGGCGCTGGATCTGGTCCCAGTCTTCCGGGGCTAGCCGTCCCCGCGACTTCAGGATCCGATCGGGCAGGACGAACTTGCCGATGTCGTGGAGTAGTCCGGCCGTATGCGCGAGATCCTGTTCGTCTGCCGAAAGCCCGGCTCGGGCCGCAACCTCTCGCGAGTAGCGAGCGACTGCGGCCGAATGACGAGCGGTCATGCGATCGCGCAGATCCAGGGTTCTGAGAAGCGCGCCCAATAGCGCCACCTGGAAACCAGCGAGCTGCTTTGCGCGCTCCTCGAGCTCAACCGCTCGATGCTGCGAGAGAAGTAGCTCGCCGACCAGGTACTGAAAGATCAGGAGGACGATCGCGAAGAGAGCGACGGCCGAGAGGCCGAGCACCTCGTAGGCGAAGACGACGCCCAGCGTCAGCAGCGCCGCGGCCAGCTCCGAAGGGAGGATCGGCACGAAGGACCTGCGGATCCTCGCGAGGAGACTCGATCCCTCGACGTAGGAGGTGTAGAGCGCGATCGCCAGGAAGTCGATGACGAGCGCGACCACGAACAAGGCGAATACGAGGAGGTAAAAGCTCGTGTCCCCGGCGTCGAGCGACTCGTCGACCGCAGCGTGGAAGCCGGCGCCCGCCAGGAGCGGGAACGTCGCGTAGACAGCGACGTTCACCAGGAGGTCCGTCCCCTTGTACTTCGACCCGATCCAGGTCGTGACGATCGTGATCACCGCGATCAGCCCGCCGGGGGTCGCTCCGAGGAGGACTACCGCAGTGACGATTGCCGGGAAGCTTCCGGAGGCCTTGACCCTGTGGGCCGTGATCTCGACCGCGCGAAGGTCCGAGGCGATCGAGAAGACGAGAAGGATCGCAAAGAGGGCCGGATCCCACTCGGCGTCGCCTGCGAGCAGCGCGGCGCCGGCGATGGCTGCGAGGAGGAGCAGCCATTCGGCGGCGATCACCGATCGGGATGGACGGCCGTGCATTGACTCTCCGAGCCTTGGAGCTTCGGTTGCCCGCTAGCCCTGAAGCGCTGTGGCCGAGCCGCGGCCCAGGCGGGGAACGGCGTGATCTGTGGGGGAGCCTTCGCGCATCGAGCTCATGAACTTGTCGAGGTCGTCGCGCGAGTAGCGCCGCTGGCCGCCGGGCGTCCTGTAGACCGCCACGAGGCCTTCGTTTGACCATTTGCGAAGCGAGGCGGCGCTGACGCCGACGTACTCCGCAGCCTGCCCTACGTTGAGCAACCTTGCCGTTATCTCCACCGATCGACCTCCTCGTCGAGGGGCGGGCTCCTTGAGAGAACCGCCCCAAACTTGCGCTTTACGAGAAGAACCTTCGGCGCGATGACGGTGTCTGCGCAATGCCTTGAGGGGCTGCGCTCAAGCGATGCGCAACTTCGCGATCTGAAACCTGCGCACGGCGTGAAGGGTGAACGGAACCTTGCGCTGGCCGGTCAGCCAGTCAGATACTCAGGCCGGTGTCCGCAAGGAGGCGGGCGGTCGCCTCGCCCGGGCGCGAGCCCAGCGAGGGGATTCCGTCTCGACCGCCTACGAGATGTGCCGAGCGATAAGAGAACGGCGAAGCGCCGGCTGAGCGCATGGCGCGCCGAAGCGGCTCGCCAAGGACGTCGAGGCGAGCCTCGGCGCCGCAGATCACCACGGCGTCGGGGTCCAGAGCGCGAAGCGCGGTCGAGTAGCGGCGCTCGGCGAGATCGGCGGAAAGAAGGAGCACGCGCAGGCCGGCCCGGCGAAGGCTTAGCTCGAGCGCCTGGACGTGGACAGCCTCGGTAGTGAGCGCTGGGCCCGAATCGAGGAGGAGGACGCCCTGGGGCCGCGAGGCGGGCGGAGCGAGCCTTCGCGCGCTGTGGAGCCAGCCGGTCGCCCAGCGGCACGCGTACTCGAGCTCGGCCTCGCCGTTGGCACGCGCGGCGGCCGAGTCCAAAGCGGGGAGGAGGATCTCTTCGAGCGTTCGCTCCAGGGTGCGCACGGCGAGGCTCTCCTCGAGCTCGCGATCGGCGCCACGCTCGTCGAAGCGATCGAAAGCGGCAAGGAGGCGGGACGGAGAAGAAGGCCCTCGCCCGCGTCTCTGCGCAACCTCGACCGCCGAAGAGATGTTGTTCGTCTCGCGAAGCGCCTCGCGAAGCGCCTCGATCTCGGCCAGCTCGAATAGCCGGTGATTGCCGTCCGTTCGCCGGGGCTTGGGGTAGCCGAGACGGCGCTCCCAGGTGCGAAGGGTCGATGGGCTCACGCCCAGCATCTCCGCGGCCGCGCTGGTCCTGATTCCGCTCACTCCAGGTTTTTCGCGCTTTTCGGAGCTTTTTGCAAGTCCCAGTGGCCTCAGAGGCCGGATTGCTAGGGATCTTGCAAGGCCGGAACGCGCGCGACGGCGATCGGCTTGCCCGCCGCGCGGGCCGCCCACGCCGCCTCCTCGGCCGCGTCGAGAAGCTGATCGGCCTCGACGGCGTGCAGGGGGAACGACGCGATCCCGGCCGCAACCTCGACGCGGGGGCCGCGTCCGGCCTGCGAGCGATCGACCGTGTCCGAGACCGAGGACGCGAGCTCGAGGACATCGTCGGCCGCGCTCCGGGGAATGACGGCCACCAGCTGGCCGAGTCCCACGCGAAAGGCGCTCTGCGGCGCCGAGAGCTGCCCTTCTAGAACGCCGCCGACTGCCTCGACCATGCGATCAGCCGCATCGGAGCCGTAGCCCTTGGCGATCCGCTCGATTCCCTCGACCTCGAAGTGGACGATGGCGAAAGGCGCTCCGGTGCGCCGCCCCTCTCCGATCAGGGCGCGAAGGTGCTCTGAGAGGGCCGCTACTTCGTCCGGTTCGGCGGCGGGCGCGGGCGGCGCGTCTTGATCTCGAGCGCCCACCAGCGACTCCATCGCCGCAGCCTGCACGGCGCCGAACACCTCGGCGAGCCGGGCGACGGCGCGAGTGAACTCGCGGCGGTCCCGCTCCGGAAGCTCGCGGTCGAGCGCTTCGATCAGGAGCGACTGAAGCGCGGCAAACTCGCCCGGCAGGCGCCTGACGACGGCCTCGGGGTCGCGCCCTGAGACGAGCGAGCTGGCGCGCTCGAGCGCGGCGGGGGAGAGCCTCAGCTCGCGCGCGGCGCCTGGGTCGGAGAGCTGGCCAAGGATCTCGGCGATCAAGGGCGCCGCCTCTTGAGAGATCCAGCTTAGGGGCAGCTCGTCGAGCTCGTCCAACGGGCTTCGCTCGATCACCTCGACCAGCCAGTTCTTGGCCAGGCGCTCCCAAACGGCCGGCGACCGCGCGATCTCGGCAGCCGGAGAAGAACCGTTCATCCACTGGGAACGGTAGTTCAGGCATCGGCGGCACCAGCGTCTCAATGGACCAGGTATTTAGACTCCTCGTACTGTGGTGGAGAGAGGGTGGAGAGAGGGTGAGCGTCCGGAGCTGCCGGATGAGCTCGGACAGGACCCCGGGGGCGATGCAATCCTCGGCGCGGCACTCGAAGGCCTGCGCCGGGCCGCCGAGGAGGTCGAGGTCGAGCGCTCGACCGCGGAGACACTGCAGCGAAGCCTTTTGCGAGAGCGCCTACCGGACGTCTCGGGGCTGAGGCTTGCCGCGCGCTATCTGCCGGGCTCGGGCGAGGCCCGGATCGGCGGCGACTGGTATGACGCGATCCCGCTTCGCGATGGGCGCGTGGCGCTGGTCATCGGCGACGTCGTCGGGCGCGGCATCGAAGCCGCGGCCCGCATGGCGCACCTCCAAAGCGCAGTCCGCGCCTACGCGCTCGAAGGGCTTCGCCCGTCGCTGATCCTCGAGCGAATGAACGGCTTCGTCCAAGAGCTCGAGAGCCGGGGCACGGCCACGCTTCTCCTCGCGGTCGTCGATCCCGACGCCGAGACCGTCCGCCTCGCGACGGCGGGCCACCCCCCGCCACTCGTCGTCGATCCCGACGGCAACACGAGCTTTGCCGAGGGCCCGTCCGGCAACCCGCTGGGAGCCTCGCTCTTCCCGAGTTACGACGAGACGGTCATTGCCATGCCGGCCGGCTCGGCGCTCGTTCTCTACACCGACGGGATCGTCGAGCGGCCCGACCAATCGCTCGACCACGGGATGAAGATCCTCTCCGACGTCGGGCTGAGCCTCCCCGACGAGCCCGACCAGGCCTGCCGCCTGCTGTTGGACCAGCTCCTCTCCGACGGCTTGGCCCACGACGACGTCGCTCTGCTCGTGGCGCGCCTCGACGCGCCGCCCCTCACGCTGGACCTGGTCGTCCCCGCCGATCCCACTTCGCTCGTCGGAGTGCGCCGCGGCCTCGGTCGCTGGCTGCGGGCGATCGGCGTCGGCGACGCGGAGTCATACGAGCTTCAGGTCGCGTGCGGTGAGGCGTGCGCGAACGCGATCGCCCACGCGTACCCGCCGGGCGACGCTCATTTCGCCGTCCGGGCTGTGCGCGAGGACGACGAGCTTCTGATCGAGGTCGGCGACTTTGGTGCCTGGCGCCCGCCGCGAGGGGGATCGGGCGGGCGCGGCCTCGCTCTGATCGAGCAGCTCACAGACTCGCTCGAGATCGACCGTGGAATCGCCGGTACGACTGTCAGGATGCGGCGCCGGATGAGCGGGATGCAAGCCTGATGAGAGATCGCCTGGCAGAGGTCAGCTTTTCCGAGGTTCGCGCGGACGCGATCGTGGCGTCGGTCTCGGGCGAAATCGACGGCTCGAACGCGGCGGAGCTTCGCCGCGCGATCGCTGAACGGGTGCCGTCCACGGCGCGCTCCCTGATCGTGGACCTCACGTCCACGACCTACATCGACTCGACCGGAGTCGAGCTTCTCTTCGAGCTTGCGCGTCGCCTCTCGGCGCGCCGCCAGATCTTTACCGTCGTCGTTCCCAGGAGCTCTGGCATCCGCAAGGTGCTCGAGCTTTGCGACATCGGCAGCGTCGCTGTCCTCGTCGAGTCTCAGGGCGAGGGCGTCGAGGCCGCGGACGCCGTCTAGACGTCCAGGGTCTCGGTCCAGCTCGCCTTGAAGCGCTGAAGCGCCAGGCGAAGCGCCGCGGAGTCGGATCCCGAGGCGATGATTTCGGCGATCCGGTTCGCGAATGCTTCGATCAGGAGCAGCTCGCGGCGGCTCGTGGGCCGCGAAGGGCGAACGCTTAGAGCCATGACGCCCGTGAGCTTGCCCTCAAAGGCCATCGGTGAAGCGAGGAGCGGCGGCCCGGCGGAGTTGGAAGAGCTGATCAGTCGCGCGCGGCGCTCGAGGGCGACGCGGCCGATGCCCGCATCGCCAAGGGTCAGCTCCGAAGGCGGAGAGAAGCTCGGGCCCCTGCCGCTCGTCGCGTGGGCCGTGAGCCGCAACAGCATGCCGCCGTCCTCGGCGCTGTAGATGGCGCCGGACTCGACGTCGGCCAGCGAGACCACGCCGGCTAAAAGCGCGGTCAGGATCGGGCCGGCCTGGAGGCCGACCGGCTGAGGATTTAGCGGAGAGGCGGCGGGCGCCTGGGCCTGGCCCTCCAGCGCGGAATCGCCGATCAGTCCGCTCTCCAGGGCCAGAGCGACGGCCTGGGATCGGGTGGATGCTCCCAGCTTCTGCATTGCGTTCCTGACGTGGGTGCGAACGGTCTCCGGCGATAGGACCAGTTGCTCGGCGATGGCGGCACCGGAGAGGCCCTCGGCCAGGTACCCCAGGACCTCCGTTTCTCTGCTGCTCAGGGGGCGCGCCCCCGTCATCGGCGGGCGGTGAGGTGTGATGCTCTCGGGATTCGAATCAGCCATGGTGATCGGTCACTGCCTATGCACAAGCGGGTTCCACCACCTGCTCTCGCGACACTACCACTAACCGATTTGAGGTAATGGAAGTCACTCCGAGTGGGGAAAAATGGTCCTGAACGCGGTCCAATCGCTCAAGGAATCCGCAACTATCACCGAACGCATGAAACTCAAGTTCCGCACATTCATCACCGGCCTGTCCGCGCGGCATGCGCGGCGGCCCTCAAACCAGCGGCGGCTTGGACGAGCTGGGTGACCTCGGCGACAGCGACTCGGGCTCTGGGGTCGTCCCCGGCGGCGACACCCCGCCCCCTCCCGGTGGCGACGGCGACGGCGAAGATCCGCCCGACTCGCAATACGAGGATCTCGTCAGCCGCCTGATGGAGCAGGTCGGTCGCCCCAGCCTGTTCCGGGAAATCGACCCCTAAGCCAGCCGCGGCCGACCCGCACGATCGTGCCCGCGGGGGCAGATCGGAGGCGATCCGGGTCGCGGCCGGTATATCTTGGCTCTTCCCATGGCGCCCGCTCGCGAGGACAGCTCCGCCTTGGCGGAGCCCAACAGGAGGGCGGCAGTCAGCCGGTCCGCTGGCGATGGTGGCGAACGCTCTTTGAGGCAGCCCCTTCTTGGCGACGTCAGGACGCGTGTCCTCGCCTCGTTCTTCGTCCTATTGGTTGTCTCGACCGCCGTCTCAATCCTTGTGCTCCGTCAGGTTCTGATCTCGCGCATCGGCAACGACGCGCGCGAGACGCTTACCGCGCAGGTCGAGCCGCTGCGATCCTTGGCCGCTTCGGGCGAGGACCCGAAAACAGGCCGCCCCTTCAACGGCAACCTCGAGCTGATCTTCAGCGCATACCTCGCCCGGGAGCGCGCTCCCGACGACGGCTTCCTCGCAACCTTTATCGACGGCGAGGCCAACAAGGCCGAGCCCGACGAGGGGGTCCCGAGCCAACTCTTGGCGCTTGCCTCGATTAAAGAGCCCGAGTCAGACCGGATCTCGATCGGGAATGGCGAGCTTCAGTACGTCGCGGTTCCGGTCACCGGCGACGGGCGCGAGGGCGTACTCGTCGCGGCCGAGAGCCTCAGCGACGAGCGTGACCAGGTCGAGAGTGCCGTGACCCTCGCGATCGCCGTCAGCATCGTCGTGACGCTGCTCGCCTCGCTCTTCATCTGGCTGGCGGCTGGACGCGCGGTGCAGCCCCTGCGAGCGCTTGCAAGGACCACGCGCTCCATAACCGAGTCGGATCTCTCAGACCGCGTCGCGGTCCGCGGAGGCGACGAGATCGCCGAGCTCGGACGCACCTTCAACGGCATGCTCGACCGCCTGGAGGTAGCTTTCCGCGATCAGAAGGGATTTCTCGCAGACGTGGGGCACGAGCTGCGAACGCCGATCACGGTCATCAGGGGCCACTTGGAGACCCTCGGCGACGATCCCGTAGAGCGCGCCGAGGCTCGAGAGGTGATCAATGACGAGCTCGAACGAATGAGCCGGCTGGTCGACGACCTGCTGCTCCTGGCCCGCTCTGACCGCGCTGACTTTCTGCGACCCGAGCCCCTCGATCTCGACCTACTGACCCAAGGCCTTATCGCGAAGGCCCGGACGCTCGGCGTGAGGCGCTGGATCGTCGACCGTGCAGACGTAGCTCTCATGCGCGCAGACCCCCACCGGCTCACCTCCGCCATGATGAACCTCGCCCAGAACGCGATCAAGCACACTCGCGGCGACGACATCATCGCCATCGGCAGCTCCGCCGACGGTGGCCTCGTGCGAATCTGGGTGCGTGACGAGGGCGAAGGAATCGAGCTCCACGAGCAAGAACGGATCTTTGAGCGATTCGCCAGCGGCGGCTCGGCGGCGGGCCACGGACACGGGGCCGGCCTGGGGCTCGCGATCGTGAAGGCGATCGCGGAGGCACACGGCGGGTGGGTCGAGCTCGAGTCTGAGCTCGGCGCCGGGTCCACGTTCACGGTGGTCATCCCCGCCGACACCGAAGACGAGCCATCCGGGGACTCATGGCACGGATCCTGATCGCCGAGGATGAGCCTCGCCTGTCTGCCTTTCTCGAGAAGGGCCTTCGCGCGGGTGGCTTTACCACCACCGTCGTCGCCGACGGCATCGGCGCGAGCGCGATGGCCAAGGACGAGGACTTCGACCTTCTGATCCTCGACCTGGGACTGCCGGGCAAGGACGGCCTGGAGGTCCTGCGCGACGTCCGCGCCACGCAGAACAAGCTGCCGGTGATCATCCTCACGGCTCGCGACGACACCTCGGACCGGATCGCTGGACTCGAGGCCGGCGCCGACGACTACATCGGCAAGCCCTTCCACTTCGAAGAGTTGGTGGCTCGGGTGAGGGCGCGCCTCCGCGACGACTCGGGCTCGCCCGAAGAGCGCCACAAGATCACGGAGGGCAGCATAACTCTCGACCTGCGGACCCGCTGGGTCAGCGCGGGCTCGACCGCGGTCGAGCTGAGCGCGCGCGAGTTCGAGCTCCTGCGGACCTTTCTCGAGCACCCGAACCAAGTCCTGAGCCGCGAACAGCTCCTCTCCCACGTCTGGGGCTATGACTACGACCCCGGCTCGAATGTGGTCGACGTCTACGTCGGCTATCTGCGCCGAAAGCTATCGACGGACGCATTCGAGGCCGTGCGAGGGGTCGGCTACCGCTACCGGGCCTAGAGCGCGTTTCGCAGGTCGAATGCCCGCAGGCCCTCGGGGCCGGCTTCGGAGCAGTCGAAGAAGCGAGGGTTCACGCATTCGAACTCGGTACCTGAACCCTCGAAGGACGGCTCGACCGAGAACTGGCACTGGGGCATGGGCTGTCCAGTCACCTTGAGGCCACCGAAGCCGCCGGAGTTCTCGGCGACTTGGAACATCTCGACGTCCACCTCTGCTCGGAAGACCTTGCGAACGCAGCCCATGTAGGTGTTGCCGGTGAACTTGTCCTCGTAGGAATAGAGGTAGCGGCAACGCATCTCGATGCATCCGCGCGGTTCGACCACCTTGTCGCAGAAGGTGCCGCACTTGCGGCATTCGCCGTGGTGGGTCTTTGCGCGCTGCTGGTCGAGCGGTGCCACCCGTGAATTGTAAGCGCGTAGCGGTCGGCTTGCGACGCCGGCCGAGGCGAAAGTCCGCTCAGGCCGCGAGCGCGCGCGGACCCAAGAGCTGATCGAGCTCGGCCTTGAGGCCGTGGTTGGGGTCGACCCGGTAGCCGTCGCCGAAGCGAAGGCGCCGCGTTCCCTCGCGCGTTCGCATGACGAGCGTCACCTCGGTGCCACCCGGATACGTCTCGAAGAGGCCCTTGAGCTCTGCGATCAGCTCCGCCTTGAAGCGGGCGGCGTCGATGTTGAGGGTGATGGCGGCCGGCGCCGCTTTCTTTCGTGCGCGCGCGACTTCGGCGGCATCAGGCTCGAACCGCTCGGCGTCCTGGACCCGGAGCGAAGTCACTCCGCGATCCTTGTGCTCGAGGCGCCCGCGGACGACGACGACGCGGTCGAGCTCGACGGCAGCTGCCTGCTCGCCTGCGGCGTCGGGCACGAACAGCTCAACCTGACCCTCGAGGTCGTCGAGCTTTGCGAACATCACGTAGCTGCCGGAGCGGGTGCGGACCTTCTTCGCCTCGGCCACGATGCCGCCGACCGTCACCCACGAGCCGTCCTGCTTCTTTTCGAGCTCGGCCAGGCTGCAGTCGATCCTCTCGATGAGAGCCTCGCGTACTTCCTTCAAGGGATGGGAGGAGAGGAAGGTGCCGAGTGTCTCCTTCTCAAGCGAGAGCAGCTCGCGCTGGCCGAACTCCTCGGATGGGACGGGGGGGCGTTGCGAGGCGAACGCGCCGGCCAGGGGGTCCTCGGTCTCCTCAGAGCTGCCGAAGTCAAAGATCGAGCCCTGGCCGCGCAAAGCGTCATCCTGGGCCTTCTGCCCCGAGGCCTGGGCGGCGGGCAGCACCTCGAGCATGCCGCGGCGTGTGGCGCCGGTTGAGTCGAGCGCCCCGCATTTGACCAGGCACTCGATCGCCCGCTTGTTCACGGCGCGCGCGTCGACCCGCTCAGCGAAGTCCCAGATCGACTCGAACGGGCCGCCGCGCTCGCGGCCGGCCATGATCACGTCGACCGCGCCCTGCCCGACGTTCTTGACCGCATCGAGACCGAAGCGGATCGAGTTGCCAGCGACGATGAAGCCGTGCTCTGAAGAGTTCACGTCGGGCGGCAGCACCTCGATCCCCATCTCGGCGCAGCGGTTGACGAAGAACGGCACCTTGTCCTTGGTCGACATGACCGAGGAGATCACAGCGGCCATGTACTCGGCCGGGTAGTTCGCCTTGAGGTAAGCGGTGCGGTAGGCGATCAGGGCGTAGCAAGCGGCATGCGAATTGTGGGAGACGATGCCGTTCGCGATGAAGTTGAGGGGGCCATCGGCTGACATCTCGACGTCGTAGGTCGGGCCTTCTCCCACCGGCTCGATGCTGACGATCGGATCCCCGTTCTCGACGTTGCTCGCCTTTGCCAAGACGTCTGCAACGACGAGCTTAAAGTCCTCCGGGGTGACGACCACGTGCGGCAACTCTCCGTACTTCTCGGCGAAGTACTCAGCGGTGCGGTCCATCCCGTCCATCTCCCAGTAGATGCCGTCAAAGTAAAAATCGCAGACCCGGCCATTCGCCAAGACCTTGTGCATCTCGAACTCGACGCCCTCCTCGATTAGCCATTCGCACATGTCTCGCTCGGGCCGACTGGCGCACCACATGCCGTTGCTTGCGATCGAGCACCGCCCATAGCCCGGGCCCGTCATGCGTACCTCGCGCACAGCCGCGATGCTCGCCTCCATGTGACGCTGGCGCCATTGCGGGTCATTTGCGTGAAGCCACTTCAACCGCTCATGCATCGCGGCCACCGCGTTACGGGTCAGGTCGGGATGCTCGGCGTGCATGCGCTTCATATGCGCGACCTTCTCCTCGGGGCTTCTGGTCGCCTGGTACGCCCGCATCCGCTCGGCGGCTCTTCTGTCTAAGTCTTTGCGTTCAGGTCGCCGCGCGAGACGGCGCATCGTCTCGGCTCGCGCTGACCGTTGTTTCTCGCTGATCACGGGGAGCGTTATCAACTCGGTTCCAATCGTCATCTCCGAGATGGGCTTGTAGCCGGCGGTCGTCATCAGCCGGTGCTCCGCTGTGGCCCTTATTTGACGCCCGCTCTCGCAACGCACTCGGTACAGCTGCTTCCGCCCCGTCTTCACGATCTTTGCGACCCGGTGAGGTCGTACCTGCCCGTCTGGCCACATGGACATGATCTCGGCAGGCTGCTCGCGGAACGCCTCGGACAAGCGAAGCCGGCGACCGTCAGGCAGGATCACGCGCGTGTCGCTCGATGCACACTTATTGAACGAGTAGTCGGCCGCCGCGGTCATCAGGCCCCAGAGGTCGTCGGCGACCCGGCGCTGGGTGCCCGAGGACGCGCAGCCCTCGAGGAACTTGTCCTTCATCGTCGCCATCAGGTCGCGCTTCTTCTTGCCGATCGCCTTGCGGAGATCGTCCGCTTCGGCCGGGCTGAAACCGCCGAGCTGCTTCGAGATCTCCATCAGCTGCTCCTGGTAGATGCAGCAGCCGTAGGTGCCCTCCGTGATCGGGCGCAAGCGGTCGTCGGGGTAAGTCACCGATGACGGGTTTCGCTTACCTCGCGCGTAGTCGGGGATGTAGCGCATCGCCCCCGGGCGGTAGAGCGAGACGAGGGCGACGATGTCGTCGAACTCCGTCGGGCGGACCTGCTTGAGCGCGTCGCGCATGCCGTCTGACTCGAGCTGAAAGACCCCGACCGAGTCGCCGCCGGTGAGCATCGCGAAGGTCTTCGCATCGTCCATCGGGATCTCGGTCATGTCGATCTCGATGTCGCGGGACCGTTTGATGATCGCGACCGCGTCCTCGATCACGTCGAGGTTTCTGAGCCCGAGGAAGTCCATCTTCAAAAGGCCGATCTCCTCGATCGGGCCCATCGAGTACTGGGTGACGATCTTGTACTGGCGCTCGGGCCTCCCCCCCTCCCCGTTCAGCGCGGTGGCGCCCCGGTCCTCGGCGAGCTGGAGCGGCACGATCTCGTGGAGCGGGCGGTCGGCGATGACCACCGCCGCTGCGTGAATCGAGTTGTTGCGAACGACGCCCTCCAGCCCCTGGGCGACGTCGACGATCCGCTTCGAGTCGGGGCTTGCGTCGATCTCTCGCCGCAGGTCGGCGTTGGGCTTCAGGCATTCCTCGAAGCTGGGGCTTCGGCCCATGATCGGCTCGGGGATGAGCTTTGCCAGCTTGTCGCCGGTGGCGTAGTCGTACCCGAGGACCCGCGCCGCGTCGCGGGTCGCGGCGCGCGGCGCCATTTTGCCGAAGGTGATGATCTGGGCCACCGACTCGCGCCCGTACTTCTCCTGGACGTAGCGGATGACGCGCTCGCGGCCGCGGACCGAGAAGTCGATGTCGATGTCCGGCATCGACTTGCGCGCCGGGTTCAAGAAACGCTCGAAGAGGAGCTCATTCTCAAGCGGGTCGAGGTCGGTGATGTCGAGGCAGTAGGCGACGATCGAACCCGCTGCCGAGCCGCGGCCGGGGCCTACCGCAACGCCGTTGGACTTCGCATAGGCGACGAAGTCCCAGACGATCAGGAAATACGACTCGAAGCCCATGTCCGAGATCACGCCGAGCTCGAACTCGAGCCGCTCGACGGCCTCGGCGGGCAGAGGGTCTCCGTAGCGGCGTCGCAGCCCGTCGAAGGCGAGGCGGCGGAGCATCGCCTCCGGCGCTTCTGAGTCGGGAGTCGGGAAGCGCGGCAGGAGCAGCTTGTTGAGCTCGATCTCCGTGTGACAGCGCTCCGCGATCTCGAGCGAAGTCGGCACCGCCTCTGGCCAGGGAGCGAAGTCCCTCGCCATCTCCTCCGGGCTCTTCAAATAGAACTCGTTGGTGTCGAAGCGCATCTTCGGATGCTCGAGCGTCGACTTGGTCTGAACGCACAGAAGCGCTGCGTGGTGGTGGTAGTCGTCGCGGGTCAGGTAGTGGACGTCGCCTGTGCCGACCAGGGGACGGCCGATCTCGCGAGCGAGGCGAACGATCCCTTCGTTTGCCTTGTCCTGCTCCGGGATCCCGTTGACCTGAATCTCCATGTAGAGGTTGTCGTGACCGATCGCCTGCGCCAAGTCGTCCAGGTGCGCCCGAGCGTCAGCGGGGCGCTCCTCGATGATCCGGCGGCAAAGGCGTGACTGAAGGCAGCCGGAGAGGGCGATCAGCCCCGCCGAATGGCGCTCGAGCATGCCCATGTCGATATTCGCCTTGCCGCGCCCGAACCCGTCGATGAAGCCCGCCGACGACAGCTTCACCAGATTTCGAAATCCCTCGTCGGAGCCCGCCAGAAGCGTCAGGTGGTTCCGCTCGCCGCGCTTGTCGGCCTTGGTGTGGTCGTCGACCAGATAGGCCTCCATGCCGATGATGGGCTTGATTCCCACGTGCTTGCACGCCTTGTAGTGGTCGACGGCGCCGTTCATCGCGCCGTGATCGGTGATCCCGAGAGCGGGCATGCCAAGGTCCGCGGCCCGCTGGGCCATGGGGAAGATCGTCCCATTGGAGGTCTTCTTCTCGATCTGGCAATGGCCGTCGAGAAGCGAATACTCGCTGTGGACGTGGAGATGTACAACCGATCCGCTCAAGGGTCACCATCTTGCCAGCGGGGCCAGATGCCACCGAGGGGCGTTCGCGCAACTTGCGGCGCGAAGAACGGTTCGCTAGCGGTTTACGACGAAGTCGATGAGCCGCCGCTCGGCTACCGCGATCTGCTCTGCGGCCGCAGCCTCCATGGAGAGTGCCTGGCGCATCCTGGTTTCGAGCTCAGCTGCGTTTCTCGCCATCTCGGCCGATCGCGCGGCCTCTCGCTCTGCCGCGCCGGCCCGCCGCTCGAGCTCGGCGATGCGCCCGCTCGATGCCTGAACCTCTGCGACCGTCTCCTCGACGCGGCGAAGGGCCTCTCCGAGCCGCTCGCCGGCCTGGCCCTGGGCGGCCTGGATCTCCGAGGACGCCACGTCAAGACGCTCCTGTGCGTCATCAAGACGCTCTTGCGCGTCAGTAAGGCGCTCCTCCGCGTCGGTCACGCGCGCGCTCGCTCGGTCACCCCGCTCGGAGACTGAGTCCTCGGCGTCGCGGGAGCGATCCTCGATCCGGCTCACCGCCTGATCAGCAGCGGCGGCCACTTCCGAGCGGGCGTCTGCGAGAAAGCTCGCGCGCAGTGCCTCGACCCGCTCGCGCTCAGACTCGAGCTCGGCGAGGGCGCCCTTGAACCGGCGGGAGGTTTCAGCTTTTGCAAGGCGCAGCTCTTGGCGCTGTTTGCGGCTGACGACCTTCGCGGCGATCGAGTCCAACTCCCGGCGGGCGGCGCCGGCCTCGTCGCGAAAGCTCGCGCGATCCCGCTCGAGCAGCTCGGCAGCCTCCGATCGATCACGGTCAAGCGTCTCAGCCGCCACTGCTCGATCCTGTTCGCGCCGCTTTACGCTCTCGGCCCGGACCGCTTCGAGCTGGCGGGCTCCCTCCGCTTGGACCTCCTCGAGCGCCTCTTGGAGCCGTGCCCTCGCCGCCTCGTCGCCGGCTTCTACCAGATCGTCGAAGCTCCGGCGAGCCTCGACTGCGGCGACGTCTTGCGCAGTCCGCTTTGCCGCGTCTTGCGAATCGGCGGCGAGCTCCGCCGCATGGCGCTCAAGGCTCTCGGAGTACTCGGCGTAGCGGCTGAGGGAGCGCTCGTCAACCCGCTTCTCCGCTTCTGCGAGCCCTGAGAGGACATCACTGCGAGCCTCGCCGGAGACCTTTGCCGCCGTCTCGTCCATCCCGTCGGAGAGCATCGTCTCAAGCTTTCGCTCAAGCTCGGACCCCCGTTCTTCGATCCTCTTTGCGAGCAGGTCCATGGCCCCGTTGAGCGCGGACGTGGCGTGCTCTGTCAACCGTAACTCGCGTTCATCGGCGGCGGCTAAGGCTCGTCCGTCGGCCTGGGCGCTCGTCGCCTCGAGCTCTTCCCGCGCCGTCCGAGTTGCCTGTTCTGTGTGAGCCTTGAGCTCCTCAAGCGTTGACAGCCTGAGCGCCTCATTCCCGGCGCGAAGCGACTCGACTGCCTCGTCGGTTCGCCGAGAGAGCTCGGGCTCAGCATCGGCAAGGACCCGTTCGTGCACCTTGTCCGTCGCCGCCTCGACGCGCGAGACGACCTCAGCCTTCGTCTTTGCCAGATAGGTGTCTGCTTGAGATCGAATCTCCGCGTCGAGCGCCGCCTGGCGCTCTTTTGCACTCGCGTCCAGACTCTCCCTGGCCGCAGCCAGGCGTTCGTCGACCTCGCGCCTCAGCCGTTTCTCCGACTTGGCCTGGCGACGCTTCAATTCGCCCACCAGGTCCCCTTGGGCCGTGTCCAACGCGGCTCTGATGTCGGCGGTGGTCCGAGCACCCAGCGTCTCTACGGCCTCGGAGATGCTTGCGTCGACAAGCTCGAGGGCAGACGTGCGCGTAGAGGCTGTCACCTCGACCCGAGTCTCTTCCTGCCACTCGGCGAGCAACCCCAGGATGTCGGCGCGGAGCTCTTGCGCCACGTTGGCCGTGGCGGCGGCGTTCCGGCTCGCGAGCGAGCGATCAATGACCTCGAGGCGCGATTTCGTCGCATCCCAGACCTTCGCTTCGAGCTCCTGGAGAGCCTCGCGCGCCGCGGCCTCGATCCCGGCTTGTGACTCGCCCGCGCTGGCTTCGATCTGCATCCTCGTCTCGGCCGCTTCCTTGGCTGCAGCGGCTCGAGCCGCTGCAGCCTGGGTCTCGATGCTCGTGGCCAGCTCCTGTCGCGCTGTGTCAACCGCATCGCTGACGGCCCACTCCAGTTCGATGAGCGCCTCGGCGTGGCGTTCCGAGAGACGCCGCTCAGCCTCTGCCAAGCGCTTTTCGGCCTCTGCGCGAGCGCCGTCCGTCGCACGAGCGACAGCATCGGCGGAGTCGCGCGAACAGATCTCGCCCAGCTCGGCGAGATGTGCGGCCGCTTGGTGGCTGACGATCGCATCCGCATCGGCGGCCAGCCGGCCGGAGAGCTCGGCGATCGCGGCATCTCTCAGCTCCTCGTCTCGCGCGGTCAGGCCCACCTCGAGCTCACCGAAGCGCTCTGCGAGCGAGGCCTGAAGCCTGGCCATGCCCTCCGTCTGAACCGAACCGAGGGTGGCAAGTCGGCCCTTGACCTCGGATTCGAGGCTTTCGGCGCGGGCGGCGTGGTCGGACTCGAGCTTGCGGGTGCGCTCGGAGAGCGAGGACTTAAGTTCGGCCGCGCGCTTGGCTTGGCGCGATTCGGCCTCGGCCGCGCGCTTTTCGAATCGATCCCCCAGGCCTTCTTCAATGCCCGCGAGCTGTTCTGAGATCGCCCGTCCCAGCTCTTCCCTGTCGGCTTCGACGCGCTCGCGAAGCTGCTCCTGACTCGCGCCGAAAAGCTCGCCCGCACGGTTTCGCGCCTCCGCCAGCGCCTCTCGGGCGATTCTCTCGAGTTCAGCCTTGACCTCCTCGCCCGACTTTCGGGCGCTTGTCGCGAGGTCATCGGCCGTGCGTTGCCTGAGCGCACCGAGCTCGGCGGCGGCCGCATCCAGTCGCTCGGCCTGGCCCCGCTCGAGCTCAGACTGGGCGTCCGTGACCCGCGCTTCCAGCGTCGTCGAGCTGTCCGAAAGCCGGCTCTGAGTCTCTGAACGCAGGGCTTCCGCCAGCTCGCTCATATGGGCGCGGGCTGCTTCTTGCACCTTGGCGGTGGCAGATCCGGAGGCTTCGCCCAGCTCCCGCTCGAAGCGCCGGGCGTACTCGGCGACAAGACCCTCCAGGCGCTGTGAGGCCTTCTCGTCGAGCTCTGCAAGGGCGTGCGCATGCTCTTCGAGCTGGAGGCGCTCGGCTTCGGCGGCAACCTCGGCGAGCCTCTCGGTGATCAAGGCCCGCACGCTTGCAACCCGCGCAGCCGGGCCCTCGACGGGCGAGGTAGAGCCTTCGTCCGGAGTGGGACGATCGTCGCTGGTGGCCAAGGCTCGCCGAGAGTACAGGCGGTCTCGGCGGCGAAGCTCCGTTGAGTGCTTGGGCCGGCCTTTCCATGCAAGAGAACCTTGGACTCGCCGTCACAGGCGCCGGTGTACCTTGGCAAGTCATGGCGGCCAAACCAGAGCCCGGCCCCTCGACAGACCTCGGCGAGATCGGGCGTGCGGACTCCCGCCGGAACGCGATCGCGGCCACCCTGGCGATGGGGCTTCTCACGGGAACGTTCACGTGGTGGGCGCTCAAGTTCGGCGCCTATTTCGGCACCGTGATGTATCCCGGCGTGGCGCTTCTGGGCGTCGGCATGGCGGTCATGCTCGGAGCGGCTCCGTGGAGAGCCAGCCTCGCGCTATCCGGGCGTACGCGTCTCGCCCTCTTTTCGCTCGTGGCTTTGGTGTTCTGGAGCGCGCTCTCGGCGCTCTGGTCGCCGACGCCCGATATCGCGATCGAGGACGCGCAGCGCATCGGCGGATACGCCCTTTGCTTCGGGCTAGGCCTTTGGACCTGCGCGCTGTTGGGTCGCCGCATGGAGCTCGCGATGGCGCCGATCGTGGGAGCGGCAGGCGTGGTTGCGGTTGTGACCCTTGCCCAGATCGCCCTCGCCAACGACCCTTTCCTCGTCTCGCAGGCAGACGGCGTGACCTTCCTGGACGAAGACGGAACGCTTCAGCATCCGCTCGGCTACCGAAACGCCACCGCGGCGTTCTTCCTAGTCGCACTCTGGCCGGCGATCTGCCTCGCCTCGTCGTCCCGCGTCCACCGAGGGGTGCGGCTCGGGGCATTCGTAACCGCGACCGCATGCTTCGAGCTCGCGATCCTCTCTCAGAGCCGTGGCGCGATCGCCGGTCTTATCGCCGGCGGAATCGTTCTCGCAATAGCCTCGCCAACCCGGCTCGTCACCATGACTCGTCTCGCGGCGCTAATCCCTGCTGTTCCCAGTTTCTTTTTTGCGTCAGATCTGTTCCGCGCGGCGCGCGAGGCCCCGGATCTCGGCGCGACCATCGCCGAGATGAACGCGGCCGGCGCGTGGGGCCTCGCAGGCCTTGCGGCGTCCGCACTTTTGGCGCTGATCGTCCTTCGCTTCAACCCGGCCCCCCGATACCACCCGTCGCGTCCGGTGCCGCGGCGGGTCTGGCTCTACGTGGCCGGAGGGCTTGCTGCCGCCCTGGTCGCCTTCAGCGCCGTCGTAGGCAACCCGGTCACCTGGGCCGGCGCCCGGGTGGACGAGTTCCTTGCAGGGGAACCCGACCTCTCAGCCGAAGACAACCGCTTCACCTTCAACGCGGGATCGAATCGCTCGGAGATCTGGCGGGTTGCGTTGATCGCCGCATCGGACGACCCGATCTTCGGCGAGGGCGGCGGCGGCTTTCAGTTTCGCTACAACCGCGAGCGCGAAGACGTGAATCAGCTCGCACGCGACGCTCACAGCGTCTGGCTCGAGATGCTCTCCGAGCTGGGGGTGGTCGGGCTCGCTCTCTTCACGGCGCTGATCGTGGGGGCCTTCGCCGCAGCGATCCGCGCTCGCAAGCTCGGGCACGCCTCGGCCCAGCTATCGGCTGCGAGCCTGGCAGCGGGCGCCTACTGGCTGGCGCATTCGTCGCTCGACTGGTTTTGGCCCTACCCGGCCGTGACGGCTCCCGCCTTGGCCCTCCTGGGTGCGGCGGCGGCGCCGGCGCTGATAATGCCGCAGCGAACGGCGCCTCCCCGAAGCCGGCGGCCACTGCTTATCGCGATCGTCGCCTTCGTGGTCATGCTGGTACCGCCGTTCCTCTCAGAGCGCCTTGTCGACCGCGCGATCGAGACCTTTCCACAAGACGCCGGGCGCGCATATGACGACCTCGCCTTGGCACGAGATCTCAACCCGCTTACCGACACACCTGCGCTGAGAGAGGGGTCGATTGCCCTCGCCCTCGACGATCGCGAGCGCGCTATCGCCGCCTACCGGGAGGCGACCCGGAAACGCCCTGAGGAGTACGCGGGGCACCTCCTGCTGGCGCTCATCTACGCGGAGACCGACCCCGAAGCCGCGCGCATCTCACTCGCCGTGGTGGCGGAGCTCAATCCCCTTGATCCTCGGATCGAGCGGATCCAGCGACAGATCGACGAAACCGAGCGCCGTTTCAGTCGACTTCGATCAGGCCGCTGACGAGCGAGAGCGCCACGGCCTGGGCACGCGTTCGCGCTCCCAGCTTCGCCTTCGCGTTCCTGACGTGCGTCTGAACAGTGGCGGGAGAAAGGCCCAGCTCTGACGCGATCTGCGAGTCGGTCGAGCCTTTGGCTAGAAGGGCCAAGACCTCGCGCTCGCGCCGCGACGGCTGCCTTGCGCCGGCGCGGACTTCGTCCGGGGCTTTCCGGGCAGCCCATGAACCGCCCTCGTCGCCCGTCTCGAACCGAGGCAGGACCAGAAGGTGCCCATCGGGAAGGCTGAGGCTTTCGACGAACCGCCCGACGATCTCGGATCGCTCGAGGCCCAGCATCCGCGACGCGGACTCGTTCACTTCCACGCAGCGGCGCGCAGAGTCCACGATCAGGACAGGAGGGCCCTCCGTGAGGACCGGCGTACGTGAAGCGCTGACGGCTGCCTTCTCGTCGCGATCGGCAGCTCGGAAGCGCTCGCTCACACGTCTGTCCTGGCGGCCCGTCTCAGGCCAAAGCCGGCGCCGATCAGCGCAACGGCCGCCAGCGCGGCAAAGCCCATGTCGTAGCCAGTGAAGGGGAGGCCACCGCTCGCGTCGCTCGGGGCGCTCGGGGCGCTCGGGGCGCTCGGGTCGCTCGGGTCGTCCGACCCTTGCTCGATCGTGGTGCTTGGGGGGCAGTACTGGTCTTGCGTCGGGCTCGGCACGGTGCAGTCCTGCGCACTCGCCGCGGACGGGGCGCCCGCGAAAAGAGCAACCGAAACTGTGAGGCGCTCAGGCGGATCGTTGTCGCCGTCGTTCTTATTTTGGTCGTCGTTCGGATCGGGGTTGACGACGATCGGGCCTCCGCTGCTACCGGGAGCTTCGATTCCTGAGAGGTCTCCGGGCGTATCCGGGCGCAGGAAGGTGAAAAAGATGATAGCCGCGATTGCGGCCACGCCTACCGCCTGCAGTGCGAGGGTTCGATATCTACCGGTCATCCGTGGGCCCGGTAGGCCGCTCTTGGAGCAGCCTGGTGAGGATTACGAACGTGCACGCCAGTGAGAGTGCCTGCGCATCATGAGAGGCTGATGAGATTCAGATGAGAGGGGAGCCCCCTTCATGAGACGAACTCTCACGCGCTCCTCACCTTGCTCTCACGGCCCGCTTCTACCTTGCCCTCCATGAGAACACCCAAGGGGGAAGGAATTCCCAAGATGAACACCCTAAAGAACAAGACACTCGGACTACTCGTCGCAGCCCTCCTGAGCTTCGGCGCCATGCCGGCTCTCGCGTCCGCACAGGACCCGACGGCTGACCAGTACGACCCGTCCACAATCACCTTCGAGAACAGCACTGGTGACGGCGGCGGCGGCGGCCTCAACGAATCCGTTGGCCCGCTTAACGGCGGCGGCGGCGGCGGCGGCCTCAACGAATCCGTTGGCCCGCTCCCCTTCACCGGCTTCGACGTGATCGCGATGCTCGCGGTTGCGCTTGCGGTGACCGGTCTCGGACTCGCTCTCCAGCGGGCGGTCTCAAGGGAGCTGCGCGACCTGCGCTGATCACCGGTCCCATCTAGGGCGTTCTTAAAAGACGCGTCGGCTCTAGGGTGCCGGCGCGTCTTTACGTTTCCGGTTTCGGCGTCCTTCCCTTCTCAGGCGCCTGGCCTTTCGGATCTCGGCTGCGTCCGGCCCCGAACGCTCGGGCCCCGGCGTCTCGAGTACGGCCGGCAGGCCGTCGAAGCGCGGCTCGGAGAGGAACACGCGAAGTCCCCGGTCGCCCAGCTCGCCGTCGCCCAGGCTCGCGTGGCGGTCGCGGTTGGATCCAAGTGGCATCTGCGAATCGTTGACGTGAAGGGCGCGCAGGCGCTTGAGGCCGATCTTGACCTCGACCTCGTCCACCAGCTCGGCCAGGGGGTCCCGCTCGCGGACCTCGAAACCCGAGGCCAGGAGGTGGCAGCAGTCGAGGCAGAGCCCGATTCGCTCATCCGCTCCACCCAGCTCTACCAGGAGCGCCAGCTCTGAGATGTCGCGTCCGAGCGTCCCTCCCGCCCCCGCGGTGTCCTCGAGCAGGAGCGGGCAGCTCTCCGTCTCTGCCAGACACTCGGCGATCGTCTCTCCCGCGGCCTCCATGCAGCGCTCGTAGTCCTCTTGCTTTTGCGACCCCGGGTGAAGCACGACGCCGGCGGCCCCGATCCGGTCGCCCAGCTCGAGCGAGGCCTTCAGCGCCTGGAGGGACTTCGAGCGGACCTCGCGCTCGAGCGAGGCAGCGTTGATGAGATAGACGGCGTGGATGAGGACGGATTCGATGCGCGACTCGGCGATGGCCTCGTTGAACTCGAAAACCGCCTCGTCCGAGTGGTTCTGAGGCTTCCAGGCGCGCGAGCTCTGATTGAAGATCTGGATCGCGTCGCACTCGAGCTCGACTCCACGCGCTACGGCGTTGGGCAGACCACCCGCTATGGATACGTGAGCGCCGATGAACATCGAGAACGAGACTAGAAAGGTTCGCTTCGCTCCCTCGCCCACGGGGGCGCTCCACATCGGCGGCGCGCGAACCGCTCTTTACAACTGGCTGGCTGCCGAGGGGTGGGGCGGCTCGATGGTCCTGCGGATCGAGGACACCGACCGCGAGCGCTCGACGCCTGAGAACGTCGCGCAGATCATCGACGCGCTCGAGTGGCTCGAGCTCGGCTGGGACGGCCAGCCGGTCTCGCAGTACGAGCGGCGAGACAGCCACGCCGCTGCGGTCGAGAAGCTCGTCGCCTTGGGCCGCGCCTACCGCGATCCCGCGGGTGCCGAGGATGTCAAGGAGTGGAAGGCCGCCAACGGCAACCGGGGTTACCGAGGCGAGGGGCGCGACGAGCCCGGGGCAGCGACCCGCCTTCGCGTGCCGGACGACGGCACGACCGTGGTCCTCGACCTGCTTCGCGGCGAGGTCGTGTTCCCGAACGCAGCGCAGGACGACTTCGTGATCGCGCGCGGCGACGGCACGCCGCTCTACAACCTCGCCGTCGCCGTAGACGACGCCGAGATGGGGATAACGGACGTCATTCGCGGCGACGATCACCTCTCGAACACGCCGAAGCAGGCAATGGTCCTGGAGGCGCTCGGCTTTGAGCCGCCCCGCTACGTGCACCTGCCGCTTCTCCACGGTCCCGATGGCAAGAAGCTCTCGAAGCGACACGGCGCCGCATCGGTGCAGGAGCTTCGCGACGCGGGGTACCTACCGGCCGCCGTTCGCAACTACCTGGCGCTTCTCGGCTGGGGAACCGATGACGAGACGACGATCATGTCCACCCCCGAGCTCGTCGAGCGCTTCGACGTCGCCCGGATCGGCCGTGCCTCGGCGGTCTTCGACGTCAAGAAGCTTCGCTGGCTAAATGGCCGCTTCATGCGCGAGCTCGATCCAGCGGATTACGCGGGCGCTGTTGCGGCTCACCTGGAGCGCAGCGGCGTCGAGCCGCCAGCGGAGCGCGAACGCTTCGAAGAGGCATGCCGGATCGCCCAGGACAAAGCGCAGACCCTCGACGAGGTCTGGCCGCTCATCCGCTTCGCATTCTCAGAGCCGGTCGACGACTTAAAGGCTCGGGATAAATGGCTCGGCGAGGATGGAAAGGCCGCGCTCAGAGCCGCAATGGAGGCGCTATCGGAGCTGCCGCAATGGACCGCGGAGGCAGTTGAAGAACGGCTCGAAGGCGTGGTCGAGCGGCTTGCGGTGAAGCCAGGCGCGGTCTACCAGCCCATCCGCGTAGCCATCACGGGAAGCACCGTTTCGCCAGGGATCTTCGAGTCCGTGTCGCTCCTCGGCGAGGAGCGCACGCTCGAGCGCATAGAAGCTGCGCTCCACGGCTAACCCGAAACGCTTTTTCTGCCGATAACGGGCTTGAGCCCAGCGTTCAGACCTGGACACATTCCCGATGACCCACTCATGAGCGATACCGCGACCCTTGCGCCGTCCGCTGACGGAGCGGTAGTTGCCGCTCGCCCGATGGGCGCCGGCGGCCGCCGCCTGGCTGCCTCGTTCGATGCTATCTCGAGCCTCCCGGCCCTGGCCGAGGCGCGCGAGCGCTTGTTGGCGCTCGCCGAGGCGCCCTCGACCTCGCCCGGCCAGATCGCCGACGTGATCGAGTCGGATGCCGCCATCGCCATCGCCGTCATGCAAGCCGCGAACAACGGGAACGGACCGCGCGGGCGGACCGGGGGAGTCCCCGCCGCGATCGACTCGCTCTCCTCGACGCGGGTCGTCGCTATCGCCGCCCGGATGGGGACCTACGACCTCCTCGGGCCGCCCGGCTCCGGCTCGGAGCGCTTCGAGCGCTTCCGCCGCCACGCAGCCGCGACCCGGTCGGCGATCGATCGCATCGCTGACCTCGCCCGTCTCGACGAGCGCGACGAACTCGCCGTCGCCGCCCTCCTTCACGATGTAGGCCGGCTCGTCCTGGGCGATCTCTACGGACAGGAGTTCGGCATGGGCCCGGAGCCTGTCGACGGCCCGGAGGAGCGCCTGCGCCGCGAGCGACGCGAGCTGGGCGTTGACCACGCCTTGGTCGGGGCTGTCCTCGTCCGGCGCTGGGGGCTGCCTGCCCCGATCGCAGCGGCGGTCGAGCGCCATCACGCACCGGACGCCGAGGGGATTGCCGCCGGGGTCCAGCTCGCCGACCTCGTCGTCCATCATGCCGCCGGCGACAAGGTCTCGCCGACCACTCTTCGCAGCGCCGCGAGCCGTTTGGGCATCGACGAGGACGGCCTTCGCGGGCTTCTCTTCGAGTACCCACACTCCGGTGAATCACCGCGCCGCGCCTCCGAGCCCTGCCCGCTCTCAGCGCGTGAGGTCGATGCCCTCCGTGGCCTCGCGGAGGGGAAGGTCTACAAGCAGATCGCCCAAGAGCTCTCGCTCTCGGTCTCGACGATCCGCACCCACCTCCACAACGTCTACAAGAAGATCGGCGCGGTGGACCGCGCCCAGGCCGTCCTGATCGCGCGCGATCGCGGCTGGATCTAGCGGCGTCTACGCGTCTCCTCTCCGAGCGTCTACTCGATCAACCCGGTGCGAAGCGCTATCGCGACCGCGTGGGCCCGGTCGCGGGCTCCCAGGCGAGCGAGCGTGGCCTTCGTGTGGGTGCGGACGGTCTCGGCGCTCAGGTGAAGCCGATGGGCGACCTCGGTCGTGGAGTGCCCGTCGGCGAGAAGCTGGAGCGTCTGACGCTGGCGGCGGGTCAGGGCGCCGGTGCCGTTGTCGTCGGCGGCCGGGTCAACGAAGGTGTCAGAGTCGGCGGCGGCCTCGACGGCGGTGCGAAGGCACTCGGCAGACGACGTCATCGCCACATAGGCCGAGGCGCCAGCCTCGATCGCCTCGTTTGCCGAGTGGCGCTCGGCCCGGCGCGAAAGCGCCACGATCCCGGTGCCTGGCATCGCTTTGTGAAGCGCCTTGATCATCGCCGCGCCGGCCGGCTCGCCGTCTGCCGGGCGGCCGTCGAGCTCCACTACGGCTACGTCGAAGCTGCCCGTGCATGTGTGCGACTCGAGTGCCTCGCGCCAGTCTGAGGCCTCCTCGACCTGGAAGTCGGGATCGAGGACCTCGCGCACGCCGATACGCGTGACGGCATGGCCGTCCACGACCAGACATCGGCGCTCGTCCTTCAAAGTGTTTCGCCCCCTAACGGGTTCGGGAGAGGCTTGCCCCCCTTTAGACACGAGCCCGGCCGGCACGCCGGACCTGTCGAGACTATCCCGACTCGGCGAAGCCGAAACCCCTGCGGTCGCTAGGAGCGGCCTTTTGTTGCTGTACAAACTAGGTCACCGATGATCTCCGTCACCTCCAAGTCCCGCTACGCGGTCGTCGCCATGGCCGAGCTCGCACGCACCGGTGGTTCCGGTCCCGTGCCGATCGCCCAGATTGCCGAGCGGCGAGACATGCCGGTCCAGTTCTTGGAACAGCTCTTCTCGACGCTTCGGCGCGGCGGTCTTTTGACCAGCCAGCGCGGCGTCAAGGGCGGCTACTCGCTCGCCAAGCCCGCGTCCGAGATAACCGTGCTGGAGGTCGTGCAGGTCCTGGACGGCAAGGTGGGCGAGGAGGCTCGGGAGGCAGGCGGGATCTGGGCCGAGGGGGTCGGCGCGCTCCGCGAGGTGTTTCGCTCGACCACCATCGCGGATATCGCCAGCCGGGAGGCCTCTGAAGCGGGCGCCGGCATGTACTACATCTAGATGGGCCTGGGGCGCCAAGGTGCGTTCCGTAGTGGCGTCGGCGGGTAAATTTGCCGCTTATGTGGCTGACCATCGAAGTCCCGTCACAGGCTCCGCTAGTCGTCGAAGTCGTGGGGCCGAAGGCGACGATCGGGAGCGATCCCGCGTGCGACATCGTGATCGCCGACGACGAGATCTCGCCGAAGCACGCTGAGCTTCGTGAACTGGACGACGGCCGCGCTGAGATCGAAGACCTCGACTCGGGGGCCGGGACGTGGGTTGGGGGAGTCCGCCTGGGCGGCCCGGCCACGCTCGAGGGCGGCGAGCGTCTTCGCATCGGCCGCACCGACCTGATCTCTTCGCTCGAGCGGCCGGACCCGACCGAGCGTGCTCTCACCAGGCGTGAGAACCTCCAGCGGCTCGTGACCCAGTCGCGCCGCGCCACCGTCCTCGCCTCCGCCGCGGTCGCGATCGCGGTGATCGCCGTTGTCAATGCGCACGTGGTCGACGCGGGAGAGACCTTCCAGGTCGGAGCGGAAGGCGATCTCCAAGAAGCAGACGTGGTCGGGGTCGCGCCGTGCGACGACCTTGCCGTCCTGGAGGCATCTGAGACCGAGGGGCTCGAAGCTCTCACTCTCGGCAGTCAGGCGACGCTGTCGGAGGGCGACCCCGTGGTGGCGGTCGGCTACCCCGCGAACGCCTCCCCCGATGACGAGCTGGCGGCGACCGAGGGCATCGTCTCGGTGGTTGAGCAGACCTTCGACATCCCCAACGACCCGTCCGTCCAGCTCTACCCGAACGTCATCCAAACCGATGCGGCGATCAATGCCGGGAACTCGGGTGGGCCGCTCTTAGACTTAAACGGCGCTCTCGTGGGCGTCAACACGCTCGTCTACAGAGGCCGCCGAGGCGAGGTCGAGGGCCAGAACTACGCGATCGGCGTCGACCGGGTGGCCGAGGTCCTCACCGACCTCCGCGAGGGCGACTCGCAGGCATGGCTCGGTTTCGCGTTCGCGCCGCTGCCGCAGGCCGTCGCAAGCCGGCAGGGACTGCCCGCCGGCCTCATCGTGACTTCCGTCGTGCCCGAGACGCCCGCCGCCGACGAGGGCATCCAGAGTGGCCTGAGCATCGTCGTCGGTGTGGACGGCGAGCCCGTGGCGAGCTTTCGCGAGTACTGCGACGCGGTAGAGGGCCTGAACGGGCAGACGGTCAAGTTCAACCTGCTAGAGCCGGATGGCCCCCGCGTGATCGACCTTGAGCTCTAATGCCTGACGCGGCGAGTGGGCGCACGCCGGCCGCCGAGGTGTCGGAGACGATCGGCGGCACGCCGATGGCCGTGCTCGGCCGGGTAGGGCCCTTAAAGCGGGCCGAGGTTCTCGCAAAGCTCGAGTACATGAACCCGGGCGGCTCGGTCAAGGACCGGATCGGCGTGGCCATGGTCGACGCCGCCGAGCGGGAGGGCCGGATCGAGCGCGGATCGGGCCTCATCGTCGAGCCAACGAGCGGCAACACCGGCATCGCGCTCGCGATGGTTTGCGCCGCGCGCGGGTACGAGCTGGTCCTGACCCTGCCGGAGGGAATGAGCCGCGAGCGCTCGAAGCTCCTTCGCGCCTACGGCGCAGAAGTCAACGAGACGCCGTCCATGGGCGGGATGGGCGAGGCAATCGAGCTTGCGCAAACGATCGTCGAAGAGCGCGGCGGATTCATGCCCCAGCAGTTCTCCAACCCCGCCAATCCCGAGGTTCACCGACGCACGACCGCGGAGGAGATCTGGCGGGACACGGGCGGCGAGGTCGACGCGCTCGTCTGCGGCGTCGGCACAGGCGGCACGATCACGGGCGTCGGCCAGGTCTTGAAGGACCGCCGGCCCGGCTTTCAATGCTTTGCGGTCGAACCCTCGGGCTCGCCGGTCCTGAGTGGGGGAGAGGCCGGGCCGCACAAGATCCAGGGCATCGGCGCCGGCTTTATCCCCGACGTGCTCGACCGCTCCGTGATCGACGAGACGATTTCCGTGAGCGACGAGGCAGCGCTCGAGACGGCTCGCGACGTGGCGTCGAGGGAAGGCCTTTTGGTCGGGATCTCGGCGGGCGCCGCGATCAACGCCGCCCTGGAGGTGGCGGCCCGCCCAGAGATGGAAGGCAAGCGCATCGTCACGATCGCCTGCGACGGCGGCGAGCGTTACATGTCGCTGCCGTTTTTCCTGGAGGCCTAGCTAAGAGCCCAGATCTTCGTCCGGGATCCGGCCCGCCTCCGTGAGGACCGCGTCGAGCCTCAAAAGGAGTTCCTGCATCGAGGTTGTCTTGCCGACCACGGCGGCAGCGCCCAGCTCGAGGGCCTTGCGCTCGATCGAAGGATGGTCGTGGCCGGTCAGCATCACGACCACCGGGCTCGCCCCTTCCTGCTCCTCAAGGGACTCCAGGATCTCGAAACCGTTCGGGCTCGGCATCGAGACGTCGAGCAGAAGGAGATCGGGATTGAGCGAATCGCACATCTCGAGGACCTTCGACGACTCGGTCGTGCATTCGATGGTGCCATATCCGCCCCGCTCGAGGATCCTGACCAAAAGACGGGCGTTTTGATCGTCGTCGTCAGCGATCAGGGCGGAGATCTGGTTGCGGTGAGAGGCGTCTGGCACACCGTCACGATAAAGCCCGGGAGTGGCGGAGCGCGCTTAAGATGCCGATAAAGGCAGACAGTGAGATGAAATGAGCAACGCATTCGGCATTGGGGGCGTTCAGGCCGGCCTGCGGCGCATGGCCGCTTTCCTGCCGCAGCTCTGCGGGGCATTCGCGGCCGGCGTAGTGGCCGGGGCGG
>Ga0208612_1000142_pt1 | contig 39368 bp, 32 predicted proteins | sample AntDryMetagUQ889_FD_188089 | JGI IMG/M metagenome (GOLD analysis project Ga0208612, IMG submission 188089) | Polar desert microbial communities from Antarctic Dry Valleys - UQ889 (SPAdes) | ecosystem: Environmental > Terrestrial > Soil > Desert | place: Antarctic Dry Valleys | collected 2008-12-31 | reverse complement strand
CTCCGGCTCGTCGTCGACCGTCCGTGCGAAGCGGAAGACCGTCACGGTCGTACATGTGCACATCGGCGTCGTGGCCGAGCTCGGAGAGCAACTCGACCCAGAGGTCTTGCGGCGGGTGCTTGCTCGGGCGTTCGAAGAAGTGAGTGCGGCCGTGGCCGCTCACGGAGGCACGATCGAGGCGACCGCCGGAGACGCCGTCACAGCCGTCTTCGGGCTCCCTCTCGTTCACGAGGACGACGCGCTGCGCGCCGTGCGTGCGGTCGACGAGATTCAGCGCCGTTTGGCCGAGCGCGACGGAAGCCCACGCCCGGAGGTCCGGGTCGGGGTGAGCACCGGCCCGGTGGTGACCGGCGGCAGCCCGACAGGGCTCCAGTCGCGCGCGACTGGCGAGCCGCTCACGGTTGCCGCGAGGCTTGCTCAGAAGAGTGCGGCAGGGGAAGCGACCATTGACGAGACGACCTCGAGATCCGCCCGTGCGGCGGAACGCGAGCGCGGTCGCTTCGCGTCCCCGATGGTGGGCCGAAAGCGCGAGCGTCGGCGTTTGAACGATGCCTTCGAGCAGGCGGTCGGCGACAGCTCTTGCCAGCTCTTCACGGTTCTCGGAACGGCCGGAGTCGGAAAGTCGCGACTCGTCCAGGAGTTCCTCGAAGACGTCGGAGCGAGCGCACTCGTCGCGCGGGGCAGATGCCTGCCCTACGGGGAAGGCATCACGTTCTGGCCCTTGCTGGAAGCGATCAAGGACGTCGCCCAGCTGGATGACACCGCGCCCGTCGAGGAGAACCAGGCACGACTCGTAGAGCTCATCGACGACGCCGAGGCTGCGCTGCTGGCGCAGCGCGTCATCGAGATCAGCGGCATGGCTGAAGGAACCACCGGAGCCGAGGACGGCTTCGAGACGGTGCGCAGGTTTCTGGAGGCGCTCGGCCGCCGGCGCCCGCTCGTCGTCGTCTTCGACGACGTCCACTGGGGAGAGGAGACCTTCCTCGATCTGATCGAGCATCTCGCCGACTGGTCGCGCGGAGCGCCGCTCCTGCTCCTCTGCATGGCGCGGCCCGAGCTCCTCGAGGTTCGCACCGGGTGGGCGGGCGGCAAGCTGAACGCGACGACTGTCCTTCTCGAACCGCTCTCTGACCGGGAATGCATGGAGCTCGTCTCCAACCTCGTCGGCGAAGACGAGCTCGCGGATCGACTCGAGCAGCGGATCGCCGAAGCTGCAGAAGGCAACCCGCTGTTCGTCGAGGAGATGCTCTCGATGCTGATCGACGACGGGCTGCTCGTTCCCGAGAACGGGCGTTGGGCGGTGGTGGGGGACCTCGCCGCGGTCCCCGTTCCGCCGACGATCCACGCCCTCCTCGCTGCCCGACTCGATCAGCTGGGTGACGGCGAGCGCGGGGTGCTCGAGCGCGCCGCCGTCGAGGGCAAGATCTTTCATCGAGGATCCGTCGAAACGCTGACGAGCTCGGATCGACGATCGCTCGTACCGGCAGAGCTCGGGGCGCTCGTCCGCAAGGAGCTGATCCGACCCGACCGACCGGTGTTCGCAGGCGAGGACGCGTACCGGTTCCGCCACCTGCTCATTCGCGACGCCGCGTACGAGTCGGTTCCGAAGTCGGTTCGCGCCGAGCTCCATGAACGTCACGCCGAGTGGCTCGAGAGGAAGGCAAGCGAGCGAGGGGTCGAGTACGACGAGATTCTCGGCTACCACCTCGAGCAAGCCCACCGCTTCCGAGACGAGCTGGGAGACATCGGCGACGACGCTCGAGCGCTGGGACGTCGCGCCGCGGAGCGGCTGGGTGCCGCCGGGAAACGTGCATTCGCGCGCCTGGACGCGCCGGCCGCGATGAACTTGATGTCGCGGGCCACCGCGCTGCTACCGAACGACGACCCTCTGCGAGTCGACTTCATCCCCAACGTGCGTACGATCCAGGGGACGGCCGAGCTGGGATGGGCGGACGCGATCCTCCAGGAGGCGATCGCGTCGGGAGACCCGCGCCTGAAGGCGCATGCTCTCGTACAGCGCGGTTTTCTGAGCCTCTTCTTCCACGATTCCGAGGTCACGGCCGAGGAGCTGATCGGTGTGGCAGAGGGAGCGATCGCGGTGTTCGAGAGCACGGCAGACACGCTCGGACTCGCCCGAGCGTGGCGCCTCGTCAGCCAATCCCACTACCTGGCGCGAAGAGGACGACTGAGCGCCGAGGCGGCCGAGACAGCGCTGGAGTTCGCGCGGCAGAGCGAAGACCGTTTCGAGCAGCAGGAGATCCTGGAATGGCTCGGCGTCGCGCTCGTCCTGGGGCCCACCACCGGGGCCGAGGGGGCCACGATCTGCGAGCGGCTCCTCGACCGGGCTACCGGCGATCCACGACTGAGGCTCACCATCATCGGGACGCAGGCGTACATGGTGGGCATTCAGGGGCGTGGCTCGGAGGCACGGGCGCTCATCGCGGACGGGCGCGAGATCGCGGATCAGCTCGGCGAGACGGTCTGGCTCTTCCCCGTCTTGCTGGCCTTCTACCTGGCTTGGCTGAGCGACCCTGTCACGGCCGAACAGGATCTGCGGCCCGTTTATGAAGGGCTGAAGAAGATCGGGGAGCAGAGCCACTTCTGCTCGATCTCCACGATGCTCGCTCAAGCGGTGTACGCGCAAGGCCGCTACGACGAAGCGGACAAGCTATCGCGAGAGGCCGAGCGATCAACGCGTCCTAACGACGTGCACTCCCACATCGTGTGGCGCGGCACGCGGGCGAAGGTTCTCGCGCGCCGCCGTGACTTCGACGCAGCCGAGACGCTCGCTCGCGCAGCGGTCGAGTACGCGGAGACCAGCGACTTCCTTCATTCGCACGCGGGAGCCCTGACGGATCTCGCCGAGGTGCTCGCGCTCGCAGGACGGGACGCGGACGCAGCCTCGGCAATCGAAGGCGCGATCCGGCTGCACGAGGAGAAGGGCAACGTGCTCGCAGTCAGGCAGACCCGAAAGCTCTTGGAGGATCTCCGCCAGACGCGCTGAGCGCGACAGGGCGGGCCATGTTGGCCCGCCCCTCTCGTGCGTGCGTATCCCGACGGCGACGCTAGACGCTCGATACCCGCCTCTGGCTCTGCCGCATCGTCCAGACGCTCGCGCCGAGCCCCACCAGCAGCAGCATCAGGGCAATCCCAGCGCCGGCGCCCATGCCGAAGTCGTTCCAGTCGAACCCGTTCGTGGTCGTCGGCTGAGCGAGGTACTGAAGCTCTCCGGCTGCGACCGTACGGTCGAGGACGTCGGGCATCGCGCTCAGACCCGAAGCATTCAGCCGCTTCGCGTCGACGGTACGCTCGAAGACGTCCGGTGACACCGGCGTGAGCGCGAGCTGTGCGTGCTCACGAACGGCGAACGCGGCGGTTTCCTGCACCTGCTGTGCGGCCAGGGCACGATCCGGCGCGTCCGGACTGCCGTTGAACCCGATCTCGGTTTGCTTCGCCGCAACGGCACGGTCGATGGCGTCGGGGCTGCCCTGGAACCCGGAGTCCGCCTGCGCGACCGGGACGAGCGCTCCGAAAGCGCACGCCACGACGGCCAGCCCGGCGAGACGGCGGATGGTGTGGGTGGAACCGAACATCTGATGCCTCCTTGGTCTCGACCGTCCTTGGTGCGGTCGCTTGCCTCACTTGACCGCACGACGCTTAGGAGACGGCAAGACCGTGGTAAAGGGGGGCTAAAGTCGCGACCGGCAGCGGGGTCAGGCTTCAGCCTCACCCCGTTCTCAGAATGGGCGTCGCGCCGCGATCGACACCCAAGGACGAGGTCGGGCTGAAGCCTGACCCCAGCTGCGTGACTGCTGAGGAGCCGATCCTCGGGCTCGGCTACACACCGCCGGGTCAGGAGCCTGACCCCGGTTCTCAGATCTTCGGTCGTTCGCCACGATCACGACCCAAGACGGGATCAGGCTGAAGCCCTGACCGCCACCCCGAGCTCAGTCCTCGGTCGTCGAGTGGGTCGGGCCCTCGGGCTCGGCCTCGTACGCCTCCGGAGACACCGGGTGAATGCCCTGCTCGGCGCCACCGGTGCTCGATGCAGCCTCCGAGACCCTGGCCTCCAGCGCACCGAGAACCTGCTGGACCTGCTGGTTCACGATCGGCTGCAACACCCTCTGCCCCATAGCGCCGACGGGGCCTGCGATCTTCACGTCCGCCTCCCACTCCATCGAGGTGCCAGCGCCCGCCTCCGACAGCGTGAAGGAGGTCTTCATGTCCATCAGCGCGCCCACACCCGTCCCCTTGGCGCGCATCGACGCGAACTCCGGCTCGCGTTCCTCGAGCCGCTCGAAGTTCATGGTCATCTTCAGGCCGCCGAGGCCGAGCGGCACCTTGACCTTTGCCGTCCAGTGCTTCTCGTCGTGAACCTCGAAGCTCTCCACGCCGGGCATGAGCTTCGCCATCTCCGAAGGATCGTTGATGACCGACCACACGGTGTCGCGCGGCGCCGAAAGCTCCTTCGTGCCGGAGACGATCATCGCGACTCCACCGAGACGTTGGCGCGCGTGGATTCCGGGTCCTGGAGCATCGACCACACCCTATGCGGGGGGTTGCAGCTCGTGTAGACGATCGCCTTACCGGCGGAGGCGAGTGCGTCCTGGATCGCCGCGCAGACGCAGTGAATCCCGCCTCCTCCACCCTCTCCCATGCCCTTGGCGCCGAGCGGCGCGACCGGCGACGGAGACTCCATCGAGCCGGTCTTCAGGGGCGGCATGTCGAGCGCGTGCGGCACGTGGTAGTCGTAGAAGTTGGAGGTCAGGAGCGTTCCCTCCTCGTCGTAGACGAACTCCTCCGACAGCGCCGCTCCGAGCGCGTGCGCGGTCGCTCCGTGCACCTGGCCCTCGACGATCTGGGGATTGATCCGGATCCCGCAGTCGTCCACGGCCGCGTAGTCGACGACGTCGACGACACCGGTCTCCGGGTCGATCTCGACGACGGCGGCGTGGATCTGCGTCGCGTACGTGAGCGTGAGCTGGCCGGTCTTCTTCTCCGTGTCCACCATCCCGAAGTACGGCCGACACACGTAGCGGTGATTCAAGGTCGGGTTGAAGTCGGGCGGAAGGAACGCGTTGTTGGCGTTCACGATCGCGCCGAGGGCCATGAACGGCAACGCGGCCTCCTCGGGCCCGTCCTTGATGCGCGCGAAGCCGTCGGCGAGCTCGATCGCCTCCTCGGGCGCCTGGAGCACCGCCGCGGCCAGCTGCACCATCTCAGCGCGGAGCAGCTCGGCGGCGCCCTTGACCGCGCCGAGACCGGTGAACGCGAACTGGCTCGCGTAGGTGCCGGAGAAGCCCGCGTGCGAGTTGAACCACGTGTCGTGGCCACGGCGCACGTTCACCTGGTCAGGGGAGCATCCGAGGATGTCCGCCACGACCTGGGACGAGGTCGTCTCGTGCCCTTGTCCCTGCGGCACGGTCCCGAGCGTGACCACCACCTCGCCGAAGATGTCGAGCTTCACCGAAGCCGCCTCGTTGTTCCCCGAGAACTGCAGATCGGGGTTCAGGAGCGTCGACTGCCCGAAGTTGTTCGTCCCCGAGTCGAGCGTGGAGCCGATACCGAACCCGAGAAGCTTTCCGCGCGCGGCCGCCTCCTTGCGCCGCTCCTCGATCGACCCGTGGTCGATGAGCTCGAGCGCGATGTCGAGCGCGGCGGCGTAGTCGCCGGAATCGTAGAAGCAGCCGTTCGGCGTCTCGTACGGCATCTGCTCCGTCTTCACGTAGTTCTTCTTGCGTATCACGACCGGGTCGAGGTCGAGCTCCGTGGCGACGATGTCGATGATCCGCTCGGTCAGCCACAGGTGCTGCATCCGCGAGTACCCGCGGTTGGGAGACACGGGCGACTTGTTGGTGCACACCTGGGTGAAGTCGACCCGGATGTTCCGCCAGCCGTACATCCCTGGCGTGACCTGCGCCCAGATGATGCAGCCGAGCGGCTCGTAGCGCGGAAAGGCGCCGCAGTCGTCGAGGGCGCGCACCTTGAAGCCGGTCATCGTGCCGTCGGCCTTGACGCCGACCTCGATGTCCATGAACGTGCGCTCGTTCCCGTGCGCGTTCGCCGTGTGCTGATCCGTCCGCCACTCGGTCCACTGCACCGGCCGTCCGAGCTTCCGCGCCAGCAGGCAGAGCACGACGTACTGCGGATGCAGGCAGATCTTGTTGCCGAAGCCTCCGCCGATGTCCTGGGTGACGAAGCGGAGCTTGTCGATCCCGGTGCGGAGCGCGGGCGCCATCCAGATGGCGCCGACGCCGGGCATCTGGTGGTTGCAGTGGAGCGTCCACTCGGCCGTGCCCTTGTCGTACTCGACGAGCGCGCCTGCACACTCGAGCGGTGTCGACGAGAAGCGATGAAAGTGCAGCCGCTCGATCTTGACCACGTGGTCCGCCTCTGCGAGCGCCTTGTCGACGTCGCCCCAGTCGAAGACCCCCGACCACACGGTGTTGGAGCCGGCGTCGTCGTGGAGGATCGTCTCGTCCTTCAAAGATTCCTCGGCGTCGACGAGCACCGGCAGCGGGTCGTACTCGACCTCGACGAGGTCGGCTGCGTCGCGCGCGAGCTCGCGCGTCGCGGCACAGACGGCTGCGACCGGCTCGCCCGAGTGCCGGACCCTCCCCACCGCGAGCGCGTAGTCCTTGATGTTTCCGCCCGGCTCGACGGACATCTCGAAGAAGGGATCCGTGTGGATCGCGACCTCGTCGCCGGTGATCGTCCCGTACACGCCGTCGAGCTCGAGCGCTTTCGAGACGTCGATCGAGAGGATCTTCGCGTGCGCGTAGGGCGAGCGGACGAAGTGGACGTAGCCCATCCCGTGCCGGCGGACGTCGTCGAAGAACGTGCCGAGACCCTGAACCAGCCGCTTGTCCTCCCGCCGCGGGATCGACTGTCCGATGTAGCCCTTTTCGAGCACTTCGGGCGCACCCGTCTCGACGGCCGTGGATCCCTGCCCTTGTAACAAGTTGTTGCTCGGGCTCACGCGCCCGTCCCTTCGCCGACCGCGACGACGGCTTCGACGATGTTCACGTAGCCGGTGCAGCGGCAGATGTTGCCCTGGAGCGCGATCCGAACCTCGTCCTCGGACGGATGCGCGTTCTGCTCCAAGAGCGCCGTCGCGCTCATCAGCATGCCCGGAGTGCAGTAGCCGCACTGGAGCGCGTGGTGCTCGTTGAACGCGCGCTGGAGCGCGGTCAGCTCGCCTTCGGCGGCAAGACCTTCGACCGTCGCAATACTCGAACCGTCTGCCTGCACCGCGAGCAGCATGCAGCTCTTGACGGCCTCGCCGTCGACGTGAACCGTGCAGGCGCCGCAGTTCCCCGTGTCGCAGCCCACGTGCGTGCCCGTCAGCCCGAGGTCGTCCCGGATGAAGTGAACGAGGAGCCGCCGCGCGGGAACCTCGTACTCGATCGCCTCGCCGTTGACCTCCACCGAGATCGTGCGGCTGGATGCGGGTGCGGGTGTACTCAACCCTTCCTCCGCCCGACCGCCTGCATGACGGCCCGTACAGCCGAGACCTCCGCGAGACGGCGCCGGTAGTCGGCAGATCCGTGGACGTCTGACGGAGGATCGAGCGATGCGCCAAGGTCCTTCGCCGCCTCGCGAGCCGACTCCTCGGAGAAGTCGCTTCCAGCCAGCCGCTGCTCCATCTCGGTCGCGCGCACCGGAGTCGCCGCGACGCACCCGATCGCGATACGCGCGCGCTCGCCCGACACAGTGGCGGCCGCATCGACCACGTACGTGCCGTGCCTGCCGATGGTGACTCCCCAGAACCCGTCACCGGCGTCGCTTGCGGGCGGTACCGAGATCTTCGTCAGAAGCTCCCCCTCGCCCACAGCAGTCATGTAGACGCCCAGGAAGAACTCGTCCGCCGGGATCGTGCGCTCGCCGCCCTGTCCGAGAATGGTGAACGACGCGCCGAGCGCGAGGAGGAGCGGGGGCAGGTGATTGGTCGGATCGCTGACGCAGACGTTTCCGCCCACGGTGCCCCGGTTCCGCACCTGGACGTCGGCGATCGTGGCGGCGACCTCCGCCAGGATCGGACGAGCCACCTCGACCTCCGAGGAGCCGACGAGCTGCGTATACGTCACCATCGCGCCGATCTCGAGCAGGCCGTCGGAGGAAAAGCCGATCGTCCGCAGCTCGTGGAGATCCTTGAGGTCCACGAGCACGTCCGGGGCGGCCGCGCGCGCCTTCATCACGTTCACGAGCGTCTGCCCGCCCGCGAGCGCACGCGCTCCCTCGTGCGCGACGAGAAGCGACACCGCCTCCTCCACGGTCGCCGGGCGTGCGTACTCGACCTCGCGGAGGAGCATCCTGGGATTCAGTCACAAGGCGGCGTGACATGTCAAGCGGGCACAGCAGGTCGAGGCAATCGAGTCCGCAGCGGCCGCGAAAGCGGACGCCTTCAGGGATTTTCGCGCGGCTGGAACCCGCGCTCGCGGATTCCAGTCCTGCGCAGACTGAGAGCAGTGGTAGCGTCGCCCTCCGATGGCGGCCTTCGACGCGGTCTTCGTGGGTGCCGGGATCAACTCCCTCGCCGGAGCCGCACTGCTCTCGAAGGCCGGCTGGAACGTGTGCGTGCTCGAGCGGAGCGACGAGCCGGGAGGTTGCATCAGGACGTCGTCGGACCTCACCGCGCCGGGATTCACGCACGAGCTCCTTGCGTCCTGGCATCCGCTCTGGACCGGGTCGGCAGCCTACGCCGAGTTGAAGGGCGACCTCGACGCACGCGGCGTCGAGTATCTCAATACGGATCTCCCGACCGGCTCGGCGTTCCCTGACGGATCGAGCGTTTTCCTCACGACCTCACTCGAGGAGAACATGGCCGAGCTCGAGCGCCACGCCGCCGGGGACGGAGGCGCCTGGCAAGCGATGTTCGAGAGCTTCCTGCAGAACGCAGACCTCTCGTTCGGCATCCTCGGCACCGAGCTCTGGTCTCCGGCCGGGCTTGGGCTCGGGCGCCAGGCTCTGCGGCGCTTCGGACGCCGTGGGTTGCTTGCGTATGCGGGAACGACGCTCTCCACCTGCCGCGACTGGCTCGGGGACACCTTCGACTCGGATGCGGCGCACGGACTGCTCGCCCCGTGGGTGCTGCACACGGGCCTCGGCCCGGACCAGGCGACCTCGGGCTTCATGACGGAGGTGATCGCCTGTGCGCTGCAGCTCGGCGGGATGCCCGTGCCGAAGGGCGGAGGCGTGAAGCTCGTCGAGGGTCTCGCCGGAGTCGTGCGCGACGCCGGTGGTGAGGTCCGCATGGGAGCCGATGTCGAGCGCGTCCTCCTCTCGGGCGGCCGGGCGGCAGGGGTGCGCCTTGCCGGAGGAGAGACGGTCCGCGCGGAGCGGGCGATCGTCGCGTCCGTCACTCCGACGCAGCTCTACGGCGACCTGCTCGGCGCAAACGAGGCTCAGGTCGAGCTCCAGCGCGCCGCCGAACGCTATCGCTACGGACGTGGCGCGATGCAGATCCACATCGCCATGTCCGAGCCGCCCGACTGGTACGGCGACGACCGACTCGCCCGCACGGCGATCGTGCACCTGAGTCCGGGCCTGGACGGCATCTCGCGCGCGGTGAACGAAGCCGAGCGCGGACTCCTCCCCGCGGAGGCGACGATCGTGTGCGGCCAGCCGCTCGCCGTCGACCCGTCGCGCGCTCCCGAGGGCTCCTGGATCGTCTGGATCCAGCTGCAGGAGCTGCCGGCCGGACGCGTCAAGGGTGACGCTACGGACGAGCTCGACATCGGCGACGGCTCGTGGACCGAGAAGCTGCGCGAGGCGTACGCGGATCGCATCGTCGCCCGCGTCGGCCGGCACATCCGGAATCTCGAGAGCGCGACGATCCGGCGCGTCACTCTCTCGCCCGCGGACATCTCTGCGTCGAACGTCAACCTCGTGAACGGCGACATCTACGGCGGCTCGTGCGCCCTCGACCAGAATTTCCTCTTCCGTCCGCTGCCGCAGGCTCCCGGGCACCGCACTCCCGTCGACGGCCTCTGGCATATCGGCGCCTCGACGCATCCGGGCCCAGGGCTCGGCGCAGGCTCCGGCTACCTCGTCTACAAGGAGCTGACGAAGCCGTCGCTTCCCCGTCGCGCGCTGGCGAAGGTACCGGCGGTCGGACAACGCTTGCAACAGTCTGTTGCAAGGCGGCCGTGAGGCTTTCGCTCTCCGAGATCTCGACGGTGAACGCGTCCTTCGCGGAGGACGTGGCCGCGTATGCGGCAGCCGGCTTCGACGGAATCGGCATCTGGGAGATGAAGCTACCCCGGGACGACGGCGCGAACCGGGCCCTCCTCCGTGATGCCGGGCTCGCCGTCGCGAATTGCGTTCCCACGGTGCCGTCGATCCTGCCGCTGCTCCTTCCCGGAATGGAGGGCCCGCCCAATCCGGAGGAGCGCACCGCGTCGCTTAGCGCGAGCATCCGCCGGCTCGCAGCCTTCGAGCCCGAATCGGTGGTCTGCCTCACCGGCGCGGCCGGAGATCTCGATCCGACCGAGGCCCGCGCTCTCGTCCGCGCAGGGCTTCGCGAGGTCGCCGCTGCTGCCCGCGAAGCCGGCGTCCGGCTCGGCCTCGAGCCGGCCGGGGCCTCGGTCTCGATCGTCGCAACGGTCGCCGAGACCCTGGAGCTGCTCGACGAGGCGGAGCTCGACGACGTGGGCGTGATGGCGGACACGTACAACCTCTGGGACGAGACACCGAAGGCGCTCGCGGCAGTCGCCCGGCGTGTCACGGGCCTTCACATCGCGGATGCTCCACGCCAGCCCGGCCGCGAGGATCGCCTGCTCCCGGGCGAAGGCGGAACGCGCGCAGCCGAGCATGTCCATGCGCTGGGCGAGGCGGGCTGGGACGGGTTCCTCGACGTGGAGATCTTCTCGACGCCGGATCGCTTCTGGGGATTGGCGGTGGACGAGGCCGCGCGTCGCGCCCACGCCGCAGTGTCGCGCCTTCGCCCATGAGCCTGGATCCCGACGCGTGGAACCGGCCGATGGTCGGAAGACGAAGCTCCCGAGCTGCAGACGATCAGACCGTGCCGTAGAGCTCGAGCACGATGCGTACGAAGAGCTTCGTGTCGTCGTAGAGGCCGATCTCCCTCACCGCACGCGCTCCCTGGTACCAGCCCGCCAGCGCGAGCCGCCTGTTCCCGCCGAACTCGTCGAGCTGCCAGCGCAGGTAACGAACGCCGGCGCGAACATTTCCCGCGTAGTTCCGCGGAGTGCGCACCCCGAGTAGCACCGTGTCCACGAACTCCCACGTCTCGGGGAGAAGCTGCATGACCCCGAGCGCGCCGACGCTCGAGACCACGTCCTGCTGAAAGCCCGACTCCATCCACGCGAGCGCCCGGGCGAGCTGTGGGTCGACGCCGTAGACCCGGGCCCAGCGGTCGATCTCGATGCGTATCGCATCGCGACTCGCCGGCGGGCCTGTGACGGTCGGAGCGCTCAGCTGTGCGCCGCGCGGAAGCACGAGCCGCTGGTCGGGGACGATGACGCTCGTCAGCGGAAGCCGGTTTCGTCGTGCGAGTAGCCACGGGCTGACGTGGTAGCGAGCGGCGATCGAGAAAAAGCTCTCTCCCCACTGCACGACGTGCACGCGGGCGGCGGCCCGGCTCGCGAGCGCGCGGTACGTGTTCGGGCCCGCGATTCCGTCGGGAGCGAGCCCACGCCCTCGTTGATAACGCCGCAGCGCGGATGCGGTCGCCTTGGTGAAACGGCCGTCGACGGCCCGCCTCGGGAGCCGATGCCGCCGCAGCTTGAACTCGAGCACCGCGACGTCCCAGCCGACCGCGCCGACCGCCAGCTCACGCTGCCCGAGCAGTGGACGGCCTCGCGCCCCGAGCGCCCGTCGAGTCTTGCGATCGAGCTTGCCGTCGACGGGAAGCTTCCTCGTGCGCTGAAATGACGCGAGCGCCGTTCGCGTCAACGGCCCCGCGAGCCCGTCGACCGGCCCCGGATCGAACCCGTGCGCCTTGAGCCCGACCTGGACCGCGGCGATGCGGGGGTTGGCGGCCGTGCCAACCTCGGTCAAACCGCAGACGCCGATGGACAGCGCGACGCCGACGACGGCGAAGCGACGCATGGGGCGGTGTTCTCGGCCGGACACCGGGCTCCTGCCTTTCCGAGAGGACGAAAGACGGCCGGTACAATCCGCCCGCTGCCTTCCCCGGTAGCTCAATTGGCAGAGCATCCGGCTGTTAACCGGAGGGTTGTTGGTTCGAGTCCAACCCGGGGAGTAAGAAAAGCCCTGCATTCACAGGGCTTTTCTCTTTCTCTTGTCGCCAGGATGGGCGACTTTCTACCGGAGTTTCTACCCCCCGCCGAAGAGACGCGCCTCCGCGAGCTCGGCCGCGTCCGGGTAGCTCGTCTGACCCGCGTGTAGGTACCGCTCCGTCGTCGAGCCCTGCGCATGGCCAGCCTTCGCCTGCACGAACATCGACGGAACCCCTGCGGCGGCCGTCTCGGTCAACGCCGTATGACGGAGACCATGCCACGGCCGGAACCCCTCCCCCACGCCGGCGCGGACTAGCGCCTTTCGTGCGTAGGTCGTGAGCTTGGACGGGTCGAGCGGAGTGCCGAGTGCCTGGTGACAGAACACAATCGACTCAGGAGCCCGATGCAGGCTCGTGGCGAACTGCTCCTCGAGCGCTGCAGCGGCGACCTCTCCAAGCTCGACCGTCCGTCGTCCGGCTCGACTCTTCGGGGTCGTGACCTCGTTTCGGACGAACGCCTGACGGACGTGTAGCCGGCGATCGAGGAGCTCCACGTCCTGCCAGCGCAGCCCGAGTAGCTCGCCCCGACGAAGGCCGGTGGAAAGAGCGACCGTGGTCATGCGCCGTGCTGCCGCGTACCAGGCCGCGTCAGCCTCGTCGGAGCCCTGCTCCAACTCCCTGTATGCCCTGAGCACCGAGGCGACCTGAGCGGCGCTCAGCGTCTCCGTGTCGAGGTCGGGGAGTGGTGGTGGATCGACGAGCTCCAGGGGGTTCTCAGACACCCACCGCCACCGCCTCCCGGTCTTGAAGATCAGACCGAGTAGGACAAGATGATTACGGATGGTCTTGGCCGAAAGCCCCTCTGTCAGCTTCCTGGCCGCGTATCGCTCGAACCTCTCCGGCGATCGGGAGAGCGCTGCCAGGTCGTCGTCTCCGAAGGCCGGGCGTAGGTGGTTTCGGATCGTCGCCGTGTAGTCCATGACCGTGCTCTTCTTGCGTGGTTTCGCGGCAAGCGCGACCTGCTCGAACTCGTCGATGAGATCGCCAAAGGTGCGTCGACGAGGCTTTCGCATTCCCCGCTCGACCTCGGCGAGCTTCGCTCCGAGCGCACGTTCGGCCGTCCGCCGCGTCCAGCCGTCGGCTTCGGGCCCGAGGGTTTCCATGACCTGACGACCTTCGGCATCGCGGTACTTCAAGCGCCACGTGGCGCCGCGAGCGCCTTCGTAGCGGAGGACGCACGCGCCGCTAGGCATCGTCGCGCGCCTTCCGCGTCGCGAATTTCAGAACCTCTGCCAACGCCCCGACCCCTCCCGCTAGAGCCTTGTCGGTGACGAGTTGTGCAGCGGCCGAGTCGGGATCTCCCAGAACGAGGTCGAAGCGGAGGATCTCGAGCTCCTGCCGGATCGCGTTCAGCCCGTCGAGGGCTTCGTGCATTTCCTCCGTGGCGGTGGCGACCTCCTCCCACGCCGCGCCTACATGCTCCTCGGCGCGTTGCAGTAGCGCCTGGAGGCGGTCCGAGGCGAAGTCGACCTCTGAGATGGTGTCAGTGGGCATCGCCGCTCCTCTCGATCGCGAACTTGAGGACGTCGATCGCGTCCTGGACCGACTGGCAGACCTCGAGCGATGTGAGACACGACTCGCGCTTGCCATCGCCGCTGGCGTCGCGGAGAGCGTTCTCGATCTCCGCCCGCGTCGCGTCGTACAGCCCGCTCGGTACGGCGTCGAGCAGACAGGAGCCTCCCTCGGTCCACTCGACGTTCTGAGCTGCCAGTTCGAGTTTTTCCTCGGCGACCGCAACCGCGGCCGCAAGCTCGAGGAGCGCCTCCAGACGTGCGAGGACGTCAGCAGGAGTGCGCTGCGTGGTGGTTGCCGTCGTCATGACGGCCTCCTCTCAGCGCGAAGGCCCCCGAGCACGGCGATTAGGGCGCCGGCCCGGAGGCCATGCGCATCTTCGCAACGAACACGGAAGGTGTGTGTCCCTAATCCACACGGACCGAGCGTAGCGCGATCGGCGGATAGGTTCAAGACGCGACGAGGCGAAGCTCGGGAGGCTCCGGGCCAAAGACGCGCAGTTCCACGTCGCGGTTCGCCTTCACGTACTGGTCGTAGGTGGGCAGTACCCACGTCTGCGAGGCAAGCCCTCGGATCCACGCCGCCCACGCTTCGCGAGCTTCAGCTTGAGCGATGAGACGGCTCGCGATCTCGTCGGGGGCCTGGAGGCACCTGACGCATACCTGATGCCTGTCGCCGTCATCGTCGACGAACTCGGCAAGCACCATCTCCTTGTCGGTAGTCCCGCCGCAGACGGAGCACGGAAACCGTGTGAGCAAGTTGGTCTCGTGGAGACCGACCTCGATTCTGGTCATCGTCGTGCCTCCTTTCGGAGCGCGATCGAGCGCCCCGGTCGTTTGCATTCCTCGAGCCAGCGCTCCACATCGGCCAGGTCGAAGCGCACATACCGCCCGAGCCGCACGCACGGCATCGCTCCCGAGCGGGCGGACTCGAGGATCCAGGTCTTCGGCACCGCAAGGCGCTCGGCGAGCTCGGCTGCGGTGAGCAGGCGCTCGCTCATGCGGCGGCCTCGACGACAACTTCGGCAGCGAACGCCGGAGGGTCACACGTGTGGCACCGGCGGGCGCCATCGCGGGCGAGCCATGAGTCGGCGTGCCCGCATTCGAGGGAGGGGGGAGGGGGGTCGGCTACCCCCTCTGCAACGCCTGCAACAGTGCAACACCCGAGCTCCTCGACACGAGGGAGGACCTCCACGTCATCGGGGAGCGGATCGGCGAGGACGATGCGAGCAGGCTTTCCGCGCGCCGTCTCGAGGTTCTTCAGGTAGCCGCCGGCTTCTGCGCGTTTCCAGCGTCGCGATGCAGCCGACTTGTCGATCTGGAGGAGGATCGCGAGTCGCCGGATTGGGAGCCCTTCCTCCACGTTCGCGCTTGCGACCGCCTGCACCGTTTCGCGGACGATGGGCGCGACCGTTGCCTCGACACCTTCCGATACGAGGTCGGCGACGAGATCGCGGACGACGGCGTAGTCCTCGAGTGCCGCGACGATGCGCCCATGGTCATCCCGGTCGCGGCTGGCCTGATGGAGCAGCGCGTGCGCGCGGATCAGGCTCAGGAGAGCGCCGAAGTCGCGACGCAGGCGAACGGCGATCGGGGCGACGAGCTCGGCGAGGTCCTTCGCGTACGGGATCGCGACACGTCTCTCCGAGACAGAGAGCCATGCCTGTAACGCAATCCACGGGCCGAGCTCCGGGAGGGCGCGCTCGTCGCTCCCGGCCAGCGCGCGGAGGACGTCCTTCGTCTGCTCGGCCGTGTCCGTGATCGGGATCGAGAGCAGGCGCGTCTCGTTCTCGGGATGGAGGGCGACCTTCGTCGTCGTGGTGACGAGGCCGGTCGGCCCCTCGCGCTCGATCAGCCGCGGTTCCAGGCCGTTCGCGGTCTTCTCCACCGTCTCGTACCGCACGCGCCCTTCGCTCAGGAGCGAACGGACGAGGTAGGTGGCGAAGTCACCCTCGAGCCCTGCGGCTTCGTAGAGCACGAGGAAGCGATGGGCGAGCGGCTCCGTTCCGTAGGCGAGCGCGTGCTCGGACATCGCCGTGAGCGCGTAGACCGCGTCCTCCGGGAAGTACGTGCACACCGTCTCGACGAGGTACGACTTCCCGCCGGCGGACGGGCCCTTCACCGCGGCCGAGACGGGCCGCTCGAGCAGTCGCGAGGTCAGGACGAGGTAGAGCAATCGCCCGGAGCGCTCCTCGCCGGTCAGACCCGAGCGGGCGAGATCACGGCCGAAGGCGTCGAGAATCCGCGCTTCGTGGGCGAGCGTCGCGCACGAACTCCACGCCGTTCGTAGCTTGATCTCCGAGGCAATGCGCTCGTGGTCGGCCCATGGAGTCGCCGACTGGAGCGCCGCTTCGAGCCGCTCCGGGAAGCGGTTGCGATCGAAGAGGTAGAGCTCGGAGACGTCCTTCGCAGCATCGAGGGTGACGAGACGTACCCGGTCGCGGATGCCGGACGCGCCGATCCAGCGGAGCACTGCTTCTCCGCCGCGGTCGGGCTCGATCAGGACGTAGATCGCAGGGATGCCGTCCAGGTGCTCGGCGTCGCGATCCTCGTTCCACCCGTTCGCGCCGGGGAGACCGATAGCCGGGTAGCCGGCGTGCCAGAGGGTCTGCGCGTCGGACTCGCCCTCGACGACGACGACGTAGCCGAGTTCACGGGCCGTTCCGAGCCGGTTGATGCCGTACAGGACGTGCTTGTTCCCGGCCTTCGTGCGGATCTTCGCGTCTCCCTCTAGGGCGACACGGAAGCGGACGCACACCTCCGCGCCGGTTGCGTCCAGATATGGGAAGCGCACGGCCGGAGCACCCAGGTAGCGCATCTCTGCAACACCCAGGGATTCTAGGAAGGTGACGGGCAAACCCTTTGCCGATGCGTAATCGGCGAGCGTGCAGCCCGGCCCGGAGGGGGACCGTTGCACCGTTGCACGTGTTGCGCGGGGGTAACTACCCCCCTCCCCCCTGGCCGGGAACAGGTCGGCCATCGTGCAGCCGCGAGCCGCGACGACCTCTTCGTTCGTGCAGCCCGCGTGACACTTGAGCAGGATGCGCCCGTCGTCACCCTCTCCGACCGAGAGGCTCGCGTGTCTGTCCTCGTGTGCAGGGCACCGCGCCGTCCAGCCCTTGCCGGATCGCTTCACGCGGTCGAGACCGGAAAGGAACTCCTCGACGGTCACGCCGACCCCTCGACCGTCCAGCCGCGTGGAGCTGCCCAGTCACGGGCAAACCTGAGAGCTGCACCCCCTGAGAGCGCGTAGAACGTCACCTCGAGAATCTCGTCGCCTCGGACGAGGATGAACTCGAAGGGGCGCAGGCGACCGCTCACCGCAGCGCCCGTGACTGGTAGCCGCCTAGTGGCGGCGCGGGTTCGTCAGGCTCGTGTTTTCGGCCGGGCGAACGAGCACGCGAGCGCGTGATCCGCCGGCGCGTACGTGGAGCGCGCTTGACGGTGCGAGTACGAGGACTAAAGCGCATCGTCCCGCTTCTCGGGCGAACTGCAATACGAGCGATGCGACGACGGAGCGATGGGTGCGTGTGCGCCATCCGCTCACGATTACCCGCCCGCCGTGCGGCTGCGCGCTGAACGTCCACCAGTGTCAGTGTCTCGTAGAGACCTGCCTTCTCTTCTTCCCTTCGAGCCTCCTCCTCGTCGCCATCTTCACGAGCAACGTCGGCTAGAGCCCTAGCTGTGGCTGCATATGCCTCTGCCCACGCGGAGACAGTGCCTTCGTCGAGTCGCTGTGGTCGGGGACGATCTGGAGCGGCGACGAACGGCGCGATCAGTTCGTCTGCGACCTGATCGTGTGTCAGCTCACGAGGTGCCATCGGCGTCTCACTATTAGGTGATGGGCAGGCTGCGAAGCCACAAGAGGAGTCTAGGGAGGCAGGAGGACGGTAGACCCCCGCGAGAAAAGTCCTGCAAAAACGACGAACTCCCGGATGAACCGGGAGCGCGCCGCGCATTTTGCCCACCGCCGCGAGAACGACGATTCGGCTCAGCCTATCGGTCGCCGCGGACGAACATCGCCTCGCGCACTTCGGCCCAGTCCGGGCCGAAGTCAGAACGGAGACGACTTTTCCGGCCGCTCAGGCGATCTCCCCGGCCTCGACGCTCTCGACGCGCACGGTGCAGGCGTAGGAGATCTCCGCGTCGTCGTCGGCTTTCGCTGCCAGCCGGAACCCCTTGCCGACGATCGTGCCGGTGACAATGAGGCGCACCTCGCGCCCCAGTCGCATCGCCTCGAGGAGCGCGAGATCATCCTCCGATGTCCGATCGAGCAGCCCGGATCCGCTGAACCTGATGTCCAGCCGCGTCGCCTTGTAGCCGTCCTGCGTCGGGATGGGCAGGGCGTAGGCGTCGGCCGAGAAGATCTCGTCTTCGGTGGGCGGGGTTGCCACTTGTGACATCGGGTTCTCCTTTCGCCAATCGGCGAGCGGTTGGAGAGCCCGCTAAATTCGGTACTCAGGCAGGCGGACTAGGATCGGGGGTCGAGGTCGATGGGACTCGAGGAACTTCAGCTAATCATCGCCGACTCCGACCGTGGGGATTGGAACGTCATCTCGTGCTTCCGGATGCCGTCCTACCTGCCGTGGAGTCCTGACGGAGACTTCAACGAGCACAACGCACGAGCGGCGTACCGTCCCGACGTCTCTATCGGACTGGCATGGGGCATCGAGGAGAGCGAGGACTTCCAGACCGACTGGGTCGCGAAGCTCGACGAGCCGCTCGGCCGACCCTCACCCTCGATCGTCGCCGACGTTCTCTACAACGGCATGGTGGTGGTTCGTGAGCTCCTCGTGCTGGTCGAAGGCGCTAAGTGCTACCTACCAATCCCAGGAGCCGGGAGCATGAGCGTCAGCCAATGGGAACACGACTTTGCGAAGCTCGTAGACGAGCTCTCGCTGTCAATCGGCGTCGGCGGCGGGCTAGGCGACCTCCACCGTTCCGACTTCGCTGGCTACTTTCGTCGAGCGGGCCTTTCCGTCGAGGGTTAGTCCTCAGACCACGAGCAAGCCTCGGCGGTCGTAAACGCTCCCGCCCTCATCCAGCGACGCCCGCCAGAATGCGAGCGCGAGCGCGATCACGCCGTCGATCGGCCTCGTTCGATCCGCTTTCGAGACGCGCCGGAGCTCGCCCGAGTCGGCTCGGTCGGCGGCGCACCAGGCGAGATGCTCTCGGAGCACGGGGTCGCCGTCGTGGCGAAGGACGCCGTCCAGGACGCCCCGCTCGAGCGCGGCGAGGGCATCGCGCATGAATCGCGACGAGGGCTCAACCGCGAAGATCGCCGTCTCGGGCATGCGCGTCTCGAGCAACTCGGCCGAGCGATCGAGGTAGCGCGGGTCGTACCCGGTCTCGAGCACGCGGTAGACGTCGAACAGGTCGACGACCACATCCTCGACGTCGGCGAAGTTGATCCGCCCGCCCTCATGCAGGACGTGGTGTGCGGCATCGGGGCGCGTCGAGAACACCTTCACCGAGACGTCGATCCGCTCGTCGGTGGCACGGTGAGCCAGCGCAACGGCCGTCGTGTCGTGCGTCCTCGAGCCGTCCCAGCCCAGGTAGACGTCGACACCTTCGGGGATGCTGGCGCCGTCTCCGAGCCGATCCCAGTCGGGAAGCGGAATCCAGCGCTCGCGCTCCGAGAGGACGGGCGCGTTCAGGTGCAATCTCGCGAACGTGCTCGTCGACATCGAGGGCGAGGCATGAGCCTTCCGCAGCCGCTCGATCGACACCCACGAGCCGGGATTCACGCGCCGCCAGAGCTTCTCGTCCGAGAAGTCGTCGTCCTCGGAGGCCCCGTACCAGAAGGCCAAGAAGCCGGTTGCCTCGTCGCGGGCAATCCAAAGGCCTTTCTGGAGGCGCTCGATCTCGTAGCGCTCCTGGATTTCGGCGAGGAGCGTTCCGAGAAGCGAACCGCGGTCACCGGTCGCGGTCGTGATCGCCAACCAGTACGCGTCGTCGCGCTTGCCGACGGAGGTGTCGATCGCCTCGAACAGCTCGCGCTGCTTCTCCGTCTGGAAGGCGTGCAGCTCGTCGAGCGTGACGGAGGCGGGCGTCGATCCATGCTGCAGGCGACCGTCCGCAGAGAGCGCCTTCAACGTCCCGTTGTTGAGCGGATTGCGGATCTCGTGACGACCCACCTCGAGCACGTCCGCGAGCGCACCCTGAGCGGCGAACAGTCGAGCGTAGTCGAGCGTGATCCGCGCTTGGTCGCGTGATGCGGCGCAGCAGAAGACGTCCGGTGCGTCGGTACGGGTGACGAGGTCATACAGAGAGCGGCCACCGGCGAGCGAGGTCTTGCCGTTCCCTCTCGGCACACCAAGCACTCCCCGGCCGTAGATCCGGCAGCCGAGCTCGTCCACGCGGTCGAACTCGTCCACCCACTCGCGCTGCCAGGGCTCGAGCACGAACGCCATGCCGCCCGCGTCACCCTTCGCGTGGATCAGGTGCTCGGCCGAGAACTCGGCGAACGGCATGGTGAAGTCGTGGCGCACGGCCGCGACCGAAGCATCACCCGCGACTGCCTTCTGGAACTGGAGCGCGAGCGCTCGCCGCACCGCTTCCGAGTCGGCCTCTTGCCACGCTTCCTGGATCTCACGCAGTGCGCGCGAGCGGACGAGAGGCCCGGCGAGCAGTCCCCCGTGACGCCGTGCGCGGAACGTCCCATCTCTGAGAACCTCGTGCAAACTCTTCGAGGGTCTAGCCATGGTTCCGGATCAATCCGGCGGTTTCGCTCGAAATGCGAGGCGCCCGGATGGGGGATTGCCGCGTCCCCCCTCTAAAAAAACGGCCTCCGTTGTAGTTAGCCCCATCGATGACGCCGAACGCGAGACTCGGAAAGTGCGCGCACGTCATCAGAACCCGCTCCAGCTCTGGCCTTGCGGGCTTTTGCGACGCGGTAGCACTTGTCTTCTAGCCCCGTCGAGGGCACCGTGACAGGGACGACAGAGGCTCACGCAGTCGTCCACCGTGGCGCGCTCGTGATTGCCGCCAAGACGCGGGTCGATGTGGACCGTGTCTGCTTCGCTCCCGCAGCCCTGGCAGGTGCGGTGATCGCGTTCGAGCACCAGCAGGCGCAGCCGCCGCCATCGCCGCGTGTTCCTGCCTGAGACAACGTTCAGTCGTCCTCGCCTAACACCATCTCGACGAGCGCACTCCGTGCACAGCCTCGCGCCCACCGGGACGAGGCGCCCGCACCCGCACAGCCGAGCGAGGGTCACTCGTCGCGCATCTCCTCGGCCATGTCTCGGAGCTGGGCGGGGCCGACGGCCCACCGCGACCTCTCGTTCAACTCACGCTGCTTCGCCACTGCCCACTCCTTGTAGCGAGGATCTTCGCGCCACATGGCTTCCGTCTCGGGCGTCGCCTGCGGTCTGAAGCCGAGCTCCTTCCGCTGCTCCGGGGTCAGGCGCTCCACGATGCTTGCCGCGTCCGCCGTGAGTGCCTCGTAGATGGCAGTGATGGAGATCTGGTTCGTGATGCCGAGCGTCCGTTTCACCGGCGCTTGCAAGCCGAGTGAGAGGTTCGCCTCCGTGCCCCGCGACTGACGAGTGGTCTCGCTCGGGTACAGCTCGGCCCACACCTGATCCGAGCGGCAGTCGAGGAGCTCATCACGAGCGCCGGCGAGGGCGTCGATGGCCTGCTCGTAGGTTGCTCGGGCCTTGGCCGTTGCGCCTTCGGCCGTTCGCCGCAGCGAAGGACGGTTCTTCATGACGTGGTCGATCTTCGCGTCGAGCAGCTTGGCGACAAGGCGGTCGACGGCCACGACCTCGGCGTCCTTCATGACGATCGCCTGCTCGAGGACGTCCGCGTCAGAGCCGGGGCGCTCACCCTTCTCGCCATGCTCGAACCAGCCCGCGAGCGCAAGCGCGTGGCGCTCCGGGGCCGTCTCGCGTTGCTGACGGAGCTCGGTCAGTTCGGCACGGAGAACCTCTTGGCGACGGTCGAACTCCACCAGGCGCTGTTCGAATTCGAGGAGCTTTGGCCAGCGGTTGCGGTGGCGCGGCATGAGCCGGGCGAGCGTCGACTGCTCGAGTCCCGCAAGGCGCTGGAAGTTCACGTCGTCGCGCGGGTCCGGAATCGGCACCGCGGCGACTGCCTTGTTCCCCGCTTTCACTGCAACCCCTGCGGCGCCGAGCGCGATGTCCGCGGCTTCCTCGGCCCTGCTCGCGATGTCGCTCACGTCGCCTCCTTCGTCGTCGGATGTCTCTGCGCGTTCACCGGCTGCGCGTCGACGTGCTCGCGGATCGCGCGCCGGATCTCGGCCGAGATCGAGCGGTCGTGCGCCAGGGCGAGCTCGACGAGCCGCTCGCGGTCACGCGCGTCTAGGAAGAGGGAGACGCTGACCCGGTCTTCTGTGCGTGTGCTCACGACTAGATCATAGCAACGCTTCCGCAGTAATCAGAGCACGTTGTGTATCCGCAACACGAGAGTGCGGTCGGGCTCGAGGTTCGAACTTTCTACCGAACTTTCTACCCATCTCACCTGATCTAAGGGCATTGCACACGACGCCACATGGCTTAGTAGAGCCAAGGTGTGCCCTGCGCACGTGCCCCGGGCGGGCTGTTAACCGGAGGGTTGTTGGTTCGAGTCCAACCCGGGGAGTCAGAGAAGGCCCTGGAAACAGGGCTTATCTCTTGGTCCGAACTCTGTGGATGGCACCGGATCAGCGGCGCATGCCACCGGGACGTGCGGGTGACTTTCCAGAACCGCCGTGGCTCACCGGACCGCCTCCCGGCGGGGACCCTTCCACAGCGCAACAGGGGCCGACGACATAGCGTGCTAGTGCAAAGTCAGCAGCGGCGCTCGAGACAGCGGCGGTACCAGCCGCGACGATTCTGCCGTCCCGCTGAATGGCAACGTCTCGAGCGGGGTCGTTGCCCGCGGTGAAGCTGGTCGTTAGCTTTCCGGCCGAGCCGAAACTCGGGTCGAGGCTCCCGGACACGTAGTAGCGGGCAAGCGCGAAGTCGCCGTCCGCGCCGTTGAGGCTGGATCCAGCCGCGACGATGTTGCCCCCCGGCTCGATCGCCAAGGCGGTGATCTCATCGCGGGCGCCGCCGAAGTCGGTCGTGACCTTCCCGCCCGTCCCAAACGGCGCGTCCATGTGCGGGTCGAGGCCTTGTGTATCGAGGCTGCCGTCCACGTTCAAGCGAGCGAGAGCGAAGTCCGGCTCGACGATGCCATTCGTGTCGGGAGGATCGGTGCTTCCGGCGACGACGAGCTTGCCGTCGGCCTGGTGGGCGAGATCGCGCGCGAAGTCCGTGCCGCCGAAGTCGATCACGACCTTGCCGTCTCCGTCGAACGTATTGTCGACTGTTCCGTCCGCGTTGTAGCGAGCGAGCGCGAAATCACCCGAGCTTCTTCCTGCCGCGACGATCCGCCCGTCCCTCTGCACAACTAGCGCACTGGCGGAGTCGTGGCCGGCATTGAAACTCGTCACCACCTTGCCGGCTGTGCCGAAGCTCGCATCCAGGCTTCCGTCAGGGTTGTAGCGTGCGAGCGCGAAGTCCGACTGGAGCCCTTCCCCGTGGACACCGGCGACAACGAGCTTGCCGTCGGTCTGGATAGCTACGTCCGCAGCGCTCTCGATGAGGCCCAGTCCGAAGTCGGTGGTCACCTTGCCATCCCCGTCGAACGTCATGTCCAGGCTCCCGTCCGGGTTGTAGCGGGCGATGGCGATGTCAGCCGGGTTTGCCCCAGCGGTGCCGCCAGCGGCGACGATCTTCCCGTCCGGCTGTACTACGAGGGCCGATACCGAGTCGGAGCCGCCGAAGTCGGTGGTGACCTTGCCGTCTCCATCGAAGGTCGTGTCCAGGCTTCCGTCCGGCGCATAGCGAGCGAGGGCGAAGTCGCCGGGCTGAGGTACTCGAGTGTCGCCCGCGACGATGAGCATGCCGTTCGCCTGCAGTGCGATGGCGTTCGCAGAGTCTGAGGCACCGAAGTGGGTGGTGACACGTCCACCTGTGCCGAAGCTCGAGTCCAGGTCGCCGATAGCCGCGCCCGCAGCACTCGGAAGAACGGCCATCGCGAGGCACAGCCCTGAGGTCAAGAGGATCCTATGTCCATCGCCGAGCAACGGATGCAGCATGCTGGACGTCCTTCGGGCCACGCGCAAAGAGTCCTCGGACCCGGCGTTGACGTCAACCCGGGCGAGGCGGAGCCTCCAGGGAGCACCCGAAGATCGTTGGTTCGAGTCCACCCACCCCTGGGGCAGTGGCTCGTCAGCCGAGCGGCGTGATCACTCGCCGATACGCGGCACGGCTTCGCGGCTTGCTCGCGAGATCCCAGATCGAGCCGGGTCTCCCGCTGAAGTAGACGAGGAACTCGATGCGCCGGTGGCTCTTCACGAACGCGGCCATGCGCTCGACGAACGCGGGGTCGTCGATCGCCCACAGCCCCCACTCCGCGATTCCGAACGGCTTGCTCGGATGGGCCGCATAGAGCGCCTCGTTCGCGTCCCAGGCAGCCTTGAAGCCCTGGTCGTAGAGGTCGTTCGCGACGACGTCGACGTAGGCGTCTCCGGGGTAGTAGGCCTGCGCCGAGTTCGCCTGCGTGTTCGGGTTGCCGAATCCCTGCGGGTTCCAGACCAGCCGCGCCCTCGTCACCGGTAGATCGCCGGCGACACCGGGCTGGCCGAGCTTCCGGAGCTTCGCGTTCAGCTTCCCCGCCGGACCACCGCGGGACAGGAGTGCGATCCTCGCAAACGCGCCGCGGAACGCGGCGGTCGAGTAGCGCGGCCCTCGCGAGGACCCGTCACGGTTGAACGCGCAGTACTCGTTCCAGTGCCCGTTCATCTCCGGCATCGGACGCACGTAGACGACTTGGCCGAAGCCGGCGAGCACCCGGTTCAGCTCGAGGAGAAAGCCGTCGCCCTTGCCCCGTGCGATGTCGAGTGGCGAGACGATGCCGCCCGTCTTGATCGCGACCATCGGGAGCGGCTTCAACCGGTCGAGGAGCTTCGGGAGCGTGTTCGGCTGGTGCCAGCCGATGAACGAGTGGCGTATCGCCGAGCGCTGGCCCGTCAGTGAGGCAAAGCGGGTCGGCTCGCCGAGGACGCCGAGCTGCGTGCGCGAGACCTGGTCTGCGCCAGTTGCACCGGCCGCGCCCCACACAAGCACGCACACACAGGCCAGCAACGCGAAACGCACGGTCTAACCGACCTCGAACGTCAGCGAACCACCGCCCTGAAGGTCGACCGGACGACCGCGCCGCCAGCGCGGACAGTGACGGTTCCACGAAGCGTGGACGACGACTTGGTCGGTACGAGCAGGCTGCACTCCGCGCGTCCACGCACGAACCGACCAACCGCGGGCACCCGCGTCCCCGACGCGCGGACCGAGCACGTAACCGAGCCGCTACGCAGGACGCTATAGGTGTCCAGGCGGCGGACTACGACACCGTAGGTGAAGCGTCTTCCGGCGCGCGGACGAGCGGGCGAGCCCACGATCTTCGTGGTCCGTAGCTGCAAGGGTGGTCGATTGGCGAGGCGGTAGGGAAAGAGCGCGCCGGTGAGATCGTCCGGAGCCGAGTCCACCGCTTCGACGTCACCCTCGAAAGCCTGCCCCTCGCTCTCACCGCGGCCCACGAGATCGAAGGTCACGACTCCGACGCCGACGATCGCGGCGCCATCCAGCTCCTTCCGGTCGACGCTCAGCGTGAGCACGCCGTTTTCGTAGCGCCCGGTCGCGGTGTTCGGCCGAACGGAAGGAGCAAGGATCTCGTCCTCCTCGATGTTCACCTGGACGATGCCGGGACCGCTCAGATACTCGACGAACACGTCGTCCGCCGTGGGCGGCCTTCCCTCGAGGTCGAAGTCGACCCCGATGACCTTGTCCGCAGGCAAGGTCGGATAGTTGGACGTCGCCACGCGCACGTCGATCTTGCCGCCGGGCGTGTCCAAGACCGAGATCGAGGTGATGTCGGGTGCTGCGTCGTGATCCCGTGTCGGATCGACGAACGACGCAGGCCCGGGAAACGAGTAGATGCTCCGGCCGGTAGGCGGTGCGTAGTCGGTGCCCGTGACGCGCCCGATGTCCAGCTGCTGGGTGCGCGCGGAGACGACGATGAGGCCGAAAGAGCTCGTGTTGCCCAGCACCGCGCGGTCCGCGGTGAAGTTGAACGCGCCCGCAGCGAAGCTGGCGGTCATCCCCTCTGCCGAGCCGGGCGAAAGCCGGATCCCGTCCCACCGCAAGACTTCGAACAGCTGGTCGTCCCAGTACCTGACGACGATCTCGTCACCTGCGACACCGGTGGTCGCATCCCGGTCGAGGTCGAACTGGAGGATGATGCGCGAGTCAGAGGGCAGCTCGTCGAAGTTGGCGACCTGCGCACGCACGTTCACGGCGCCCGGACGCGAGTCGTCGACCGTGACCGAGCTGATGTCGGGCGTCTCGTTCCCGTCATCCGCCGGATCTGAGTAGGTAGCGCTGGGCGCCGCGCCCGCGGTCGCCACCAGCACGGTCGCCGACAGCGCCGCTCCGAGCACGCCGAGTAGCGGCCGGCGACATGCCCGCCTCATCGCTTCAGTCCCGGGCTGGGTGCCGTGCCAAGTCGTGCCGACACTGTCGACGAGCACGCAGCGCATGTCAATTGTCGGAGGCTGCGAGAATCGGGCGGTGACGAACCTGCTCGACTCCGCCGCCCTCCAGCTTCGCGTCGCGAAACGGCACGCACTCAGACGCGGTGCGTCTCTGCGAGAGCGGCTCGGAAGGCTCGACGAGCGGCTGGTGTTCGTCATCGGATCGCCTCGCTCGGGAACGACGTTCCTCGCCGGGGCGATCGGGTCGCTGCCTGGTTTCGTCGATCTCGGCGAGATTGCGCCTGTCAAGGCAGCTGTGCCCGAGCTCGCGGAGCTTGCGCCCGAGGAGGCTGCTCGACGACTCCGCAGGATTCTGGCCGTTGCACGGCGAGTAGGTCTGGTGGGCTCGATCAGGGCAGTCGAGCAGACGCCCGAGTTGGCGCATCTCGCTGGTGTCCTCCCCATCGCGTACCCGGAGGCCCGCATCGTTCACATCGTTCGCGACGGAAGAGACGTCGTCTGTTCTCTCCTGGAAAAGCCCTGGCTCCGCCCTCAGCAGACGAGAAGCGACGACGCCGGAATCGCCTACGGGTCGTATGCACGTTTCTGGGTCGAGCTCGAGCGCCGGGAAGAGTTCGAGCACGCGAGCGATGCACGCCGGGCGGCGTGGGCCTGGCGAAGGTACGTAACCGCAGCGCGCAGCGCGCAGCCGGCCGCGCTCGAAGTCCGGTACGAGGAGCTGGCAGCCGATCCGGCCTCGATCGCGCGCAAGCTTGCCGCCCACCTCGACGCGCCGGCGGACGCGCTGGCCACGGCGCTCGGCCGTGCCCACGCAACGTCGGTTGGGAGGTATCGCGACGACCTGACCGAGGACCAGCTCGAGGACGTCTACGCGGAAGCAGGCGAACTCCTCGGCGAGCTCGACTATACGCGCGACCCCACGGCGAGCGCCGACTGAACTACAGCTGGATCCCCAGCTCGCCGAGCTGCGCTTCCGCCCGTGCCGCCCAGCCCCTGTTCGCCATGGGGCTCGCGGGGCTCGGGTGCAGGATCGAGCCGATGCGCGGTCCGCTCTCGCCGAGCGCGGCGCGCGCACGCTCCGCCGCGAAGCCGCCCACGCCGACGACGAAACGGGGTTCCAACCAGTACACGAGACGTACGAGCGCGTCGTCGCAGAGCTCGTAGAGAGGCCGTCGCTCGGCGGCGGGCAGCTTGTCGGGCGTGCGATTGCGACCGGACGCCTCGAGGAAGAGGAGCGGACACCAGTTGCCCACGAAGAAGCGTGCGAAGAATCGTTCCGGTGAGCCGAAGCGATTGCGTGCCCAGCCCCACAGGCGCGTTCCGCTCACCTCGCCCCGTTGGCAGGAGAAGCCCTCGACGGGGCGCCGGGGATGCTCGCGAGCCGGACGCTCGACGGGCTCTTCGATCGCCAGCCAGTCACGCACCATCGAGACGTCGCCAAAGGGTACGCCGGTCTGCGCCATCCCGAAAGGACCGGGATTCATGCCGACGAGGAGGACTTCGGTTCCACGTCGCGCGTATCGCTCGACGTAGCGCTCGAACCCGCGGCGCGCGTAGACGAGAGGGTTGTAGACATAGGCGACCGGCAGATCGAAGGACAACCCGTCGAGCGCGAGAGCGAGGTCGCGGGCGATGCGAACGGGCTCGCTGTCAGGGCCGGGCAATCGCCGGCCCCTACGTCAACTCGGCGAGCGCCTGACGAACCTTCGCGAGGTGCGCCTGCAGCTCGGTCGTCCGGGCGAGATCGGCGCCGGCGAGGTCGCGCTTCAACTTCCGCTCGCGCAGGCGGAGCAGAAGCTCGGCGCCCGTCCGCTCGTCGATCGCCTCACGTGCGGCTCTGGCGTCGAGCTCGGCCCTGAGCGCGGTCAGCTCCGGGTCATCCCGTCCTGCGACGAGCGCGGCCCGGAACTGTCTGGTGACCTCGGAGTCGAAGTGGCCCGGCGTGAGCTCGCCCAGTCCACGTACGAGAGACGGATGCACCAGGCAGGCTGCCAGCGCGTCGCGTTCCAGGCGATCGCCGGCGTCGAGCAACCTCGTGCTGTCGGTGGCCGTCGTGGCACCTCCGCGGGCCGGCGCCAGGCCGGCAAGCGTCTCCCGGGGAAGATCGAGCCTGTCGGCGAGCAAGCGGAGAGCCTCCTGCCGCTCGGGAGAGTCCTCGGCCTTGGCCATGACCTCTCGCACCCGAACGAAGCCTTCCTGGCGATCGGCAGAACGATCGAGCTCGAGCCGCACGCGGTAGAGGAGGTAGCTCTCCGCTCCGGCCAGGCGGTCCTCGAAGCCCTCCGGGGCGTCGGCCGGGTCCTGCCCCTTCGGGAGCGTGACGACCTTCACCTCGAAACCCTGGGTCGCAGCGAGCTCCATTCCGCGCAGGGTCGCCTCCTGGCCGGCCGCGTCCGCGTCGAAACAGAGGAAGAGCTTCCGGGTCTGCAGACGACCGAGCTCGCGGACCTGCCCCTCGGTCAGCGCCGTTCCCATCGAGGCGACGACCGGCTCGAAACCTGCCTGACGAAGCGCGATGACGTCCGTGTTTCCCTCGACGACGACCGCCCGGTCCTGCTTGGAGATCGCCGCCTTCGCGAGATGGAGCCCGTACAGGATCGCGCTCTTGTGGAAGAGGTCGCCCTCGGGAGAGTTGACGTACTTCCCTCGCAGCGGATCGTCGTCCAGGAGCTTGCGCGCCTGGAAGCCGACGACACGTCCGCGTGCGTCGGCGAGCGGGAACATCAGCCGATGCGGGAAGTAGTCGCTTCCCCGTACCGTCGCGAGTCCCGCCCCGCGAAGCTCGTCGGTCGTGAACCCCTTCTCGGCGGCCTTCTCGGCGAGGCCACGGCCCGGTGAGAGCCCGAGGCGGAACTCGCGCGTGATCTCCTCCCCGAGACCCCGTTCGGCGAGGTAGGCGCGCACGGGCTCGCCGGTGTCGCCTTCCCAGAGAAGGCGCTCGAAGTACACCGTCGTCTGCTCCAGAACCGCATACAGCCGCTCCCGGCGACGGCGATCGGCCTCGACGCGCGGCGACGACTCCTCGTACTCGAGCGGGACGCGGAAGCGCTCGGCGAGCCACTCGATAGCGCCCACGAAGTCGAGGTTCTCGGTCTCCCGCACGAAGGAGATGAGATCGCCTCCCTTTCCGCAGCCGAAGCAGTAGTAGAGCTTCTCGACGGGGTTCACCGAGAAGCTCGGCGTCCGCTCCTCGTGAAACGGGCAACGGCCCGTGAAGCGCGACCCCGAAGCGCGGCGAAGCTGCGTCCTGCCCGAGACGACCTCGACCATGTCCGCCGCCCCGGTGACGTCGCGCACGGAGGAGTCCTTGATTCGCGCCACAGGTCGAGATTACTCGGCGCTCACGTCGTACTCTCTGCACCATGTCCACGACGGAGCCACGCCGAGAACGCAAGGTCGTGACCGTGTTGTTCTGCGACCTCGTCGGCTTCACTTCGCAGGCCGAATCGCTCGATCCGGAAGACGTCGAGGCGATCCTCCGTCCCTACCACGCGCGCGTCCGGGCCGAACTCGAGCGTCATGGAGGCACCGTGGAGAAGTTCATCGGCGACGCGGTGATGGCGCTCTTCGGGGCGCCCGTCGCCCACGAGGACGATCCCGAGCGCGCTGTCCGCGCTGCGCTGGCCATCCGCGACTTCGCGGTGGCCGACGGGCTCGAGCTCAGGGTCGGAATCACGACCGGCGAGGTCCTCGTATCTCTCGGGGCCCGTCCGGCGGAGGGCGAAGGGATGGCGTCGGGCGATGTGGTCAACACCGCAGCTCGCTTGCAGAGCGGAGCGCCGGTGAACGGCGTCCTCGTGGATGACACCACCTACCGGGTGACGCGCGCTGCCGTCGAGTTCGACGAGCCACAGACGATCGAAGCGAAGGGCAAGCCCGAGCCGATCCGGGTTCGACGCGCGCTCGAAGTGCGCTCCCGCCCGGGAATGGATGTCGCACACGAGGCCCGCGCCGAGCTGGTCGGCCGCGAGCGAGAGGTCGACGTCCTTCGCGACGCTCTCGGTCGAGTACGCCAGTCGAGGACGTCGCAGCTTCTCACCCTCGTGGGTGTGCCGGGAATCGGAAAGAGCCGCCTCGTCTACGAGCTCTCGCAGATCGTCGAGGCGGGCCCGGAGCTCATCACCTGGCGGCAAGGCCGTTGTCTTGCCTACGGCGACGGGATCACGCTGTGGGCGCTCGGCGAAATCGTCAAGGCGCAGGCGGGTATCCACGAGCAGGATCCTCCCGCCGAAGCGAGCGGCAAGGTTCGCGCCACGGTCGAGGAGGCAATTGCCGACGAAGCAGATGCCCGCTGGGTCGAGTCGCATCTGCTCTCGCTCGTCGGCCTCGCCAGCGAGAGCGAGCTCGGTGGCAACCGACGCAGCGAGGCGTTCTCGGCCTGGCGGCGCTTCTTCGAGGCAATGGCCGATCAGCGGCCGCTCGTCCTCGTGGTCGAAGACCTCCACTGGGCCGACGAGAGCCTGCTCGACTTCGTCGACGAGCTCGTCGACTGGGTGACGGACGTCCCACTCCTCGTCGTCGGGACTGCTCGCCCCGAGCTTCTCGAACGGCGGCCCGGTTGGGGCGGCGGCAAGCTGAACGCGACGACGCTCGCGCTCGCTTCGCTGTCCGACGACGACACTGCCCTTCTCCTCGCGGGACTCCTCGGCACGCCCGTGCTGGTGGCCGAGTCGCAGGCCGCGCTGCTCGAGCGAGCCGGTGGCAATCCCCTCTATGCCGAGCAGTTCGCGGAGCTGTTCCTCGAGCAGGGATCGGTGGAGGCGCTGTCTCTACCCGAGACCCTCCAGGGAATAATCTCGGCGCGGCTCGATGGGCTGCCTTCCAAGGAGAAGGACTCCTGCGAGACGCCGCGGTCGTCGGAAAAGTCTTCTGGGCCGGGGCGCTCCGCCGCGAGCCGGTCGAAGCGGCCGCGTCCCTGCACTCGCTCACGCGGAAGGCGTTTGTACGCCAGCAGCGCCGAACCTCGGTCGAGGGAGAAACGGAGTCCGCGTTCGCGCACGCACTCGTCCGCGACGTCGCCTACGGACAGATCGCGCGTGGCGACCGTGCCGAGAAGCATCGGCAGACTGCACAGTGGCTCGAGTCGCTGGGGCGCCCGGAGGATCACGCGGAGATGCTCGCCTACCACTGGAGTGCAGCGCTCGCGCTCGCGGAAGCCGCCGGCTTGGAGACGGCCGACCTCGCCGAGCACGTCCGGCTCGCGTCACGCGCAGCGGGCGATCGCGCCTTCGCGCTGAATGCATTCCCGACTGCGGCCGTGCACTACTCGACCGCGCTCGACCTGTTACCGGAGGACGACAGAGACCGGCCGGAGCTGCTCTTCAGGCTCGCGCGAGCGCTCGACGTCGCGGATGACGAGAGAGCAGCAGACGCTCTCGAGGGAGCGCGCGACGCGCTCCTCGAATCCGGGAACCCCGAGACCGCCGCCGAAGCCGAGGCCCTCCTCGCGCGGATGTTCTGGTTTCGAGGCGAGCAAGACAAGGTCTTTCCCCACCTACAAGCTGCCGAGGCTCTCGTCGAGGGTGCAAACGCTTCCCCCGAGGTTGCCCGAGTACTCGCGTGGTCCGCCCGACATCACTTTCTCGCCGGGGAGCATCAACACGGATTGCGAACCGCCGAGGAGGCGCTCGCGATGGCAGAGCGTCTCGGTCTCGACGACTTGCGTGTCCATGCGTTGACAACCATCGGCTCGGCGAAGGAGTGGATGGGCGACGTCACGGGCCGCAACGACCTTGAGCGGGCGATCGAGATCGGGCGCGCGACGAGCTCGCCGATGCTCGCATCGGCGCTCAACAACCTGTCGGTCGTCATCGATACATGGGACCTCGTGCGCACGCGCGAGCTCCTGCTCGAGGCGCTGCACGAAGCCGAGCGCTTCGGCGAGGTTCAGAACGTGCGCTTCATGCGTGGGAACGCGATCTCGATCGGCTGGCTTCTGGACGAGTGGGACGGAACTGTTGCAGACGCGGACAAGTTCATCGCCGAGTGCGAGGCGGGATCGCCGCACATTCTGGAAGGGCCCACCCGCCTGTGCCGCGCCTACATCAGTCTCGCACGCGGACACCGCGACCAAGCGCTGGCGGACTTCGAACATGCGCTCCGGCTTGCACGTTCAGCACCCAGTGATCGGGATTTCCTCGTTCCTGCGTTGGTGCGAAACGCCTGGGCCTATCTGCAGATCGGTCGCGCCGCCGAGGCGCGCGCAACGTTCGCGGAGGCGCTCCCCCTCCTCGAGGAGCAGCCGAAGGCAACGGCCTGGTCGGTGGCCGAGGTTGCCCTCGAGCTCGGTGAAACAGCCGAGGGAGAGGTCCAGCTCGAGAAGGCGCTCGCCTTCTATTGCTCGGTCGGCGCGACGCTGTTCGTCGAACGCGGCGAGGCGCTCCTCGCCAAGATCGCGTAGTGGCTGCATCGCGACGCGAGCGCAAGGTCGTGACGGTCGTCTTCTGCGACCTCGTCGGCTTCACCCAGCGCGCCGAGCAGGTCGACCCCGAGGACGTCGAGGCTCTGCTCACCCCGTACCACGAGCGCCTCCGCGCGGAGCTCGAACGCTACGGCGGCACCGTGGAGAAGTTCATCGGCGATGCGGTCATGGCCCTGTTCGGAGCGCCGACCGCGCACGAGGACGACGCGGAGCGCGCCGTCCGCGCCTGCTTGGCCATCCGTGACTGGGCGGTGGAGGAGGACGACGTCCAGGTGCGAATCGCGGTCACGACCGGCGAGGCGCTCATCCGGCTAGACGCGCGCCCCGAGGCGGGGGAAGGCATGGCGTCCGGCGACGTCGTGAACACGGCCGCGCGACTTCAGAGCGCGGCCCCGGTCAACGGAATCTTGACTGACGAGACGACTTACCGCGCGACCCGGCAAGCGATCGAGTTCGGAGACGCCCCGCCGGTCGAGGCGAAGGGAAAGACCCAGCCGATCGCGGTCTGGGAAGCGCTCGGAGCGCGTGCCCGCTTCGGCGTGGACGTCGCCCACGAGGCACGGGCTGCGCTGGTCGGACGGGAGCGTGAGATCTCCATCCTGCGCGACGCGTTCGATCGGGCACGTCACGAGCGCACGCCGCAGCTCGTGACGCTGGTCGCCGTGCCTGGGATGGGCAAGAGCCGCCTCGTCTACGAGCTCTCGCGAATTGCGGATGCCGACCCCGAAATCATCACCTGGCGGCAGGGACGCTGCCTCGCGTATGGCGACGGGGTCACACTCTGGGCACTCGGGGAGATCGTCAAAGCTCAGGCCGGGATCGTGGAGCAGGACACGCAGGACGAGGTCCGCGCGAAGCTGCAGCGCGCTGTCGAGAACGCCCTTCCCGACGCGGCGGACGCAGGCTGGGTCGAGACGCATCTCCTCGCTCTTCTCGGGCTTGCAGGAGAGACTCAGCTCGGCGGCGACCGACGGAACGAGGCATTCGCCGCCTGGCGCCGGTTCCTGGAAGGGCTTGCGGAGCAGCGCCCGATGGTCGTCGTCTTCGAAGACCTCCATTGGGCGGACGAAAGTCTGCTCGACTTCGTGGACGAGCTGGTCGAATGGGTCACCGACGTTCCGCTGCTGGTCGTCGGCACGGCGAGGCCGGAGCTGCTCGAGCGTCGCCCGGGCTGGGGTGGCGGCAAGCTCAACGCGACCACACTGGCGCTTGCGCCGCTCTCGGACGAGCAGACGGCGCGGCTGATCGCACAGCTTCTTGAACGGCCGGTCCTCGCCGCCGAGTCGCAGCAGGCGCTTCTCGAGCGAGCCGGCGGCAACCCCCTTTACGCGGAGCAGTTCGCCGAGCTCTTCCTCGAACGAGGCTCGGCCGACGAGCTGCCGCTGCCCGAGACGTTGCAAGGGATCATCGCGGCGCGCCTCGACGGTCTTCCTCAGAGTGAGAAGGAGCTCCTACGTGACGCGGCCGTCGTCGGCAAGGTGTTCTGGGCGAGCGCACTCGGTCGGGAGCCCGACGCCGCTGCCTCAGGCCTCCACTCGCTCGAGCGCAAGGCATTCGTGCGCCGGCAGAAGCGCTCGTCAGTCGAAGGCGAGAACGAGTTCGCGTTCGCTCACGCGCTGGTCCGGGATGTGGCCTACGGGCAGATCGCCCGCGGCGACCGGTCCGAGAAGCACCGCCGAATCGCCGAATGGATCGACACGCTCGGGCGGCCGCAAGATCACGCGGAGATGCTTGCCTACCACTGGCAGGCAGCCCTCGAGTTCGCCCGGGCCGCCGGTCAGAGCGAGGGCGATCTCCAGGAGCGGACGAGGCTGGCGCTCCGAGAGGCGGGCGACCGCGCGTTCGCCCTGAACGCCTACCCGACAGCGGAGAGGTACTACGCCGATGCACTCGCCCATTGGCCCGATACCGACCTGGAGAGGCCCGACCTTCTCTTTCGACGAGCGAAATCGCTGCATCTCGCGGGCGACGACAGCCGGCAGAAGGCCTTGGGCGAGGCGCGTGATGCGCTGTTGGCGGTCGGCGAGGTGGAGACCGCGGGGGAAGCGGAGTCATTTCTGGCACACGGAGCCTGGTATCGCGGTCACCGTGACGCCGCCGACGCCCACATCTCGAAAGCTCGGTCGCTCGTCGCAGACCGCGGGGCGTCTCGAGCGAAGGCGCGCATTCTCGCGTTCTCGGGACGGTTTCGAATGCTCGCCGGCGACCCCCAGGATGCGATCCGCATCGCCGAGGAGGCGCTCGCCCTAGCGACGACGCTAGAGCTCGACGAGCTGCGAGCGCACGCACTGACGACGATCGGCTCCTCGAGGAACCGCCTTGACCACTCGGCGGGCCGCGCAGAGATAGAAGAAGCCCTCGCGATCGGGCTCGATGCGAGCTCGCCCATTGCAGCAACGATCCTCAACAACCTCGCGGTCCTCGCGGTATGGGACGGAGACTTCCGTCGCGCCCAGAAGCTCTATCGAGAGGCCCAAGTGATCGCAGAGCGCTTCGGCGAGCGGGACAGCGTTCGCTTCGTGCGCGCGAACGAGATCTTCGCGCAGTGGACGCTCGGGCAGTGGGACGAGGCAGCCAAGGCCGCCGATACGTTCATCGCCGAGTGCGCATCCTCTCCTCACTACGGCGAGGGGATGATGCGTGGAGTCCGGGCGTCCATTCGCATGGCCAGGGGTGACTTGGACGGCGCCCTCGAGGACCGGCAGCTGGCACTCGACTCGGCGCGGGAGATCAAGGACCCCCAGAGGCTCATGCCCACACTCGCCGATTCGGCGGTAAGCCTCGCTCTTCTAGGACGGGAGGACGAGGCACGCAGGCTTGCGGAAGAAGCTCTCGAGCTCGCACGAGAGCACGTCGATTTGGCTGCGACCCTGAATCGGCTCGTCGTCGTCGCGGGTGAGCTCGAAATCCGAGACGAGTTGCGCGAGATCATGGAGCCCGCCCCTGAGGGGCCATGGAAAGACTTGACCCTGGCGGGGGCTAGCGGAAATCTCGGTCGAGTTGCCAACTCCTTCGCTGGCTTCGGCGCAGTGACTTTCGAAGCCGAAGTCCGGCTGGCCAACGGAAAGGGTTTGGTCGAGGCCGGGCGGCGACCCGAGGGCGAGTCAGAAATCCAACACGCGCTCGCCTTCTATCGCTCCGTCGGCGCGTCGTTCTTCATCCAGCGCGGCGAAGCGCTTCTCGCGAAGAGCGCATGACGATGGCCGAACGCCGTCGAGAGCGCAAGGTCGTGACGGTCGTCTTCTGTGACCTCGTCGGTTTCACATCGCAGGCCGAGTCCATGGACCCAGAGGACGTCGAGGCGCTCCTAAGGCCGTACCACACCCGTGTGCGGGCAGAGCTCGAGCGTCACGGCGGAACCGTCGAGAAGTTCATCGGGGACGCTGTCATGGCGCTCTTCGGGGCACCGACCGCCCACGAGGACGACCCCGACCGGGCGGTTCGCTCAGCCCTCGCGATCCGCGACTTCGCGGTCGAGAACGAGCTCGAGCTTCGCATCGGGATTACGACCGGCGAGGCGCTCGTCTCTCTCGATGCGAGCCCTTCAGAGGGCGAAGGAATGGCCTCGGGTGACGTCGTGAACACGGCCGCGCGTCTTCAGGGCGCAGCTCCCGTCAACGGGATCCTCACCGACGAGACGACCTACCGCGCAACCCGGCAGGTCGTCGACTACAACGAGGCCACCGCCGTCGCAGCGAAGGGCAAGTCGGAGCCGATTCCGGTCTGGGAAGCACTGAGCGCGCACGCGCGCTTCGGAGTCGACGTCGCGCACGAGGCGCGGACGGAGCTGGTCGGCCGTGAGCGCGAGCTCGGCGTGGTTCGCGACGCCTTCGAACGCGCGCGGCACGCGCGAACGCCTCAGCTCCTCACGCTCGTGAGCGTGCCGGGAATGGGCAAGAGCCGACTCGTGTATGAGCTCTCGCGGATCGCCGACGCCGACCCGGAGCTCATCACCTGGCGCCAAGGACGCTGTCTCGCCTATGGCGACGGCGTTACGCTGTGGGCGCTCGGGGAGATCGTCAAGGCGCAGGCCGGGATCCTCGAGCAGGACGTTCCGGATGAGATCGCGGCGAAAGTCACGGGCGCGGTTCGGGACGTCCTCTCCGGAACGGGCGACGAGACCTGGGTCGAGTCGCATCTCCTCGCGCTCGTCGGCCTCGCTGGTGAGACCGAGATCGGCGGGGATCGTCGCAACGAGGCCTTCTCGGCCTGGCGACGGTTCCTCGAAGCGCTTGCCGAGCAGCGACCGCTCGTACTCGTGTTCGAAGACCTCCACTGGGCGGACGAGAGCCTCCTCGACTTCGTGGACGAGCTCGTCGACTGGGTGACCGACGCGCCGCTCCTGGTCGTCGGCACCGCGAGACCAGAGCTTCTCGAGCGCCGTCCCGGCTGGGGCGGCGGCAAGCTGAACGCCACGACTCTCGCGCTCTCCCCGCTCACCGACGATCAGACCGCGCTCCTGCTCGGCCGGCTCCTCGACCGACCGGTTCTCGGCGCGGAGTCGCAGCAAGCTCTCCTCGAGCGTGCGGGGGGAAACCCCCTCTATGCCGAGCAGTTCGCCGAGCTGTACCTCGAGCTGGGATCGACCGACGAGCTTCGCCTCCCGGAGACGCTCCAGGGGATCATCGCCGCCCGCCTCGATGGGCTCCCGCAGTCTGAGAAAGCGCTGCTCCAGGACGCCGCCGTGATCGGGAAGGTCTTCTGGGCGAGCGCCCTTCAGACCGATGCAGGCAACGCAACGACTGGGTTGCACTTGCTCGAGCGCAAGGGGTTCGTGCGGAGACAGAAACGCACGTCGGTGGAAGGCGAGAGCGAGTTCGCGTTCGCACATGCGCTCGTGCGCGACGTTGCGTACGGGCAGATCGCAAGAGCCGACCGGGCCAGAAGCATTGCCACGTCGCCGAGTGGCTGGAAAGCCTCGGACGGCCCGAGGACCACGCAGAGATGCTCGCCTACCACTGGCGCGCGGCACTCGAGCTCGTTCAGGCGTCCGGCGGTGACATAGGCGAGCTTGCGGAGCGCAGCCGATTCGCGCTCGGTCATGCCGGTGACCGCGCATTCGCGCTCAACAACTACGCGGCGGCGGCTGCGCTCTTCGAAGACGCGCTTGCTCTCTGGCCGGAGGACGACGCGGAACGCCCGAACCTACTGTTCCGTTGGGCACGCGCACTCTACGTGGCATACGACGACGAGCGAGAGGTGGCGCTGGAAGCCGCCCGAGACGCCCTTGTCGCCGCCGGGGACGACGAGAGACCGCGGCCGAAGCAGAGTCGTTTCTGTCGCTGCACTTCTGGTATCGCGGGCAAGGTGAGCTCGCTCGCGCCCATCTGACGCGAGCCGAGGGACTGGCCGGCGACTCTGTATCTGCGTCGGCGGCGCGCGTGCTCGCCGTCTCGGCCCGCACGCGCACTATCGCCCGCGACACCGCGGACGGGATGCGCATTGCGAGCACAGCGCTTTCCATGGCCGAGGAGCTTGGCCTCGACGAGCTCCGCGCCCACGCGCTTGCGACGATCGGGCTGGCGAAGGGTGGGCTTGGTGACGCTTCGGCCGGTCGCAGGGACATGGAGCGGGCCCTCGGGATCGCGCTAGAGATCGACTCGTCCGTCGCGTCCGCGATCGTCGGCAACCTCGCGGTCGACGCAACCTTCGAGGGCCGGCTCGCGCGCACGGAGGAGCTGTACGCGGAGGCCCTTCGTCTCGCCCAGCGCTTCGGAGATGGAGCGACTGTTCGCTTCATCCGCGCCAACCAGATCTGGGTCGGCTTCATGCGTGGCAACTGGGACTCAGGACTCGACGGCGCAGGTTCATTCATCGCCGAATGCGAAGCCGGCTCCCCTCATACGATGGAAGCCAACCTTCGCCTGATCCGGGGCACGATTCGGGGAGCGCGTGGTGACTCCGACGGCGCTCTCGCCGATCACATGCGGGCGGTGGTGCTGGCGCGTGAGTCGAACGACCCCAACCAGCGCGTCGGGACGCTCACCATTTGTGCCACGACACACGCGCGGAACGCGGGGACTACGACCAGGCAGCGGCGCTCGTCGAGGAGTTGCTACCGGTTCTCCGTCAGCACGGTCCGCACGGAGCGGTGAGCAGGTTCGCCCCCTTCGCCGATCAGTTCGGCGTCGCCGACGAGCTCCGCGAGGTCGTTGGAGGGCCGCTCGGGCCGCGGCGTGCCGTGGATCGCTGCCGCGCTCCTTTCGCTGGACGGGGACTTTCGGGCCGCTGCGGACGTCTTCGCGACCATGGGAAATACGACGCTCGAAGCGGAGCAGCGTCTCCGTGCCGGAGAGCGCAGCATCGAGCAGGGCAATCGAGAGGAAGGCGAGGCCGAGCTCAGGAAGGCACTCACCTTCTATCGCTCGGTCGGAGCAACGCACCACATCGAGCACGTTGAGAGGCTGCTCCGGAAGTCGGCCTAACTGCCTACCGCGTAGTCGAGCGCGAAGCGGTCGGTCATGCCGGCGATGTAGTCGACGATCTCGTCGACGCCATCGCCGCGCTCTACGAGCTGAGCGAAGATTTGGTGGATCACTTCGTGTGCGCGCTCGTGCTCGGGAACCGCCTGCACGCCCAGGTAGACGCGCTCGAACATGAACGCGCGCAGCGAGAGCATCGCCTCCCCCACCTCACGCG
>Ga0208612_1000138_pt1 | contig 40749 bp, 48 predicted proteins | sample AntDryMetagUQ889_FD_188089 | JGI IMG/M metagenome (GOLD analysis project Ga0208612, IMG submission 188089) | Polar desert microbial communities from Antarctic Dry Valleys - UQ889 (SPAdes) | ecosystem: Environmental > Terrestrial > Soil > Desert | place: Antarctic Dry Valleys | collected 2008-12-31 | reverse complement strand
GCGGCGGAAATCGGCCGCCGTTACCGTGCCGACCTCGCAACCCTCGGCGGCGTCTCCCCGACGGTGTGGAAGGTCACGCATGGTCGCCTCCCCCGCGGGATTCGCCTCGCGTCCACCCTGGGTCGGCTGACGGGCGCCCCGACGACGGTCGGCAGGCACGTTGTCACCCTTGAAGCGAGCGACGGACTCAAGGTCAAGGATGCGAAGACCTTCAACATCCTCGTCTTCACTCCGCGAGCACCGTGAGCTCGTCGGGCACCCGCGGATCGAGGAACGGGAGCTCGAGGCGGGCGGTTGACCGTCAGCGGACATGTCGACGATTGACGACGCGGAGGGGTCACCAACCCTCAGCGAGTAGTGGACGCCGCGTAGCCATGGTTGGGAAGCGGAGCGGGATTGCACTTTCGTCGCTTGTCGCGGTCGTGGTCGCCATCCTGCCGAGTGCAGCCCGCGCAGCGCCCGGGCCGCTCCCGCCGTGAACGCTCGAACCGCGCGTACGCCTGCTTCAGGTCGGACGTCTCCTCCTCCGCGCTCGCGCCGTAGCGCGCCGCGAGCTCCGACACCGGGTAGTGCACCTGAAAGTCCTCCGACCGTGCACCGGCCATCAGGATCACGCACGGCCCGTCGCCTGCGCCGACGAAGATGTGCTCCGCCCGGCGGGACTGTCGAAGAAGTCCCACGCCCGGAGGAGCCGCTCCACACCCTCGACGAGCAGCTTGCACTCCCCGGACAGCACGAGGAACGCCTCCTGCTCCGACTGGGCGTGGTAGAGGCCGTCGGGCTCGCCCCTCTCGAAGACGTGGAGGATGATGCCGAGCTGCGGGAACTCGAGCTCCTGGCTCAACTTGCTCCCAGCGTGTCGCTGACGCGAATGGTTCCCTGATCGACCACGAGGGCGCCCACGGCGAGGCGCGCGTCACGCTCACGAGCGATCGTTCGCAGCACATCGAGATCGCGCTCGATGCCTCCGGCTTGCGCGCGCGTCGTCATCACGCACCGTTTGATCCGCATTTCGACGTCGAGCGTCGCCTCGCCGAGGGTGACTCTCGATCCGACGAGGGAGTCCTCGCCTTCGCCGTCGAGCAGGACGTTCGCCCTGAAACGACGCGGATCCCACGATCCCATCGTCGCGGTCGACACGAGCGACACCCGCGCACGGGCGTTGTCGTGAAATGCCCTCGCAGCTCCCTCGAACGGCTCCCAGTCACTCGTCGACTCATGCTCGAAGTCGACCACGTTCTCATAGCGGCGAGCCGTCTCCGTCGCAGCCGAACGCAGCGCCACGGATCGGCCGAGCCAGTCCGACAGCGTCTTGTCATCTCCCGCCGGTGAACCATCCGGCAACGTGATCTCCGCAGTACCGTCAGCGCGCATGCGTGCCGACGCGAACAGCAGCTCAGGAACCCGCCGACCGGTCAAACCCAATCCGGACTCCACGTCGTAGATCGCGAACTGACGATCACCTTCGAGACCATCCGCAGTCACTGCCACTGCGTCGAGCTGCTCGCCCTGTAGCGACTTGACGGGATAGCGCCACAGCTCGGCGACCTGCACGCCACCGAACATACAGCGGAGCCTTCCGGCTCCAACCGCGAGAGGGATTCACTTTGAGGCTTGTCAAGGGACACTGTCGAACACTGGCGCGCGGGGTGTGTGCTCGATCGCGGTACCGAAAGGCTCTGGGCTAGATTCGGGCAGTGCACGAGGACGGCTACTTCGGTGAGCCCGTGGCCGAGCGCTACGACGAGAGGTACGCCTACCTGACCGACCCTGCCGCCGTCGACCCCATCGTCGGCTTCCTGGCGGATCTCGCTCGCGACGGGGCCGCGCTCGAGCTCGGCATCGGCACGGGCCGGATCGCCCTTCCGCTCGCGCGCCGCGGCGTACGGGTGCACGGGATCGAGCTCTCGAAGGCGATGGTCGCGCGGCTGCGCGCGAAGCCGGGCGCTGAGCAGATCGGTCTGACGATCGGCGACTTCGCCACAACGACCGTCGAAGCTACGTTCTCGGTTGCCTACCTCGTTGCCAACACGATCATGAACCTGACGACGCAGGACGAGCAGGTCGCCTGCTTCCGCAACGCCGCAGCACATCTCGAGCCGGGCGGCTGCTTCGTCATCGAGGTGCTCGTACCGGGGCTGCGGCGGCTTCCGCCCGGCGAGACGTTCCAACCCTTCGACGTGAGCCCGACGCATCTCGGGTTCGACGAGTACGACGTCGCCCGACAGGGCCTGGTCTCGCATCACTATTGGATCGCCGGGGACAAGGTCGAGGTCTTTTCGCCGCCGTTCCGCTACGTGTGGCCCTCCGAGCTCGACCTGATGGCGCGGCTCGCCGGGATGACGCTGCGCGAGCGGTGGAGCGGCTGGAACCGCGAGCCGTTCACGAGCGACAGCACCAAGCACGTCTCCGTCTGGGAGAAGCCGGCAATCTAGAGCGCTGCCCGCGGGTAATGCGGCAAGTGGGTCAGCGCGGCCCGTAGGGGATGTAGCGGTGGTGGAGGAGGATGGGGTTGCCCGCCGGATCGCGGAATCCCGCGCCATGGCAGACACCCGAATCCCACATCTCGTCGACCTGCACGCCGGCCGCCTCGAGCTTCGCCTTCGCGTCGGCGACGTCCGGTACGCGCAGCGCGAGCGTGCCCACCGGCAGCGGCGTGAACTCGTAGTCGTGAGTGTGCGGGGTCATCACCGCAAGCGTCACGTTGCCTGCCTCGTACTCGACCCAGTCCTCGTCTGGCGAGTTCGGATTCCTCTCGAGGCCCAGCACGTCGCCGTAGAACCGGTTTGCCTCCTCCATGTCCGTCACCGGGATACGGATGTAGTCGACTCGCTGCACGTCGATCACGGGACGCGTACCTCCTACCTCGGAAAGGACACGAGCTCCAAGCACGCTACTCGCGGGCCGACCGATCTGCTCACGGTCGTGCGGCCCGACACTCTGGCGTAGCCTCCCGTCCGTGCATCGACTGACCAAGGCGCAGGCCCGGCGCATCGCGGTGCGCGCGCAACTGCTCGACGCACGCCGGCCGACGGATCTACTCACGGTCGTGCTGCAGCTGACCCTGCTACAGATCGACCCGACGGCGGCGATCGCGCCCAGCGCCGACCTCGTCGCCTGGAGCCGCCTCGGCTCGAGGTACCGGCCGGAAGACCTCAAGGAGGCCCTGGAGCAGGACCGCACGCTGTTCGAGCACAACGCGCTGGTGCGGCCGATGAGCGACCTCGGCGTGCACCTCGCAGCCAGCCGGACGAGCCGCAGTCACGAGCGCACGCACGCGTGGATCCGCGACAACGACCGTTTCCGGCGCGACATCCTCGAGCTGCTCGGCAGCTCGGGGCCGCTGAGCTCGCGCGACATCCCGGACACATGCGTGGTGCCGTGGGCCTCGACCGGGTGGACGAACAACCGCAACGTCACCCAGATGCTGGAGCTCCTGATGATGCGCGGGGAGATCGCGATCGCCGGGCGCGTCGGGCGCGAGCGGCTTTGGGATCTCGCCGAGCGGGTGTACCCGGCCGACGTCGTCATCCCTTCCGAAGACGCCGCGCATCGGATCAAGAACGAGCGGCGGCTCGCCTCGCTGGGCATCGCCCGGCAGAGGACCACCGCGATGCCGATCGAGCCGGTCGACGTCGGCGACGCCGGAGAGCCGGCCGTGGTCGAGGGCACCAGGGGCGAGTGGCGCGTCGACCCCGCCGCGCTCGGCGCCGACTTCGAGGGACGCACGGCGCTGCTGTCGCCGTTCGACCGGCTCGTCTACGACCGGCGACGCGCGCAGGAGCTGTTCGAGTTCGAGTACACCCTCGAGATGTACAAACCCAAGGCGTTGCGCCGCTGGGGCTACTACGCCCTCCCGGTGCTCCACGACGACCGGCTGGTCGGGAAGGTCGACGCCACCGCCGACCGCAAGGCCTCCGTCTTGCGGGTGCACGCGATCCACGAGGACGTGAGGTTCACCCGCACCATGACCAAGGCCGTGCAGGCCGAGCTGGAGGACCTGGCCTCGTGGCTCGGGCTGGGTGCGCCCGAGCCTCTTGGACCGCCTGGTCGATAGAGGTCGGGGGACCTTCGCCCGCCGCACGTGCAGCGTGAGCACTTTCGCGGAGTCTGGGCCCGGGCGGAAACGAACGGCGCGTCCCGACCCGCCTACCCCCCGGCGACCGGCCGGTAGGTGCACACGATCACGCCAGTGGCGCTGGTGACCGTGGAGACCAGCTCGAGGGTGCGCAGCGCGCCGTCGTCCGGGAAGATCGTCTTGCCGCCACCCAGGAGCACGGGCTCGATCATGAGCCGCAGCTCGTCGACCATGCCTTCGGGCAGGAGGGTGCGCACGAGCGTGGGGCTCCCCATGACCACCAGGTCGCCGCCAGCGCCCTCGTGGAGCTCCCGGATGCGCGCGACGGCCTGGTCGCCGGGGATGCGCGTGGTGTTGGTCCACGTCAGCTCGTCGTCGCGGAGCGTCGCCGACACGACGTACTTCGGGACGGCGTTCATCCGGTCGGCGAACGGATCCCCGGCTCGCTCGGGCCACGCCGCGGCCATCGTCTGCCACGTTCGGCGCCCGAACAGCAGCGCCCCGGCCTTGTTCAGCACGTCGTCGAACGCGATGCCCATCACCTCCGGATCGAAGAACGGGTGCGACCAGCCGCCGTGGGCGAAGCCGCCGTCAATGTCCTCTTCAGGCCCGCCCGGCGCCTGCACGACGCCGTCCAGGCTGATGAACTCGGTGATCACGATGCGCATGGGCTCGCTCCTCCCTGCTCTGGGTGTACGGCGTGTAGACGGTCGCGGCGGCCCAGAATCATCGTCGCCGACGAACGCGCTTACGTTCTCAGCCGGAGATGTACCGGTCGCGGAGCTCGCTTTCCTCGACGGCTTGCCTGCGCCAGGTCGAGCTCCTCCTGCGACCGAGTGTCAGTCCTGGGCTTCGAGGAAGGCGAGGACGCGCTGCATGAGCAGCGTGGCGGCGCTCTCGTCGTAACTCGGCAGGCTGCTGTCGGCGAAGTAGTGCTGGTCACCGGGATAGAGAAACAGCTCGGCGTGCTCGGTCGACTCGACGAGCGCGCGGGCGGCGTCGATATCGCCCTCGTCGACGAAGTACGGATCGGCGTCCATGCCGTGGATCTGCACGGGTACCTCCGCCGGCCACGACGAACCGAACTCCGACGTGGGCACGCATGAGTAGAAGAGCAGCGCCCCTCGGGCGCCGGCCCGGTTCTGGGCGAGCTTCTGCGCCGGCAGCACCCCGAGCGAGAAGCCGGCGTAGACGAGCTCGCTGGGCAGCCCCTCTGCAGCACGCACTCCGCGCGCGAGGATCTCGCCGAAGCCGACCTCGCCGGCGTAGGCCACTCCCTCGTCGATCGTGCCGAACGTGCGACCTTCGAAGACGTCGGGAGTGTGCACCGTGTGACCCGCGCGCCGCAGCTCGTCCGCAAAGGCGTGGAAGCCCGCGGTTTGGCCCTGGGCGTGGTGGAAGAGCAATACCTCCGCCATCTTTCCTCCTTCGTGTCGCGTTCTGGTTGTGATGCTTGCGCTCGAAGTCACTGACCGTCGTGGCGCTCGATCGTGGCCGGCACAGCGAGCCACGGATGCCGTCGTGAGTCGTACCCCGATTCGGTCGGCGGGGGGAAGGACGGGTCGGCGAACGAGCCGACCGAGACGACGATCAGGTCCGGCTCGTCGGGCTCCGTGTAGAAGACCTGCGAGCCGCAGTCAGGGCAGAAGTGGAAGACGTGCTCCTTCCGGTCCGCCTCGTCGGAGACTCGCAGGTAGTCGTTGAAGCGACCGAGGGTCTTGACTTGATCCGGAGTGAATGCCGCCTGCATCCCGAACGCGCTTCCTGTTCGACGCTTGCAGGCATGGCAGTGACACATGGAGACCACGAACGGGTCGCCTTCGACTTCCAGGCGAAGCTGACCACAGTGGCAGACGGCTTCTCGGGTAGCCATCGCGACGAAACCTACCGAAGAGTCGCTTGCGGCTCTCCCGCGTCGTGCGGGCGTACGAGGACATTCTCTCGCGCTGGGCTCGGCCGGCTCACCTCCGGTGGGGTTCGGCACCCGTGCGTTACGGTGTCCGCATGACCGACGCGGCGACGACGCCCGAGGTCACGATCGTCCCGGCCAACGAGGCGAGCTGGGAGGACCTGCAGGCCGTGCTCGGCACGCGCGGCGACCCCTCCAGATGCCAGTGCCAGCGATACAAGATGCAGCCGAGGGAGTCCTGGGCCTCGGTTGGCGCCGAGGAGCTGGCCATCCGCCTCCGCACGCAGACCGACTGCGGGCACCCGGAGGCGGGCACGACCAGCCGCCTCGTCGCCTACCTCGACGGCGAGCCCGTCGGCTGGTGCGCGGTCGAGCCGCGCACCGCCTACTCGCGCCTGCTGCTGAAGACACGTGTCCCCTGGGAGGGCCGGGCCAGGACAAGACCGACGACGGCGTCTGGGCCGTGACCTGCTTCGTTACCCGCGTAGGCTTCCGCCGCCGCGGCATCAGCCGCGCGCTCGCGCGCGCCGCCGTCGACTTCGCGCGTGAACGCGGCGCTCGAGCACTCGAGGGCTACCCGATGATCACGAACCCCGGGCAGGAGATTTCCTGGGGAGAGCTCCACGTCGGCAGCCGCAGCATCTTCGCAGCAGCCGGCTTCGCCGAGGTCAGTCATCCGACCCCCCGCCGGGTCGTGATGCGCATCGACTTCTAGTAGAGGCTTGATGTGGGTTAGGTGCACGCGCGGATGGGGGCCTGCGCACGGCGCATCGCGCCCGTCTCGGTGCTTGGCGCAGGCCCTCCCCGCACGCACCCCTAACCCACATCAAGCCTCTAGGTCGTCGGCCTCCGAGCACCTGCGCGGCCGAGGCTCTTTCTCGGTGAGAACTGCTTCGAATCGACTCGAACACTCGCCAACGCGACGGCTACTCGGGGAGCCAGCCGTCGCGGTACGCGGTCGGCTGGCGGGCCGGGAGCGGAGCGTACGCGACACCTCCATCCGTCGTGTCCTCCTCGACGCTCGCGTCGTGGCGCTTCGCGACCTCGTCGACCGTGAAGCCGAGAGAGCCGGGCTCTCCATCGTGTGTGCGAGCACCAACCGCGATCACGAGGCAGGGACCGCTTCCCGCCCCGATGATCACGTGCTTCGTGTTCGGGGGGCAATGCACGAAGTCCCACGCGCGCACTAGCCGCTCCTCGCCTTCGACGATCAGAACTGCTTCGCCCGAGACGACGAGAAAGTCCTCCTGATCGGCCTCCCAGTGGTACATCGCCATGGGCTCGCCCGGCCCGAGAACGAACGGATTGACGCCGAGCTGGTCGGATTCGCGGCGCCAGCCTTCGAAGTCGTCGGCGACGACGCAGACGGCTCCGCGGCCGTCGGCGTGACGCCACTCGGCGTCGCACATGTTGAGGACGTACCAGCCCTCGCTCTTTGGGACTCGACCGTGCTCGGTCTGCTCCAGTTTCGACTCTGGAACCATGAGCTCAAAGTCTGCCGTAACCCGCCGGGTGCTGCGCGGCGCACTATGGGCGGGTGACAATCGAGCGCCAACGGCTGATCGCACACGTGCTCGGGCGGACCCCGACGACGATCCTGGCGATCGACAACGGGTACGACTTCGAGGTAGCGATCGTCGACGACGAGTGGGTGTTCCGTTTTCCGCGACGCGCCGCGGTCGAGGAAGCGCTCGAGCTCGAGATCGCTCTCCTTCCGGCGCTCGCTCCGGCCCTCCCGGTGGAGATACCTTCGTTCGAGTACACATCGCGAAACCCGCTGTTCGTCGGCTATCGCTTGATCCGCGGCCGGCCGCTCGTCGACGAGGACGCCGAGGGCGTCTACGCATTCCTCCAAGCCCTCCATGCGCACGATGCGTCCGAGCTTCCTTTGGAGCTACACGACTGGGTCGAGGCCTACCGCGAGCAGTGCGCGGAATTCGAACGGCTCGTGTTTCCCCTCGTCGACGTCGACCGGCTGGCACAGGCGAAACGACTCTTCGGCGACGTGGAAACGCTCGTGGACTTCGAGCCTGTACTCATCCACGCCGACCTCGGCCCCGAGCACCTTCTCGTTCGCGACGGCCGCCTCGCCGGTGTGATCGACTGGGGCGACATGCGTCTGGGCGATCCCGCACTCGACTACGGATGGCTGCTGAGCGGCCCGTTTGCAAGCTGGGACGTCGATGATGACCTCCGTCGGCGAGCGCGCTTCTACCACCGCCTTGCGCCCTGGTACGAGGCCCATTACGGCCTGTTCACGAACCAGTCGGCGCACGTCAGGCGCGGCCTAGCCGGGATCGCAGACAGACTCTGAGACGAAGCGCCTCCAGCCGCTCGGCAACGGGGTCGATGCGTTTCCGGGCATGGAGCCGAACGGCCTGGTGCTCTGGGTCGAGAGCCGCCGGGCGCTCCTCGCCGGCGATACGCTCATCGACCGCGGCGACGGCCACGAGTTCCCGGCCGACTGGGCGCGAACAAGGGTGTGCCGCCCGAACAGATCCTCGAGGCGCTGCGCCCGCTGCTCGAATTGCCGGTCGAGCACGTTCTCCCGACCCACGGCGCGCCCACCGACCGAGGCGCCCTCGAGCGCGCGCTGTCCTGACGCGCCCCGGAACCCGGCCGGCCCTCCCCGGCTCGACGATCCGGAGGACCTGCCTTGCGGTCGTAGAGGAGGGCGTCGGTCAGCTCGCGGCGGTAGCCCGGGACGCGGGCGAGAAGGACGAGGTCGCCACGTCAGGCACGTCGGGCCGCGACCAGTCGGAGCGGCGCCTCCCATGTGCGCTCGATCTCTCTGACGTCGGCGAACCCTGCCCGCTCCAGTCGCGTGATCAGGTCGTCAGGATAGGCGATCGAGCCCCCTGAGCGAACGGTGAACAGGTCGTCGACGGCGGAGACGAGCGCGTCGTCCTGCACGCCGTACCGTGCTCCCACGACCAGCGTCCCGCCCGGCCGGGTGACGAGGAGGATTCCCTCGATCGCCGCGTCGAGCACGTTCTCGGGAATGAAGAATGCGGGCAGCCAGACGAGGTCGAAGCCCTCCGCATCGGCGAACGACTGGACCGGCGTCGTCAGCAGCGTGATCCGATTCCCGAGACCTGCGTCCGCGACGTTCTCGCGCGCGATGGCGAGCGAGGGCTCCCAGGGATCGAGCCCCACGACCGTTGCGTTCGGGAATGTGGAGCAGAGCGCGACCGCCAGCCCGGCGACGCCCGTCCCGACGTCGAGTATCCGCGCGTCGGGCGATCCGAGGCCTGCGCCCGCGATGAGCCGAGCGACGACTGCGGATGCCGATCCCTGCGCTCGCAGGACTACCGGATCGATGTATCCCCACGCACCAGCGCGTTCCGGGTTCTCGACGAGATCGACTGCCTGGCCGAGGTACGAGCGGGCGAAGGAAACGAGCACGGATCGCTCGCTTGCGTCCAACTCGTCGAGTCCGCCGACTCCGAGAGCGTCGACGACCCGCTCGAGCTGCGCTCGTACAGCCGGATCTCCCTGCACGCCGAGCTCGTCCAGGCGGAGCAGCGCCGTGACGGCAGCCAGTGCCTGGGCGCTGGTGAGGAGCCGGTTCGTGAGCCCCATGAGCTCGTCGAACGCCATTGCGCCAACCCTACGGCGCTCGCGTTCGCACATGCAAGCCGCGTCCTCCGTCGCACGCTTCCGGTCGCCGAGGTCAGACGTGAGCGAGAACCAGGTCCAGCGGCCGAGGCACCTGCGAGAGATCGAGGGCGTCGACGAGCAAGCGCGCGTACCGGATCTTTCGGCTTCCGCCGCTGCCGAGCCAGCGCCGAAGCTGCTCCTCGGTAGTCCGACCTTGCCACGCAGGCTGCTTCTGGAGAGTGCGGAACGATCCAAGGTCCCCCTTAGTCTCGGCGACCCGTTCCACGGCGGCAGCGCCGAGCGCGCGGATCAGCTCGTCCTCCAGATCTGCGACGCACACGTAGAAGCCCAGCCGTTCCATGTCGGCGCGAGTGAGGTCGGAGCCGAGTCCAGCTCGTTCGAGACCCCGACGGAAATCCAACTCCTCTCCCGCGTCACAGAGACCTGCCAGCCTCACGTCAAGCCCGTGCGGGCCGAACTGATCCAGAAACCTTCCGACGGACTGCGCGCCTCCGATCGGAACGACGGCTACGCCCTCGGCGCCCAGATCCCGGCCACGCCGCTCGGCGAGCGCTTCGAGCGCGAGCTGGTCGCTGATCCCCTCGACGAGCACCACTGCTCGCGGCCGTCTGGCATCCATGTCTGCATCTTCACAGCGCTCGCGAAGCGCCTACGGCTTGACGAGCGGTGAGCCGAACGGTCACGCTTGCAGCGCCGTGTTGCGCGTTCTCGCCTTGCCGCTCGCGCTCGTTGCGTTTCAGACGTACGACTCCTCCGTGCAACCTCTGCCCGGATCCCTCGAGAGGACATTGATCAAGCAAGGTCGCTGGCAGCCAGGCTGTCCAGTCCCGCTCTCGGATCTGCGGCTCTTGACCGTGAAGCACTGGGGCTTCGACGGGAAACCGCGCACGGGGCAGCTTGTCGTGAACGGGAGCTATGCGAAGCCGCTCGCCTCCGTGTTCCGGAAGCTCTACGAGCTGCGTTTCCCCATCCGGCACATGCGCCTCGACGACATGTACGGCCCGAAACGCGCGCGCCCGGCAGACGGTGACGTCACCGGCTCGTTCTCGTGCCGGCGCGCAGTTCCGTCGCCCTGCGGCTCGGGAACGGGCAACTGGTCGAACCACGCGTTCGGACATGCGATCGACATCAACCCGGTCGAGAACCCGTACGTCGGATGCGGCCAAACGCGCGACCCGACCGCGGTCAGCTACATGGATCGCTCCCGCGCGCGCAAGGGGATGGTGACGCCCGCGGTCATTCGGGCATTCCGCTCGATCGGCTGGGGCTGGGGCGGCGACTGGAGCGGGGACACCAGGGACTACATGCACTTCTCGACGACCGGGCACTAGATGATTAATCGGGAATTGACGGGTAGCCGGGGGCGGTCACGACCAAGCCGGGCGACGCACTCCCTCAGGCCCGCCGTGAATGCCCGATCAATCATCTAGCCTCACCGCCTCGGCGGACCGAAAGCTCGCCGCGCCGTAGGCTGAACCGATGCGCTCCGTGCTGCGGCACCCCGCGCGCGCCGCGCTGGCGGGTGCGCTCGCGATCGCATTCTCGGCCATTCTCTACCGCGCCTCCGACGTCTCGCCGGAGACGGGCGCGTTCTTCCGCTGCGCCTACGCCCTGCCGGTGCTCTGGGTGCTCGTTCGCTTCGAAGAGCGTCGTCTCGGCCCGAGGCCGCGACAGCTGCGGCTGACGGCATGGGCCGCCGGCGCGTTCTTCGCCGCAGATCTGCTCCTTTGGCATCACGCGATCGAGGCGGTGGGCGCGGGCCTCGCGACTGTCCTGGGAAACACGCAGGTCGTCCTCGTGGGGCTGATCGCCTGGGTTCTCTTCCGTGAGCGACCGGGCCGGGCTGCACTGCTCGCGATTCCGATCGCGATGCTGGGCATCGTCCTCATCTCGGGCGCGCTCGAGGAGGGTGCCTACGGAGACAACCCGCCGCTCGGCGTCGTCTTCGGCCTCCTCACCGCGATCGCCTACTCGGGCTTCCTGCTCACCCTGCGTCACGGGGCGGGTGACCAACGGCGGGTGGCCGGGCCGCTCTTCGACGCGACGCTCGCCTCGATGGTGCTGATCCTGCCGGTGGGACTGGCATCGGGTGACCTCGACTTCATGCCGGGGCTCGAGTCGAGCCTGTGGCTGATCGTGCTCGCGCTCAGCTCGCAGGTGCTGGGCTGGCTGCTGATCACCGTCTCGCTCCCGCGCTTGCCGGCGGTGGGAACGTCGCTGATCCTGACTCTGCAGCCGGTGGCCACGGTCGCGCTCGCCGCGATCCTGCTCGGGGAGAATCCCTCACCGCTCCAGTTGCTCGGCGCTGGCGCCATCCTCGCCGGCCTAGTGGTCGCGAGCGCCGGTGGGCGCTCGCGCCCGCTCGAGCCGGCTTCTGGGCTGACATAGTCAGGCGACGGATGCAACTCGGCGAATGCTTTGTTGACCTTCCTGTAGAAGCTCTCGATCCGGACATCCTCGTGTCCTCGCTTTTCCGCGTGAATAGCAGTGGCCAGCGCGTAGGCGTCGGGAAGCTCGAGCTTGGTCGCGCCCGCGGTGCCGATCTCGATTCAGATGTGATCTACGGCATCGCACCGGCGTCTCGGGAACCCTCCGCGCGCGTGAGGACGCCGCAGCCGGCCTGACCCACGCTCACCCATTCGCGTCGCCGACAATCTTGCCAATGAGTTGAATTGACATGCCGCATCCCGAGTGGTAAACCATTCGGTTAAATAACCAGGTGGTTCCAATGACGACACGACTCGATGCGACGTTCGCAGCCCTCTCCGACCCGACCAGGCGGGCGATTCTTGCCCGGCTGGCGACCGGGGAGGCCACGGTCACGGAGCTCGCGGCGCCGTTCGCCATCAGCCTGCCGGCGATCTCGAAGCACCTCAAGGTGCTCGAGCGGGCGGGACTGATCCTCCGCGGTCGCGATGCCCAGCGGCGACCGTGCCGGCTCCGCGCAGCTCCGCTCGGGGACGCGGCGCAATGGCTGGGCGACTACCGGCGGTTCTGGGAGGAGAGCTTCGACCGCCTCGACGAGTACCTGAACGTCCTACAAGAGAAGGAGGAGAACGTTGGCCGCAAGTAGTCACACCCTGACGGTGACAACGCCGTCCGAGCGTGAGATCGTCATGACGCGCACGTTCGACGCGCCCCGCGAGCTCGTGTTCGAGGCGATGACCAAGGCAGAGCACATGAAGGAGTGGTGGGGCCCGCGCGGGTATACGTTGCCCGTCTGCGAGATCGACTTCCGGCCGGGCGGCGCGTACCGCTTCGTCAGCGCGGATGCCGAGGGGAACGAGTACGCCTTCCGGGGCGAGTATCGCGAGATCGTGCCGCCCGAGAAGATCGTCTGGACGTTCGAGTTCGAAGGGATGCCCGGCATGGTCAGCGTCGACACGATGACCCTCACCGAGGAAGACGGGAAGACGACGATCACCAGCACGTCCGTCTTCGACTCGGTCGAGCACCGTGACGGGATGCTCGAGTCGGGGATGGAGACCGGCGCCGCCGAGTCCTATGACCGGCTCGCCGAGCTGCTCGAGAAGCTGCAGGAGAACAACTCGTAAAGCCCGCTGTGAACCGAGCCCACGGGCGTGAAGCGCCCGCTTCAGGGATGACGGTCTTGCGCTACTCCTGAGGCCAGCGCGGCGATTGCACTGGCAGGCGCTCGAGCGCCTGCCAGTCGTCGCGAGCCGGAGCGAAGACGTCGATCACGACCGCGCCCTCCGGCCCGGCATGCACTTCGTGTGGGGCGTTCGGCGAGATCTGCCACGTTCCGCCGGGGCGGAGCTCGCGAGTCTCGTCGCCGATCCGAAACGTCACCGAGCCGGACACGACGATGCCGAGCTGCTCGTTCTCGTGGCTGTGCTCTCGGACGACGCTTCCGGGATCGAGCTCGACGACTGCCAGCGACAGCTGCTCGCCCGCGACGGTGCGGGCGAGGATCCCTTCCCAGATGCGGATCGGGCCGCGCGCTGCGATGTCGCCGAAGGAGCTCATCCGCTCAGCGACCATAGCGTCTCGCGGCGCGACGGTACCTTCGCGGCGTGGACGGAAGCCGGACGTGGCCAGCGAGCCCCGCGACGATCGTGCGCGTCGCGCTCGTCGTCTTCGTGCTCGCGTGGATCTTCGGGCCGTACGAGCTGCGCTCGTCGGTTCCGGTGCTGATCGTGTTCCTGATCGCTCTCGGTCTCGAGCTGAACTTTCTCGTCAGCGCGCTGCGCGGGGCCGGCGCCCCGCGGCCGGACCGGAAACCTCAGGATGTCGACCGTGAGCGGTACGGCTACGAACACGCGAGCGATGACCTCGTGCTCGTACGCCGGGACGGCGAAGAGATCTGGATCCCGTACTCGGGCGAGAGCGCAGACGAGATCGAGGAGCTCATCGCGGATGCGGAGAACGCGCCCGAGGAGCTTGCCGAGCCGGCGTTCGAGCCGGAGCGTCGCAGCGCGCTCGCGCCGGTCCGCCAGTTCCTGGTCGGGCTCGGCATCATCGGCGCCCTCGGCCTGGCAATCTGGTTCGTCGAGAGCCGCACCGGCTGGGACGCGCTCGACGGGAGCACGCGTCTCGAAGCGGTGGAGCGCTTCTCCGGCGAGGCGTCGCGCATCGCGGAGAAGCCGGTGGAGATCTACTGCGACGAATCTCGCGACTTCGTCGGAGCGGTGCAGCACGCCGACGGCGTCGCCGAGGTGGGAGGCGAGCGTGCGTATCTGACGCCCGAGATCTGCCTAGACCTGTACCGGCTCGCCTTCGATGACGAGACACGGGGAAGCCAGACCGCTCGTGCGATCGCGGTACTCGCACACGAGACGTGGCATCTCCGTGGGGTCGGCGACGAGGGAGCGGCCGAGTGCTATGCGCTGCAGTCCGGCGTCGAGATCGGCCGTCGCCTCGGCCTCTCGACCGAGACCGCGCGTCAGCTCATGCGGCAGCAGCTGGCGGAGAACGCGCTTCGAGCAGGCGGCAGCGTCGAGTACCGGGTGCCGCCCGAGTGTCGCGACGGCGGCCGTCTCGACCTCGATGCGAGCGACACGCGGTTCCCGTGATAGCTCGCGCAAGTCCGGAATCCGCGAGCGCGGATTCCGGTCGCGCGAAAATCCCTGAAGGCGTCCGCGTTCGCGGCCGCCGCCCTTCGCGACGGGCCTAGCTTTTCGGCTCGAGGAGGAGCGGCACCAGAGTCTTCGCGTCTGGCCCCACCGTGATGTGAATCGCGCCCGGCTCGCGCACCCACGCGATCAGGTTGCGCGCGGTGAGGTCGTCGAGCAGGAACTGGAACGCCTGCGCCTGAGCGCCCGACTCGTACCGGCGCCGAACGTCGAACGCGAACCCCGTGGTGTGCAGCGAGTACCCCTGAGCCGCCTCGGGGTTCCCCGAGCGAAGAAGGTCTTGATACGCGTCGTCGCGCACGGAGCTCGTGACTTCGAGCGGCCGGGCCGCAGCGCTCAGCGCCTCCACGCGCGTCCCGATGTAGACCAGCGCAGCCAGTGCTTCCGCGCGCAGGCCGCGATAGAGCTCCTTCGGCTGGCCGAGGCGAGACGCGAGCTCGCCCATCGTCCGGTCGACCGCGAACCCGAAGGAGGCGGGATCGTCCGGGAGCGGCTGCAGGACGTTCTCGTCCCACGCCCGCTGGAGATCGGTCGCGTCCGCGAACCGCTCGGTCTCGAAGGAAGGATGCAGTGCTTCCTCTGCGCTCCCCTTCGCTGCGTGCAGGAGATCGAGTTCCTGCAAGCGATCGCGGTCCTCGCGATAGAGCCGCATGATCTCCTGGGCCGCGAGCACGCGCCAGTAGTAGGTCGGCGAGTCGTCACCGAGCCGGGCGAGCAGCGCGTGGGCTTGCGCGTTCCGGTCGGGTGCGGTGTCGAAGAACACGCGCACCCATGAGAGATCCTCCTCTTCGACGAGATCGGGCACCGCGACGTCTGCGCCAGGTGCGTACGCGCGCAGGACATTCGTCAAATTGCCGATTCCCATGTGGTACGAGACGACGGCGAGGTCGTCTCGGCCGAGCCGCTCCCGAGCAGTGGTGAGGTAGCGGACGGTGCCCGCGAGGGCTTGCTCGGGATCGAACCGTGCGTCGATCGCCTGCCGGCGTTCACGCAGACGCTCGGCCGCGGGCAGATCTCCACGCCTGACGGCACCGGCGATTCTCACCGTCAGCCTTCGGCTCTCGTCCAGATCGACGTTCATGCCGAGAAAGCTCTGCCCGGTCTCCGCCAGGATCTGCGTCAGGCCCGACGCTGCGACCGGATCGTCCCCGGCGATGACATCCGGCCGTCCGCCGCTCTCGAGGAACACGATCGCCTCGACGAGATCAGCCTCGAAGCCGCTGTCGTCCACCGCGTCCTCGACCAGCGGACGGAAGGACTCGGTGCGCTCGGCTGTCGCGAAGACGCCGCCCGGGCTCTTCGTGTACAGGGCGCGACTCAGCCCGAGTGCAGCCGCGCGTTCGAGATCCTCGGCCTGCGAATCGTCGTACGCGAGCGCGTCCAGCGCTGTCCCCTCCACGCGCGGCACGAGGACTCCCGCCGCGTCATCGCTGTCGAGAAGCCGAACCGCCACGAACGCGATCGCCACGAGCACCGCCACCGTTGCGGCGGTGGCGACGATCCGACGACGGCGAACGACCACGCGCGGCAATTCTGTCGATTGGCGGTTCGAGACGTCTGGTGTGACAATGAGAACATGTCGCAGGTCGTCGAATCCCTCGATGCCGCGCGCGAGGCTGTGGCGCGTTTTGCCTGGCGGCAGGCCTACGAGGCGTACTCGAGCGTCGACCGGAAGGACCTGACGCCCGAGGATCTCGAGAGCTTCGGCGACGCGGCGTGGTGGAGCGGGAAGCTCGACGACGCCATCAAGCAGCGCGAACGCTCGTACAAGGGGTTCTCCGCGGCGGGTGACAGGTCGAGCGCGGCACGGCTCGCGCTCGCGCTCGCCTGGGATCACGAAGGCCGCGCCGCGTATGCCGTCTCGCAGGGCTGGTTTGCGACCGCGCAGCGACTTCTCGAGACGCTGCCCGAGTCAGCCGAGCACGGAAGGATGTTGCTCACGATGTCGGTGACTGCCCTGTTCGAGGGCAATCTTCCGGTGGCGCTCGAGCGCTTCGAGGAGACATACGAGCTCGGTCAACGCATCGGCGACCGCGACACGCAGGTGCTCGCCCTGGCCGGCAAGGCGCGAGCACTGGTGATGAGCGGCGAGGTCGAGCGGGGGCTCGCTCTCCACGACGAGGCGAGCGCCGCGGCTGTGTGCGGCGAGCTACGCCCCTTTGCGACCGGGATCGTCTACTGCATGGCGATCAGCTCGTGCCAGGACGTCGGCGACTTCAGGAGGGCAGCCGAGTGGACCGAAGCCGCGAACCGATGGTGCGACGAGGCCGACGTCAGCGGATTCCCGGGCACCTGCCGCTTGCACCGCGCCGAGATCATGCGCCTGCGCGGTGACTGGCCTGCCGCCGAGCTGCAGGCGGTGGCGGCCTGCGAGGAGCTCAGCGACTTCGACCGCGGCATCACCGCCGGCGGGCACTACGAGATCGGCGAGATCCGGCGGCGTCGTGGGGATTTCGCGAGCGCCGAGGAGGCGTACGCCACCGCGAACGAGTGGGGGCGGAACCCCCAGCCCGGGCTCGCGCTTCTCCGCCTCTCCGAGGGGAAGGTCGACAGTGCGGTCGCAGGCATCACGCACTTCCTGCAGGACGTCGAGGCGCCGCTCATGCGGCTGCGGGCGCTTCCCGCTCTGGTGGAGATCGCGATCGCAGCCGGTGACCTGAAGACCGCGCGTGCCGCTGCCCAGGAGCTCGAGCGGGTCGTCGACTCGTACAAGATCGGACAGCGGCGCGCTCCTGCGTTCGATGCGACCGTTCATCTCGCGACTGGCCGGATCAAGCTCTCCGAGAAGGACTGGGACGGCGCTGTGCAGGGCTTTCGGCGGGCACGCGAGGAGTGGCAGCGCGTGGGCGCCCCCTACGAGGCCGCGCAGGCGCGCATGCTGCTCGGGGTCGCGCTTCGAAACCGCGGTGACGAGCAGGGCGGATCCGTGGAGCTGGAGGGGGGACTGGCAGCGTTCGAACGGCTCGGCGCGAGGCTCGACGCGGAGCGCGCCAAGGAGCTCCTCGGCAGGCTCGAGACCCGCCGGACGTTCCTCTTCACGGACATCGTCGACTCGACGCGTCTCCTCTCGACCTTCGGCGACGACAAGTGGAAGAAGCTGCTCGCGCGCCACGACGAGCTCGTTCGCGAGCGGATCGCGGAGACCGGCGGTGAGGTGATCAAGAACACGGGCGACGGCTTCTTCGCCTCGTTCGCAAATCCGAAGGCGGCCGTCGAGGCGGCGGTCGGCATCCAGCGTGCACTGGACGGAGAGGTGTTCGCGCCCGACGTCAGGATCGGCATCCACACGGGTGGCGCCTTCCAGGCGGGAGGGTCGAGCGACTACGGCGGGCAGGACGTGCACGTCGCTGCGCGGATCGGTGCGGCCGCGGGCGCCGCCGAGATCCTGGTCAGCGTCGAGACGCTCGATGGCGTGGGCGGCGCGTTCCGGTTGTCGGAGCCGCGGGCGGAGTCGTTGAAGGGCGTCGAGAACCCCGTCGACGTGGTCTCGGTCGACTGGCGCTGACGTTCCGTGAGCGGCCGGCGGAGGGTGAGCCGGCGGGGTTGCTCGTGCTGCACCACGGGCGCGGCTCCGATGAGAACGACCTGCTCTCGCTCGCCGACGTGCTCGACCCCGAACGCCGGCTCCACGTCGTCACGCCGCGCGCACCCCTCGAGCTTCCGGGCTGGCCCAGGTTCCACTGGTACGTCGTGCCGCGGGTCGGCTATCCGGATCCCGAGACGTTCCACCGCGCGCACGACCAGCTCGCGGCCTTCCACGACGAGCTCTGGCAGCGCACGGGTGTCACACCCTCGCGCACGGTGCTGGGCGGATTCTCGATGGGCTCGGTGATGAGCTACGCACTCGGGCTGGGGAAAGACCGGCCCGCGCCGGCCGGGATCCTCGCCTTCTCCGGCTTCATGCCCGTCGTCGCGGACTGGGAGCCGGCATTCGCGGGACGCGACACACGCGTGTTCGTGGCGCACGGGCGAGCCGACCCCATCATGGAGGTGGGCTTCGCGAGACGTGCGCGAGAGGTGCTCGAGGCAGGCGGGCTCGAGGTCGAGTACCACGAGTCCGACGTCGCGCACCAGATCGATCCCGCTTATGCCGCTGCGGCCGCCGATTGGCTGACGACGACGATCCCGTGACGGGCGAGCTCGTTCCGCTCCCCGCGGCGGGTAGGACCTTTCGCGCGACCCGCCGCATTCGACTGTCCGACCGGGCGGAAGACGGTCGGCTGCGGCTGGACTCGGTCGCCCGCTATCTCCAGGACGTCGCGATGGACGACGTCGACGAGACGGGCTGGGGCGCTCCCGAGCATCTCTGGGTCATGCGCCACGTTCGGATCGATGTGGTGACGCCGCCGATCGAGGACGACCACGTGGAGCTCTCGACCTGGTGCAGCGGCACCGCGAGCGTCGCAGCGGGGAGGCGCATGTCGCTCGAAGGAGACCACGGTGGCAGGATCGAGCTCGACAGCGTGTGGGTGCATCTGGGGCCCGACGCGCGGCCGGCTCGGATCGTTGGCTTCGAGCAGTACGCGGAAGCAGCAGGAGGTCGTGTCGTCTCGACCCGACTCGAGCTGCCTGCTCCTGCGACTGGCGGGAAGCGGATTCCGTGGCCGCTGCGCGCGACCGACGTCGACCTCCTCGGTCACGTGAACAACGCCGCGTACTGGCACGCCGTCGAAGAACGGCTGCTCTTCGTCCGCGCGGACACACGCCTGCCCGTGCGCGCGAGGATGGATCATCGTCACGCCGTCGACCTCGATGACACGGTGGAGATCGCAGAGTTCGCCAGTGACGGGCAACTCGCGCTTGCTTTCCGCGTCGGCGGTGTCGCGAGAGCTGTCGCATCGGTCGAGCACGGTCGGCGCGGTCCCAGTCGGATTGACTTGTTCGCGAAAGAGGCTTAGAAAAGGCCTATGCGGTCAGCCTGGGAGCGCACGGTCGTGTTCGTCCTCGCAGCAGTGCTCATCATGACGGTCCTGAGCGCAGCGCCCGCCGCGGCTCCCAAACGCCACGGCGGGACCCTGACGATCTCGAACGCGACCGTCGTCGAAGGGAGCACAGGCCGCCGGGCGTCGCTCTCCTTCACTGTCCAGCTCTCTCGGCCGGCGACGACCGCAAGAGTGACCTATGCGACCTCGAACGGGACGGCAACAGCACCTCGGGATTATGTGGCCGCGTCCGGAACTCTCAGGTTCGACACGCGCAACCGAAAGCGCAAGATCGTCGTCCGGGTGGTCGGCGACACCGTTCGCGAACGGAAGGAGACGCTTCGGGTACGGCTTTCGAAGCCCTCGGGTGCGACGATTCTCGACGGCACTGGGCTCGGCACGATCCGAGACGACGATGGAGTACCTCCGGCTGGGACGAAGATCGCGGCCGCCGGCGACATCGCGTGCGATCCGGAAACGGATTCCTTCAACGGCGGTCGCGGAGACGGGCTCGAGTGCCGCCAGCGCGCGACCTCCGATCTGCTCGTCGGTGCGGGCTACCGGGCGGTGCTCGGGCTCGGCGACCTCCAGTACGGCGACGGGGAGTACTCGCAGTTCAGCGCCTCCTACGACCCCTCGTGGGGGCGCGTGAGGGCGATCACCCGTCCAGCGCCCGGGAACCACGAGTACAAGACGGCGGGTGCGGCCGGCTACTACCGGTACTTCGGCGCCGCCGCGGGCGATCCCAAGAAGGGCTACTACAGCTTCGACCTCGGTGGCTGGCACCTGATCGCGCTGAACTCCAACTGCTCGGCGGTCGGCGGCTGCGGCGTGGGTTCGACGCAGGAGCGGTGGCTGCGAGCCGATCTCGCCGCCCATGCGTCCGCGTCCTGCACGCTCGCGTACTGGCACCATCCGCGGTTCTCATCGGGAGAGCATGGGGGCGACTCCGAGTACGGGCCGTTCTGGCGGGCGCTCTACGACGCGAACGCCGATCTCGTCCTCGCCGGGCACGACCACAACTACGAGCGCTTTGCGCCGCAGAGCCCGAGCGGCGCGCTCGACCTCAACCGCGGGATCCGCCAGTTCGTGTCCGGCGCGGGCGGCAAGAACGTGCGCACCTTCCCCACGGTTCGGCCGAACAGCGAGGCGCGCGATGCGTCGAGCCTCGGCATCCTCGAGCTCACCCTGGGCAGCGGCGAATACAGCTGGCGCTTCCGGCCGGCCGTCGGGTCCTTCACGGACTCGGGCACCGGCTCCTGTCACTGACCGAGGACCCCTACCAGTGGGCGCCTCTCGATGGGCGGATAGTAAGTCACGCGCTCAATGGTTCGAGGGGCCGCTAACGCAAGGTCGGCGCCCGCTGCAAGGGCGCCGACCTTGTTCGAGCGTTCGCGTGCGGAACGATCAGCCGGCGGTGGCCGTCCTTGCAGCCGCGCGCGTAACGCCCGCGGGGAGGTACGACGTTCTCTCCGAGCAGAGTGCCTAGCCGCGAGCAACGGAGGATGAGGGCTTCATGAGAGTTTTCTCATTATCAGCCCGTCGTCTCCCCTGGAGTCAAGCCGGCGGAGGTCTTACTCCAAACTCAGCTTCGTCTGCTTTCGTATAGGTCCGAGAACGACGAGCCGCGAGAGAGGAGCTACCACGTGACCGAGCTGCCGGACGAAGCCGCCGTCCCGTCTCCGCACGAAGCCAAGGAGCAGCTCGAGCAGGCGCTGTTCGAGATCAGGCGTGTCATCGCCGGGCAGGACGCGATGCTCGAGCGGGTGCTCGTCTGCCTGCTGGCACAGGGCCATCTCCTGATCGAGGGCGTCCCCGGCCTCGCCAAGACGCTGACGATCAAGACCACGGCCGGGGTTCTCGGCGGAACCTTCGCGCGCGTCCAGTTCACGCCGGATCTCGTCCCCTCCGACCTCGTCGGCACGCGCATCTACCGCGTGGGTGACGGGGAGTTCGACACGGAGCTCGGGCCGGTCTTCTGCAACTTCCTGCTGGCGGACGAGATCAACCGCGCACCCGCGAAGGTGCAGTCCGCGCTCCTCGAGGTGATGCAGGAGCGCCAGGTGACGATCGCGCACACGACGTATCCCGTGCCCGAGCCGTTCCTCGTGATGGCGACCCAGAATCCGATCGAGTCCGAAGGCACCTACCCGCTTCCCGAGGCGCAGATCGACCGGTTCATGCTCAAGGTCGTGATCGGGTATCCGGCACACGACGAGGAGCTGACCGTCGTCCAGCGGCAGCTCGTCGAATCGCCCGAGCTGCGCCAGGCGCTCTCGCTCGAGGACCTGACGGCGCTGCAGAGAGCGGTCGGCGACATTTACGTCGACCCCTCGCTCGTCAGCTATGCCGTGGACATCGCAACCGCCACCCGCGACCCCGAGGCGCATGGGCTCTCCGGCATCGCGCCGTACATCTCCTACGGTGCGAGCCCTCGCGGCCCGATCTCGCTGGTGCAAGGGGCGAGGGCGCTCGCGCTGATCCGGGGTCGCGAGTACGCGCTCGTGGAGGACCTCCAGGCTCTTGCGCGGGACGCGCTCCGGCACCGGCTCGTCCTGAGCTACCAGGCGCTCGCCGAGGAGGTGAGTCCCGACGCAATCCTCGACCAGGTGCTCGGAGCCGTCCCGGCCCCGCAGCTCGACCTGGCCCGCATGAACGCCGCATGACCACCCGATCCGCGAACGCGCTCCTCTCCGTCTCGAGCCCGGCTCGCCCGGGCCCGGGGACGATGCCGGAAGGGCTGCTGAAGGCCCTCGACGTCTCGATCGCCCGGCGGATGGAGGGGTTGCTCGCCGGAGACTTCCGCTCGAACCTGCTCGGAACGGGATCCGAGCTCGCCATGGTGCGCCCGTACACACCGGGCGACGACGTGCGCCGGATCGACTGGAACGTGACCGCGCGAACGAACGAGCCGCACGTTCGCGTCGACCTCGCCGAGCGAGTGCTCGTCACCTGGCTTGTGCTCGACACGTCGGTGTCGATGCAGTTCGGCACCGCCGACCGCCGCAAGGCAGACGTTGCCGAGGGTGTCGCGATCGCGATCGGGCACCTCGCGACCCGTCGAGGCAATCGGCTCGGGATCGTCACCTTCGGAGACTCGGCGCCGAGGACGGTCCCGCCGAGGCAAGGTCGGGTCGGTCTGGTCGGTCTCCTGGCGGCCCTTCGTCGCGAGCCCGAGGGCGGTGTGGGCACGACGACGCTCAGCGAGGGAATCGTGCGCGCCGGATCCATGACTCGCCAACGCTCGCTCATCGTCGTCGTCTCGGACTTCCGCGGGCCCCAGGACTGGCGGCGACCGCTGCTCGAGCTGGCGAGCCGTCACGACGTCGTCGCGGTGGAGGTCCGGGATCCGCGCGAGCAGGAGCTCACGAACGCTGGGCTCCTGTGGCTCGTCGACCCCGAGACGGGCAAGCAGCTTCGCGTCGACACCCGCAGCCGCCGCCTCCGCGAGCGCTTCGCGGTGGCCGCACAGGCGGAGCGAGCGCAGGTGGCTCGCAACTTCATATCGGTCGGCGTACGGCACGTCGTCCTCACGACCTCGGGCGACTGGCTCCGCCCGCTCGTCGTCTTTCTGCGCCGGAGCCGTTCGTGACGTTCACCTGGCCGATCGCGCTCGCGGGTCTCGTTCTCCTCCCGCTGCTCATCCTCGCGTACGTGTGGTCCGAGCGGCGGCGAACGGCGTCTCAGGCTGCGTTCGGCAACCCGGCTCTGCTCCCGAACGTGATCGAGCGAGAGCCGGGAAGGCTGCGCTACCTGCCGCTCGCCATCCTGCTGCTCGGGCTCGCGGCGATGGTCGTCGGCGTTGCGCGGCCGCATGCGATCGTCAGTGTTCCGCGCGAGGAGGCCACGGTGATCCTCGCCATGGACGTCTCCCGCTCGATGAAGGCGGAAGACGTCGAGCCGACGCGGCTCGACGCGGCTCGCGCCGCCGCCGAGGCGTTCCTCGCCCAGGTGCCGGAGAAGTTCCGCGTCGGAGTCGTCTCCTTCGCCAGCAGGGCCGCGGTTGGGGTGCCACCGACGCACGACCGTGCGCTCGTGGAGGACGCTCTCGATTCGCTCTCGCCGGGCGAGGGGACGGCCATCGGCGACGCGGTGGCGCTCTCCATCCGGCTCGGAGAACGACGGCGAGCGGCTGACGACGTCATTCCGCCCCGCGCGATTCTGCTCATCTCCGACGGCGCCCGGGACGGCGGTCGGGTCGATCCGGCGCAGGCGGCGGCGCAGGCGAAGGAACAGGGAATTCCCGTGCACACCGTTCTCGTGGGAACGGCTGATGGGGTCGTCGAGGAGACCTTGACCGGTGGATTCCGGCGGATCATCCGCGTTCCCCCGAGCCCCGAGACGCTCGAGGCGTTATCCCAGGCGACGGGCGGCGAGTTCTTCGCCGCGACCGACGACGAGCGCCTGGTCGAGGTCTACGAGGAGCTGGGCTCGCGGCTCGGGGAGCGCGAGGAGTCCAGAGAGATCACCGACCTGTTCGCCGCCGGTGCGGCCGCGCTCTTGCTCGTGGGCGGAGCGCTCTCCGCGTTTCTCTTCAAGAGGGTCCCGTGAGAAGCTGCGTGCGCTTCGCGGCCCTGCTGGCCATGCTCGCGGCGGCACTCGTGGCCGCGACGCCAGCCGGGAGCGCGAACGAATGCGAGGGCCTCCAGGTGTGCGTGCCGGTTGCCGGGCCGTGGGTCTCACTGTCCAGCGCCGTCGGAGCACAGCGTCCCGATGTCGCGTGGCAGCTCACGTGCCCTCGCGGATACATCGTCGGCGGTCTGGACGCGGAGCTCACCCATCGTGCGATCGACGTGAGCTTCCTCGGGATGCTCGGAAGCCCGGTCAACCCCGGCATCACGACGTCACGCTCGGCGACGTTCGTCGGGACGTACGTCGGAGCATCGTCCGGCTCCCGCAGCTTCAAGCCCTACATCGGCTGCATGCCCGCGAGCGGCGGTGGCTCTCGGGTACCGACTTCCGTCTCGGTGTTCCCTCCTGGGCAGCCGGTCACCCGTCGCGCGAAGACCGTGCGGGTGCGTCCGGGAAACGCGACCGTGACGCAGGCGTGTCGTGCGGGTGAGCGTCTCGTCGGAGCGTCGCATGCGTTCGGCTTCTTCACCCGCACGCCTCCCAGCGCCAGTCTCGCGTCGAGTGTCGCCGGCACCCGCGCCGTTCGCGGCAACACCGTCCGCGTCGGCGTGCGCGGAGATGCCGAGCTCGGGGGAGTTCGTGCGGTGATCCAGGTGCACGCCCTGTGCGCGAGGGCTCGATGAGCTTCCAGAGCCCGTGGCTCCTCCTCTCGCTCGTCGTGCTGGCGGCTGCCGTCGGCGTCTGGCTGTACGCCGAGAGACGCCGCATGCGGTACGCGGTCCGGTTCACGAACATGGACGTGCTCGCCACCGTCGTGTCCGGTCGGAGCTGGCCCAGGCTCGTGCCGCCCGCGCTCTTCGCGCTCGCGCTCGCGGTGCTTCTCGTCGGGCTGGCACGACCCCACGTCGAGCGGATGGTGTTGAAGGATCGGGCGACGGTGATCCTGGTCATCGACACGTCGCGCTCGATGCAGGCGCAGGACGTCGAGCCGACGAGGCTGGGGGCCGCCCAGGAGGCAGTCCGCACGTTCCTCGACACGGCGCCCGATCGCCTGCGGGTGGGCCTCGTCGTCTTCGCGGGGGAGACGCAGGTTGCAACTCCCCCGACCCGGGATCACGACCTCGTGCGCACGGCCGTCGACGAGATCGACACGTTCCTGATCTTCGGCGGAACCGCGATCGGTGATGCGCTGGAGACGGCCGTGGATCTGGGAGAGCGAGTCACCGAGGAAGAAATCCTCGAAGGCGAGGAGATCGCGCTCGCTGACGCCTCCGCTCCCGCGAAGCGGGCGCCTAGAGTCGAGCTCGGTGGCACGAGATCCTTCGCGCAGGAGACGACCTGTGAAGAGCCGGGTCCTGTGTCGGTCCTCTTTCTCTCGGACGGCGCCCAGACGCGCGGCATCCTGCAGCCGCTCGAGGGTGCAGCGCTCGCCCGCGAAGCGTGCTTCCCGGTGTTCACCGTCGCGCTCGGCACGCCGAGCGGCACCATCCCGCGCGGTCCGTTCGGAGGCGGGGCGTTCGACCCCGGCTCGGGAGACGAGCAGCGGATCCCGGTTCCTCCCGACCCCGAGACCCTCCGTCAGATCGCGGAGATGACGGGCGGCGAGTTCTCGGAGGCGCGGACCGCGGACGCGCTCGAGAACGCGTACGAGAACCTGGGCTCGCGCCTGGGACGCGAGCCCGGCGAGACCGAGGTCACTTTCGTGCTCGTCGCGTTGGCCGCCGGGCTCCTGCTCGCGGCGGGTGTGCTCGGCGTGTACGTCGCGCCTCGACTCCCGTAGCGGGTCGCAGCGACGGGGGTCAGGCTGAAGCCTGACCCCGCGTCTTCCCGTAGCGGCTTCGACCGGCGGGAGGGGGTGAGGCTGCCTGACCCCGCGCATCTCCCGTAGCGGCTTCGACCGACGGGAGGGGTCAGGCTTCAGCCTGACCCCGGTCTTGGACGAGCGGCGAGGCAGTCTCGCCGCTACACCAGCACGATCATGAACGGCTGATCTGCCGGGTCGTCACGGCCCGCCGGATGCACGGAGATCCGGAAGATGCCGCCCGGCAGCGGGTCGACGACCGCGTACGCGTTTCCGACACCGGTCGCAACCGCGACCGACGCGGGATTGCCGACAAAGCGGATCTCGAAGACGCCGAACGCGGCTCTTCGCACCTGGATCGCCTTGCCGTTGCAGTTGAACTTCCGGCCGAAGACGACACCAGCGCTCGTGAAGGTGCCGCCGATGTTGGCGATGCCCATCGTCGGATTCCCGGTGACATAGGCGATCCCGCGCACCGCGCCGTTCGAGCAGCGCTGTTGAGCGACGCTTGCGCTCTGGATGCGCTCGCTGACGGCGAATGCCGAGCCGCCGAGCGCGAAGAAGAGCGCGAGCAGCGCGATCCCCATTGCCGGTGTGATCGTGCTCCTGCGGATGTTCACGTTCGGCTCCCTCCGTTCGGATTGACCCTCCACGATAGGTTCTCGCAGATGCCAGACGGCACGGCTGTACCGCGAGGAGGCTGGCGAAAGCACCGGAAGCGAATCCTCGGCGGTGGCGCAACGGCTGTCGTTGTCGGCGCGGTTTTCGTGTTCGTCCTTCCGCGGATCGCCGACTACCGCGATGTCTGGGAGGTCTTGCGGCGACTGGGCTGGGAGGACTGGCTCCTGCTCGCCGGCGCGACGGTGCTGAACATCGCGACCTTTCCCCCGAGCTGGATGGCGGCGCTGCCGGGCCTCGGCTTCAGGCAGGCCCTCGTAATGACGCAGGCGTCGACGGCGCTCTCGATGGTCACACCGGCCGGCGCCGCGGTGGGAATGGCGGGGTCCTATTCGATGCTGCGCTCATGGGGTTTCGGGACGGCGCCGACTGCCCTTGCCGTCGCCGTCACCGGTGTGTGGAACCAGTTTGCGAATCTCGTCTTTCCCGTCGTTGCGCTCGTGCTCTTGACTGGCGTCGACCAGGATCACCCGGCGCTCCGAACGACGGCGCTCGTCGGCCTCGCCGTTCTCGTGGTCGCCGTCTCGGCCTTCGCGCTCGCGCTGTCGAGCGCGGAGCGGGCCCATTGGATCGGCTCTCGGGTGGCTCGGCTCGCGAGTCGCGTGTTGCGACTCGCGCGACGCCGCCCCGTGATGTGGGGTGGCGAAGGGCTCGCGCGGTTCCGCTCGGCGGCCCTCGAGCTCCTCCATCGCCGGTGGCATGTCCTGACACTGGCGACCCTCGTCGGGCACCTGACCGTCTTCCTGCTCCTCGTCGTGTGCTTGCGCGCCGTCGGCATCACGGCGGGGGAGGTTTCCTGGATCGAGGCGTTCGCCGCCTGGGCGCTCATCCGAATCCTGGGCGCCCTCCCGTTGACTCCAGGCGGTCTCGGCATCGTCGAGCTGGGCCTCTCGGGCGCACTGGTCGCCTTCGGCGCCTCGAACGCCGACGCCGTCGCAGGGACCTTGCTGTACCGGTCGCTGACGATCCTGCCCACCCTCGCGCTCGGCCTGCTCGCTGCTGTCAGTTGGCGGAGCCACCGCCCCGGAGATCGGTTAGGGTCGCAGCAGTGACCCTGATGAGGGGCAGGTTCACAGAGTTGAGGGATCGGTCCTAAGACTTGATCTCGACGACTGCGGCAGTGCCGGTCCGTTTTTGCGTGGCCGGCTTTCTTGCGATCGTCCTCTGGACGCTCGTGCTCGTGAGCACGGCGGGTGGGGCGGAGCGGGCGTGGTACGCGTACCTGGCCCCGGTCGACGCCTGCGCGGGTTCGGCCGACCCTGCAGCCTCGGCTCGCGCACAGCGACGCGCGATCACGTGCCTCGTCAACTGGGCACGCACGCAAAATCGCCAGACTCGTCTCTCCCAATCGCATCCGCTGCAGCATGCCGCCGCCTTGAAGGGATACGGCGTCGTTTCCTGCCGCCAGATCTCGCACACGCCGTGCGGGTCGGACGTCGCCGGCCCCGTGCGGCGGTCCGGCTATGAGCACGCTCGCTTCGGCGAGAACCTGTATGTCGCCGCGCTCCGGTCGGCCAGCGCCCGGGACGTCGTCTCGGCCTGGTTGCAGTCGCCCCCGCACCGCGCGAACATGCTGGATCCCAGGTTCCGGGACGTCGGCGCGGCGCTGGTGCGGGCGGACGACGTCTTCTACGACGGTGCCGCCGTCGTCTGGATCGCCGCGTTCGCCTCTCCCCGATAGAGGACTCCCGACGCGGGTCGGGAACGGCCACGTCGTGAGAGAGGAGAGTCACCTCGACGACATGCGAGCTGCCATTCGCGGCGACTTCGAGCGACTCGAGGAGCGGCGAGGGGAGCAGGTGCTCCTCCGTCCGCAAGAGCATCCGGAGCTCGCTGAGCACGATTCGGGGACCGCGCCCGAGGATCCAGCCTCGGAGGCAGCCCGGAACGACGAACCTGGGGACGCGCCCAAGCGCTCGTGGATCGACCGGTTGCTCCGCCTGTAATCGGTTCAATATCTGGGGTGGAGAAGGCCGAGCGCGATGCGATCCTGCGGCAGGGCGTCGTGCTGCCCGAGACCCCGAGAGATCGGCGCGAGCGCGCGGCGCTCGAGGAAGATCTCCGCTCGATCCCTCTTCGCGGGAAGCGAATCGCGCTCCGCCTGCGGAACTTTCTCCCACTTGCTGATGCCTATCTGGCAGCCACACGCGGGCCGATGCCGTACATGCTTCGCCTGCGGGAGATCGAGCAGCAGACGGCCGATCACGTGGAGCTGCTGTCCGACGCCTGGCGCGCGCTGGCAGAGGATTCCGGCGACGACGATGGTGGCTTCGCACGCGCGTGGGAAGCAGCGGCGTCCGGCTGGTCGTTTCGTAGCGTCAACGACCTGATCGAGCACCACAACCGCTGGTACCCGATCGAATCCGGGCTGGCGATGGATCCCAAGACCGGCGACTACGCGCTCGTCAACGGCCGGCACTACCGGCTCGAGCCGCTCGACGCCGGGTGGGTGCTCCAGCGGTTCCCGCCGGTTCTCTCAGCGTCGTAACGGTCGGGCCTGTCGGGCCCCTAAGGTGCAAGCGCCCAGCCGTTCGATGCGGCCAACCGGGAGAATGAAAGCGTGACCCTCGGCGAGCTCGCCATCACGGTCGCCGTGCTCGGGGCCTTGGGTCTCGTCGCGAGGCGTCTTGGCCTCTCCGCGATTCCGGCGTATCTGCTCGCCGGACTCTTGCTCGGACCGAACGAGCCCGAGCAGCTGGCGCTGATCCAGCAAGAGAATGAGGTGACCGACTTCGTCGCGCAGCTCGGTATCGTCTTCCTGCTCTTCTTCCTCGGCCTCGAGTTCAGCCTCTCGCGCGCCACGCGAACCGGGCGCCATGTCGTCCTCGGAGGGGCGGTCGATCTCGCCTTCAACTTCGGGCTCGGTCTTCTCGTGGGCGTGGCTGCTTTCGGCTTCAGCTTCGCCGCTCTCGTCCTCGCGGCGTGCGTGTTCGTGTCCTCCAGCGCGATCGCGGTCAAGGGCTTGATCGACTTCCGTCGGCTGGGGGACGACGAGACGGATCTCGTGCTGGCCATCCTCGTCGTGGAGGACATCGTCGTCGCGTTCATGCTCGGATTTGCGGCGGCCGGAGGGGGAGAGGCGTCCGACACGCTGATCCTCGTCGCCAAGGCGCTCGGGTTCATCACCGCGGGGCTTGCGGTCTCGCGCTGGCTCTCCGGCCCGATCGATCGCGCGCTCGACCGACTTTCGCTCGAGTTCTTCCTGCTCGCCGTCTTCGGCATCCTCATCGGCTCGGCGGCGCTTGCGGACGAGCTCGGCCTGTCCGCTGCGATCGGGGCCCTGATGGCCGGCATCGTGCTCTCGGAGACCTCGGTTCGCGACCAGATCGAGGAGCGGTTCTTCAGCTTCCGCGACATCTTCGCCGCGCTCTTCTTCTTCGTCTTCGGGCTGTCGATCGATCTCGGCGCGATCGGCGACGTCGGCCTGATCGTCGCGCTCGCGGTCGCACTGACGCTGGTCGGGAAGGTCGGCGGCGGATTGATCGCGGGTCGTCTCGGCGGGTTCACGAGCCGGCAGAGCCTGAACGCCGGGGTCGCCTTGATCGCCCACGGCGAGTTCACGATCATCCTGGCCCAGATCGCATCGGAGAACCCCCTCCTGGAACCTGCGCAACAGAGAGACCTCGTCGCCTTTGCCGGGCTGTACGTCCTCGCGACTGCGACGATCGGGATCGTCCTGATGAAGGAGTCGAAGCGGCTCGGCCGCGTCGTGTTCCGTCCACCTAGACCTACACTGATCGAGGAGGCGTGAGAGCGTGCCAGTAGACCTACGAGAGACCCGGCTTCCCGGCGTCGGCGTCAAGTACACGTTCAGGACCGCGCTCGGAGGACGCGTGTCGGTGATCCTGCACATCGACGGCCAGCGCGAGATCTACTTCTACCGTCGCTCCGACGACGACGAGCCCACCGCGGTCATCGACCTCCACGACGACGAGGCCCGCCAGCTCGGCGCGATCATCGGAGGCGCGTACGAACGACCCAAGATCGTCGAGGACCTCGAGCTCGCGCTCGGCGAGCTTCACATCGAGTGGATCCCGGTCCCCGACACGAGCCCCGCGATCGGAAGGACGCTTGCCGACGCGCGTCTACGGGCGCGAACCGGCGTGACCGTGATCGCGATCCTGCGAGAGCCGGAGCCGGTCAGCGGTGCGCAGCCCGAAGACGTCGTCCAGCAGGGAGACACGCTGGTCGGCGTAGGGAAGGCCGGACAGTTCTCGGCGTTTCGACGCCTGCTCGCCGAAGGGCCTTTCGGGGCCGAGCAGCTGGAAGGCTCTGCGTGAACGCAACGGCTGCGGCCGCGAAGCGGACGCCTTCAGGGATCTTGCGCGGCCGGAATCCGCGCTAGCGGATTGCGGTCTTGCGCGCTCTAACGAGCGCATCGATCGCCGGGCGGTCTGCGCCCGCCACGTCCCGGAGCACCCGCTCCGCTTTCTCGATCGCGAGCCCGGGCAGCTCGGCGACGACGTCCTCCGGCGTGTAGAGAACGGCGGGATCGCTCGGGCCGCCGGCGCCTTCGGCCAGGTTCGCGAGGTCGTGGCCGACCAGCAGGAACGTCCCGCCGGGTGCGAGTGCCCGTGCGGCCCGGCCCAGCACGAGCCTGCGCTCGTCAGCGGGGAGTTGGAGGAAGAGGACGAGCACCAGGTCGAAGACGTGTTCCTCCGGCTCGAACTCGAGGAGATCGACGGTGCGGAAGTCGACCTCGACACCCTCGCGCGCGGCGCGCACGCGCGCCTTGCCGATTGCGACGTCCGAGAAGTCGACCGCCGTGACGCGCCAGCCGCGCTCCGCGAGCCAGATAGCGTGCCGACCCTCGCCGCACGCGAGGTCGAGCCCTCTCTTCGGCGGGAGATCCGCAGCCTCGCCGGCGAAGGTCCGGTTGGGCGTTACCGCCCAGAGCTGCTCCTTCTCGGCGTACTTGCGATCCCAGTCGTCACGCTTCACGTGGACGCATCCTGCCTGCGGAGATGTGGAAGCTGGCCACGAGTGTCAGCGCGCAGAGTGCTGCGCCGAGGAGATAGGGCGCGGGGTCGCCCTGGGATTCCGCGAGCGCGCCGCCCAGCGAGGGACCGATGAGGGCGCCGACCGCCCACGCGGTGTTCATCACTCCGAAGGCGAGCCCCTGGGCGAGCCCGGCGGTCTCTGCGCGGTGCGAGGTCAGGGCCATTCCGGGCGTATACAGGCTCCCGAAGCTGATTCCGGCTGCGCCGATGAGCACCGCGATCAGGATCGGTTCCGACGATGCGGCCAACACGACGGCGACGGCGATCGACCCGGCGAGAGCGAAGCGGATGGGCAGGAGTCGTCCGAGGCGATCGGTCGCACGGCCGAGGAACGGATTGAGCACGACCTCGCTCAAGCCTGCGGCGAAGAAGACAACGGCGATTCCGAGCGTCGACCAGCCGGCGTCGTCGAGCGCCAGCGGTGCGAGGACCACGAGGACTCCGAAGAGCAGTGCCGGAAGCGTGTTCAGCCAGAGGCCGCCGATGAAGCGAATGTCACGGAAAGCTCGCCTCACGCCGTCCGCGGTCAACTTCTCACCGGGTGCCGAGCGGCCGGCGAGCGCGAGGAGGGCGAACGCGAACGCGACGACTGCGAGGGTCGTCAATGACAGCCGGATACCGACCGTCTCGGCGACGCCGCCGAACATCGGACCGAGAATCGCGCCGGCGATGGCAGCACCGAAGGCTGTGCCGATCATCTCTCCTCGCTTCGACTTGGGTGCGACACCGGCGATCCAGGCGAGCGCCCCTGCCCAGGTGACGGTGCTCGAGAAGCCCTGCACGAAGCGCGCGATGCCGAGCGCGACGACGCCACCGGCGACCGCGAACGCGAGGCTTGCGATCCCGAGCAGGACCAGGCCTCCGATGACGGCGCTCCTCGGCCCGAAGCGCGCGGCGGCCAGACCTCCCGGTATTCCTCCGAAGATCGCGCCCGCGCCGAACGCGCCGACCAGAAGACCGGCTCCCGTCTTCGAGAGCTCGAACTCGTCCGCGTAGCCTGGCACGAGCGGCGTCAGTGCCGTGTACAGCATCGCGTCGACGAAGATGATCGAGCTGACGAGCGCGAGGAGCCGACGCATTCCGGCGAGCGTATCCACCAACCGCGCTCAGAGCGCCTGCGGAACGATCGAGCGGCCGTGAGCCACGAGCGCATGGCACGCCAGAAAGAGTGCACCGAGCCGGTGACGTCCTCGTCCGGCAATTCGACTGACCTCCGCCGAAGCGGTTGCCACTCGGAGAGCCATCAACCTTGGACGCTCCGTACTCGGTGCAAGCACGACTCTATGGAGCCACGGCGCCTCGGTCAAGCGCCGGCCGCCCCAAACATGGCGCAAATTGCGACTACCCCGCTCTTTACAGTGCCTGGCACTATAGGCGTGTCTGTTCCGCGCCAATGTGCCCACAGCCGAACCGGCTGGCTGGACGGGTCCAAAGAAATGCACCGAGTCGGTGGAGTCTTCGTCCGACAATCCGACTGACCTCCGCCGAAGCGACTGTCACTCGGAGAGCCATCAACCTCAGACACTCCGTGCTCGGTGCAAGCCGCACACTAGGGGGTCACCACCGTGCCGTCAAGGCACCTCGAAGTGGACTTGTCGCAAATTGCGAAGTTTTCTTTTCGCACAGGCCAAACTGCGCATGACCGCGCTTGCTCTGGTGCTCTCCGAGAAAGAAAAACGGCCGGGCACGAAGGCCCGGCCGCAAATATTCGCCGAGCCGGGAACGCTTTCGTCCACCTTCCCGACGAACCTTCCGCTTCCGCGTAGTGCTCCTCGGGGGGCCTCGTCCTACCGGCGCCCCGTGCTCGGCGCAGCGGCACTCTATGCAAAACCGGACACGCCGATCAAGGCCGGGTGCGAAGGAAACGCGCGCAATTTGCGTCCGATATCGCAAGGTTGCCCGCAGGCCCGCTCCCGTCGTAGAATCGTGCCTCAATCGCGGGGGTCTAGCCAGGAGGTACGGCTGTGGAGGAACAGCGCACTGTCGGTGGCGTCACCTATCGCGAAGCTGGCGAGGACTACTTCGCGCAGCGCCGCCTTCGTCGCCACGCCGGGGTCTGGTCCTTGTGGGCTCTCGGCGTCGCAGCAGTCATCTCGGGGGACTTCTCGGGGTGGAACTTCGGCCTCGACGCGGGCGGCTTCGGCGGCCTGCTCGTCGCGAGCCTGATCATCACGGTCATGTACTTCGGGCTCTGTTTCTCGATCGCGGAGATGTCGCCCGCGCTTCCGCACACAGGCGGTGCGTACTCCTTCAGCCGCTCGGCGATGGGCCCATGGGGCGGGTTCGCAACCGGAGTTGCGGAGACGATCGAGTACGTCGTCACCCCGGCCGTGATCGTGACTTTCGCCGCGTCCTACCTGCAGTCGATTTTCAACAGCTGGTTCGACTGGAGTCCCGCGACGTGGGTCTGGTGGGCGATCCTGTACGTGATCTTCGTCGGCCTGAACGTCGTGGGCGTCGCGGCGAGCTTTCGGTTTGCGGTGTTCATCTGTCTCCTCTCGCTCGGTATTCTGGCGGTCTTCTTTGTCGCCTCGCTGGCCGATTTCAGTTGGAACGGGCTGACGAACATCGCGCCAGAGGGCGGTAACTCCGACTGGTTCCCGTTCGGAACTACCGAAGGCGTCTTCCTCGCCTTACCGTTCGCGATCTGGTTCTACCTCGCGATCGAGGAGCTCCCGCTCGCCGCAGAGGAGTCGCACGACCCGAAGCGAGATATTCCTAAGGGCACGATCTATGGGCTGATCACGCTGATCGTCACCGCCTTCTTGGTGCTGTTCCTCAACACCGGAGTCACCGGCGCCGAGGAGATCAGGACGTCGGGCGAGCCGCTGCTCGACGGCTTTCGGGTGATCTTCGGCGAAGGCGGCGAGACGACGGCGAACATCCTCGGCCTCGCCGCGGTGGCCGGGATCATCGCCAGCTTCCACACGATCATCTATGCCTACGGCCGCAACATATTCTCGCTTTCGCGCGCCGGGTATTACCCGCACTGGCTGTCCATCACGCACGGCAGGCTCAACACCCCGTACGTCGCGCTCGTCGCCGGGGCGCTCGTGGGGTACGGGCTCGCGCTTCTGCTCGACCAGGCGACGAAGAACGAGTGGCTCGGCGGTGACCTGAGCGCCGCTCTCCTGTCCATGGCGGTCGGCGGCGCTGTGGTGTCGTACTTCCTGCAGATGGTGGCGTTCATCCTGCTGCGACGGAACCTGCCACACATCGATCGGCCATACCGAAGCCCCGTCGGTGTCGTGGGCGCTGCAGTCGCGGCAGTGATCGCGCTCGTATCGCTCGCCGCACTCTTCTGGCGGGACGACTACCGGCCCGGCGTCGTGGGGGTGGCGATCTTCTACGCCCTCGCGCTAGCCTACTTCTCCCTCTCGGGGCGAAACAAGCTCGTGCTCTCTCCGGAGGAGGAGTTCGCGCTTACGCTCGGCACTCGCGGGCACCCAGAGACGGAGGGCTACGGGACGACCCGCGTCGCGGATATCCCCGGCGGTCCGAGCGCCGCACCGCCCGCGGAGACGACGTAAGGGTTCGGACGGCACCGATGACGAAACGGGGCCGGCACGAGCGTCGGCCCCGCTCGTCGAGAGACGAGATGAGATGCTGAGTTTCGACGAATTGAAGGCCGAGGTCGAGAACGGCGCGATCGACACGGTCGTCGTCGCCTTCACCGACATGCAGGGTCGCCTGCTCGGAAAGAGGCTCCACGGCGAGTTCTTCGTCGAGGAAGTCGAGGCGGAAAACTCCGTCGAGGGCTGCAACTACCTGCTCGCACTGGACATGGAGATGGAGCCGACGCCGGGCTACGAGATCGCGAGCTGGGAGCAGGGCTACGGAGACTTCGCGCTCGAGCTGGATCTCGGCACGCTCAGGCGCATTCCGTGGCTCCCGGCGACCGCACTCGTGCTCTGCGACGTCCACTGGCACGACGGCTCACCCGTCGAGCCGTCGCCGCGGCAGGTGCTGAAGGGCCAGATGGAGCGCGCGGCTGCGCTCGGCCTCACGCCGATGACGGGCTCCGAGCTCGAGTTCTATCTCCTGCGCCAGACCTACGAGGAGGCGTGGGCCCAGCGCTACGAAGACCTGACGCCCTCGGTTCCCTACATCCTCGACTACCACATCCTCGCGTCCACCTACGACGAGGATCTGATCCGCCAGATCAGGAACGGCATGCACGCCGCGGGCATCAGGGTCGAGACCTCGAAGGGCGAGGCTTGGCCCGGCCAGCACGAGATCAACTTCCGGTTCGCTGACGCGCTGACGATGGCCGACAACCACGTCGTCTACAAGAACGGCGCCAAGGAGATCGCACACGCGAACGGCTGCTCCATCACGTTCATGGCGAAGCCGTTCGAATCCTGGATCGGAAGCTCGTGCCACGTCCATGCGTCGCTCTTCCGGGACGGCGAGCCGGCTTTCCGTGACGACGACGTGCTCTTCGAGCGCTTCCTCGCCGGCCAGATCGCCTGCTTCGAGGAGCTCGCGGTCTTTCTCGCTCCCACGATCAACTCGTACAAGCGGTTCGCGGCAGGCAGCTGGGCGCCGACGACGCTCGCCTGGGGCCGCGACAACCGAACGTGCGGATTCCGCATCGTCGGGCACGGGAGCGCGAAGCGCGTCGAGACGCGGATTCCCGGAGGCGACGTCAATCCGTATCTCGCCTTCGCGGCGATCATCGCAGCGGGCCTCTACGGGATCGAGAACGAGCTCGAGCTCCCGCCTGCGCTCGAGGGGAACGCGTACGAGTCGGACGCGAAGCGCTTTCCCTCCACGCTCCGGGATGCCGTCGCCGCCCTCGAGTCCGGCCCGGTGGCGCGAGCAGCGTTCGGAGATCAGGTCGTCGACCACTACCTGAACTACGCGCGGGCCGAGCAGGCGCTCTACGACAAGGTCGTGACCGACTGGGAGCGGACACGGTACTTCGAGCGCGGATGAGAAAGCGGCCGGTCATCGGGATCACGACGTACGCCCAGGAAGCGAGCTGGGGCGTCTGGCGCCTGCCGGCTGCGCTGATTCCGCTCGACTACGTCGACGCGGTGGAGCGGGCAGGGGGCCGCCCGGTGCTGATCCCTCCGAGCGAGCACGGGGTCGTCGAGACCCTCGAGACGCTGGACGGGATCGTGTTCTCGGGGGGCGCGGACGTCGACCCGTCGCTCTACGGCGCCGCGCCCCATCCGGAGACCGACACACCGCAGGCGCGGCGAGACGCAGGCGAGATGGCTCTGCTCGAGGCTGCGCTCGAGCGAGACATGCCCACGCTCGCCATCTGCCGCGGCTTCCAGCTGCTGAACATCGCACGCGGTGGAGACCTGGTCCAGCATCTCCCCGACGAGGTCGGGAGCGACGAGCACAAACAGGTTCCGGGGGTCTTCGCACAGCATCCGGTCGAGGTGAAGGACGGCACCCGCTTGGCAGCGATGGTCGATCCTCAGTCGCCCGTCACCTCGCACCATCACCAGGGAATCGGGCGCCTCGGAGAGGGTCTCGTCGAGGCTGCTTGGGCCGGAGACGGCACGCTGGAGGGGGTCGAAGACCCGGCGCGGCGCTTCCTGGTCGGGGTGCAGTGGCATCCGGAAGCCGGAGCGGACGCGGCGCTCTTCGAGAGCCTGGTCGAGGAGGCCGGTCGTTATCGCTCCGAGCGGATCCAAGATCAGGGATCAGGCTGAAGCCTGACCCCGGACCGGCACGCGTGAGGTCAGGCTTCAGCCTGACCCCGGTCTCGAGGTCGGACTCCCTGGCGGGGCCGACGGCGTGACGCTCACCGTGCTCAACCCGGCCACCGAGGAGCCCATCGCCGAGCTCGAGCAGGCTGGGGTGGAGGAGACCGACGAGGCCGTCGCTCGCGCGAACGAGGCATACCCGGGCTGGCGTGCCGTTTCGCCTACCGATCGCGGCACGCTGCTGCGGCGGCTGGCCACACTCGTCGAGGAGCACGGGGAGGAGATCGCGCAGATCGAGTCCAGGAACGTCGGCAAGCCGATCGCGGGGGCCCGAGGCGAGATCGGAATGGTCGCCCAGGTCTTCCACTTCTATGCCGGTGCCGTGGACAAGCACTACGGGCAGACGATCCCGGCCGCCGCGGGCGTGGCTGCCACGTTTCGCGAGCCGCTGGGGGTCGTCGGGCTGATCGTGCCCTGGAACTTCCCGCTCAACATCGCGAGCTGGAAGCTCGGGCCGGCACTCGCCTGCGGAAACACGGTGGTGCTGAAGCCCGCGGAGCTGACCCCGCTCTCGGCGCTCAGGCTGGCCGAGCTCGTCCTCGAGGCGGGAATTCCCGAGGGGGTCGTCAACGTCCTGGTCGGCAAGGGGTCGGTCGTCGGACAGCGGTTGATCGAGCATCCGGACGTGGCCAAGATCGGCTTCACGGGCTCGACCGAGGTCGGGCGGCTCGTCATGCGGGGCGCAGCGGGAACGATCAAGCGCGTCACGCTCGAACTGGGTGGCAAGTCGGCGAACGTGATCTTCGAGGACGCCGACCTCGAGCGGGCGGCCGCGTCTGCGCCCTACGCGGTCTTCGACAACGCGGGACAGGACTGCTGCGCGCGCTCGAGGATTCTCGTCCAGAAGTCGGTCTACGACCGCTTCCTGGACGCGTTCATCGCGGCGACGAAGGGCGTCAAGGTCGGAGAACCGGCAGACGAGTCCACCGAGGTGGGGCCGCTCATCAGCGCCCAGCACCGTGAGACGGTCGCGTCCTTTGTCGACGGGGAGCCAGTCTTTCGCGGCGAGGCGCCCGGTGGGCGAGGTTTCTGGTTTCCGTGCACGATCGTCGAGGCGACGAACGACGATCGAGTCGCGCGCGAGGAGGTCTTCGGGCCCGTCGCCGCAGTGATTCCCTTCGAGGACGAAGCGGACGCGGTGCGGATCGCGAACGACACGCCGTTCGGCCTCTCGGGATCGATCTGGACGCGCGACGGAGCTCGCGCGCTCCGCGTCGCGCGCGCACTGGACACGGGAGTGCTCTCGGTGAACTCGAACTCGTCCGTGCGAGTGCAGACGCCGTTCGGCGGCTTCAAGCAGTCCGGGTTCGGCCGCGAGCTCGGGATGCAGGGGCTGGACGGCTACTCGGAGGTCAAGACGGTGTTCATCTCGACGGAGGGCTGAGCTGTGGGGAGACTCGACGGGAAGGCCTGTGTCATCACAGGTGCCGGCGGCGGGATGGGGCGGGACGCGGCGATCGTCTTCGCCAGCGAGGGCGCGAAGATCTGCGTCGCCGACGTGGACGAGGCGCTGGCGGAGGAGACGGTCTCGCTCTGCGCGGGCGAGGCTTTCGCCGTTCACGCGAACGTCGCCGACGAGAACGAGGTCAGTCGGATGTACGAGCTGACCGCCGAGCGTTTCGGCGGAGTCGACGTCCTCTACAACAACGCTGGCATCTCGCCGGGAGACGACGCCTCCGTCCTCGACACGAGCGTGGAGGCGTGGCAGCGGGTGCAGGACGTGAACACGAAGGGCGTCTTCCTCTGCTGCAAGCACGGGATCCCGCACCTCCTCGCGCGGGGAGGCGGCTCGGTGATCAACGTCGCGTCGTTCGTCGCGATCCTCGGCGCGGCAACGTCGCAGATCTCGTACACGGCGTCGAAGGGCGCCGTGCTCTCGATGAGCCGCGAGCTCGCGGTGCAGTTCGCGCGTCAGGGAATACGGGTGAACGCACTCTGCCCCGGGCCGGTGGAGACGCCTCTCCTGCTGGCGATCTTCGGAGACGATCCCGCTGCGTTCGCGCGGAGGCAGGTGCACTGGCCCACGGGCCGCCTGGGGAAGCCGCGGGAGATCGTCAACGCAGCGCTGTTCCTCGCGAGCGACGAGGCGTCGTTCGTCAACGGCGCGGCGTTCGTCGTCGACGGCGGCCTGAGCGCGGCCTACGTCACGCCCGAGTGATGAAACTGCCGCCGGTCGGGGGGGTCAGGCTTCAGCCTGACCCCAGCCGGTTTGCAGCCTCAGACTCCGACGACCTGAACGAGCCAGCGGCGGTCGCGCTCGCGGTCGAGCTCGAGGAAGAGCACCCGCTGCCACTGGCCTAGCGCCAGCTCGCCGTCGTTGACCGGGATCGACTCGCCGGCCGGTCCGAGGAGCATCGACATGCAGTGCGCATGGCCGTTTCCGATCTCCATGTCCTCCTCGCACACGTTTTCCGTGCGTCGGTCCCAGTCGTCGTGGGCGTAGTAGTGCTCGGTAGGCACGAGCCGCTTGAGGAGGACGGCGAAGTCCTCGAGAAACCCGCGCTCCCATTCGTTCACTCGCACCGAGCACGTCGTGTGTGGCGAGTAGACCGAGCAGATGCCGTCCTGGATGCCGCTCTGGCGGACGAGGTCTTGCACCTCTTCGGTGATGTCCGTGACGGTCAACCCGCCGGCGGTACGAAGCTGCGACTCGGACTGGAAGGTCTTCACGGCGCCCGACATTGTGTCAGGAGCCGCCGGGATCGGCCCGGCGGAACCGTCGGTTACCCTGATCGCCGCGGGCCCGTAGCTCAGCTGGTTAGAGCAGCCGACTCATAATCGGTTGGTCCCTGGTTCGAGTCCAGGCGGGCCCAAATCAAGCCGCATGGTTGAGCGAAACCGCATGGTTACGTGGGCCAGGTGTGTCACAAAGGCCGCACAAGCTCATACGGTGCCCCCCTGGGTGCCCCCCTGGAGATTGAGGGGCAAGCGCATCGACTTTTGAGCACGGCTTCCGGCGATCCCACGTTCTCGCGACCGACACGAAAAACGGCCCGTTTTAGGAGAGACCGCCTGATCCCCAGCGCAGTCAGCGTTTCCCTCCCCGATTGACCCGCCGATAGGAACGGCCGTGAACGAATCATCAGAAAAGATCTCCGCCGTCCTCCCTGCCGACCTGCACACACGGCTCGTCGCACGAGCACGCGAGGAGGAGCGCAGCGTCTCCGGCCAGCTCCGCGTCGCCGTCCGTGAGCACGTCGAGGCGGCAAACGGAACCGAGCGCGAGCCGGTGAGCAAGGCCCGATGAGCAAGACACCTGGTGGATCTGAGGTGTCAGCAGCCGGGATGAGTCGCGCAATCGATCTTGCGGTAGCTCACCCGCTGAAGAACCACCTTCAGGGACCACTCGATC
>Ga0208612_1000136_pt1 | contig 40772 bp, 43 predicted proteins | sample AntDryMetagUQ889_FD_188089 | JGI IMG/M metagenome (GOLD analysis project Ga0208612, IMG submission 188089) | Polar desert microbial communities from Antarctic Dry Valleys - UQ889 (SPAdes) | ecosystem: Environmental > Terrestrial > Soil > Desert | place: Antarctic Dry Valleys | collected 2008-12-31 | reverse complement strand
CCCGCCGCGCCGCGACGCCCTCCAGCGCGCGCTCGACCTCCTCGCGCGCCGAGCGCGCCGCGGCGGCGGCGCCCTCGGCGTCGACGAGCGCGGCGCGGTGCGTGCGGGCGGCGTCGCGCGCCAGCTCCCAGCGCGCCTCGGTGGACTGGCGCTCGAGGCGCTCGTGGAGCTCGGCTGCCTCCGCCTGGCGCTTGAGCGGACGCAGGCGCGAGCGCGCCTCGCGCTCCACGTCGAGCGCGCGATCGAGGTTCTCCTGCGTGCGCGCTAGCTTGAGCTGCGCGCGGCGCCGGCGCTTGCGGTGCTTGCCGAGGCCTGCCGCCTCCTCGATCAGCAGGCGCCGGTCCCGCGGCTTCGAGGTAACCACGGACTCGACGCGGCCCTGGGAGACGACGGAGTGCATCTCCTTGCCCAGGCCGGTGTCCGAGAGGACCTCGAGCACGTCGACCAGCCGGCAGCGCGCCCCGTTGAGGCGGTACTCGCCCTCGCCGGTGCGATCGAGCCGGCGCGCGATCGAGATCTCCGTGAAATCGCGCGCTGGGTTGTCGCCGCCCAGGGCCGCGCCGCCGGCGTCGATCACCAGCTCCACCTCCGCGCCCCGGCGCGCCTGCTGGCCGCGCGCGCCGCTGAAGATCACGTCCTGCATGGCCTGGCCGCGCACGGCCAGCGGCGACTGCTCGCCGAGCGCCCACAGCACTGCATCGGTGATGTTCGACTTGCCCGAGCCGTTGGGTCCGACGATCACGCTGACGCCGGGGCCGAACTCCAGCCGCGTGCGGTCGGGGAAGGACTTGAACCCCTTGAGGGTCAGCGACTTCAGGTGCATGCCGGCCCGCCCCTCACTCGCGCACCCGCTCCAGCGCCGCCCGCGCGGCGTCCTGCTCGGCCTCCTTCTTGCTGCGCCCTCTGCCACGGCCGATCTCGCGCCCGTCCGCGACCGCGCTGACCGCGAAGATCCGGTCGTGCGGCGGGCCCTCCTCCGCGATCACGGAATAGGCCACCACCGACCCGTGCCGGGCGAGGCGCTCCTGGAGCTCTGACTTGGCGTCCTCGGAGCGCTCCAGCGCGGCGTCCACGCGCGGGCGGAAGGCCTCCACCACCGCGTCGGCGGTCGTCTCGAACCCGAAGGCCAGGTAGCACGCGCCGATGATCGCCTCCATCACCTCGGCGACCACGCGCTCCGTGCGCGCCAGCGCCGCGATCGTCGGCGCGGCGGCGGGCGGGGCGGCCGCCTCCAGGCGCTGCGCGACGCCGAGCGTCTCGGCGACAGCCATGCACGAGCGCCCGGAGACCGCCTGCGCGCGGATCTTGGTCAGGCGCCCGGCGTCGAAGGCCTCCGCCTCCAAGCGGGGATAGAGGTGCGTCGTGACCGACAGCGAGAGGACGCTGTCGCCCAGGAAGGCCAGCCTCGCGTAGGAGTCCGCGCGGCGCTCGCTCCAGGAGGCGTGGGTGAACACCTGCCGGGCCAGGTCCTCGGGCAGGCGGTCGAGCAGCTCCGCCAGGCGGCTCAGCGGTCAGGGCCTCGGCTCGCGGGCTGGTGGGTGAGGATGAAGTCGACGGCCTGGCCGACCGTGAGGATGGTGGCCGCCTGCTCGTCGGAGATGCGCACGCCATAGGTGTCCTCGAGCTCCTGCACCAGCGTGTAGAGGTCGAGCGAATCGGCCTCGAGGTCCTCCTTGAAGCGGGTCTGCTCGGAGATCGCCGCGGGGTCCACCTCCAGCTCGTCGCTGAGATGCCGGCGAATCGCCTCGAGGACCTCCTCGCGCGTCATGACGATGGATGGACGCTAGCCGCGGCTCCGGACGGGGCACGCCGCAGCGCGCCCGCCGCCTCGAGGTCCTCCTGTGTGCGCTCCACCGCGCGCCCGCGCACGGCGCGCTCGGCCACGCCGATCGCCTCCGCGAAGCCGCGCCGGCCGAAGCGCCCGTGCGCCACCACGCCCACCCGGCGCAGCCCCAGCATGTAGGCGCCGCCCGACGCCTCCGGGTCGATCCCGTCGCGAAACGCACGCAGCGCCGGGCGCATCAGCAGCCCGCCGGCGCGAGCGCGCACCGACGCCCCGGCCACCTCCCGGATCGCCCCCAGGATCGACTGGGAGACCCCCTCCATCAGCTTCAGGGCGACGTTGCCCGTGAAGCCGTCGGTGACGATCACGTCGGCGACGCCGGCCGTCACGTCGGTTCCCTCCACGTTGCCGACGAAGGCGACCCCCTCGACCTCGGCCGCGCGCGCGGCGATCGCCGCGTGGGCGGCGACCACGCCCCGCGTCCCGCGCGCGCGCTCCTCGCCGTTGGAGAGCAGCGCCACGCGCGGTGCGCCGACCCCGAGCACCGCGCGCGCGAAGGCGGCGCCGATGAACGCGAATTGGACCAGGTGCTCGGGGCGCACCTCCACGTTGGCCCCGACGTCGAGCATCAGGACGCGGCCGCCGGGAGCGGGAAGCACGACGGCGAGCGCCGGCCGGTGCACGCCGCGCGCGCGCTTGACGTGGAAGAGCCCGGCGGCGATCGCCGCCCCGGTCGAGCCACCCGAGACGAGCGCGTCGGCCTCGCCCGCGCCGACGGCGCGCGCGGCGCGCACGATCGAGGCCTCCGGTGTGGACCGGACGGCGGCGGCGGGCTCTGGCGCCTTTGCCACGGAGACCGGCGCGTCGATCGCGGTGACCCCCTCGGGAACCGGACCGATCTCGGCCGCCGGGCCGAACAGGAGGACGCGGGTGCCGCGCCGGGCTGCCAGGGCGGCGCCGGCCCCGACCTCGGCCGGGCCGAGGTCGGCCCCGTTTGCGTCGACGGCGACCGTGACCGGGTCCGCCAAGGCGGTCAGGCCCTAGTCGTGGTCGTGGTCGTGATCGTGCTCGGCGGCGGGGGCGACGACCTCACGGCCGCCGTAGCTCCCGCAGACGGGACAGACCCGATGCGGCCGGCGCGGGCTGTGGCACTGCGGGCACTCGTTCAGCACGGGCGCCGAGATCTTGTGCTGCGCCCGACGCTTGCGCGTACGGGAGCGAGCCTGCTTCTGCTTGGGAACCGCCATGCGGCGCGGAAGGCTAGCAGCGCCTAGTCGAGCCGGAGCTCGCGCAGCGCTGCCCAGCGGGGGTCGGGCTCGCGCTCGTGAGCGTGGTCGGGCGCCGCCGTGTTGAGGTTCTCGCCGCACTCCGGGCAAAGGCCGGCGCAGGAGGGCCGGCACACGACCTGCGCCGGGAGCACCAGCGCGAGCGCGTCGCGCACCCACGCGCGCAGGTCGAGCACCCCCTCGGTGACGTAGGGGCTGTCCAGCTCCTCCCCGCCGCCCGGGCGGTCGACCTCGCGCGCGTCGACGGTCACCTCCGGCCGCGCCGGCTCCAGGCATCGCATGCAGGGGCCGTCCAGTCGCGCCTCCAGGCGCAGGCGCAGCGAGTAGCCGCCGGAGGTCATGCGCGCGATCCCGAGCTCGACCGGCAGCAGGGGCGCCACCGCCGCGTAGCGCTCACCGCTCAGCTCGAGCGGGTCGAGCCCCGCGTGCAGCGACAGGCTGCGGCCTTCCCCTGGCGCGAGGCTGAGACGGGCGAGGTCGAACAGATCGGCGCGCACGGACATGCCCCGAGGGTACCGAGGCCCGCGCTACGCTCGGGGGGCATAATGGCTTCCAGGAGAGGAGGGTCCTTGAGCCGCGCTTCGACCAAGCCGGAACCCGCCGTGTCGCTCACCCACCAGCAGGTCCTCGTGGACATGGTGCGGCGAATCGACACGGTCCGTGTCTCGCGCAACATGACGGGGAAGTTCCGCGCGGACATTCCCGCCTACGCGCGCCTGCCGGAGATCCTGGTGTCGACGGTGGTCACGGAGATCGTGCGCCAGAACGTCGAGGCGTTCGTGCGCTGCGTCGTCGAGAGCCGCGCGCCGACCGACCAGGACATGGTGCCCTTCCGGCGCTCCGCACGCCAGCGCGCGGCGGAGGGCATGCCGCTGGAGGACCTGATGCACGCCTACCGGCTCGGCGGCCGCCTGCTGTGGCAGGAGCTCTCCGAGGCGGCGGCGCCCGAGGAGCGCGCGGCGCTCCCCACCGCCGCGGACCTCGTGATGAACTACATCGACGCTGTCTCGGACGCGGTCACGCGCGCATATCTCGGGCAGGAGCGAGTGCCCGTGTCCGAGGACGAGCGCGGCGTGCGCGAGCTGTTCGACGCGCTGGCCGCCGGCGAGCCGCTGCTGCCGGCCGAGCAGGAGCTCGCGGAGCAGCTCGACTTCCCCCTGCGCGAGTCCTATCGCCCGTTCGTGGCCGCCGTGAGCGACGCGGCGCCGCGCGAGCAGGCGCGCCTGGCCGAGGAGCTGCGCGCGCGCGGCGCGCTCGCGCTGACCGAGGGCGAGCGGGTGGTGGGCGTCCTGCCCGAGTCTGCGGAGGCGCCCCCGGGCGGGGGCCGGATCGTGATGGCCCTCGGCGAGCCCGTCGCGCGCGCCGGGCTGGGCGAGGCGGTGGACGAGATGCGGCTGCTGCACGACCTCTCGCAGGCCTCCGGGCCGGAGCGCGAGCTGAGCGTCGACGAGTTCCTCCCCGAGCTGCTTCTGGCGCGCTCGCCGCACCTGGCCACGACGCTGCGCCGCCGCGTGCTCGGCGGCCTCGAGGACTACGCCGATCGGCGCAGCAGCGACCTGCTCGACACGCTCGACGCGCTGGTGTGCTGCGACCTCGACCGCCGGCAGACCGCCGCGCAGCTGCACGTCCATCGCAACACGCTGGACTACCGGGTGCGACGGATAGAGGAGCTCGCCGGCATCGACCTCTCGCGTCCGCGCGACGTGATGCTGGTCTCACTCGCGCTGCGCCAGCGCAAGCTCGAGGCGGCGGGCGCGACGCCGCCCGGCCCCGGCTGAGTCGGGCGAGCGTCATCCGGAAGGGTGGCTCGTGCGTAGAACCAATCGACCGTGACCCATTCGACCCCGATCTTCGGCGTTGCCTACGCCGCGGTGACGGTGCTCGGCCTGATCGTCGGCGACGGCGGCAACATCTTCGGGTTCATCCCGATCAACACGGAGGACAACATCCTCCATGTGCTGCTGACGCTGGGAGCGCTCGGCGCCTACGCGGCGTCGGCCCCCAGGGCGACGACCGCCGACGCGACCCGCCCCGCCGTCTAGGCGGCGCGGCACGGCAGGGAGCGGCCTTGCGCCTGCGGCGCGGGGCCGCTCCTACGCCTGCTCGTCGGGGTCGGCCAGCTCCCGCTTGAGCACCTTGCCGGTGGCGTTGCGCGGCAGCTCGTCGATGAACTCGACGTCGCGCGGGACCTTGTAGCGCGCGAGGTGGCGCTTGACGTAGCCCTGGACGTCGTCGGCGGTCAGCTTCGCCCTGCCCTTCTTCACGACGACCGCCTTGAGCCGCTGGCCGAACTTCTCGTCCGGGACGCCCACCACGGCGACGTCGGCCACCTTGTCGTGGCCCGCCAGCAGCTCCTCGACCTCCTGGGGGAAGACGTTCTCGCCGCCCGAGACGATCATCTCGTCGTCGCGGCCGTCGACGAACAGCCGCCCGCCGCCGTCGAAGTGCCCGACGTCGCCGGTGGCCATCAGCCCGTCGATCACGTCCTTGCTGCCGCCACCCGTGTAGCCCTCGAAGAGCATCTCGTTGGCGACGAAGATGCGGCCGGTCTCGCCCTCGAGGACCTCGCGTCCCTCGGTGTCGTAGAGCTTCACGACGGTGCCGCGCGGCGGGCGCCCGGCGGTGCCCGGGGCGGCACGCATGTCCTCGGGCGTGGCGATCGACGCCCACGCCACCTCCGTGGAGCCGTACAGGTTGTAGAGCTTGTCGCCGAAGGCGTCCATCACGCGCTTTGACAGCGTCGGCGAGAGCTGCGAGCCGCTGGCGGCGATCACACGCAGCGCGGAGAGGTCGTAGCGCGCGATCGTGTCGGGATCGAGCTCGAGGATGCGCTGGAGCATCACCGGGACCACCACCAGCGTGGTGGCCACGTGCTGGGCAGTGGCCGAGAGGGTTTCCTCCGGCTCGAACTTGCGCCGCAGCACGATCGTCGACGAGAGCCCCAGCCCGAGCGTGAAGTGCGCGAAGCCCCAGGAGTGGAACAGCGGCGCGGCGATCATCGTCACCTCGCGCGCGTGGAGCGGGATCCTCGAGAGCAGCGCCGCGGCCGGATCCAGCGACTCCGGCTGCTTGCGCGAAGCCCCCTTCGGCGTGCCCGTGGTCCCCGAGGTGAGGATCACCGCGCGCCCGGACTCCGCCGGGGGCACCACGTCGCTGGGGTCGCCGCGCTCGATCAGCGACTCGAGCGTGGTGTCGTCGAGGTCGGCCTCGCCGTCGTGCCAGCCGATGAAGCGCTTGCGGCGGACAGCGGCGTCCTTGACGAGGTCGGTGAACTCGTGGTCGAAGATGATCGCCCGCGGCGCCTCGCGCTTGACGACGTCGGTGATCTGGGGTCCGGCGAAGGCCGTGTTCAGGTACAGCGAATTGGCGCCGAGCTTCGAGCAGGCCACCGTCGCGTCGATGAAGCCGCGGTGGTTGCGGCACATGATCGCCACTCCGTCGCCCTCCACGACCCCCTCGTCGGCGAGCGCGTGCGCTAGCGCGTTGGTGCGCCGGTGCACCTCCTCGAAGGAGAGCGTGCCCAGCTCGTCGATGATCGCGGGCTCATCGGGATGGCGGATCGCCGAAGCCGCATAGCCGGCCGCGGGGGTGGGTCCGAACCGGTGCAGCGTCAGCCCGATCCTCACCAGCCGGTCGGGCCGGACGGGCCTGATGATGCCGGCGCCGGCGAGCGTGCGGACGGTGTGCAGACGGGTGCGCAGCGACGGCGACATCGACGGGAAATCTATCCCACCCCGGGCCGATGACATTCGTCTGAACCCCGGCCGTCGGGTAAACATCGCCCGACTCGTGTCCGCCTGGTTTCAGCGCTTCGGCTACGCCGTGGTCGGCGAGGACCTGCTCGCCGGCGCCTACCCGCTCGACGCCGGCGACGTCCGGCGGCTGTCGGCGGCGCGGATCGACCTCGTCTACAACCTGTGCGAGGACGTGGAGTACGCCGAGGGCCAGCGCGCGGCGGTGCAGGCGGCGCTCGCCGAGGCCGAGATCGAGGAGCACCGCCTGCCCCTCGTCGACTACGGCGGGCTGCCCGTTGCGGCGCTCGAGCGCTCGGTCAGGGAGGTCGTCGAGGCGCTCGACACCGGCCGGCGCGTGTACCTGCACTGCCGCGCGGGCTGGCAGCGGTCGGCCACCGTCGCCGCGGCGGCGATCGCCCTGCGCGAGGGTGTGGACGTCGGGGAGGCGCTCAACCGGCTGCGCGAGCGCAAGCCCACGGCGGAGCCGCTGGCCCACCAGCGAGAGGATCTGCTCGCCTGGTGGCGCGCGCGCAGGGACTGAGCTCGCACGCGCCTGGGCGCAGGATCGCGTGCGGTCCGTCAGGGACCGCCCGTACCCTGCGACTGGAACGTCATGGAAGCCGCCACCCCACTCCGCCAGCCCAGCGTCCGCACCCTCGGCGATCGCGTCGCCGTCGACGGCCTGCTCATCGAGGACGAGTGCGTAGTGCGCCTCGTGCGCACGCGCGAAGAGGCGGGGACCGACCCGGTCAAGCTCGTAGAGGACGCGATCGAGATCGGCGCAAGGGTGCTCGACCGCGAGCAGACCGGCGCCAACGCCGAGTTCGTGCGGACGGAGTTCGAGAAGGCCTCGCGCGAGGTGGAGGCCGCGTTCACCGAGCAGGCGGGCGGCGTGGGCGAGACGCTCGCCAAGCAGCTCGAGGGCGTCTTCGATCCCGACCACGGGCTGCTCGCGCGCGAGCTCGAGCGCCGGTTCGGCGACGGCTCCTCCGATGCCGTTCAGCACCGCGTCAAGGAGATGGTCTCCGAGGTGCTGGCCAAGGGGCGCGAGGAGATGCTGCACCAGTTCTCGGCCGACGACGGCCGCAACCCGCTCGCCGACTTCAAGCAGGGCACGCTGGCCCAGCTCAAGCAGGCCGCCGACCAGCAGGACGTCAACCTGCGCCGGCTGCACGAGAAGCTGGCCGCGATGGAGCTCGAGGTGCAGCGCCTGCACGCCGAGCGCGACAAGCAGCTCGAGCTGGCCGAGGAGCGCGAGCGCGGGACGGCCAAGGGCCGCACGTACGAGGAGGCGGTCTTCGAGGCCGTCGACGCGATCGCCTCCGCGCAGGGCGACGACGCGGACGCCGTGGGCGACCTCAAGGGAGCCACCCGCAAGAGCGGCGACGTGGTGGTGGCGATCGACGGCTGCCACGGCCCGGCCCGCGGCCGCGTGGTCTTCGAGGCCAAGGACTCCCGCCTGACCAAGCCCGAGGCGCTGCGGCAGCTCGACAGCGCGCGCAAGGAGCGCGACGCCCAGTACGCCGTCCTGGTCGTCCCCTCCGAGGACGAGCTGCCCGCGCGCACGCGGCAGCTGCGCGAGGTCAACGGCGACAAGCTCTTCGCGGTCTATGACCCCGAGGAGGGCTCCCGGATCGCGCTCGAGGTCGCGTACACGCTCGCCCGCGCACGGGTGGTGATGGCCCGCGGCGAATCGGAGGGCGTCGACACCGCCGCGCTGGCCGAGACCGTCGAGCGCGCCCTGGGGGCGATGGACGGCGTGCGCGCCGTCAAGCAGCAGCTCACGGGCGCCACCACCTCGATCACCCGGGCGCGCGATGTCCTCGACGCGATGGCCGAGACGGTTCGCGCCCACCTGCAGGACATCGACGGGCTCCTCGCCGCCGCCACGGAGCCCGAGCCCGAACCGGACTGACGCCGGCACGCCCGGTGGCGCACCATTTGCAGCATGGGTGAGACGACGGTGAGGCGGCGCGTGGTCGCGCGCGGCCGAGTGCAGGGCGTGTTCTTCCGCGACGGCCTCCGCAGCCGCGCCGCCGAGCACGACGTGGCCGGCTGGGTGGTCAACCGCTCCGACGGCGCGGTCGAGGCGGTGCTCGAGGGCGCCCCGGACGCGGTGGACGCGCTGGTGGGCTTCTGCCGCGAAGGGCCAGGCGACGCCCGCGTCGAGGACGTCGAGGTGGCCGAGGAGCCCGCCGAGGGCCTGCACGGGTTCGAGGTCCGGTGACGCGCTCTTCCAACGAGGAGACCGTGCGTGCCGCCTTCGACGCCGTCGACGGTCGCGACAAGACCGTGCTCTTCCGCCTCCTCAGCTCCGACGTGGAGTGGCGGATGGTCGGCGTGTGGGCCGACCAGCCCCCGGTCCGCCACGGGCGCGAGGCGATCTGGGAGTACGTTCGCTTCCTCAACGACGAGCTGGAGGGCTTCTCGCGCGACCTGGTCGGCGTCGAGACGATCGGCGACCAGGTGGTCTGCCGCTTTCGCGTCCGCGCCGTGCCCGATGGCGAGCGCGAGGGCATCGACGCGGAGTTCTCCTCGCTGGTGCGACTGCGCGACGGGCGCATCACGCACATCGAGAACTACGTGGACCACGACGAGGCAGTGACCGACGCGGAGTTGCGGGCCTAGGCCCGCGGCCCGGGCCTCAGGCGACTTCGGCCGGCTCGTCCTTGCCGGCCAGCCGGTCGCGGCCCCGCTGCACCGCGCCGATGAACTTGGTCAGGTTGACCTCGAGGGTGTTGAGGATCTCGTCCGCGTAGTCCTCTGCGCCGAGCCGGATCTCGCGCTCGCGCGCCCGCGCGTCCTCGATGATGTCCTCGGCCGCGCGCTCCGCCTGCTTGGTGATCTCCTCCTGGGAGATCAGCTTCTCCTGGCGATCGCGCGCCTCCTTGACGATCCGCTCGGCCTCGCGCTTGGCCTCCGCCAGCATCTCCTGGCGTTCCTTGACGATCCACCGTGCCTGCTTGATCTCCTCGGGGATCGTCGCGCGCATCTGATCGAGGATGTCGTAGATCTCCTCCTTGTCCACGCGCACCTGATCGGTGAGCGGCACCGGCTTGGCGTTGTGGACAAGGTCGTCAAGCTTGTCGATCAGTACGAGGACGTCCATAGCAAGGCCTCAGTTCGTCAGCGCTTCAGTTCTTCCTGCAATCTCTGCGAGACACCGTCGGGCACGAGATCGTCGATGTCGCCCCCGAAGGTCGCGAGCTCCTTGACGCCGCTCGAGGAGAGGAAACTGTACTCGGGGCTGGCCATCAGGTAGACGGACTCTATCTCCGGTGCCTGACGCCGGTTGAGCTGGTTCATCTCGAATTCGTACTCGAAGTCCGAGATCGCCCGCAACCCCTTCACGATCGCCTTGGCGCCCACCTCCTGGGCGAAGTCCACGATCAGATTGGAGAACGCCTGCGAGCGCACGTTGTCGAGGTGGGCCACCGCCTGCTCGACGAACCGGCAGCGCTCCTCTGCGGCGAACACAGTCTTGCCCTTGCGGATCGGCAGGTTGACCACCGCCACGACGACCTCGTCGAACATCGCGGCGGTGCGCGTGATCACGTCGAGGTGCCCGTTCGTGATCGGGTCATAGGACCCGGGGCAGACGGCGATGCGGTTACTCGGGGGCATGGATGCGGATCAGGGTGTCGCCGTAACGGCGCTCGTCGGTCAGCCTCAGCGCCAGCTCGAGCGGGGCGCGGCGGTCGCTCTCCGACACCACGCGGGCGCGGGGCGCCAGAACGGGCGGCAGCAGCGACGACAGCTCACGGACGAGCGCGGCGGCGCGGCGGTATGGCGGGTCGAGAAAGACGAGATCGTATTGACGGCCCTGCGCGCGTGCGTTGCGGAGGAAGGCGCGCGCGTCCTGACGGCGGACTTCGGCGGCGTCCGCCGCGCCGAGGGCATGGACGTTGGCGCGCACCGCCGCCACCGCCCGCGGGGCGCTGTCGACGAAGGTGACCGCGGCCGCTGCGCGCGAGAGCGACTCGATCCCGAGCGCGCCCGAGCCGGCGAACAGGTCGAGCACGGCGAGGTCGTCCAGCGGCCCCAGCGCGGCGAAGAGCGCCTCGCGCACGCGGTCGGCCGTGGGGCGAGTGCCCTGCCCTGCCGGGGCGGTCAGCCGCCGCCCGCCGTAGCGGCCGGCGACCACCCTCAAGCTTGCGGGCGGTGCGAGCTCACCGGATGACGATCACGGATCGGAGACCGCAGGTCGAGTCGACGGGCAAGCTGCGTCCCATGCCGACGAAGGGGGGCGAGACCTTCACGCAGACCTCGTATCTCCCGGTCGTAGCCGGCGCGGGAACGAGGGCCACCGCCCTGATCGTGCCGCCGAAGGGGCCCAGCCAGCGTCGCACCGCGACGCGGCGGGCCAGGCGCTCGTTGCGCCTGAGCACGCGCGACCCGACGCGACGGGGGTGCGTGAGGAAGTAGAAGTACGCCAGCGGCACGCGCGGGGTGATCGGAGCGGCTCCCTGCAGGAGCGCCGTCAGCCGGTCGCCCGAGCGCTCCACGCGCAGGCCGAAGGAGGAGCGCGGGTACACGAAGATCGTCGTGGTGAGGCTGCTCGTGGGCACCTGCGGCGCCACCGTCCGGTAGATCGTGTTCCGCGCCGGCTGCACGATGAAGGTGTAGGTGCCGTCGCTGCGCGTCTGGGTGCCGTTCACGAGCACGCCGTCGCCGTGCGGGAAGTCATCGGCATACAGCTGGATCGTGCGATCGGCGACTTCACCGGGCGCGCCCACGAGCCGTCCCACGATCCGGGTCCCGGAGCGATAGTCGATCTCGCGGCGCAGCGCGCGAATCGCCAACTCCGGTGAGCTCTGGGCGGTCCGGGCGGCGGGCTCCCCGGCCGCCGGGGCGACGCCGACCGGGGATGCTCCCGTGCCGAGCATGATCGAGGCCGCCAGCACCGCCACTCTCCGACCGCGCGATGCGCTTCTGCCTCCGATCGGCTCGGCGCTCATGCGAGCCATCCTAGCCGGGACCGGTCAGGCCGGCAGCGGCTCGACGGCGTCGGGCCCGAAGGCGGCGCGCAGCGCGTCGGCGAGCAGCGCGTGCACCGGGTCGGCGAGCTCGGAATCGACCTCGAGCAGCCGCTGGGCGTGACGATGGGCGCGGTCGAGCAGCTCGGGGTCGAGCTCGGCGATCCCCGACTGGCGCGTGCCGATCAGCTCGCCCTCGCCGCGCAGGCGCAGGTCGACCTCGGCCAGGGCGAAGCCGTCGCCGCTCTCGGCCAGCGCGCGCAGCCGCGGCGAGTCCTTGGGCCCGAAGAGCAGGCACAGCGACCGGTGCTCGCCACGGCCGATACGCCCGCGCAGCTGGTGCAGCTGGGAGATGCCGTAGCGATCGGCGTCCTCGACCAGCATCACCGTCGCGTTGGGCACGTCGATGCCGACCTCGATCACCGACGTCGCCACGAGGACGTCGGCGGTCCCGGCGGCGAAGGCCGCCATCGCCGACTGCTTCTCGCGCGGGCGCATTTGGCCGTGCAGCAGCACCACGCGGAAGTCGCGCAGCTCGGTCGCCGCGAGGCGCTCGAACTCGGCCGTCGCCGCACGTGCCTGCAGCGCCTCGGACTCCGAGACCAGCGGGCACACCACGAACGCCTGGCGCCCCGCCCGCAGCTCCTCGCGGATGCGCTCGTAGGCGCGCATCCGCTCGCGCTCGCCGGAGGAGACGTGCGTATCGATCGGCTGGCGGCCGCGGGGCAGATCGCGCAGCGCCGTCACGTCGAGGTCGCCGTAGAGCGTCAGCGCGAGCGTGCGCGGAATCGGCGTGGCGGTCATGTGCAGAACGTGCGGCGCGAGGTCACCGGGGCCGCGGCGGTCCAGCGCCTGGCGCTGGCGCACGCCGAAGCGGTGCTGCTCGTCGACGACCGCGACGGCCAGGCCGTCGAAGGCCACGTCCTCCTCGAGCAGCGCGTGCGTGCCCACGACGATCCCCAGCTCCCCCTGAGCCAGCTTGCCCAGCACGTCCGCTCGGCGCGCCCCGGGGGTCGATCCCGTAAGCAGCGCCATCGGCACGAGCTCCTCGGGCATCAGCGACTGGAGCGTCGCGAAGTGCTGCTCGGCCAGCGTCTCGGTCGGCGCCATCAGCGCCGCCTGCATCCCGTGCTCGACAGCGCGGAGCATCGCGTACAGCGCCACGACGGTCTTGCCCGAGCCGACCTCGCCCATCAGCAGGCGCTGCATCGGGCGCGCTTGCGCGAGCTCCTCCGCCAGCAGCGCGATCGCCCGCCGCTGGTCCGCGGTCAGCTCGAAGGGGAGGCCTGCTGCCAGCCAGCGCGACGTGAGCGAGCTCTCGGACGCCAGCTGCGGCGCCCCGGCCGCCGCCTGGCGGCGCGCCCGCCGCGCCAGCAGCGCGACCTGGCGCACCAGCAGCGACTCGAAGGCCAGGCGGCGGCGCCCAATCGCGTCATCGCCCTCCTGCTCGGGGAAGTGCACAGCCGACAGCGCTCCGGCCCGGTCGGGCAGCCCCTCGGCGACCCGCAGCGCCGCGGGCAGCGCCTCGATCGAATCGCGCTCGGCGCCGCGCAGGCTCCACGCGATGTCGCGCAGCTTGCGCGCACCGATGTGCTCCGAGGCCGGGTATACGGGGACGAACCCGGTCGTCTGGTGCTCGGCGGCCGTGACGCCGCCGGCCGGCTCGTGGTCGGCGACGCGGAACTCGTTGCGGCCCTGGTAGCGGCCGTGCAGGATCACTTGCGTCCCGGGCGGCAGCCGGTCCACCAGCCACGGCTGGTTGAACCAGACGGCCTTCAGCGGACCGGTCTCGTCGCCGACCGTCGCCTCGACGATCGTCAGCCGGCGCCGGCGCGTGGGCCGCTTGCGGATGGAGCGCACGGCCACCACCACCGTGGCGTCCTCGTCGGGCCGCAGGTCGGCCACGGCGCGGGCCTCGCGCCGGTCCTCGTGGCGGTGGGGCAGGTGGTCGAGCAGGTCGCCGACGGTGTGCAGCCCCAGTGCGGCGGCCCCGCGCGCGGCGCGCGCGGGGGTCACCTCGAGCGGCGCCCGCAGGCGCGCCGGGCGCGGATAGGAGCGAAGCGGCGCGGCCGACAGCTCGTCCTCGGCGAGTGGCTCGCGCGTGCCGAAGGCATAGGGACCGGCCTCGCTAGCCATGACGGCCATGATGACCCGCGCGGCGGTCGACGCCGGCGCCTACTCGGCGCTGAGCAGCCACCACCACGCGGGCTGGCCGGCGCTCGAGCAATCAAGCTCGACGCCGGCCGGCGCGAGCTCGGCGACGCGTCGATCGGGCAGCGGTGCGTCCTCGCCCGCGATGCACGTGAGCAGCTCCGCGTCGCCTCCGAGTCGCTGGAGGGTCGCGCGCACGGTCTCCTCCGGCCCGCCCCACGCGACGATCTCCTCCTCCACAAAGCCGACGGCATCGCCGGCGCGGAAGCGGCCCTGCGCGTCGTCGCGCGCGGCGGCGGCGATCCCCCCGGTTCGCACGCGGCCCAGCGCCTCCTCCATCGCCGCCGCGTTGGCCTCCGCGTCCCTACCCGTCTCGAGCGCGACCGCGGCCGCGAGGCCGGCCTGCTGAGAGCGGGTGGGCACGACGCGCACGCGCTTGTCCGAGAGCTCCGCGGCGCGCGCGGCGGCCATGATCACGTTCGCGCTGTCGGGCAGGACGACCACCTCCTCCGCCGGGACCGCATGGATCGCGGCCAGCAGGTCATAGGTCGACGGGTTGAGCGTTCGTCCGCCCTCGAGCGCCTGCACGCCCAGGCCCTCGAACAGCGCCGCCATGCCGGGGCACGACACGACGGCGAGCGCGCCGCATGTCGCCTGCCCGCCCCCGTTGCGTCCCGCGAGACGATCCGTGCGCTCGTCGACCTGCTCGCGCATGTCGGACACGTCGAGGCGCGACACCGTCCCCGCGGGCGCGAAGAGCTCCGTCGCCCGCTCGGGTTCGTCGGTGTGCACATGGACCTTGAGCGTGCTGCGATCGCCGACCACCATCACCGAGTCGCCGAGGGTCTCGAGGGCCTCCCTGAAGCGGTCCGCGTCGAGGTCCGAGCCGGTGACGGCGAAGTTAGTGCAGTAGCGATACGTGGAGGACTCGTGCTGGGGATGGGTGATCCGTGCCGGTGCGTGGTGCTCGAGCGCGGGCGCCTCGGTCCCCCGCAGCGCGGCGACGATGCCGGCGAAGAGGAGCGTCACCGCGTAGCCGCCGGCGTCGACCACGCCGGCCTCGCGCAGCACCGGCAGAAGGTCCGGTCCACGCCGCACCGACTGCTCCCCGGCGTCGACCGCGCGTTCGAGCACCGCGGCGATCGCGGCGTCCTGGACGGCGGGATCCGTGTCGGGCCCGATCCGCGGCTCGGGCATGTGCGCGAGCTCGGAGGCGACCCGGTGGGCCATCTCGCGCATCACGGTGAGGATCGTCCCCTCAGCCGGATCGCGCACGGAGGCGTAGGCACGGTCCGCGGCGCGGGCCATCGCCGCGCCGATCAGGACCGGGTCGACCAGCTCGCCGGGTCGCGAGACCAGCTCCTCGGCCGCGCCGCGGATCAGCTGGGAGAGGATCACGCCGCTGTTGCCGCGCGCGCCGAGCAGGGCCGCGCGAGCCACGGAGTCGACGATCTCCTCGCGGCCGATCTCGTCGATCGTGCGCTCGCCGCCGGCGGCGAGCCGGTCCATCTCCTCGAGCACGGCCCGCAGCGTCAGCGCCATGTTGTCGCCGGTGTCGCCGTCGGCGACGGGGAAGACGTTGAGGTCGTTCACCTCCTGCCGGCGCGCCTCGAGCTGGGCGAGCGCGGCCTCGACCACGGCGCGAAACCTGACCAGGTTCGGATCGGCCACGGCTAGGTGGCGACGGGGCTCAGGCGCCTGGTTCGGCGGCCGGGCGCGCCATCTAGAGCGCCTTGACCACCTTGCCGGCCTTCAGGCAGCGCGTGCACACGTGGACGCGCCGCGGCGTGCCGGCGTCGTCGATGCGGACCTTCTGCAGGTTGGGGTCGAAGCGGCGCTTGCTGGCGACCATCGAGTGGCTGCGGCTGTGCCCGAAAGCCGGTCCCTTGCCGCAGGAATGACAAACCTTGGCCATGGCGCGGAGTATACGAACGTTGCCGCCGCTACCGTCCGGGGTAGGCAACACCGATGGAACCGCAGCTTTCCAACCCGTCGTGAGAGCCTCTGCGCCGGACGTCGAGCTTCCCGAGCGCTTCCGCGTCACCGGGCACATCGCCAACGGCGGGATGGCCTCCGTGTGGGCGGCCGAGGACCGCACGCTGGGCCGGATCGTCGCGATCAAGCTCCTGGCGCCCCAGTTCCTGGACGACCCCACCGCCAAGGCGCGCTTCGAGCGCGAGGCGCGGGCAGCCGCGTCGCTGTCGGACCATCCGCACGTGGTGACGATCTTCGATGTCGGCGAGTGCGAGGACCGGCCGTTCATCGTGATGGAGCACATGAGCGGCGGGTCGCTGGCCGACGTGCTGCGCAACCGCGGCGAGCCGCCGCGCGCCGACGCCCTGCGCTGGCTGCGCGGGGCCGCCGAGGCGCTCGACTACGCGCACGGGCGCGGCATCGTCCACCGCGACGTCAAGCCCGCCAACCTGCTCCTTGACGCTCGCGCGCGGCTCGGGGTGGGCGACTTCGGGATCGCCCGCGCGGGGCTCGAGCAGACGATCACCAGCACCGGCCAGGTGCTCGGCACCGCCGCCTACCTCTCGCCGGAGCAGGCGGAGGGCGAGGCCGCCGGGCCGCCCAGCGACCGCTACTCGCTGGCAGTCGTCGGCTACGAGCTGCTGACCGGTGCGCGCCCGTTCGCCGGCGCCTCCTTCGCCGCCCAGGCCCGCGCTCACCTCGAGGACGCCCCCACGCCACCGAGCGAGCGACCCGACGCGGCGGTTCCAGCCAGCGCCGACCCCGTCCTGCTGCGCGGGATGGCCAAGGACCCCGAGGCGCGCTGGCCGACCGCGACGGCGCTCGTCGACGCGCTCGAGCGTGCGCTAGCCGGCGGGCCCGAGGCCCCGACGGAGGCCACCCGGCCGATGACGACACGCGTGGCGGGCGCGGCGGCGCGGCCGCCGCGAACCCCGGCGCGCCCGCGCCCGCGCGCCCCGATCCCTCCGCCGCCCGGCGCACCGCCGACGCGTCCGCCGGGAGCAGCGGGAAGCCAGCGGCGGTGGGTCGGGCTGGCCGTGGCCGGGGTCGCCGCGCTGCTCGTCGCCGTCGCGCTGGCCGCGCTGACGGGCGGCGACGACGAGCGCCCCGCCGCGGACCGCGCGCCCGGGGGCTCCACTTCCCCCGCGCCGGGCGCCGAGCGCGACCGCGGCGCTCAGACCGGCACGTCGGCATCCGGCGCGGACGACGGCAGCAGCGTCTCCGCGCTCAACGACGAGGGGTTCGGGTTGATCAACCAGGGGCGCCCCGGCGACGCCGTCCCGATCCTCCAGCAGGCCGTCGACCGTTGCGGCTCGAGCACCGAGCTCACCTGCGCGTATGCGCTCTACAACCTCGGCCACGCGCTGCGCCTCGCCGGCCGCCCGGCGGAGGCGATCCCGATCCTCGAGCGCCGCCTGGAGATCCCCAATCAGCAGGACGTCGTCCAGCGCGAGCTCGATCTCGCGCGCGAGCAGGCCGGCGTGTCGTCCGGGGGCGATGGCGGAGACGAGGGCGGCCGCGAGAACGGGAACGGCAAGGGCAGGGGGAAGGGCAAGAAGGACTAGGCGAGGCTGTCGCGCATCGCCGCCATTCGCAGCACCGCCGCGGCGGCGTCACGACCCTGGTCGCGCTTTCCCCCGCCGGCGCGCGCCAGCGCCTGGTCCATGTTGTCGACGGTGAGCACGCCGAAGCCGCATGGAACGCCGGTCGCGAGCTGGACCTCCTGGATCCCGCGCGCGGCCTCGGCGCAGACGAAGTCGTAGTGGTCGGTCTCGCCACGGATCACGGCGCCGAGACAGACGATGCCCGCGTAGTTGCCGGTCTCCGCGGCGTACTTGGCGGCCAGCGGGAGCTCGAAGGCGCCCGGGACCTCGAGCACCTCGACCTCCGTGGCGCCCGCCTCCTCGAGCGTCGCCCGGGCGGAGGCCACCAGGCGCTCGGCCAGCTCCTCGTAGAAGCGCCCGACGGCGATCGCGTAGCGCGCGCTCACGCCGAGGACCCGAACGGGTCGCCCCGGTCGCGCGGCGCATCCGGGTCGGGCGATGCCGCGCGCGCGCGGTCCTGCTCGTGCTCGCGCTGGATCATCTCCTCGTCGAGCGCGAGGCCCTGGTGGTGCAGCGTGTGGCCCATCCGCTCGCGCTTGGCCCGCAGGTAGGCCTCGTTGTGAGGGTTGGGGACCGACTCGATCGGCACCTGGTCGCTGACCGAGAGGCCGTAGCCCTCCATCCCGATGATCTTCTTCGGGTTGTTGGTGAGGATGCGAATTGAGGTGAGCCCCAGGTCGACGAGGATCTGGGCGCCGATCCCGTAGTCGCGCAGGTCGGCGGGGAGCCCCAGCTTCAGGTTGGCGTCGACGGTGTCGAGCCCGTCCTCCTGGAGCTTGTACGCGCGCAGCTTGTTGAGCAACCCGATGCCGCGGCCCTCCTGGGAGAGGTAGAGCAGGACCCCCTCCCCCTCGCGCTCGATCATCGCCAGCGCGGACTCCAGCTGCTCCCCGCAGTCGCAGCGCAGCGAGTGGAAGACGTCGCCGGTGAGGCACTCGGAGTGCACCCGCACGAGTACGTCCTCGCGCCCCGCCACCTCGCCCTTGACCATCGCGACGTGGTGCTTGTCGTCGACGAGCGAGCGATATCCGACCACGTCGAACTCGCCGAACGCGGTCGGCAGGCGGGTGGCGACGATGCGCTCGACCAGCTTGTCGTGACGCCGCCGGTAGGCGATCAGGTCGGCGACGGTCACGAGCTTGAGCCCGTGGCGCTCGCAGTAGGGCAGCAGGTCGGGAACGCGGGCCATGGTCCCGTCGTCGTTCATCACCTCGCAGATGACGCCCGCGGGGTTGAGCCCCGCCAGCCGCGCCAGATCCACCGCCGCCTCGGTCTGGCCGGTGCGCTCGAGCACGCCGCCGGCGCGCGCCTTGAGCGGGAAGACGTGTCCGGGCTGCACGAGGTCGCGCGGCCGCGACTCCGGGTCGATCGCCACCTGGATCGTGTGCGCGCGGTCGTGCGCGGAGATGCCGGTCGTCACGCCCTCGCGTGCCTCGACCGAGACGGTGAACGCGGTCTCGAAGGGCGACTCGTTCTTCGCCGCCATCAGGTCGAGCCCCAGCTCGTCGCAACGCTCCGGCGTGAGCGCGAGGCAGATCAGCCCGCGCCCCTCCTTCGCCATGAAGTTGATCGCCTCCGGCGTGGCGAACTGGGCGGCCATTGTGAGATCGCCCTCGTTCTCGCGATCCACCCCGTCGCAGACCACCACCATCTTGCCCTGGCGGACGTCCTCGAGCGCCTCCTCGATCGTCGCGAAGTCGGTGCGCTGGACACTGCTCATCGCGCCACCAGCTTCTCGACGTACTTGGCGAGCACGTCCGCCTCCAGGTTCACCGCGTCGCCCGGCGCCGCGGTGCCGAGCGCGGTGCGCTCGAGCGTCTCGGGGATCAGCGAGACGCTGAACGCGCCGGCGTCGACGGAGGCGACGGTGAGCGAGACGCCGTCGACGGCCACGGAGCCCTTCTCCACCACGTAGCGCAGGAGCTCGGGAGCCGCCTCGATCGCGAGCACGCGCGCGAAGCCGTCCTCGCTCACCTCCCTGACGGTCCCGACCCCGTCAACGTGCCCCTGGACGACGTGGCCGCCGAGGCGGTCCGACGCGCGCAGCGCCAGCTCGAGGTTGACGCGGCGCCCGCGCTCGATCGCCCCCAGCGAGGAGCGGCGCAGCGTCTCGCTCATCACGTCGGCGCTGAACGAGCCGTTTCGAACCGCGGCCGCGGTGAGGCAGACGCCGGCGACCGCCACGGAGTCTCCCTCGCGCAGCTCGCGTGAAAGGACGGTGTCGATGGTCAGGCGGGTGCCGTCGCCGGCGCGGTCGACCGCGCTGACCGTCCCGAGGTCCTGGACGAGGCCGGTGAACATAGGCGGCTCCTCACCATTCTCGCAGCCGAGCCGAGACCAGCAGGTCATCGCCGATCGACTCGCACTCGAGCGTGAGGGCGCGCACCGCGTCGGAGATCGCCTCGCGGCCCTCTCCCTCCAGCGGGTCGCGCGCCTGGCGCCCGCCGAGCACAAGGGGCGCCAGGAACAGGCGGATCTCGTCGATCTCCCCCGCATCCAGGAAGGCTCCAGCGAGGTGCGGGCCGCCCTCGAGCAGGACCGAGGAGATGCCCGCGTCGCCGAGCTGGTCCAGCGCCGAGCGCACGCGCGCCGGCTCGTTCTCGCCCGTCGCGATCAGCACCTCGGCCCCGGCGAGCTCGAGCGCCTCCGTCGCGGTGCGCCGCGCGGCGCGCGAGACCACGACGGTGAGCGGCAGGTCAGGCGCGGCGGCGATGAGCCGGGAGTCCAGCGGCAGGCGCGCCATCGAGTCGAAGACCACGCGGCGCGGCTGTCTGTGAGCCGTCTCGACCCGCGCCGTCAGCTGAGGGTCGTCGGCCAGCGCCGTGCCGACGCCGACGGCCACGGCGTCGCACTCCGCGCGCCAGAAGTGCGCCCGCGCGCGCGAGTCCTCGCCGGAGATCCACTTGGAGTCGCCGGTCTCGGTCGCGACCTTCCCGTCCAGCGTCATCGCCGACTTGAAGAGCACGAACGGGCGGCCGGTGCGGGTGTGCTTGCGAAACGGCTGGTTGAGCAGTCGCGCGCGCGCAGCCAGCTCTCCCCCGGCCGCCTCGGTCTCGATCCCCTCGTCGCGCAGGATGCCAAGGCCCCGGCCCGAGGCCTTCTCGGTCGGGTCGTCGGAGGCGACCACCACCCGGCCGATGCCCGCCGCGATGATCGCGTCGGTGCACGGCGGGGTCTTGCCCTCGTGGCAGCAGGGCTCCAGCGACACGTAGAGCGTCGCCCCGGTGAGATCCGCCTCGCCTGCGGCGGCGATCGCCTCGCGCTCGGCATGGGGGGCGCCGAAGGCGCTGTGGTAGCCCTCCGCCACGACATCGCCGTCCTTGACCAGGACCGCGCCGACGAGCGGATTCGGGCTCACGCGCCCGCGCCCCTGCTCGGCCAGCTCGATCGTGCGGGCCAGGTGGCGGTGGTCGGTGTCGGTGCGGGTCGGCACGGGCATCCGGGAGGATACGTCGCGGTGACCGTCCCCGAGCGCAGCGAACGGCGCGTTGCAGACCAGACGGCCGGATATGGGCGCGCGGCGGGGATCCTCTCGGCCGGCCTGGCCGCGACCGGTCTGGTCACGTTCGCCTTCTTCTCGCTGGCCTCGCACGCGCTGGACGGGGCGGCCTACACACGGATCGTCCTGATGTGGTCGCTGATGTTCATCGTCATCTCGACGATCTACCGGCCGATCGAGCAGCTGCTATCGCGCGAGATCGCGTCCCGGCGTGCCTCGGGCGCCGCGCACGAGCATCCGCTGCTCGTGCCCGCCGCGATCCAGGCCGGCTTCGGCGCGGTTTTCGTCGCCGCGGCGCTGATCGGCCGCTCGCCGATCCAGGACGGGCTGTTCGACGGGTCGTCGGCTCTCTACTGGTCCCTCGTGGCGGGCGTGGCCACGTACGGAGTTGCCTTCTTTACGCGCGGATGGCTGGCCGGCTATAAGCGGTACGGCCTCTTCGGCACGCTCGTGCTCTTCGACGCGGTCGCGCGGGTGTGCTTCCCGCTCGCGGTCGCGCTCGGCTTCGGGGGCGAGACGACCGTCGCGGTGGGGATCGCGGTCGCGCCGCTGATCTCGCTACTCGTCGTGCCGCTGGCGTTCGGGCGCCGGGTGGCCACCCTGGGCGAGGAGCGCGTCGCGCTGGCCCCGGCCGCGGACGCGGCGCTGGACGGCCCGGGAGCCGAGGGCGCAGAGGAGGCGCTGTCGGACCTGACGCTCAGCCGCGGGGCGGGGTTCGCCGGCGCGGTGCTGGCGATCATGCTCTCCGAGCAGGCGCTGCTCAACGTGCCGGTCCTGACCGTGGACGCGGCGACCAGCGACGCCGCGCTCGCCGGCTTCGTCTTCAACGTCCTGCTGATCGCCCGCGCGCCGCTGCAGCTCTTCCAGTCCGTGCAGCTGTCGCTGCTGCCCCACCTCGCCGGGCTGGAGGTGACCGAGGGCCGCGAGGCCTTCCGGCACGCCGTCCGCGTCACCGTCCTGGCGATCGCCGCCTTCACCGCGATCGTGGCGCTCGGCCTGCTCGCGATCGGCCCTCCGGTGATGAACGCGCTGTTCGGCGACGACTTCGACTATGGCCGCGGCGGCCTCGCGCTGATGGGGGTCGGGATGGGCCTGCACCTGTTCGCGGGGACGATCAACCAGGCCGCGCTGGCGCGCGATCACGCGTCACGCGCGGCGCTGGGCTGGCTGGTGACCGCCGGCCTGTTCGTCGCCTGGCTGACGCTGCCGACGATCGAGGATCAGCTCCTGCGCGTGCAGGTCGGCTACTGCGCCGCCAGCGCCGTGCTCTCAGTGCTCATGCTGGTGGCGCTGCGGGGACCGCCGCCCCAACCCGGGCCAGCCTACTCGTAGGCGGCTTGGACGATGTCACGGTACGCGGCCGCCGGGTCCGGCGACCCGAAGACGGCGGACCCGGCCACCAGAAGGGTCGCCCCCGCCGTGACGGCGGCGCCCGCCGTCGATCCGTCGACGCCGCCGTCCACCTCGATCACGACGTCGTCGGGGAGCATCGCGCGCATCCGCTCGAGCTTGGCCAGGGAAGCGGGGATGAACGCCTGGCCGCCCCAGCCCGGGTTGACCGACATGCACAGCGCGAGGTCGAGCGCGCCCGCCACCTCCTCCAGGACCGTGGGCGGCGTGGACGGGCAGATCGCCCCGCCGGCGGCGCACCCCGCTTCGCGGATCTGCGCGAGCGCGTAGTCGAGGTGCGGCGTCACCTCGGCGTGGACCGTGATCCCGTCGGCGCCCGCGCGCGCGAACTCGGCGAGCTGACGCTCCGGGCGCTCGATCATCAGGTGAACGTCGAGCCGGCCGCCGGCGTCGTGCACGAGATCGGCGAGCGAGGAGACGATCAGCGGCCCGATCGTGATCGGCGGGACGAAGTGCCCGTCCATCACGTCGACGTGGATCACGGTGGCGCCGGCCTCGAGCACCTCGGAGACCTGCGCGCCCAGACGCGCGAAGTCGGCCGACAGGATCGAGGGGGCGACGCGCACGTCACGGGGGAGCGGGCTCGCGGCGGCCATCAGATCGCGCGCAGCATGCTGCCCTCGCAGTGGTTGCACTTGAGGATCGCCCTGCTCGACATCCGCACGATCGTCGAGTGCTCGCCGCAGTTCGGGCACACGGAGACGAGCTCGTAGCGGCGCAGGCAGTAGACGCAGCGGTAACGACCGGGAAGGTTGGTCGGACGAAGCCACGGCTCGCCGCACTCGGGGCACGCCGTGCCGAGATTGATCTCCGCCTCGTTCATGCGCGCCGCCGGCTGGCCACACCCGGATGTTTCCAGAGCGGCAAGTCGGTGTGCAGATCAGTCGGGGTTCCCGGCCAGCTCGCGCAGCAGATGTCGCGTCCCGTTGAGCGTCCAGGCCGCCTCGACCTGCTCCAGGCTGGCCCCCGTCGACGCGGCTCGTCTCCGCGTCGTCTCGCCGAGCGGGGCCAGCACCCCCCGCCAGCGCGCCCGTTCGATCTTCGCCAGGTCGGGAATCGGTTCTCCCCCGGACCATCCCCGCACGGGGTAATCGGCCTCTGCGGCAGATCGGGGCGGCGCGGCCGGGGGGTCTCCTTGCTCGCTGGTAGCCCCTGCTATCAGCTCCTGATAGCCGCTGCTATCAGCATCGCGGTCCACCCCCCTCATAGGCGGGCGAAGTGCACCAACTCTGCGACGAAGTGCCCCTTTTCAGCGGGCGCGCTCCGCGGGCGCACGCCAGGCCGTGCGCCCATGGGTTCGCGGTGGCGTCGCGGGCTCAGCCCGCAGGCCAACCCGGGTCGCCGTGGCCGCGGAGGTAGGCCGCGGCATCCATCGCGCGGCCGCCCGGCGGCTGGACCTCGTGAAGCTCCAGCGCGCCGGCCGCGCACCCGAGCAGCAAGCGGCCCTCCTGGACGACGATCTCGCCGCGTTCGGCGCGGGCGTCGCGAGCGCACGCCGCGTGGACGCCGAGCGCGGTTCCGTCCGCCAGCTCCAGGCGGGCGCGGATGTGCGGATGCAGGGCGCGTACCACCCGCTCGAGCTCGATCGCGGAGCGGCCCGGGTCCAGCCGGCGATCGTGCGCCTCGATCTTCTCGGCGTACGTGGCGCCGGCGTCGGCCTGGGGCCGGCAGGGCGGTCGCTCGTCCAGTGCCTGGATCAGGAGCTCGCCGCCCATCGCGGCCAGGCGCCGGGACAGGGAACCGTAGGTGTCGTCGCCGGCGACCGGCTCGACGCGCTGGAGGCAGACCGGGCCGCTGTCCAGCCCCTCGGTGACCTGCATGATCGAGACGCCGGTCTGCTCGTCTCCCGCCATGATCGCCCGCTCGATCGGCGCCGCGCCGCGCCAGCGCGGCAGCAGGGAGGGATGGACGTTGAGCATCGGATGAGCCGACAGCAGCGGCTCCCTGACCAGCGCGCCGAAGGCACACACACACGCGGCCTCGGGCGCGGCGGCGGCGATTCGCTCCACGGCCTCGGGGGCGTTGACGTCGGCGGGCTGGAAGAGCTCCAGGCCGAGCCGGCGGGCGGCCTCGGCCACGGGCGGGGCCTCGACGCGCCGCCCCCGGCCGCGCGGACGGTCGGGCCGTGTCACTACCAGCGCGGGCCGATGCTCTCCGCCGGCGAGGCGCTCGAGCACCGCCACCGCGAAGGCGGAGGTGCCCAGGAAGACGGTCCGCACGCTAGGCGGCGCGAGCGCCGTCGGCAGCCTCGCGCAGCGCGCGCATCGCCTCCTTGCGCTCCTCGCGCGAGGTGCGGTCGAGGATGAGGACGCCGTCGAGGTGGTCGATCTCGTGCTGGATCACGCGCGCCTCGAGCCCCGAGGCCTCGATCGTCAGGCCGTCGCCGCGGTCGTCCTGGCCGCGGACCCGCACGTGCACCGAGCGCTCGACGTCCACGTGCACGCCCGGAAGGCTCAGGCAGCCCTCCTCCATCGCCTCGCGCTCGTCGCTGGACCAGTCCACCCGGGGGTTGGCCAGCGCGGCCAGCGGCGCGTCCTCCCCCAGGCGGTAGATCAGGAGGCGGTGCATGGTCCCCAGCTGCGTGGCGGCAAGGCCGACGCCGAGCGCGTCGCCCATGATCGCGGCCATCCGGGCGACCTCGGCGCGCAGGTCCTCGTCAAAGCGCTCCACCGGCAGCGCGCGGGACTTGAGCACCGGATCGCCGAACAGGCGCACCTGGGCAAGCGCGGCGGCACGGCGCGCCGCGAGCTCGGGGTCGAGCTCGACGGTCTCCGGCGCGTCCTGCTCGGGCTCCGGCGCGTCTTGCTCGGGCTCCGGCGCGTCCTGCTCGCGCTCCGGCGCGTCCTGCTCGCGCTCGCGCCCTTCCACGCCGGGCTGGGGGCTTGACTGGGCGCCTGGATCTGCCTCGTCGGCCATCGGCCGCCGAGTGTACCCACGGCCTATTGCGGGTCGACGTCCACGCTGAAGGCGACCGCGCGGTGCGCGCGATCGACGGCGATCGCCTCGACGGCGGCGCCCACGGCGCGCACTGCGGCCATCCTGTCGGTCGCCTTGACGACGAGCTGGCTGCGCTCGCGCCCGCGGAGGCGGAACAGGGGCGCCGGACCGAGGACCAGCGCCGAGCGGACGTCGATGCGCTGCGCGATCGCGGCGGCGGCCTGCTGCGGCGGACCGGACTCGAGTGCCGAGCACACGACACGGATCAGGTCTCCGAACGGTGGATAGCGCAGCGCCTCGCGGCGGGCGAGCTCCAGCGCCAGGAACCCTTCGGCGTCGTGGCGCGCGGCGAACGCGATCGCGGGAGCCGTCGGCGCGAGCGTCTGGACGAGGACCCGCCCGCCACCGGGGCCACGTCCCGCCCGGCCGGCGAGCTGGGCCAGCAGCGCGAACGTGCGCTCCTCGGCGCGGAAGTCGGGAAAGCGCAGGGTGGCGTCGGCGTCGAGCACCACGCCGAGGGTCACGTCGGGGAAGTCGTGGCCCTTGGCCACCATCTGCGTTCCCACGAGCACCCCCGCCGGCGCGGCGTCGAAGGCAGCGATCAGGTCGCCCACGGCACCGCGCCCGGCCGCGGTGTCGGAGTCCAGCCGAAAGACAGGGAAGCCCGGGGCGGAGATCGCCTCGCCCAGCTCGTGCTCGAGGCGCTCCGTCCCCGCCCCGTGGCGGGCGACGCTCAGCGATCCACATTCGCGGCAGGCCCGCGGCGCGGCCTCGCGGTGGCCGCAGTGGTGACAGGCCACGGCTCCCTGCGCGCGGTGCAGGATCAGCGCGACGTCGCAGTTGGGGCACTCCCACACATGCCCGCAGGAGCGGCAGGAGAGGAAGTTCGACCAGCCGCGGCGATTGAGCAGCACGATCGCCTTGCGTCCGTCGCGACGCACGGCCTCGAGCGCCTCGCGCGTGTCCGGATGCAGCGCCCCCGGCGCGGAGCGCATGTCCACCACCTCGACGGGCGGCAGCGGACGCCCGTCGACGCGCTCGGGCAGGGACAGGCGCCGCAGGCCGTGAAAGCTCTCGGCGCGCGGCGTCGCGGTGCCGCACAGCAGCACCGCACCGGCGCTCGCGGCGCGGCGCGCCGCGACCCGGCGCGCGTCGTAGCGAGGGTCGCCCTCGTGCTTGTAGGAGGCGTCGTGCTCTTCGTCGACGACGAGCAGGCCGAGGTCGTCGACCGGCGCGAAGACCGCGGACCGCGGACCCACGCAGATGCGCGCCTCGCCGGCCCGCAGCCGCGCCCACTCGTCGTAGCGCTCCCCCTCGGAGAGCTGGGAGTGCAGCACGGCGACGGTGTCGCCGAATCGCGCCTCGAAGCGGCCCACGATCTGCGGCGTCAGCGCGATCTCCGGAACGAGCACGATCGCGCTGCGTCCCCGCTTCAGCGTCGTGGCCACCGCGTGGAGGTAGATCTCGGTCTTCCCCGAGCCCGTCACGCCGTGCAGCAGCAGGCGCTCCGCCCGCCGCGCGGCGATCGCGTCCTCGACCGCCTCCAGCGCCGCGGCCTGGGCGGCGGTCAGCGGCGGAGCCTGCGCGGGAGCGCTGCCCACGCGGCGATGGCGAGGGCGACGACGCTTCGCGCGGTCCTCGAGCGAGATCAGCCCGCGCGCCTCCAGGCGCCTCAGCGTGCCGTGGTCGGCGGGAAGCTCGGCCGCCGGTACGCCGGCGGGCGCCTGCCTTAGCGCGTCGAGCGCTGCGCGCTGGCGCGCACCGAGCCTCGCGTCGGCACTCCCGGCCTCGCCGTCGCGCATGCCGTCCAGCGCGGCCCGCCCGGCATCGGTGAGCGCGGCGGCGAGGACGGTCAGCGCGCGCACCCGCGGGCGCGGACCGGAGCCGGCTCCGGGGGGCAGCACGAGCGAGAGAGCGCGGGCGGGCGTGGAGCAGTACTGATCGGCGATCCACTGGGCGAGGCCGACCAGCTCGGCCGGGACTCCGAGCTCGAGCGCCTCCAGCGGCGCCGCGAGGCGCTCGGGCTCGATCGCCGATTCCCCAGCCAGATCCACCACCACTCCGAGGACCCGCCGGTGCCCGAACGGCACCACCAGCAGCGAGCCGATCCCCACGCCGGCCAGGCTCGCGGGGAGGCGGTAGTCGAACGGGCCGCGCACTGCACGGGCGGAGGTGAGCGGCTCCACCTTCGCGATCGAGGGCATTGCCCAACGGTAGGCACGCGCGCGGACGCGCCGCTCCGCGTGCTGGCGCCAGGTAGGGTCGCCGCCATGGAGCTGGGTTCGGGCGAGCAGGTGATCTTCCGCGGGCACCCGTCCTGGCGCTCAATCCTCGGCTACTACGCGAAGGGGCTGCTGCTGGCCGTTCTCGCCGCCGGGGTCGCCGCGCTAATCACGCGCATCGCGCAGGACGAGGTGAAGGCCGGGACGGTGGTGCTCGCGGCGGCTGTCGTGCTGGCGCTGGTGGTCGTGGTGGGGGTGCTGAAGCGAATCGCCACCACCTACACGATCACCTCCCAGCGCCTGCACATCCGGCGCGGGATCGTCGCCAGGCGCACTCAGGAGGCCCGGCTGGAGCGCGTGCAGAACGTCAACACCCGCCAGTCGGCGATCGAGCGGATCCTCCAGGTCGGCACCGTCGACTTCGACACGGCGGGGACCGACGACTCGGACTTCACCTTCGCGGGCGTAGCCGACCCCGAAGAGGTCGTCAGGGCGGTAGACGAGGCCCAGCGCGCCGCGGGACAACCAGCAACGCCCGAGCCGCCCTCGGTCTAGGCCGCCCAGCCCTAGGAGGAGACGGCGCCCTCGCGCTCCCCGAGCCCGGCCGCGTCGCGCAGCGCGTCGGCCTTGTCGGTCTTCTCCCACGTGAAGTCGTGGTCCTCGCGGCCGAAGTGGCCGTAGGCCGCCGTCTTCTGGTAGATCGGCCTGTGCAGGTCGAGGTACTGGCGGAAGGCGCCGGGGCGCAGGTCGAAGTGCTCCTCGACCAGCGCGGCGATCCGCGCACGGCCGATCTTCTCGGTGCCGAAGGTCTCGATCATCACCGACACCGGGTGGGCGACACCGATCGCGTAGGCCACCTGGACCTCGGCGCGATCGGCGATGCCGCCGGCGACGAGGTTCTTGGCGACGTAGCGCGCCGCGTAGGCCGCCGAGCGATCGACCTTGGACGGGTCCTTGCCCGAGAAGGCGCCGCCGCCGTGACGAGCCATGCCGCCGTAGGTGTCCACGATGATCTTGCGCCCGGTCAGCCCGCAGTCGCCCATCGGACCGCCGACCACGAAGCGCCCGGTCGGGTTGACGAGGAAGTTGGCCTTGGTGTTGAGCTTGCGCTCGTCGTAGAGCTCCGATGGCAGCACGGGGTGCAGCACGTGCTCCCACAGGTCGGGGCGGATCAGGGCGTCGGGATCGACGCCGTCCTTGTGCTGAGTCGAGATCAGCACCTTCTCGATCTCGATCGGCCGCCCGTTCTCGTAGCGGACCGTGACCTGGGTCTTGCCGTCGGGCCGCAGGTAGGGCACGACGTCGCCCTTGCGCACCTCGGCGAGGCGCTTGGCGAGCTGGTGGGCCAGGGCGATCGGCATCGGCATCAGCTCGGGCGTCTCGCGCGTGGCGTAGCCGAACATCATCCCCTGGTCCCCGGCGCCCGCGACGTCGAGCTCGTCGTCGTCGGCGGGATCGGTGCGCGCCTCCAGCGCGTGGTCGACGCCCTGGGCGATGTCGGCGGACTGCTCATCGATCGCGTTGATCACGGCGCAGGTATGGAAGTCGAAACCGTAGGCCGCGTCCGTGTAGCCGATCTTCTCGACGGTCTCACGCGCGATCTTCGGGATGTCCACGTAGGTGCTCGTGGAGATCTCGCCCGAGACCACCACGAGGCCGGTGTTGACCAGCGTCTCGCACGCGACGCGCCCGGTCGGGTCCTCGGCCATGACGGCGTCGAGCACGCCGTCGGAGATCTGGTCGGCCATCTTGTCCGGATGGCCCTCGGTGACGGACTCGGACGTGAAGAGGTACTCGTTGTCGGAAAGCTCGGTCATGTGATCTGGAGGAACAGCTCCGTGGTCGAGTCGGTCTCCCCGCCTGACGCCGCGGCGCCGAGCGCCTTGATCTGCCTGAGGTCCTCCCTGATGCGGAGGTAGGCCTGGCTCTCGGTCAGTCCTGTGTGTTCCGCCAGTCTGAGGAGCTGGCTGAAGTCGAGGAAGGTTAGCGACGTGACTTTCTCCGGGCGGTCTCCCAGCGTCACCCGGAACGAGTCCTCGTCCTCGATCGACCCCTTCGCCGCCCGGACGCGGCGGATGCCGTTGAGCGCCGTGGAGATCACGAGCTTGCCGTCGAAGACTGCGTAGTCGAGCTCCACGCCCGGCGCGAGGCGCAGCGCGAACGCCGTTGCGCCGTTCACGTTGCGCTCCTCGAACACCGGCGCCTGGCCAGGGCCGCTGTCGGGCGGCGCGAAGAGCCGCGCCAGCGGCGCCTGGAGCTGGGCGAAGGCCTCGCGCGTGGCCCGCTCGTCGCGCGTCCGGGAGATCAGCGTGAGGATCGGCGAGGGGGTCGCGGCGCCCAGCCACAGCGCGACCTCGCCCTGGAACAGCGGCAGCACGTCCCGGCGCACGTCCACGCCGGTGCGGCGCGAGAGGTCCCGCCGTGCGCGGGTCAGCAGCGCGGTGAGGCGCTGACCGGTGCCGCCGCCGGCCAGCCCGGCCGCGAGCAGACGGCTTGCGGCGCGATCGAGACCGGTCAGCCCGATGTAGGCCATCGCGCCCGCGGGCACCTCCTCGACCAGCGCGGGATCGAACTGGCGCGCGCGCGCGGGCCTGCCCCGGCCGCGAGCACGCTCCAGGACGCTGTGGACGGAGATCCGCGCGCCGTCCGCGCGCGCGCTAAGCGACATGGATGTCCCGGCCAGCCCCGGCTGGTCGAGCAGCGCGCCGGCCGCCCCCAGCGCGCCGCCCTGGGGGGCGAGCAGGCGGGCGACGCCGTCGGGCGATGCGTACACGGATGCGGCGCGATCGGCGGGCTGCCCCGCCGTCGCGCGCTTGAAGGCCGCGTTGCGGGCCAGCGTGGCGCCGCGGCCGGCGGCGCCGTCGATCGCGGCACGCACCCCGGGCTCCTGCCCGATCACCAGATAGCGCCCGACGAACGCGGTTGCCACGTCGCCGAACTTCGCGATCCTGGTGCCGCTGTAGCGCGACGGGGCGCCGGCGCCCGCGGTGCGGTCGAGGAAGGACTGCGCCCGCCGGCGGTTGGCGACGTCGAGCACCAGCAGGGACCCGGCCGCCGGCCCCGTGGTGTTGAGCAGCGCAAGCGCCGCTTCGTCGCCCAGCCAGGGCTGCACGTCGCGGCGAAACGACAGGCCTGGCCGCACCGTCTCCAGGCGCCGGAACAGGTCGTCGCGTACGCGCGGGAGACTCGGGAATCGCTGGAGCAGCTCGAACGCGCGCCTCGTGGCCGCGCGATCGCGGTCGGTCGACAGGTTCACGTAGAGCAGCGCGTCGCCGGGCACGAGCCGGGCGGCGCCACCGGCGGGCGGCGCCTCGTCGGCGCCGCCGCATGCCCGCAACGCAACGATCGTGACGAGCACGACGAGGATCGTGCCGGCCCCCGCGGCGAGAGCGGCCACGCGGGGACGGCGGAGGGCGTCGACCAGGGCGGCCAAGGGCGCCATGATGATGTCAGCGCCCGCGCGCTGCCGCGCCGCTGCGGCGGTCGGGCTCCGCGCGACGCTGGGAGCGCTCGACGAAGTCGATCACCAGCGGGATGCCCTCCATCCGGTAGCGGTCGCGCAGCCTGTTCTCGAGGAAGTAGGCGTAGTCGCGCGTGATCCGCTTGCGCGAGTTGACCTGGACGGAGAAGCGCGGGGGGCCCTCGGCGGTCTGCGTCATGTAGATCAGCTTCAGGTGGTGGCCCTGGCCGCGCGACCCGCGGGCCGTGCCCGCCGGCGGTTGACGTGCCTGCACCAACTCGGCCAGGAACCGGTTGAGCTCGGAGGTGGGGATGCGCGTGGCGCGCCGATCGGCCAGCGCTGAGGCCTCCGTCAACAGGCGCGCGACGTGTCGGCCCGTCCTCGCGCTCGCGGTCAGCACGCGCGGGCGCAGCCGCAGCTTCTTGGCGACGCGCGCCCGCTCGTGCTCGAGGTCGACGTCCTCGGCGAGGTCCCACTTGTTCAGGACCAGGGCGGTGGCGCAACCGCTGGTCATCGCCAGCTCGGCGATCCGCATGTCCTGGGCCGTGACGCCGCCGGCCGCGTCGCAGACCACGAGCGCGACGTCGGCGCGCTCGGCGGCACGGCGGCTGCGCAGGGTGGTGTAGTACTCGACGCCGTCGCCGGAGGCCGCGACCTTGGCCTGCCGTCTGATGCCTGCCGTGTCGATCAGCACGAAGCGGCGGCCCTGCACCTCCAGCGGTTCGTCGATCGCGTCCCGCGTGGTCCCGGCGCGCGGGGAGACGATCACCCGTTCGCGCCCGAGGAAGCTGTTGACCAGCGACGACTTCCCGACGTTGGGCCGGCCGATCACCGCAAGGCGGACGGTCCCCTCGTCGTGATCGGCGCCTTCGTCCTCGGCGGGCAGCGCGGCAACGACGCGGTCCAGCAGGTCGCCGGTCCCCAGTCCGTGGACGGCGGACACGGGCGCGGGCTCGCCCAGTCCGAGGCGGTGGAAGTCGGCCGCCAGCACGACGTCCGCGGCGGCGTCGCACTTGTTCGCCGCGACGATCACCGGTCTGCCGCCGCGACGCAGGAGGTCGGCGAGCTCCTCGTCGCCCGGCCGCCGGCCCGCGCGCGCATCGACGACCAGGAGGACCACCGCGGCGTCGGCCAGCGCCGCGCGCGCCTGGTCCTGGATAGAGGCGGCCAGCTCGTCGTGGTCCTCGAGGTCCATGCCGCCCGTGTCGACGAGCGCGAAGCGGCGGCCGTTCCACTCGGCCGGCAGCTCCTTGCGGTCGCGCGTGACGCCGGGCTGCTCGTGCACGACGGCCTCGCGCGTTCCCGCCAGCCTGTTGGCCAGCGAGGACTTGCCCACGTTCGGATACCCGACGATCGCCACCTTCATGGCGGCGACGATAGAGGGACGGGCTCCTCAGCCCCGCGCGGCGTCGACCAGGCCGGCGATGCGGTCGACCACCTCGTCGACGCTGAGGCCGGTCGTGTCCAGCTCGACGGCGTCGGGCGCGGCGACCAGCGGGCTGTGCTCGCGCTCCTGGTCGCGCCGGTCGCGCGAGGCCTGGTCGGCGAGCACCGCTGCGGGCTCGATCCCCAGCTCGGCGGCGCGCCGGCGGGCGCGCTCCTCGGTGGACGCGGTGAGGAAGACCTTCACCGGAGCGCCGGGCGCCACGACGGTCCCGATGTCGCGGCCCTCGGCGACGTAGTCCCCGGCGGCGATCAGCTCGCGCTGCTTGTCGACCAGCGCCACGCGCACCGCCGGATCGGCCGCGACGTGCGACGCGCGCTCGGAGACCGCCGGGGCGCGGATCGCCTCGGTGACATCGCGGCCGTCGAGCCGGATCCGGTCGCCGAGCTCGATGCGCACCGCGCGAGCGACCTCCGCGGGCGGGCGCCCGTCCTCGGCGGTGGCGAGCGCTACGCAGCGGTACATCGCCCCCGAGTCCAGGTACGTGAAGCCGAGGCGGCGCGCCACCGCGCGCGCCACCGTCGACTTGCCCGCCCCGGCCGGGCCGTCGATCGCCACGATCATCGGCGGCACCCTACGCCAGCGTGGCGATGTGCTCGAGGAAGAGCGGGTAGGAGATCGCGGCGGCATCCATGTCGGTGACCGAGACGCCCTCCTCGGAGGCCAGGCCCGCGACGGCGCCCAGCATCGCCAGGCGGTGATCGCCGCCGGAGTCGAAGACGCCGCCCCGCAGCCCCCCGGTCCCCGTCACCGCGAAGCCGTCGTCGGTCGCCTCGATCTCGGCGCCCAGGGCGCGCAGCCCCTCGACCACCGAGGCGATCCGGTCGGATTCCTTGAGCCGCAGCTCCGCGGCGCCGCGCACGACCGTCTCGCCCTCGGCGAAGGCCCCGAGGAGCGCGACCAGCGGCAGCTCGTCGATCGCCAGCGGCACCTCCTCGGGCTCGACCACGGTCCCCGTCAGCGGACCGGCCCGCAGGTCGAGCTCGGATACGGGCTCCTGCGTCGGGATGGTCCGGGGGTCGGGGTCGGGCTCGAAGTCGCCGATGACGACCGCCCCCATCCGCTCGAGGATGCGGATGAACCCGCAGCGCGTCCAGTTGACGCCCACGTCGCGCACCAGCAGCCGCGAGCCCGGCACGAGGACCCCGGCCGCCAGCAGGAACGCGGCGGAGGAGACGTCCCCCGGCACCTCGAAGTCGTCGATCTCGAGCTCGTCGACGTTGCCGATGCGGACTCGCCGGTCGGCGCGCGTGATCGCGACGCCGGCGCGGGCCAGCAGGCGCTCCGTGTGGTCGCGGCTGGGCGAGGGCTCGGTGACGGCAACCTCGCCGTGGGTCAGCAAGCCCGCCAGCAGCACGCAGGACTTCACCTGGGCGGAGGCGACGGGCAGCTCGTAGTCGATTGCGTGCAGCCGCGCGCCGTGGATCTTGAATGGGGGAAAGCGACCCTCGCGCGCCTCGATCCGCGCCCCCATCATCCGCAGCGGCTCGGCGACGCGATCGACCGGACGGCGCCGGATCGACTCGTCGCCGTCGAGCGTCCACGAGCACCCGTCCTGCCCGGCCAGCCAGCCCGGGAGCAGGCGCATCAGCGTGCCGGAGTTGCCGACGTCGATCGGCGCCTCGACGGGCTCGACGTCGCGCAGGCCGCCGCCGCGGACCACGAGCTCGTCGGGCCGTGTCTCGACGATCGTCCCGACCGCGCGCAGCGCGTCCAGGGTCGAGTTGGTGTCGCCGGCGTCGAGGTAGTTGCGGATCGCGACCGGCTCGGAGGCCATCGCGGCCAGGAGCGCCACCCGATGCGAGATCGACTTGTCAGGCGGAGCGACGAGGTCGCCGCGCAGCGGTCCCGCGGGGGCAAAGCGCACGGAGCTCATGCCGGCGCCACGGGGTAGCCGAGCCCGGCCACGAGCTCGCGCGCGCGAGCGGCCGGCTCGTCGCCGGCGATCCACAGCGCCACGACGCCCGCGCGCATGTCGGCCGCCGGATAGAGCGCCATGTCGACGATGTTGATGCCCGCGCGGCCAAGCTCCAGCGCCAGGCGCGCGACGACCCCGGGCTGGTTGGGCACCGACGCACGCAGCTCGTGCACGGGACCGCCGGTGACACTGCGCTCCAGCAGGCGACGGCGGTCCTCCCCGGCGCCGCGGTTCCACTCGCTCACGGCGTCGGCGTCATGCGCGCGGAGCGTGTCGCGCACCCGCTCGAGCCGGCGCACGGTCTCGTCGATCCCCTCGACCAGCGCGTCGCGGTTGGCGAGGTAGATGTCGGTCCAGATGCCGTCGTTGGCCCCGGCCACGCGCGTGGCGTCGCGGAAGGAGGGCCCCGTCGCGGGCAGCCGCTCGACCTCCTCGCCGACGCCCGCCGCCGCCTGGGCGACCAGCACGTTGGCCAGCACGTGCGGGAGGTGGGAGACGCTCGCCATCAGGCGGTCGTGGGTAGCCGCGTCGATCGCCGTGGGCCGGGCGCCGACCCCGGCGACCATCCGGTGCAGGCGCTCGTAGAGCATTCCGGACGTCGTCGGGACCGGGACCAGGTACCACGTGGCCCCCTCGAAGAGATCGGCGCGCGCGTTGTCGACGCCGGCCGTCTCGGCACCGGCCAGCGGATGGCCGCCGACCAGGCGCTGATCGTCTCGCCCGGCTAGTACCGCCCGCTTCGTCGATCCCACGTCGGTGATCACGCAATCCCCGCCCGCGGCGCCGGCGACGGCGTCCAGCGCTGAGCCCAGCGCGCCCACCGGCGCAGCCACGAAGGCGGCGTCGGCGCCGTCGACCGCCTGCTCGAGACCGGGCGCCGCCTCGTCGATCGCGCCTCGCGCCAGCGCCGCCTCGAGGACACCGTCGCCGGGGTCCCAGCCGCGCACCCGCGCCCCAAGGCGCTCGCGCGCGGCGAGCCCGACGGAGCCGCCGATCAGGCCGACGCCGATGACGGCGATGAGCAACTAGGGCCCCTGGCGCCTCAGACCCGCGACAGCTCCTTGCCCGCCAGCTCGGCCGCGCGGTGCACCTGGTCGGCGTAGGCCGCGAAGTCGTCGGTGGCGAGCGCCTGCGGACCGTCGCAGATCGCCTCGTCGGGCTGTGGATGGACCTCGACGATGATCCCGTCAGCGCCGGCCGCGGCTGCCGCCAGCGACAGCGGCGTGACGAGGTCGCGACGTCCGGCGGCGTGTGAGGGGTCGACGATCACCGGCAGGTGCGTGAGCTGCTTGAGCACCGGAACCGCCATCAGGTCGAGCGTGTAGCGGTAGGCGGTCTCGAAGGTGCGGATGCCGCGCTCGCACAGGAGGACGCTCTCGTTGCCCTCCTTGAGCACGTACTCGGCCGCCATCAGCAGCTCCTCGAGCGTCGACGAGAACCCCCGCTTGATCAGCGCCGGACATCCCGAGCGCCCGATCTCCGACAGCAGCGTGTAGTTCTGCATGTTGCGCGCGCCCACCTGGATCACGTCCGCCACCTCGAGCACCGACTCGAGGTCGCGCGGATCCATCAGCTCGGTGACCACCGGCAGCCCGGTCTCCGCCTTGGCCTCGGCCAGCAGGCGCAGTCCCTCCTGGCCCAGGCCCTGGAAGGAGTAGGGCGACGTGCGTGGCTTGTATGCGCCCCCGCGGAAGAACGACGCGCCGGCGTCGCGCACGCTGCGGGCGGTCGCGACCGTCTGGTCGCGCGTCTCGACGGTGCAGGGTCCCGCGATCAGCGCGAACGCGTCGCCCCCGATCCTGCGTCCGCCGATGTCCAGCACCGTGCGCTCGCCGTGGCGCAGCTGCGACGAGGCGAGCTTGTAGGGCTTGAGGATCGGCACCACGTGGTCCACGCCGGGATGCCCCTCGAGGCCGAGGCGGGCGACGTGCTCGCGGTCGCCCAGGGCGCCGATCACCGTCACCTCCTCGCCGCGCGACAGGTGGGCGCGCGCGCCCACGCTCTCGACTCGGCGCACGACGGCGTCGACCTGCTCCTGCGTCGCCCCCGCTTTCATCACGATCATCATCTGGTGGTCCTTTCGAAAACGCCTGGAAAGCTTACGTGTGTGCTGCCGGCGGGCGTGAAGCCCTGAGAAACGGCGCCCGGCCCTGAGGCCTGTGATGCGGTCAGCGGTGGCTGGCCGGGCGCCTAGCTAAATCGCCAGGCGTAGAGGCGCGCATAGCCGTCGAACCGCGCGCCGGCGGAGCCGGTGAAGGTGTGCGGCGCGGTCTGGGGACGGCGAGCGGTCATGCGTGCTGCCACGTTTTTTAGCAGACGCGCGGCCGGGCGGCCAGCGCTGGCTAGGATCGGCCGGCGACGGCTCGACTCCTCGCCGTCCAGGTCGCGCCGGCGCCTCGGCACGCGGTCACATGATCTGTCCGAGCGCCGCGAGGAAGCGCCCGTTCTCCGCGCCGCTCCCGCAGGTGACCCGCAGGGCCCCCTCGCGCCCCAGCGCCGCTCCCGCCCGCACCAGCACGCCGCGCTCGGCCAGGCCGCGGACGATCGCCGCCTCGTCGCGCGGCTCTCCCGGCCGATCCTCGCCGAGCTCGAACCAGACGAAGTTCGCCTGGGACTCGGAGGGATCGAAGCCCAGGTGGCGCAAACCCTCCTCGAGCTCCAGCCGCGCCGCGATCGTCTGCTCGACCCGGCGAGTCACCTCGTCCTGGTGGCGCAGCGCCTCGACGGCGGCTGCCTGCGCGGCGACGTTGCAGAAGAACGGCTGGCGCACCTGGTCGACGGCCTCGCGCAGCTCGGTCGAGCCGCACAGCGCGAAGCCGACGCGCAGGCCCGCCAGGCCGTAGACCTTGGAGAACGTTCGCAGCAGGGCGACGTTCGGATGCTCGCGCAGCAGCGCGAGCGAGGCGTCGGGGTCCTCGCGCACGTTGAACTCGCAGTAGGCCTCGTCGACGATCACGCACACCTGGCGCGGGACGCGCTCCACCAGCGCGGCGAGCGCGTCGAGCCCGACCACGGTCGCGGTGGGGTTGTTGGGGTTGCAGACGACCACCAGGCGGGTGGCCACGGTCACCGCCTCGGCGATCGCGTCGAGGTCGTGGCGCGCCGCGGCGTCCAGCGCGACCGTGACGGCGGTCGCGCCGGTCGCTGCCGCGAGGTGCGGGTAGACGGAGAACGATGGCCACGCGTAGACGACCTCGGCTCCGGGCTCGAGCAGGGCCTCGCCGGCGGCGAGGAGCACGTCGCACGAGCCGTTGCCGATCGCGATCCGCTCCGCGGGGACCTCGTAGCGGTCGGCCAGCGCCGCGCGCAGGCGTCCGTTGGTCGGGTCCGGGTAGCGGTTGGCCGTCTCGACCGCCCGGCGGGCCGCCTCCACGACCGCCGGCAGCGGCGGGAACGGCGACTCGTTGGAGGCCAGCATCGCCACGTCCTCGGGCAGCGCGTATCCGTCCGCGGCGGGGTAGGCCGGGATCCGCCGGACGTGCTGAGCGAACTCGAGCGCCATCGACCCTGACGGTGGCTACGCGGCGCCGGGCGGGCCCTGCGCGACGCGCTCCTCGCCCTCCGGCATCCGGCCGTCGCGGCCCACGTAGCCGTCCTTGCCGCCGGCGCAGAGGTAGACGGCGTCGCCCGATCCGACGTTGCGCACCTTGCGCACGGTCGCGGCGTCCACCCGCGCCAGCCCGCCGGGCCCCAGCCGATGCGCGCTGCCGTCGCCGAACTCCATCTCGATCTCGCCCTGGTGGACGAAGTAGAGCTCCTCCTGCTCGTCGTGGAAGTGCGAGCCGCTCTCGATGCCCTCCGGCATCACTATCGCGTTGACCCCGAAGGCGGTGACGTCGAGCTCGCGGCGGACCTTGCGAAAGCCGGGGCCTTCCCCGAGCCCGTCCAGGTTCGCCACCGCGTACCCGTCGCCCTTGACGACCTCGCTCGTCTCGTCAGCCATGTCGTGCCTCCTCGCGTTCGTTGCCCGTGGCAACCGTAGCGAAGGTGCGGCGCGCGTCTACTGCGCCGACTCGAGGTCCTCGCGCAGCCGTCGCGCCTCACCGAGATAGACGTGACGCGGCGAGTGGTCCTCGGCGGCGTGGTAGTGGACCAGCACGCGGATCACGCGCGGCAGCGAGCCCGGCACCGCGACCTCGCGCGCGCACAGCAGCGGGACCCGGTCGAGGCCGAGCCGGCGCGCCGCGACCGCCGGGAACTCCGCGTCGAGGTCGTCGGTGAGCGTGAACAGGCACGACACCATCGCGCCGGCCGCGAGCCCGTTGCGCTCCATCACCTCGCGCATCAGGGCCTCGGTCCCGGCGAGGATCGCGTCGGCGTCGTTGCGCTCCACCGAGGCGGCGCCCCGGAGGGCGAAGAGGCGCTGGGGCGGGCTCATCCGGGCGTGGACCGTAGCGGTTTCGCGGCTGCCCGCAGGCGCTCGACCTCGGCGGCCGTCAGGCGCCGGTGAGCCCCGGCTGCCAGGCCCCGCAGTGCCAGCGGGCCGAGGCGCACTCGCTCCAGCGCGCGCACGGGACGCCCGATCGCCTCGCACATCCGCTTGACCTGCCGGTTGCGCCCCTCGTGCAGCGTCAGCTCGAGCTCGTGGGCGCCCAGCCGGCGTACGCCGGCCGGTGCGGTGCGCCCGTCGTCGAGCTCGATTCCCTCGCGCAGCGCGCGCACTGCGGGCTCCCCCAGCGGGGGCCCGGCGACCTGCACGCGGTAGGTGCGCGGAACCTCGTGGCGCGGGTGGCTGAGGAGGTTGGCCAGCTCACCGTCGTTGGTGAGCAGGATCAGGCCTGTCGCGTCGGCGTCGAGGCGTCCCACCGGGTACAGGCGCCGACCGGCGGGGACGAGGTCGACCACCGTCGCGCGCCCGTGCGTGTCCTGCGCCGTCGACACGACACCGCGCGGCTTGTTCAGCGCGTACACCACCCGGCTCTCGGCGCCCGTGATCGGCTCGCCGTCGACCGCGACCCCGCTGGAGGCCTCCACGTCGCGCGCGGGATCGGTGACGGCCTCCCCGGCGATCGTCACCCGGCCCGCCCGGATCAGCGCCTCGGAGGCGCGCCGTGAGGCGACGCCCGCGTGCGCGAGGTACTTGGCGAGACGCATGGGTTGCGAGGATATGGCGCATGGACCTCGCGCTCCTGCAGCGAACGCTCGCCGGCTGGGACGAGCCGGACTACCGCGCCGGGCAGGTGTGGGCGTGGGCGGCGCGCGGCGCCAATGGCTACGAGGAGATGACCGACCTCCCGGCCGCCCTGCGCGCGCGGCTGGGCGAGCACGTGCCGCTCTCGACGCTCGACTGCGAACGCGAGGCGCACGCGACGGACGGGACCGTCAAGGCGCTGCTGCGCACCGGCGACGGCCGGCCGGTGGAGGCCGTCCTGATGCGCTACCGCGACGGCCGGCGCTCCGTGTGCGTCTCCTCGCAGTCGGGTTGCCCGCTCACCTGCACGTTCTGCGCCACCGGATCGATGCGCTTCGGGCGCAACCTGTCCGCGTCGGAGATCCTCGATCAGGTACTGCACTTCCGCCGCGCCGAGGACGTCAACCACCTGGTCTTCATGGGCATGGGCGAGCCGCTGATGAACCTCGACGCGGTCCTAGAGGCCTGCGCCCGGCTGCCCGACCTCGGGATCACTCACCGCCGAACGGCGATCTCCACGATCGGGTGGATCCCCGGCATCGAGCGCCTCGCCGCGACCGGCATGCCCGTCCGCCTCGCCCTCTCGGTCCACGCCGCCGACGAGGCACTGCGCTCGCAGCTGATGCCGATCAACGACCGCTACCCGCTCGCGGAGGTGCTGGCCGCCTGCCGCGACTACCACGCGCGCACGCGCCGGCGGGTGTTCGTCGAGTACGTGATGCTCGCGGGCGTCAACGACCGCTACGCGCAGGCGGTGCAGCTCGCCGAGGCGCTGGACCCAAAGGCCTTCAAGGTCAACCTGATCCCCTACAACCCGACCGGCGCCTACGCGGGCTCGAGCCGGGAGGCGATCGCCGCGTTCAAGGCGGCGCTGGAGGAGCGCGGGATCCACGCGACCGTTCGGGTGACGCGCGGTCGCGACATCGACGCGGCGTGCGGGCAGCTCGCGGCCACGGGAGCGACGCTGGTCGCCGAGCGCTAGGCAGTCGCCGGTACGAGAACCCCGCCCAGCGCCGCCTCGCCTGCCCTACTACAGGGGCTGCCAGTCGGGCCCCACGTCAAAAAACGCCGGGTTGGCGGTCATGTTCTTGGGGTTGGTGCCGTCGGCGTTCATCTTGTAGACCTCGTCGTTGCCGTCGCGGTCGCTGGTGAAGGCGATCTTCGAGCCGTCGGGCGACCACGCCGGCTCGGAGTCGCTGGCGGTGTTGTTCGTCAGTCGCTTGGGGTTGGTGCCGTCGGCGTT
>Ga0208612_1000135_pt1 | contig 41120 bp, 36 predicted proteins | sample AntDryMetagUQ889_FD_188089 | JGI IMG/M metagenome (GOLD analysis project Ga0208612, IMG submission 188089) | Polar desert microbial communities from Antarctic Dry Valleys - UQ889 (SPAdes) | ecosystem: Environmental > Terrestrial > Soil > Desert | place: Antarctic Dry Valleys | collected 2008-12-31 | reverse complement strand
GGCATGCAGTTCGACAAGGGCTACATCTCGCCCTACATGGTCACCGACCAGGACCGCATGGAGGCGGTGCTCGAGGACCCCTACATCCTGATCGCCAACTCGAAGATCGGCTCCGTCCGCGACGTGCTGCCGGTGCTCGAGCAGGTGATCCAGTCGGGCAAGTCGCTGCTGATCATCGCCGAGGACGTCGAGGGCGAGTCCCTCGCGACCCTCGTGGTGAACAAGCTGCGCGGCACGTTCACCGGCGTGGCCGTCAAGGCGCCCGGCTTCGGTGACCGCCGCAAGCGGATGCTCGAGGACATCGGGATCCTCACCGGTGGCGAGGTGATCACCGAGGAGATGGGCCTCAAGCTCGAGAACACGCAGGTCTCGCAGCTCGGCCGCGCCCGTCGCGTGGTCGTGTCCAAGGACACCACCACGATCATCGACGGCTCCGGCGAGAGCGAGCAGATCAAGGGCCGGATCAAGCAGATCAAGTCCGAGATCGAGACGACCGACTCCGACTTCGACCGCGAGAAGCTCCAGGAGCGCCTCGCCAAGCTGTCGGGCGGCGTGGCCGTGGTGAAGGTCGGTGCGGCCACCGAGACCGAGATGAAGGAGAAGAAGCACCGCGTCGAGGACGCGCTGCAGGCGACCCGGGCGGCCCTCGAGGAGGGCATCGTGCCGGGCGGCGGCGTAGCCCTGCTGCGGGCGGCCGACGACATCAAGGTCGACGCCATCGGGGACGACGACGAGCGCACCGGCGCCCGGATCGTCCTGCGGGCGCTCGAGGAGCCGCTGCGCCAGATCGCGCAGAATTCCGGCCTCGAGGGCTCCGTCGTGGTCAACGACGTGCGCAAGTCCAAGGCCGGAGAGGGCCTCAACGCCGCCACCGGCGAGATCGAGGACCTGGTCGCGGCCGGAGTGATCGACCCGGCGATGGTGACGCGCTCTGCGCTGCAGAACGCGGCCTCGATCGCCAAGAACATCCTCACCACCGAGGCGATCGTCGCCGAGATGCCCGAGAAGGAAGGCGCCGGGATGCCCGGCGGCGGGGGCATGCCCGATATGGGCGGGATGATGTAAGCAGCGCTGGCGCGCTGAGTCAGGCGCCAGTCGTCAGTCGCGAGGGCCCGGCCGTGTGCCGGGCCCTCGTCGTTCCGGCAGTCCTCGGTCCTCGGTCCTCAGTGCTCAGTTGCGAGGGTTCTGGCCGGGCTCGGTTAGGTGACCGTGATCGAGTAGTTGCGGGACGCGGTGAAGCCCTGCTGGTCAATCGCCGTGATCTCGAACGTGAACGTGCCGCGGGAGGTCGGCGTCCCGCGGATGATCCCGTTGCCCTTGAGGTTGAGGCCGGGCGGCAGGCTTCCCGAGGTGACCGTGAACCGGTACGACGGCGTGCCGCCCGTGGCGGTGAGCTGCTGCTCGTAGAAGACGTTCTTGGTCGCGCCCGGCAGAGTCGCCGGTGAGAGCGCGATCGTGGGCGCGATCGTGAGCGTGTAGGCGCGCGTTCCCTGCGCCGGAGTGCCCGCCGAGTCCACCACCCTCACGCGGAAGGAGAAGCGCCCGCTCTCGGTCGGCGTGCCGCTGAGCTGCGCGGTGCTCGGTCCGCTGGAGGAGAGCGCGAGCCCGTCCGGCAGCGAGCCCTGCACCAGCGAGAACGTGTAGGGCCCCGTCCCGCCGCTGGCGGTCAGCGTCTGCGTGTAGGGCTGGTCCTCGGTCCCGGCGGGCAGTGCGGAGGTGGCAGGCGAGATCGCCAGCGTCCCGGTGGCAGCCGGCGCGGTGCTCGTGTACATGTCCGGCCGGTCGGGGTTGGAGAGCCGGCCGTCGGTCCACACCGGAAGCAGCAGACCCTCGGCGGAGTCGGCGCCCTGGTAGTCGCCGTAGTTGAAGCCGTTCGCGTCGCCGCTGAAGTCCGACTGCTCCGAGGTGATCTGGGCCATCGGCGAGTAGCTGGCCCCGTCGTCGGTCGAGCGCACGACGTACTGGTGGGTCTTGCGCTGGGTCGCGTCGGCCTTGGTGCTGTAGAGGTTCGACTGAACCTCGTCGGTGGCCTGGTCGACGGTGAGGGACGGGAAGAAGTGGTGGTTGCGCGCGAGCGCCCCGTCATCGCTCAAACGCACCTTCGAGGTGTTGCGCGGCGGGAGGGCGTTGGGCGTCGCGCCGCGCGCGATGTACGAGTCGAAGGTCCTGTCGGTCACGGGGTTCGGGTCGGGATCCGTGCAGCGGGTCGCTCCGTTGGGCCGCAGGTCGCTGAAGGCGACGTACACGCGGCCGTCGTTGCCGACGTCGACATAGGGCTGGGGCCCCGTGCGCCCGCCGGGTGCGGGCTCGATCCGGCAGAAGAACGGCAGCGCGTCCGCGACGGCGTCGCCGTCGTCGTCCATCGCATCGAGGTCCTCGATCGTGGATTCGCCCTCCCACGCGGCCCGCGTGGAGCAGTCCTCGGCGGCGCGGCAGCGGTCGCCCTCGATCGCGTTGCCGCCGAACTGCGGCGCCGCGTAGTCCTGCCATACGACGTAGACGTCCCCGTTGGGTGCTGCGGCGACGGCCGCGTAGATGTAGGACCCGCCGGTGTCGGTGACCTTCACCGGCTTGGACCACTTGTTGGGGTCGTCGCAGCGCGAGGCCTTCGGGACTCCGCCCGGGCGCGTCTCGCACCGGGTCAGGACGGTGTTCTGCGCGCCATCGGGCCTGTTCTCGTTCCAGACCGCGTAGAGCGTGCCGTACTTCGGGCTGCCGGGCCAGTTGTCGATCGTCAGCATCGGCTTGTCCTGGCAGGTGGCGCAGGTGGTCCTGCGAGGAAGCCCCGTGTTCTTGGCCTGCAGCGTCGTCGTTCGCGGCGCCACCCGGTTGACGATGATCCGCCCCGTGGAGCCGAGCGTGAGATGCCCGTACCAGAGGTTGCCCAGCCTGTCCGCGGCAACGATCGGATCGCAGCAGATGTTCACGTTGACGGTGCCGCCGCCCTCCGCCGAGGGAACCTTGGTGGCGCGGGGAAGCTGGCGCGCGACGATCGTCCCCGGGCGCATGAACTGATCGGAGATGAACGCGTCGGGCTCGTCGACGGGGTCGCTCGGATTGCTCGGGTTGACGCCGGCCAGGGCACGCGCCTGGTTGTCGGGCTCCTGGGCGACGTAGGTCTCGGCCTGGCCACCGGGCTGGTTGTTGACGGAGTGGTCGGAGGACTGCGGCGCCAGCGCCCGCGTGCCCACCTCGCGTGCGAACGCGCCATCGGGCTCCGGCAGGCGCAGCTGGCCCGAGACGGTGACCGGCACCCGGCGCACCAGCGTCGTGCGCCCGCTCGCCGCGCGCGTCAGCACGTCGAGCCGGTAGCTGCCGGCGGGAGGGTTGACGCTGCCGAAGTCCAGGCGGCGCGTCGAACCGGCGCGCGCCCTGTCCAGCGAGACGCTGCGAGTTGCGGCGGCGAGGTACGGCCGGCCACCCGGGTCCGCGCTCGTCGAGGGCAGTGCGGGCCGGTAGAGCCGCGCGACCAGCGTCTCTCCGGCCGGGCGCGAGCGCGTCAGCGCGACCGCCACGGAGAGGCGCTGACCCGGCGCGCCGGCGACCACGAGCGTGCGCGAGAGCGTCGCCCGGCCGAAGGGAAGGTCGTGCACGTTCGCGGCCGGCGCGCGCGTCACCACCGGCTGGGGGGAAGCGGCGCCCGCGGGCACCGCGCCCGCGGCGAGCGTCCCGGCGCACAGCAGGATCGCCAGGCAACCTGCCAGGATGCCTGCCGGCCGGCGGGCCGGCGCGGCTGTGAGCTCGGTCGCCACTTTCTCTCCTTGGGCGGCTGGGGGGTCGATCGCGCAGCACGCGCTGCCGGCTTCAGCGCATCAGGGTAGCCGAATCGCAAGCGCTGACCCGGAGGTTGAACTGGGCCCTCCGAGACGGCTCCGGCCCCAGCGCGCATCACATTCGATCGTGGACACCGAGCACTCACACACCGACCTCGACGAACACCAGCGCGCCGCACTTGCCGCCTATGCGGACGGCACGCTGCCGGCCCGGGAGACGTCCGCGGTGGAGGCGGCGATCGCGCAGACGCCCGCGCTCCGAGCCGCGGTCGACGAGCAGCGCAGGACGATCGAGGCGGTGCGCCGAGCCGACGTCCCCGCGCCGCGTGCGCTGCGCGACCGCGTGGAGCGTGCACGCCGGCGCGCGGCGCCGGCGGCGCAGCGGCGCCGCCGCATGTTCGCCGCGGGCACGACAGCGGGCCTGACCGGGGTCGCGCTCGTTCTCACGCTGAGCCTGCCCGGCGACGTCGCGAACGGACCCACCGCCGTCGATGCTGCCGAGCTCGCGCAGCGGCCGGTCGGCGCTCGCGCCCCGGTCCCCGAGGCGCGCCGCCCGCGGCTGCTCCGGCTCGGCGCGGGAGGCGTCCCGTTCCCGAACTGGGAGCGGGTGTTCGGCTGGCGCGCGATCGGGTCGCGGACCGACCGCATCGGGGACCGCGCCGTCGTGACGGTCTTCTACGAGCGCCGAGGAGCGAAGCTCGGCTACTCGATCGTCGCCGGCCGGCGGATTCCCCCGCCGGTGGCTACGACGGACGAGGTGATCGAGGGCGTGCGCTTCCGATCGTTCGTCGCCAACGGCCGGCGCGTGGTCACCTGGGTGCGCCAGGATCGCACCTGCGTCCTCTCGGGCCGCGGCGTCCCGTTCGCCGAGCTCATCCGGCTGGCCTCGTGGAAGGGCGGCGGTCCCGGCAGTGTGCCGTTCTGAGCGCCGTCAGGACGGCGGGCTCGCGAGGCGCCCCGCGACGTCGCGCCGTGCCCGGAACAGCCGGCTCGTGATCGTCCCCTGGCGGGCTCCCAGCGCGCGGACCGCCTGACGGTAGGAGAGGCCGGCCACGTCGACGGCGACCAGCGCGTCGCGGAGGTCCGCCGGCAGCTCCGCGATCGCCGCGTAGACCTCACGGGCCTGCGCGGCGGAGGCCGGCTCCGGCGCGTCGCTCGACTCCGGCAGATCGAGCTCCGCGAGAGACGCGGGGACACGCAGGGGCCCGCGCGGCGCGCTGCGGCCGGATTCGAACGCGTGGCGCAGCGTCCGCACCAGGTAGGCGAGGTCGTTGTCGTCGCGCACCAGCCGTGGGCGCGCGAGCACCCGGGCGAAGGTGGCGTGGACGAGCTCCTCGGCGTCCTCGCGCGACCCGCACAGCGCCCACGCGGCGCGGTAGAGGCGGTCGAACTGCTCGCCGAGGGTGTCGGGCTCGCGCTCGTGCTCCGGCGTCACCGCGCGCCAGCATATGGCCAGCGCGGGGGCGTCAGGCGGCGCCGGCGAGCTGGTGCGGCGCGGGGCCGACGTACTTCGCCGTCGGGCGGATCAGCCTCGCCTCGCGCTTCTGCTCGAGGATGTGCGCCGACCAGCCGGCGACCCGGGCACACGAGAACAGCGGAGTGAAGAGGTCCGGCGGAACGTCGGCGAAGTCGAGCACCACCGCCGACCAGAACTCCACGTTGGTGGCCAGGACCCGGTCGGGCTTGCGCGCCTGGAGCTCGGCCAGCGCCGCCTCCTCGAGCGCCTCGGCCGCCTCGAGTCGCGGCGCCTCGATCTCCCGCGCGGTGCGCCGCAGCACCCGGGCGCGAGGGTCCTCGGCCCGGTAGACGCGGTGCCCGAAGCCCATCAGGCGATCCCCGCGGTCGAGCAGCTCCTTGACGTAGCCCACCGCGTCGCCACGGCGGTCCACGTCGTCGAGCATCTGCAGCACGCGCGAGGGGGCGCCACCGTGGAGCGGGCCCGAGAGGGCGCCCACCGCGGCCGAGAGCGCGGCGGCGACGTCGGCGCCCGTCGAGGCGACCACGCGCGCGGTGAACGTGGAGGCGTTCATCCCGTGCTCGGCCGCGGAGATCCAGTACGCGTCGATCGCGTTGACGTGGCGCGGGTCGGCCTCGCCGCGCCAGCGAATGAGGAAGCGCTCGGGGATCGACCTGGCGTTGTCGATCTCGCGCTGGGGAACGGGCTTTTGGCCGATCCCGCGCGCCGACTGGGCGACGAACGAGAGCGCCATCACCGAGGTCCGGGCGAGATCGTCGCGCGCCTGCCCGTCGGAGATGTCGATCAGCGATTGGAGGCCCCACTCGGGAGCGAGCATCGCCAGGGCGGCCTGGAGGTCCACCCGCGGGTCGCCCGTGCGCACGGCGAGCGGATGGGGCTCGGCCGCCGGCATGCCCGGCTCGAAGTCGCCGTCGACCAGCAGGCCCCAGACCTTCTCGAACGGCACGCTTCCGACGAGGTCCTCGATGTCCACGCCGCGGTAGCGCAGCGCGCTTCCCTCCTTGTCGGGCTCGGCGATCTCGGTCGCGAAGGCGACCACGCCTTCCAGGCCGGACTGCACTTCGTTCATCTTCGGCTCCAGGTCGAGTTGGAGGGGAGGGTCACGCTTGCCTCGCGCCCTGCGCGGGCGCCGACGTAGGGTGCCAGGAACCACGCCGCCGCGCCGACCGCGCGCGCGCCAGCCGCGCCCGGCGCTCGTCACGCCGGCGGCGCTCCTCGCCCACCAGCGGCGCGAGGACGATCACGCCGGCGGCCTGCGAGAGCGTCAGCATCGCCCAGCCCGCGGGCCACGACGTGACCGAGACGAAGGCGGCGAAGACGACCGGGGCCGCCGCGCCCATCGCCGAGAGCACGGTGTTCTGCACGCTCATCGCGGTGCCCGCGCGCTCGCGGCCCGAGAGCTCCGCGGCGGCGGTGAACGAGAGCCCGTTCCAGCTCGCGGCGAGGACTCCGGCGGCGGCCAGCGCGGGCAGCAGCACAACGTCGGGTGCGGAGCTCAGCGCGACCGCGGCGAGCAGCAGGACCGACGAGGCGGCGGCCAGCCGGCGCACGGGCTGGATCCGCTCGTCGACGCGGTCCGACCAGCGGCCGGCCAGCACGCGGGCCACGCCGCCGCCCGCGTACAGCGCCGCCAGCACGGCCGCGGCGGCGGCCGGGCTGAAGCCGCGCTCGTCGTGGAGGAAGAGCACGATGAAGCCGAGCAGGCCGGCCTGGGCGACGACCAGGAGACCGCTCCCGGTGGCCAGCCGCCACAGCCTCCGGTCGCGCAGCGGCGGAGGCGCAGCCGGAGGAGGTGGTCTCCACGCGGGAAGCGGAGGCGCCTCGCGCATCCACCGGCCGGCGGCCGCGGCGGCGGCCAGGCAGCCGACTCCGAGCGACGCCAGCGCGATCCGCAGGTCCCACACCATCACGAGCAGCGGAAGCCCGAGGGCGGCGAGGCCACCGCCCAGCGGGACGCCGGTCTGGCGAATCCCGAGGGCCATGCCGCGCTCGCCGCGGTCGAACCAGCCCATCACCGCGCGCCCGCTGGCCCCCGTGGCGCTGGCGCCGAACATCCCGCCGACCACCAGCGCGACGAGCAGCCACCCGTAGGAGGGCGCGAACGCGGCGCCGCCCAGCGCCACCCCCGCGCCGGTCAGCCCGACGGCGATCACCGGCCGCTCGCCGATCCGGTCGGCCAGCGCACCCCACGGGATGAGCGTGAGCACGATCCCGACGCCGACGGCGGCCAGCACGACGCCGACCTCCATCAGCGAAAGACCGAACTCCGAGCGCAGGGTTGGGGTCAGCGAGGGAATGCCCTGGCGCACCGCCGACACGGCGGTCTGCGCGCCTACGCCGACGGCGAGGATGATCCAGCGGTAGCGGCTCACGCCGCCGTCCGCGCGCGATGGCGGCGTGCCTTGGCGACGTTCCCGCAGGTGCGCATGGAGCACCAGCGCCGCCGGCCGGCCGGCGATCGATCGTAGAAGCGCGCGCTGCAGTCGTCCGCGGCGCACACGCGGATCCGGGAGCGCTCGGCCTCGGTGCCCAGCATGCGGGCCGCGTCGAGGGCGATCGTCCCCAGCGCGCGGCGCGGGGAGTCGGCCGGCGCGCGCTCGCCGAGCACCGGACGGCCCCCGTCGAGGGCCAGCGCGGGGCGGCTGCCCGCGTGGACGAGCCAGCGGTCGATCAGGCGCACCGCGCTCGCCGCCGGCGTGCTGCCCTCCAGGAGCGCCTCGGCGGCGCCGTCGATCGCCTCGCGCAGCTCGCGCGCCTCGGCCAGTACCGGCCGGGGCACGTCCATCGGCACTGACAGCAGCTTGGCCTGGACCAGCCAGTCGCCGAGATCGGCCGGCGTGACCAGGGTCTCGACGCGCCGGCGCCAGCGCTCGCGCAGCGTGTTGACCAGGTCCAGCGAGGGGCGGCCGCCCAGCCAGTACCAGTAGGGCGCGCCGGTGGCCAGCGGCAGCTCGAGCTCGTCGGGAAGGTCGATGGCCGCCGCAGCATGCATAACCTCATACTAGCAGCTAACCGGTTACGAGTCGCGGCGCGGATACGCTCCCGCCCCGCCGCCGAACCAGGGAGCGACAGTGTCCGAAGCCACCACGTCCGACGTCCTCTACCGCCCGGCCACCGAGCTGGCCGACCTGGTGCGGCGCGGGGAGGTCACCTCGCGCGAGCTCGTGGAGGCCTCCCTGCGGCGCATCGGCGCGGTCGACGATCGGGTCAACGCCTTCGTCGACGTGGACGCCGACGGCGCGCTGACCGTGGCGGACGCGATCGAGCCCGGCGACGAGCGGCCGTTCGCCGGAGTGCCGATCGCGATCAAGACCGAGTTCCCGACGGCCGGCCTGCTGAGCACGCTGGGGTCGAACCTCTTCGGCGACTTCCGTCCCGACCACGACGCCCACGCGGTGCGCCGCCTGCGCGAGGCGGGCTTCGTGGTCGTGGGCACCACCAACATGCCGGAGATGGGGATCATGCCGGTCACCGAGCCCCACCGGTTTGGGCCCACGCGCAACCCCTGGGACCTCGAGCGCACGCCGGGCGGCTCCTCGGGGGGATCGAGCGCGGCGGTCGCGGCGGGGATGGTCCCGATCGCCCACGGGTCCGACGGCGGCGGCTCGATCCGCATCCCGGCCGCGTGCACCGGGCTCGTCGGCCTCAAGCCCGCCCGCAACCGGATCTCGCGCGGTCCCGAGGTCGGCGAGCACTGGCTGACGGTCCAGGCGACGCTGACCCGCACCGTCGCCGACACGGCGGCGGTGCTCGACGTGATGGCCGGCTACGAGCTCGGCGACGCCAACTGGGCCCCGCCGCCCGCGGAGGCCTTCGCAGCCAGCGCCGCGCGCGAGCCGCGGCCGCTGCGCGTGGCGCTGACGACCACGCCTCCGGTCGACTGCGACGTCGACCCGGCCTGCGCCCAGGCCGCGCGCGACGCGGGCGAGCTGCTCGCGTCCCTTGGCCATGAGGTGGAGGAGACGACGCCGGAGTGGCAGGTGCCCGGCCTCGGCGCGATGTTCCTGAGCGCGTTCGGATCGAGCATCGCGCTCGCCGTCCTCTATGGCGGCATGGTCGCCCAGCGCGAGCCGACGGCCGCCGACGTCGAGCCGATGACGTGGTCGATCTTCCAGCACGGCATGGAGGTCAACGCCGTGAGCTACCTGGCGGCCGTGGCTCAGCTCCAGGGCTTCGCGCGCGGGTTCATGAGCTTCTTCACCGACTACGACGTCCTGCTCACGCCGTCCCTCGCCACGCCGCCGGTCCCGATCGGCGAGTACGACACGAACCTCGGCATGGAGGAGTGGGGCAGGACGGCGCAGTTCACCCCGTTCACCGCGATCGCCAACGTGACAGGCCAGCCCGCGATCTCGCTCCCGCTCTTCCAGGGCGAGGAGGGGCTCCCGCTGGGCGTGCAGATCTTCGGCCCGCCCGCCGGGGAGGGGCTGCTGCTGTCGCTCGCCTCGCAGCTCGAGGCCGCGCGGCCCTGGGCGGACCGGATCGCCGCGCTGGACTGAGGCGTCTCAGCCGGCGCCGAGCACGGCGCGCATCGGCTTGGGGCTGACTCCCAGCCGCTCGGCGCCCGCCGTTCCGCTGCGACTGGTCATGGAGACCTCGAACAGCTCGGCCTCGTCCCAGGTGGCGAAGACCGCCGAGCCGGCCACCAGCCTGGCCAGCGTCAGGAGCCGGCGCACGAGCGGCAGCGGCACGTGCACGATCGGCCGGCGCCGGCCGAAGGAGCGCAGCGCCAGCTCCGTCATCGCCCGGTAGGAGAGCGTCTCGGGCCCCGCGAGCTCATGGCGCGCGCTCTGCTCGCCGGCGCCGTTGAGGGTCGCCATCACGCAGTCGGCCACGTCCTCGGCCCAGATCGGCTGGTAGAGCGCGCGGCCCGAGCCCGACACGGGCATGACGGGGAGCAGCCGCGCGAGGCGCTCGAGCAGCGTCAGCCACGGGTCGCCGGGCGAGTACACGATCGAGGGCGCGAAGATCGTGTGGCGCACTCCGGACTCCGCCACGGCGGTCTCGGCCAGCCCCTTGGCGCGGAAGAAGCGCGCACGCGTGAACGGCGAGGCCTCCAGCGCCGAGAAGAAGACGAAGTGCTCGACCCCGGCGCGCTCGGCGGCCTGGACCATCCGCCAGGTCGCGACGCCGTTGAGCTCCTCGATCGACTGCGCCATCCCCAGCGGCTGGGTGGAGGGCTGGTCGCGGATCGATGCCGCCAGGTGCACGACGGTGCGCACGCCCCGCATCGCGTGGCGAAAGGACGGCGGGTTCGCGAGGTCGCCCAGGGCGATCTGCACACGCACGCGATCGGGCCCCAGGCGACGCGGGTCGCGCACAAGGCAACGGACCGGCTCGCCGGCTGCGGTCAGGCGCCGCAGCAGCGTCGAGCCGACGAGGCCCGTGGCTCCGGTGAGGAGGATCACGCGCCGGAGACTAGCCGCAGGGCGGCCGCTCCCTGGCATGCCTAGAATCTCCCGTTCTCCCGCTCCCGCTCAGCTCCCCCGAGGAACCAACAGACATGGCCTACGTGATCGCAGAGCCCTGCATCGGCACCAAGGACAACTCGTGCGTCGAGGTCTGCCCCGTGGACTGCATCCATCCGACGCCGGACGAGCCGGGCTATGACGCCGCCGAGATGCTCTACATCGATCCGGAGGAGTGCATCGACTGCGACGCCTGCGTCGAGGCCTGCCCGGTCGACGCCTGCTTCGCGGAGGACCAGCTGCCCACCGAGTGGGAGAAGTACACGCAGATCAACGCGGAGTACTACGCGAACAACAAGTAGGAGCAGGGCGCCGGCGCTCGGCGCGACGAGCGCAAAGGCTCTAGGCCATCGGCAGCGACATGCCGGCCGGCTCCGGCGCGGCGGCCGGTGACGGCGCCTGCATCACGGGAAGCGCGACGGGCGTCGCGGCGATGATGCCCCGCGCGACCTGGCGGATCGCCTGAGCGGCGGGATCGTCGGGGTCGGACAGCACCAGCGGCGAACCGGCGTCCGACTGCTCGCGCAGCGGCATGGTCAGCGGGACCTTGCCCATGAGGGGGACGTCGAGGTCGTCGGCCAGTAGCTGGCCCCCGCCCTCGCCGAAGATCGGGAAGCGCTCACCGCCCGGCGTGGTGAAACCGGCCATGTTCTCGACCACCCCGGCGATCTCGAGCTTGAACTTCAGCGCCAGCTCGGCTGCCCGGCGAGCGACCTTCTGGGCGGTGGGCTGCGGAGTGGTGACGAGCAGGAACTGCGACTGCGGCATCAGCTGGGCGAGCGTCATCGACACGTCGCCCGTGCCCGGGGGCAGATCGACGATCAGGTGGTCGAGCTGGCCCCATGTGACGTCCTCGAGGAACTGCTGCAGCGCCTTGTGAAGCATCGGCCCGCGCCACACGACGGCGGCATCCTCCTCGAGGAAGAAGCCGATCGACATCACCTTCACGCCGTGGGCGGCGAGCGGGATGATCTTGCGTTCCGCGTTGACCTTCGGGCGCTCCGCGCCGAGGCCGAGCATGCGCGGGATGGAATAGCCCCAGACGTCGGCGTCGAGGACGCCCACCGAGCGCCCCTCGGCGGCCAGCGCGGCGGCCAGGTTCGTCGACAGCGTGGACTTGCCGACGCCGCCCTTCCCGGAGGCGACGCAGATCACGTTGCCCACCTGGGCCAGCGCGCCCTCGGGGAGCGCGCCGCGCCCGAGCTTGCGCTGGAGCTCGCCCTTCTCCTGCTCGTTGAGAACGTCGAAATCGACGTTGACCTCTTCGACGCCCTCCAGGGCGACGACCGCGTCGACGACAGCGGTCTCGAAGTGGTTGCGAATCGGGCAGCCGGCCGTCGTCAGCGAGACGGTGACGTTGACGGCCGCGCCGTCGAGCTCGATCGCGCGCACCATCTCGAGCTCGACGATCGAGCGACGGAGCTCGGGGTCGATGACGACCTTGAGCGCGTCGAGGATCTGGTCGCGCGTGGGCATTCGGGCATTCTCGCAGAGGAAGGTGCGGGGCGGTGGCGCCGGGTCGCCAGGGCCAGTCGCCAGTCCTCGCTTTAAAGACCGACGGGGCGCCCCTGAGGGCGCCCCGGCGGTTGAGGGAGGAGAGGTGCTGCATGTGCCGGCGGGATATGAGGCCGGCACGCTTGCCCTGGCCCGGCCCTCTCCGTGGCCGGCAGGGGGAAGACTTGACGCTAGGAGACCGCGCTGGCGACGCGCTCCTGGACGTCGGCCACTGCCTTCTGGCCGCTGACGACCGCCTCGTCGACGCGGGACGGGACGAGGTTGACCCGCTTGGTCACGTCGCGACGCAGGGTCTTGGCCTCGCGCTCGACGCGCGTGCGGTTGCGCTTGACGACGCGCTCGACGCGGGTGCGGCGCTGACGCAGCTCGCGCTCGACGCGCGTACGGGTGCGCTTGACGTCGCGCTCCACGCGGTTGCGTGCGGTGGTGCCACGGCGCTCGAAGCGCTTGAGGTCACGCTCCAGCTGACGCTGGGCGGTCTCGCGCTTGCGGTAGGGCTTGGCTGCGTCGGTGACGGTGTCGACCAGCGTGTCGCGGGCGACGAGGGCGGCTCCGACCGGAATCAGGAGCGCGCGTCCGGCCACGCCCTGCGCCTGCTGGATCGGGTTGCGCTCGTTGATCTGACGGGTTGCGGCGGCGCGCTTGGCGGCGGCGCTGCGGCGGCGCTGGTTGGCGCGCCGGGTCGCGGCGGCCTTCTGGCCGGCGGTCTTGCGCTGAGTGGTGGTTGTGGCCATGTGGTGAGTGCTCTCCTTCGGGGAAGGTCGCGGACGAACGTCTTTTCGTTCTCGAGCACCGAGACGGTACCCATCGAACACACGTTTGTAAACCGCGCGTCGGACATTGTTACAGGTGGGCGCGCACTTGGCTCAATACCTTTATTCAAGCGCCACAACTTTGTAACAACGGGAACGGATGTTCGGCGCTTCTGATAGACGGTTTCGGTGGTCGGGAGCAGGCGGTTTGCGCAGCCCGCGCAGACTTCCCGGCCGTGCAGCGAGCGCCCGCGTGGGCTTACCGGCCGGCTAGAGCGCGACGGCGCCCGGGGGCTCCGTGCGGGCCAGCCAGTCGAGCGGGCGCTCGATCTCCGCGAGGCTGGGCAGCGCCGCGGGCTCGGTCCACACGCGATTGAGCGCGACGATCCCGCCCTGGTCGACGACCGCGTCGCAGAAGCGCTTGCCCTGCGCGTACTGGCGCATCTTGAGCTCCAGGCCGAGGAGACGCGCGATCAGCCGTGCCGGCCCCGACTGGGAGGCGCGCCGGTGCTCCATCGCCGCGCGCAGCCGCGGCAGCGACGGCAGCAGGTCGGTCCCCACCGCGTCCATCACGTGCTCGGCGTGGCCCTCCAGCACCGACATCACCGCCTGAAGGCGGTCGAGCGCCGCGCGCTGCTCCGGTCCCATCATCAGCGAGAACAGGTCTCCGCCGCGAACAGCTTCGGCGAGCGCTCGAAGGTCCTCGCGCCCGGGCAGCCGCAGCAGACGGGCAGGATCGACATTGACCTCGAGCGACCCGAGCAGCGTGCGCAGCAGCCCGCCCATGTGCGCGCGCAGCCACGGGACACCGGAGAACTGAAGCGCGTGCGTGACCTCGTGCAGCGCCACCCAGGAGAGCAGCTCGTCCTCGTCGGCGTTCATCGCGCGGGCCGCCTCGTCCAGGTTCGGACCCACGAACAGCAGGCGTGCCGGCGCCTCCGCGTCCAGCAGCACGAGCTCGTACTGCCCGAGCACGCGGCGCGAGACGTAGCCCATCACCGCGCCGAGCTCCGCTGCCACGAGCAACCCCGTCGCCGCGCGCAGCGCCGGTGCCGCCGGCCCAAGGTTCTCCCCGAGGCGCCCGACGACCGGATCGAGCAGGGGGCGCGTCGAGTCGAGGTTGGCCCGCACCCAGGCGGGACGGTCCACAAGCTCCGGGGCGGGGAGCGGCGCAGCGGGCGCGAGCCCGGTGTACGCGGACACCAGTCGCTCGCTCTCGGCGGCCACGCCGGAGAGGGTCGGCCGCTCTCGATGCGGGGGGTCGCCGGCGACCACTCCGGCCAGCGAGGCGGCGAGCGTCCAGTCGATCACCCCTCGGATGATGGCGTACGGCCAAGTCGCGCCCGCCGGACCGAGGTCGCGCGCAGGACTTCCTGCGTGGACAAGGTGATCCGCGTGATGACGCGCCGCTTCGACCCGTTGGCCGCGAACCACGGCTAGCGGCTAGCGACGCGGGACGTCCGAGAGCTCGGCCAGCGCCTGCGCGCTGCGAGCCGCGACCACCGGCGAGCGCGGCTCGAGGTCCAGCGGCGCGCCGAGCGGCTCCGCGCACGCGGGAAACCCCACGACCCCGCCCGCCTCGCGCACGATCAGCTGCCCGGCCGCGGCGTCGAAGCCGCGGCAGCGCTTGAGCGAGAGCATCGCATCGAAGCGCGCGGCGGCGACCTGGCACAGCGAGATCGCAATCGACCCGAGAGCGCGCAGCCGATGTGCGCGCGCGACCAGGTCCTCCCCCGCCTCGAGCACCCATCGAGGATCGGCGGATTCGATCCCCAGCACCTCCAGGCGGCCGCTGCCGTCACGGCGCTCGGGCAGCGCCGGATCGAGGGCCCGCCCGTCGAGCGTCGCGCCCTCGCCGCGGCGGGCGATCCACTCCTCGCGGGGCCCGAAGTCGTATACGTAGGCGAACGCGACGTCGGCCATCGTCGGACCGTCGGCCACCGCGATCGAGATCGCGTGGTGCGGAAGGCCCCGCTTCGCGTTGAGCGAGCCGTCGATCGGGTCGATCACCACGCGGACGCCGGGATCGCCGTAGTCGACGTCGCCGCGCTCCTCGGAGACGGCGGTGAAGCGGTGTCCCAGGGCGTGCATCGCGTCGAGCTCGGCGAAGACCCCCGCCTCGGCGGCCTCGTCGATCAGCAGCGACCTGTCTCCGCCCTGGCCATGGCCGCCCTCGACGGCGCGCTCGAGCGTGGTCGGGCGGTCCTCCAGCATGTCGCGCAGCGCCTCGGTCGCCCTCCGGCAGACGCCGAGCCAGTCGGCGGCCAGGGCGGTGGAGGGCGAGGGCATCTGGGTCATATCCTAGGGGCGTGCCCGTCTCACTCGACGGCCTGACCCCCGCCCAGCGCGAGGCCGTCACCCACCCCGGCGGCCCGCTGCTCGTCGTGGCGGGCGCGGGGACCGGGAAGACGCGCACGCTGGTCGCCCGGTTCGCGTGGCTGGTCGAGCAGGGCGCCGATCCACAAGGCATCCTCGCGGTCACCTTCTCGGCGCCGGCGGCCGACGAGCTGCGCACGCGCCTGGAGGCCGCGATCGAGCGGCCCTACGAGGAGCTGGCCGTCTCCACGGTCCACGCGTTCTGCGCCCGCCTGCTGCACGCCGAGGCCCTCGCCGCGGGGCTCGATCCATTCGCCGCGCCCGTGACGCCCGCCGACCGGCTCGCCCTGATGCTCGAGCGGATCGACGAGCTGCCCCTGCGCCGGCATGACCTCCGTGGCAACCCGGCGGCGCTGCTGGCCGCGTTCATCGAGCGCTTCGACCGGCTCAAGGACGAGTGCGTGACGCCCGCCCGCTACGTCGCGTGGGCGCAGGAGCTCGAGGACGGCGAGCGCGCCGAGCGCGAGCGCGAGTTCGCCGCCGTCTACGCCGCGCACGACAGCATGCTGGCCGAGACCGGAGCGCTCGACTTCGGCGACCTGCTGCTGCACTCGCTGGCCCTGCTCGAGGACTCGCCCGCCGTCCATGCGCGCGTGGCGGGCCGCTACCGCCACGTCCTGGTGGACGAGTTCCAGGACGTCAACCATGCACAGAGCCGGCTGCTCGAGCTGCTGGCGCACGACCACGGCAGCATCACCGTGGTCGGCGATGACGATCAGGCGATCTATCGCTTTCGCGGCGCCTCGACCAAGAACCTGCGCGACTTCCGCGACCGCCATCCGGACGCCACCGTCGTGCGCCTGGAGCGCTCGTGGCGCTCGGGCCAGCGCATCCTCGACGCCGCCGGAGCCGTCGTCGCGCCGAACGAGGATCGCATCGACAAGGAGCTCTCGGGCGAGCCGGGCGGGGAGGTCGCGCTGTGGCGCTGCCTCAACGAGCGTGCACAGGCGCAGGGCGTCGCAGCCGACATCGAGCGGCGGCTGGCGACGGGCGAGGTGGAGCCCGCGGAGGTGTGCGTGCTGGTGCGATCGGTGCGCCTCGAGGGCCAGGCGGTCGCCGTGGCGCTGGAGGAGCGCGCGGTCCCGTTCCGTATCGTGGGCGCCGCCGCCTTCTTCCAGCGCGCCGAGATCCGCGACATGCTCGCGTGGCTGCGGCTCCTCGCCGATCCGGGGGACGCCGGCGCCGTCGTGCGCGCGCTGGCGCGTCCGCCGATCGAGTTGCGCTCCATCGACCTTGCCCGCTGCACCCAGATCGCGCGCCGGCGCAAGCTCGACATGGTCTCGGCGCTCGTCGCCGCGACGGAGTCGCCGCAGATCCCGCCGGAGGCGCGCGAGCGCATCCTGGGGTTCCTCAAGCTCTATCGCTCGGCCTCGGCGGCCCTCGACACGACCCGCCCCGACCTGTTCGTCCACCGCTTGATCGAGCGTCTGGGCCTGCGCCGCCAGCAGCTCTTCGCCGCCCAGGCAGACGTGGTCGAGCGCCTGGTCAACCTCGCGAAGTTCGGCGAGCTCGCCTCCTCCTACGTGCGCCGGTCGGCGCAGGCGACGCCGCGGGAGTTCGCCCGCTACATCGGGGCGGTCGCGGAGGCCGGCCTGCGCGAGGAGGAGGCGGTCGCCGAAACCGAGCCCCGCGGCGTGCAGGTGATGACGATGCACTCCGCCAAGGGGCTCGAGTTCGACGAGGTCTACGTCCTCGGCCTGCAGGCGACGCGCATGCCGGGCGCGCGGCGGACCACGCTGGAACCGGTTCCCGACGAGCTGCTCGCCGGGGAGCTTCCGCACGACGCCCACGCGGCGCACGCCGGCGAGATGCGCCGGCTGCTGCACGTCGCGATGACGCGCGCCCGGCGGCGGCTGGTGCTCGCCTACGCCTCGCGCGGCCAGGACGGCGCCCAGCGTCCTGCGTCGCCCTTCCTCGAGGAGATCCGCGAGGCGCTGGGCGCGCCATGGGAGGACCGCGAGGAGGAGCTCTTCGGGCCGGCCGAGACGCTCCAGTCGACGTTTCGGATGATGCGCGAGGAGCTGCTCGACACCGTCGCGCGAACGGGCAGCCAGCTCAGCGAGCTGCGCTTCGACACCGACCTCGACGTGAGCCACGCCGTCGTCCGCTACCTCGAGCTGGTCAAGCTCTCCGCGCTGCTGGCGCGCACCGACGAGCAGTCGGTCGCCGACGCCCTCCCGGAGATCAACGCACGACTCGCGCGCGCGGTCACCGCCGAGCAGCGCGAGATCTTCGAGACCTCCGCGCTTGACGACTACCTGCTCGACGCCGAGCGCGGGGCCCAGCGCCGCGCGCAGGTCACCGCCGCACGCGACGAGCCCTCGCTGGAGGCGTTCCTGCCACGTCGCGGCGACGGGCTGATGCTGTCGGCCTCCGACGTGGAGACCTACCGCGTATGCCCGCTGCGCTACAAGTTCGCGCGCGTCTTCCGGATCCCGCAGGAACCGACGATCAACCAGCGGTTCGGAATCCTGGTCCACCAGGTGCTCGAGCGCTTCCACACCGGGGGCGGGACGAGCACGCTGGCCGAGCTCATGGGACTGCTGGACGCGGGCTGGCGCCGCGGCGGGTTCAGCGACTCCGAGGAGGAGCGCCAGCTGCGCGAGAAGGCGACGGCCGCGCTGCGCCGCTACCACGACCGCTTCCAGGCCGAGGAGTCCGAGCCCGTGTGGTTCGAGCGCTCCTTCGCCTTCAAGCTGGGGCCGCACCTGCTGCGCGGGCGCGTCGACCGCGTCGATCGCCTGCCGGACGGCGGATACGAGCTGATCGACTACAAGACCGGGCGCCCGAAGACGGCGGCCCAGCTCAAGGAGGACGTGCAGCTCTCCCTCTACGCCGTGGGCGCGCGCGAGGCGTGGGAGCTCGACACCGCCTCGCAGGCCTACTACTACGTGCTCGACGACGCCAAGGTGCCGGTCGAGCGCGACGACACGGACCGCGAGTGGATCACCGACACGGTGATGGAGGCGGCGGAGGGGATCCTCGCGCAGGGGTTCGAGCCCACCCCCTCGTGGTCCGCGTGCTCGACCTGCGACTTCCGCCTGATCTGCCCGGCCGCGGAGAAGTAGCCGCGCGGCAGCGGCCGCCCACTGCGGGCGGCCGAGCGGTTGGCCGCTACTCGGTCGAGCCGCGCTGGCGCAGGAAGCGCTGGAACTCGCGCGCGAGCTTGTCGCCGGAGGGCACGTCGCCCGTGTCCATCGAGGGCTCGTCGTCCTCGGCCGCCTGCTCGAGGCGCTCCACGAAGGCCTGCACGTCCGGGTCGCTCTCGACGGCCAGGGAAACCTGGCGCTCGTAGTCGGCGGCGTCGGACTCGAGCTCCGAGGCGTCCACGGAGACGCCGACAAGGCCCTCGAGCTTGCGCACCAGCGCCAGCGCGCCCTTGGGATTCGGGGCAGCGGCGACGTAGTGGGGCACGGCGGCCCACAGCGACGCCGAGGGGATGCCCGCGTCGGCGCAGACCGAGTGCAGCACGCCGGTGATCCCCGTCGGACCCTCGTAGGAGGCCGCCCCGAGGCCGAGTTGCTCGACCAGTGCGTCGTCGGACGCCAGCCCGGTGATCGACACCGGGCGCGTGTGCGGCACATCGGCGAGCAGCGCCCCCAGCGTGACGACCATCTGCGTCCCCAGCGCCTCGGCGAGGTCGACGATCTGCCCGCAGAACGAGCGCCAGCGCATCGACGGCTCGGCGCCGGCGAGCAGAATCAGGTCGCGCGGGGCGCGCGGGACGCGCGCCTCGTAGATCTCCACCTCCGGCCAGGTGATCTCGCGGGTGCGGCCTTCGGTCAGCTCGATCTTCGGACGCACCGCCTGGAAGTCGTAGAACTCCTCGGGATCGATCGACGCGAAGCGGTCGGCGTCGAGCGCCGAGCCGAGGAACGTGAGCGCCGTCGATGCCGCATCGGCGGCGTCGTTCCAGCCCTTGAACGCGCACACCAGAGCCGGGGCGCGAAGCCCGTCCGGACGGCGATCCCATACCAGCGGCGGCATCGGGTCACGGTAGCGGATCGGCTCCGGTCGACCCCCAAAATCGCCTGGCGCAGTCGGCGAAGCGCTCAGCGGATCTGCATGCCCGTGATCGCCCGGCTGATGACCAGCCGCTGGATCTCGGAGGTGCCCTCGAAGATCGTGTAGATCTTCGCGTCCCGGTGCATCCGCTCGACCGGGAACTCGCGCGTGTAGCCGTTCCCTCCGAGGATCTGGATCGCGCGGCTCCCGGGACGCGCACGTCGTCGAGGAAGACGTCGGCGGTGTGCGATGCACGCAGGCCGTGCTTCTTGACCTTCGTGCCCATCTGGAGGCCGGCGGTCCCGGGCGGGATCACGAACGCCGCCTGGCCGCGCGAGCCCAGGTCCTTGTCGACGGAGGCGACGACGACGTGGACTGCGGCGATCCCCCCGTTCGGTGCCAAACGAGCTGGCGATCGTCGTGTGGCGGCCGAACACCGGCCGGCGCGTGGCGGCGCGGCTCCCACTGCGCTCCATCACCGCTCCCGCCGAGGGGCTCGACTGCGCTGTGATCGCCGATCCCGCCGCCCCGCGCCGAACCGAGGAGGTCGAGCGCGCACTGGAGGGGACCGCAGCGGGGATGGGTCCGGTCGTGGGGCGCGAGGAGGCTCACCATTCGTTCCGGCGCGCGGCGGCGGCGCTCGCGCTGGCAGAGGAGCGATCGACCGACGGCCTGCTGCGGGCGGACGACCATCGCCTGGCGCTGCTGCTGCGCAGCGACCCGGTGCTGCTCGACGAGATCGCCGGCGACCGCCTTGCCCCGCTCGAGCAGGAGACGGCGCTCTCACGCGCCAGACTCGAGAGCACGCTGCTGGCGTGGCTGCGCCACGACGGCAACGTCTCCGCCACCGCGTCGGACCTGCACGTCCACGCGCAGACCGTCCGCTATCGCCTGGCGCGGCTGCGCGAGCTCTTCGGGGAGGCGCTGGAGGACTCCGAGACGCGCCTCGAGCTCGAGCTCGCGCTGCGCTCGCGTCACCCGGCTCCGTCGAGCCAGCTCCGCCAGGCGGCCGAGCGATCGACGGTTTCGGCGAGGTCTTAGGGCTAGGCGCCGGCGACGGCCGCGGGCGCCGCCACGGCCGGCGCGTCCTGCGCCGCGTCCTCGCGCACGGCCGGCTGCGGCGGCCGTGGCTGGACCACCCGCACGCCGTGGCGGGGCCGGTAGACAATCCCGCGGCGCACACCGCGCTCCGGCCGGCGCGCGGCGGGCGCCAGCCGAGCGCGCTCCAGCACGCGCCGGATCACGACGCCCATCTCGAACGTGGCGAAGGAGGCACCGAGACAGCGCCGCGTACCGCCTCCGAAGGGAAGCCAGCTGTAGGTGTCGGGCGCCTGCTCGCCCAGGTAGCGCTCGGGGCGGAACGCGGCGGGGTCGGGGTATCGGTCGGCTCGCCGGTGGATCGCGGCGATCGACGGGTTGAGCTCGATGCCCGGCTCGATCACGTAGTCGCCGAGCGCAAAGGGCTCCTCGCGCACAACGCGCCCCACGCCGAGGATCACCGGGCGCAGGCGCAGCGTCTCCTTGACCACCGCCGTCGGGTAGGCGTCGTCGCCGTCGGCGAACGCGGCCTCCAGCCGGGAGAGCGAGGCCGGGTTGCGCAGCAGCAGCTCGAACGCCCAGGCCAGCGCCGTGGCGGTGGTCTCGTGCCCGGCGACCAGCAGCGTGACCAGCTCGTCGCGCAGCTCGCGATCCGTCAGTCCACGACCCTCCTCGTCGCGGGCCAGCAGCATCATCGAGAGCACGTCCTCGCGCTGCTCGAGGTCCGCCGCCGCGCGGCGACGGCCGATCTCCTCGTAGATCAGCTCGTCGAGCGCCGCGCGGCGCTCCTCGAAGCGCTCGTTGGTCCCGCGCCCCAGCCGCCCGCCCGAGAGCGTGAGAAGGAGGATCCCGAAACGCGACGTGACCGGGTCGACCATCGCCCGCACCCGCCGCTTGAGCTCTTCCTGGCGCGGAGCCTCGTCGACGCCGAAGACCGCGCGCACGATCACGTCGAGGGTCAGCGCCTGCATCGACTGGAGCAGGGCGAAGGGCTCGTCGACGGGCCACGCGTCGATCGCTCGGTCGGCGGCCTCGCGCATCACCGCCTCGTACGCGCGCATCCGCTCGCCGTGGAACGGGGGCAGGAGCAGCTTTCGCTCGCGCATGTGCTCGGCTCCGTCGAGCAGCAGGACCGAGCGCTCGCCCACCACGGGGCCCAGGAGCGCGTTGGCCTCCCCCGCGCGCAGGCGGTCGGGCGGGGCACGGAACACCTGCTTGACAAGCTCGGGCTCGAAGACCATCACGAAGCACGAGTCGAACAGCGTGCTGAAAGTGACCAGATCGCCGTAGCGCCGCCGGCACGCGTCGACGTAGCGGGGCCCGACGAAGAGGAAGCCGATCGTCTGAGCCCACCGCGGAAGCCGCGGGCCGGGGGGAAGCGAGGAGGCGGTCGCGGTCACGATCCGCGCCCATCTTCGCAGGCGGCGGCGCTCGCGTCGTGTGTCCTGTGTTCACCCGCGCGGGCAGTATCAGACGTTTGTGTCACACTCCCGCGTCGTGCGGCGGCGTCACCTGATCCTCGGCCTGCTGCTCGTCCTGACCGCGGGCCTGCTCGGCCCCGCGTCGGCGCAGGCGAAGCTGGTGCTCAAGAAGGCCGGCTCCTTCAACAAGCCGATCTACGTCACGTCGCCCCCCGGGCCCGCGGACGTGAGCCGGCTGATCGTCGTGCAGCGAGGCGGCACGATCAAGGTCGTCAAGAACGGGGTGGTCGAGCCCGAGCCGTTCCTGAAGGTGCCCGAGGTGGAGATGGACCTCGCGGCCGAGAGCGGGCTGTTCTCGATCGCCTTCCACCCCGACTACGCGACCAACGGGCTGTTCTACGTCGCCTACACGAAGGAGTGCGGTCGCGTGATCGGCAGCGTCGACTCGGGCTGCCCGATGCGCGTCGACGAGTACCGCGCGAGCACGCGCAACCGCGCCGATCCGGCCTCGCGCCGGAAGGTGATCCAGATCCCGCATCCGGACACCCCATACCACTACGGAGGACAGCTCCAGTTCGGCCCCGACGGATACCTCTACATCAGCTCGGGCGAGGGAGGCCATGCGCCCAACGGACAGAGAAAGGACGTGCTCCTGGGCAAGATGCTGCGGATCGATCCCACTCGGTCCCTCGACGGCCGTCCCTACTCGATACCGCCCGGCAATCCCTTCGTGGGCGTCGCAGGCCGCGACGAGATCTGGGCCTACGGGCTGCGCAACCCCTGGCGCTTCTCGTTCGATCGGGAGACCGGGGACATGGTGATCGGAGACGTCGGCCAGAACGGGTGGGAGGAGGTCAACCACCAGGAAGCCGGGACCACGGGCGTCGCCAACTACGGGTGGAGCCTTTGCCAGGGCCCCGTCTGCAAGCCGCCTGAGGCGCCACCACCCGATTATGTAGCTCCGGCCTTCGCGTACGAACACCCTTCCGGCGACGACGCGTCGAGCGCGGACGCCGAGGGCGCGCGCGTGGTGCGGCACCCGGTCGACGCCGGTGACACCGACTGCCGAGCGATCACGGGCGGGTACGTCTCGCGCGACCTGACCGTCCCGGAAACCTATGGCAAGTACGTCTACGGCGACTACTGCGTGGGCGACATCAGCCTGATCACGTTCCCCGAGTTCGACAAAGACCAAAACCGCGCCACGGACCTCAACCCCGGCCACCAGTCGCTGGTCTCGTTCGGCGAGGACGCCCGCTGCCACGTCTACGCCGTCAGCGCGGACGGCACGCTGTGGCGGATCGCCTCCACGCGCGAGCCGCTTGACGGGCGCGAGAGCGCGCAGACCGGCTGCGGCGCCGTCCCCGCCCCGTAGGTCAGCGCCCGCCGGCGCCGCGGCGCGGCGGCGCCACGAGCGAGGGTGCCAGCACGGGCACGCGGTAGAAGTCGAACCGGATCGCGCGGTCGAGCTCCTCCTTGCCCTTGCGGCCTCGCCTGCGCCCCTGCTTGGCCTTGCGCCCGCGGTTGCCGCCCTCGCCGCGACCGCCGCCGCCGCCCTTCGGCCACGGGTGGCTGACCACCACCTCGAGCCGGTCGGGCCGCGCTCCCTTCCTGCTTGTCGGGGTCATCCCGAAGGGAGGCGGGTAATCGGTCTGCGGCGGGATCCTGATCAGCATCGGGTGCTCGGCGGTCAGCGGGGCGAGCGAGTAGCGCTTGGCGCCGGCGCCCAGCCGGACGGACCAGCGCGGCCCCTTGTAGAGCAGGTCCTGCACGCGGTCGCGGAGCGAGAGGCCCAGCCCGTACATCCGCACGACCACGATCTCGTCGGGCCCCGCGCGGGGGATCGCGACCGGGCGACTCGTGCGCGTTTCCACCCTCGCCGCCAGGCGGGGAGCCCCGCACCGGTTGCCGGTCCGCGCGAGCACCTGCCACCGGCCCGCGGCCGCCAGCTCGCGGTAATGGCAGAACAGTGCGGTCGTCGTGGCCGGACCCTTGGTCTCCTGGTTCTGGCGGCTGCGCAGGACCCGGTCGGGGGCGCGCGCCGATGACAGGAAGCCCGCGCTCAGGTTGTCCAGCTCGGGCGTGTAGGCCTGTGAGAGCACGAAGGTGGGCACCGGGCGCCATCGCATCTCCGGATGGGCCCACACGACCGAGGCGTCCTCCGGCCACACGTGGACCGAGCGTCCGCGCAGCAGGGAGAGCAGGCGCGGCTTCACCTTCGCCGCCCTCTGCAGCTCCCGGCGCTCGTGGGCGATCTGAGCCTTCGCGTCGGCCAGCGTGGTGATCTGAGCTCGCAGCTCCGTCAGCGACCGTCGCGGATGCCACACGTCCTCCAGAGCGGGCTGCGTGACGGCCAGAGACGCCCACAGCAGGAGACCGAGCGCCACCGCGCCGATCACCGCTCGCCGCCGCCAGCCGAAGGCCAGGCCCACGCCGATCGCGGAGGCGAAGAAGAACGGCGCATGGCCTGCGTCGTGGCGCACGAAGCCCTGCTTGTAGGCGGAGAACATGAACAGCGCCGCCACCACCCATGCCCCGATCCGCGACCGGCGCGGCCAGCCGGCCGTGGCGTGGACGACGGTGCCGGCGAGCAGGAGCGCGAGCAGCGGCGCCACGACGTAGTCGGAGCGCCGGCTCGCCGGGTCCGAGGCGAAGGCGGAGCTGTAGCCGGTGACGATCTCGCCGGAACGGCTCAGGTATGCCGGGAAGTCTGGAAACGATTGACCCGCCGCAGCCCACAGGAGCGCGGTGCCCACGGCCAGCGCGGCCGCGAAGGAACCGGCGGCGAGCCGGCGGCGGCCGGGAAAGGCGATGAGCACCGTGATCGCGAAGAGGATGAACGTGGTCACCCCCGAGTTGTGCTTGACGAGCAGCTGGACGGCCGTGTAGAGGCCGGACGCGAGGGCGAAGCCGACGACGCCCGCGACCGGCAGCCGCTCGCCGTCGCGCAGCATCGCCACCGACCAGATCAGCGCGACGACGACCACCGCGGCCGACCACTTGTCGTCGCCGTGGGTGATGGGGATCGTGATCGTCACCACCACGGCGACGACGAACGCGATCGCCAGCCCGAACGTCTGCCGGGCCGCCCACAGCGTGCTGATCGCCAGCGCCAGCTGGATCACCACGACGTAGGCGAACCCGAGCACCGCCAGCCCCGGATAGGAGTAGCGCGGCAGGCCGAGGAAGCCGAGCGGGCCGTAGTTGAACACGAGCTGCGTCCCGAAGTCGACGCCGTGGTGGGCGGCGAGGTGGAGCCCTCCGGCCGAGGAGCCGTCGACGCCGAGGCCGATCACGCCGACCGGGTTGAGCGGCCACGTGATGAGGGCGATCAGCGCGCCGAGGACGACGGACGAGCCCAGCCAGCGGGCCGGCCGCGGAGCGGTGGCGGCGCGCTCGCGCAGCGGACGCAGGCGCTGCTGGACCGGACGCAGGGCCTCCTCGGTGCGGCCGCGCGCGCGGGCGAACCGGCTCACGCGGCCGTGACCTCGCCCTTCATCTCCGCCGCCCTGTGGCTCGCCATCGCGCGGACGCCGCCCGGTGACGTCAGGCGCCCGGCAGGACCCAAAAGGCGATCGCCGCATACTGGAGTCCCGCGGCCACGATCACCAGCACGTGGAAGATCTCGTGGTAGCCGAACACCGTCGGCGACGGGTCCGGCCGGCGCAGCGCGTAGACCACGGCGCCGACCGTGTAGAGCACGCCGCCGCCCGCGACCAGCAAGGTGGCCGTGAGCCCGATTGCGTCGATCATCGCGGGAAAGGCCGCGACCGCCACCCAGCCGAGCAGCACGTACGTGAGCGCGATCAGCCACTTCGGCGCGTCGATCCACAGCAGCTTGAAGGCGATGCCGGCCAGCGCACCGCCCCACACGGCGATCAGGATCGCGGTCGCCAGGCTGCCCTCCAGCGCGAGCAGCGCGAACGGCGTATAGGTCCCGGCGATCAGCAGGTAGATCATCGCGTGATCGACCCGCCGCATCCACCGCCGGGCAGTGACCGTCGCCCAGTCGATGCGGTGGTAGAGCGCGCTGGCGCCGAACAGCCCGGCCACGCAGACCGAGTAGACCGCGGCGGCGAGGGTCGCGCGACCCGTGGGCGCGCTGACCACCAGCACCGCTCCGGTGACGAGCGACACGAAAAAGGCCCACTGGTGCGAGACGCCGCGCAGGCGCGGCTTTACGGGCGACTGACCGGCGGCGACCACCCCGCGAGGATACGCAGCCGCCCCCCCGCCCGCTAACCGGCCAGCCAGCGACGCGGGTTCTCCTCGAGCATCGTGCGCAGGTGCTCCTCGGTCACGCCGGCGTCCCGGAGCGCCGGGATCACCTCGTCGAACAGCAGCGTGACCTTCCACTTCGGCGCCATCTGGTCCACCAGCTCGGGCGGGAACCAGTCGAACGCCACGGGACGATCCTGTCCCAGCAGCATCCGATCGGCGTGGCCGCGCTCGACCAGCGCGGCGACCGTCGCGTTGCGCTGCTCCATCGGGAGGTAGATGTCGAGGCCGTAGCGGTCCATGCCGATGAACGGACCGCGATCGAGCAGGCGCTCGATGTAGTCGAGGTCGTCGGTGTCTCCCGTATGCGCGATCTGCACCCGCGTGGGATCGACGCCCTCCTCGTCGAGGACGTCCATGATCTCGAGCCCGCGCCCGGAGGCCGGGTGGGAGTGGGCCATGATCGGGCGGCCGGTGCGCTGCGACGCGCGAGCAGTGGCGCGCACCACCTTCTCCATGTCGTCGGTCATCCCGGGCTCGTCGACGGCGCACTTCAGGAACGCGGCCTTGATGTCGCTGCCCTGGATGCCCTGCTCGATGTCATGGACGAAGGCATCGGCGAGGTAGTCGACGTCACGCGTCTGGAAGTGATGGGGAAGAAACGTGTAGTGCGACCCGTAGATCCCGGTCGCGGGGACCAGCTGGATGCCTGTCTCCTCGCCTACCCGGGCGGAGAAGCGGATGTCGCGTCCCAGGTCCATCACCGTCGGATCGCAGATCGTCCGCACACCCTGGTCCATCGCCGCGCGGACGCCGTCGCAGGCGAGACTGAAGTCGTCGTCCTCGTCGAAGAGATGGGGGAATTGCGCCGCGACGACCTCGGAGCGCACGCGCGGATGCTCGTGCACGAACGTGACTCCGAGCTCGCCCGCGTCGATCGGTCCCGCGGTCGTCTGCACCTGCGCCATCTGGTCCTCCCTCGTCGCGTTTGCGCGCCTGGACGCGATCGTATGCGAGTGGGCGCGAGCGGATGCGGGTAGGTGTGGGAATGGAGGCTGCGCATGAGGTGCGGCCGCGGAAGGAGACACCATGGTCGTCGGAGCCATCATCGCCGTGTGCGTCCTGCTGCTCGTGCTGGCCTTCGTGGCACCGCGGCTGTCGAGCGGTCCGCAGCGCGGCGTCAACAAGGCCCTGGGCGGCGGTCAGCGCGGCGCCGGCAAGGCGCCGGGGGCTCTGGGCCGCTGGCTGCAGAAACCGTTCTCGAAGTCCAACAAGGCCGCCAACCGCAGCGCCTCCGCGGGCCGCCGCGGCCGTGGCAAGCTGCCGCTGTAGCACCGCGCCCTAACCGCCGGGCCACGGACTGAGGACTGGCGCCTCGCCCCAAGCGACCAGCGACCAGCGACTGAGCCCTCGCCCCCGCCAGTACCCTGCAGGCCCTCATGTCCGTCGCCCAAGCCCTCCCCCGGCGGGCCACCGGTCCCTACGTGCGCGAGGCGGGCGCCGCGTCCATGCTGGCCGCGGTCCTCTTCGTCTGCGCCATGCTCGCCTTCGACGCGGCGTCGGGCCCGACGGACGCCCTGCGCTGGACGCTGGCGGAACGGCCTTATCCGGACTGGCTGGCCGGCCCGTTCGCCGGGCTGGGCCAGACGCTCACCGACGACCAGTTCTTCTTCGACGTCCTGGTGCTGTTCGCGCTGTGGGCCGTCGTCTACCGGGTCGCCGAGTCCGTTCGGCTGTCCTGGGCGATGGGCACGATCGTCGCCGCACACGTGATCTTCATGCTCGCGCCGCCGATTGGCCTCTCGGACGTCTTCAACTACATCGGCTACGGCCGCGCGGCGGTCGAGCACGGGCTGAACCCCTACACCGTGCGCCTGGAGTCGATCGCCGGCGATCCCGTCTTCCCGTTCGTCACGTGGCCGGAGTGGAACAACCCCTACGGCCCCCTTACGACGCTCTCCTTCCACCCGCTCGCCCTCGTCGGGGTGCCGCAGGCACTGTGGCTGGTCAAGGTCGGCGTGGCCGCCGCGAGCCTCGGCTGCGTGTGGCTGGTCGGCCTGTGCGCGCAGGAGATCGGCCGGCCGCGGGTACCCGCGATGCTCTTCGTCGGCCTCAACCCGCAGTTGCTGGTGTACGGAGTCGGAGGCGCGCACAACGACGTCTTCGTCGTCCTCTTCATGCTCCTGGGCATGTGGCTCGTGCTCACCGAGCGCGAGCGGCTCTCCGGCGCGGCCCTGGCCTGCGCCGCCGCCGTGAAGCTGACCGGCGGGCTGATCCTCCCGTTCGTGCTGCTCGCGACCCGGCGCCCGCGCGAGCTGATGATCGGCGCGGCGGGCACGACGGCGGTGCTGTGGGGACTGGCGATCGTGCTGTGGGGGCCGCACCTCCTGATCGGGCTCGAGCAGCAACGCGACGTGGAGTCCCTGCGCAGCGTCCCGGGCCTCTACGCGAAGGAGCTCTTCGGCGCGCAGGGGCCGACCTCGGCGATGCTCACCGTGGGCGCGGTCGTGATGGTGCTTGCGATGGCGGGACTTCTGTGGCACACGTCGCGCGGCGGGTTCTGGATCGACGGCGCCGGGTGGGCGACCCTCTCGCTTCTACTCGTCCTCACGTGGCTGATGCCCTGGTACATCATCTGGCTGCTGCCCCTGGCCGCATTGAGCACGAGCCGGCGGCTGCGCACCGCGACCTTCGCGCTGTCGCTGCTGCTCGTGCTGATGCGCGCGCCGACCCCGCTGCTGTTCGACTGAGCTAGGCGACCTGCGCGCTCATGCCGCCACCGGCGGCGGCGCGCGCTGCGCGCAGCTCGCTCATGCCGTCGGCGACCGAGCGCACCGGCGCGTAGCCGAGCTCCTCGCGCGCTCGGGAGATGTCGATCGTCGTCTCCAGCGAGGCCAGCCATACCCCGAGCCGGGTGACGGGCGGCTGGCCGCGCAGCGGCAACGCGCGCCATGCCGCCTCACCGGCGGCGGCCAGCGCGCGCACGAGGGCGGGCGGCGCGTTGCGATCGGGCACGGTCACGCCCTGCGTGTCGAGCAGATCGGTGACGAAGTCGCGGAACACGACGGGCTCGCCGTCGGTGACGAAGTACGCCCGGCCGGGGCGTCCGCGCTCGGCGGCGAGCAGCAGCCCCTGGACCGCGTTGTCGACGTGGGTAGTGGACGTGAGGTGCCGGCCGCCGCCGATCCACGCGAAGCGGCCACGACGAACGGCGTCGAGCAGGCCGGGCAGGATCGTCGTGTCCCCCGGCCCCCACACCAGCCGCGGGCGGACGACCACCGTCTCGAAGCCCTCCGCGCCGGCGTCCAGCACCGCCTGCTCGGCGCGCGCCTTGGTCGCGGAGTACAGCGCGCGCGAGTCGGGGCGCAGCGGCGCCGTCTCGTCCACCTCCACCAGCGGCTCGCCGACCAGAAGCGCCGCCTCCGTTCCGACGTGGACGAAGCGGCGCACGCCCGCCTCGCGACAGGCCGCGAGGGCGTGCTGGGTGCCCGCGACGTTGCCGCGCTCGAAGTCCTCGCGGCGGCCCCACTCGCCCAGGGCCGCCGCGGCGTGGAAGGCGACTTCGGCGCCGTCCGCCGCTGCGCGCATCGACGCCGTGTCGTCGAGGTCTCCGCGCACCGGCTCCGCGCCCGCGGCGGCAACCTTTGCCTCCGACCCGGCCGAGCGCGCGACCGCGCGAACCGTCCAGCCCTCCGAGACCAGGCGGCGGATCAGCGCCCCGCCGATGAACCCCGATCCCCCGGTCACGAACGCGCTGGAGGCCATCGCGTGACTCTACGTCACCCGGCCCCGCCTCAGGAGCGGCTCTCAACGCCCTCCGTCTCGTCTGAAAGCGCGCGGCGGCACAGCTGCGCTGCGACGGCGAGCGTGAGCAGCGCAAAGCCGACTTCCAGCGCACGCTGGGAGATCGCGTTGGCCAGCGCGACGCCGGCGACCGCGCCGGCCACCGAGAGCAACCCGATCACCAGGCCGTCGGGCAGCTGCACGTTCCCGTAGGCACGCTGGCGCCAGGTCCCCACGACAGCGACGGGGATGATCGCCAGCAGCGAGGTGGCCTCCGCGTCGAGCTGGGCGAAGTCGAGGAACAGGACCAGGGCGGGCACGAAGAGGATCCCGCCGCCGACGCCCAGCATGCCGGCCACGACCCCCGCGGCGAAGCCGACGAGCAGCGCCCCGGTCACGGCACCAGGAGATCGATCGCGACGGCCACGAGCAGCAGCGCGAAGAGCAGCGAGACGGTGCGCGTGCTCACGCGCTGCTGCAGCCAGGTGCCTGCGACGACGCCGCCCACCGCGGGCAGCCCGATCAGCAGGCCCTTCTCGACGTCCACGTTGCCGTAGGCGCCCTGCGCGATCGCCGCGAACGCCGCGATCACCGCGATCGCCGCCAGCGAGGTCCCCGTGGCCTCCCGCTCGCCATAGCCCAGCCACAGGATCAGCAGCGGCACGATCACGGTCCCGCCGCCCACGCCGAAGAGTCCGCTGAAGAGTCCCGCGGCCGTCCCGATCACGCCAAGCTTGAGCCAACGGCCGCGCGGCATGCGGGGCATACTACGAAGCGTGTCTCCCGCCGCCACGCTGGCCGAGCTACTCGCTCCGCTGCGGGCCGACCCCGCGCGCTGCGCAGTGCTGCTCGACGTGGATGGGACGCTGGCGCCGATCGTGCGCCATTCCCAGGACGCCACGGTTCCCGAGGCCACCCGGACGCTCCTGATCGCCGTCGCCCGCCGCTACGGCATCGTCGCCTGCATCACGGGTCGGCGCGCCGCCGACGCGCGGCGCATCGTCTCGATCGGCTCGCTCGCCTACGTCGGCAACCACGGCGGTGAGCTCCTGCGCCCCGGTGCGATGCGCGCCGAGCAGGACCCCCACGTGACCGACTGGACGCGGCGCGTGCAGGCCTTCGCCCGCCAGGCCGACACGCCGGGCCTGACCCGCCTGCGCGTCCGCATCGAGGACAAGGAGTCCATCAGCGCGTTCCACTGGCGCGGGGCTCCCGACGAGGAGGCGGCGCACGCCGGGGTGCGCGAGCTCGCCGAGCAGGCCGAGGCCGCGGGGCTCGCCACGCACTGGGGGCGCAAGGTGCTCGAGGTGCGCCCGCCGGTCCGCCTCGACAAGGGGATGGGTGTGAGACGGCTGCTGCGCGACGCCGGCGCAGGGTGTGCGCTCTACGCGGGCGACGACGCGACCGACCTCGACGCCTTCCGCGCCCTCGGCGAGCTCGTCGACGAGGGCGAGCTCGAGGTGGCGGTGCGGATCGGGGTGGACTCCGAGGAGGGGCCACCGGAGATTGCCCAGGAGGCCGATGCCGTCGTCGCCGGGCCCGACGGCGTGCGCGACCTGCTCCTGTCGCTGCTGGACTGAGTCGCGGTCGGCCCGGCGTGCGCTTCACCGACTTCCTCAAGGCGACGGTCCTGATCAGCGCAGGCGCGGCGACGGCGCTCGCCGCGGTGACCGTCGTGAGCGCGAGCGCCGATTTCGAGTACACGCTCGTCTTCTTCTCGGCAGTCTGGTGGCTCGCCGCCGGGGTGATCGGGGCCTGGTTGGGGCGACGGGCCGAGACCTCGCCGCCGATCGCGCGCCTCCTGGCGACGGCGCGTACGTCGCCCGCGCTGCCCGAGCTCCAGCCCGGCCGCATCCTGCTCAACCGGCTCTGGCCCCTGCTGGTGCCGACGATCTCGGCCGGGGCCGTCGCCTTCCTCTTCCCGCAGGTGCCGGCGATCGCCACCGGCTTCGCGATCATCTGGGCGCTCGCCTGGCGGCGCCAGGAGCAGGCGGTCGCGGCGATCGAGGACCGCGACGGCGTGCGCTTCTACGTGGAGCGCACCTCCGCAGTACGCCCGATCCAGCTGCTGCGCACGCCGGGCTTCCACACCGCGTTTCCCTCGCCCAACGGGTCGGGCAAGCCGGACGCCGCGCTGGACCGCGGACGCTGAGCGCGAGCGGAGCGGCCGCGTGGACGTCGACGTGCTCCTGGTATCGCTCGGCTTCACCGCCGGGCTGCGCGCTGTCGACGCCGAGCTCGAGGCCTCGATGCGGCGGGCCGGCGCCGCCGTCGCCGTCGCGCGCGCGGGCCCCGTGCCCGAGGTGCGCACGTTCGCCCTCACCGATTTCGTGCAGGCGCGCTCGGCGCGGCGGGCGGCGATCGAGGCGCTGCGCGCGCAGCGTCCGCGCGCGATCGTCTACTCGACGACCACCGCGTCGCTGCTGTGGCCGGCGCCCGGCGCGATCCGCTTCGACGTGTCCGCCGCCGAGAACCGGCCCGGCCGTCACGGCGCCTGGCAGCGGCCACTGGAGCGCCGGCGCTTCGCGCGCGCGCCGCTGCTGATCGGGCTCAGCGAGGGCGGCCTGGCCGCCGCGCCGCAACCGCATGCGCCGGCGGTGATCGTGCCGATGCCCGTCGAGCCGTCAGGGCCGCTCGAGCCCGTACGCGACCTCGCCGCGGTGACGTACGCCGCCGACGCCGACAAGAAGGGCCTCGCCGCGGTCCTCGAGGCGTGGGAGCGGGTGCGCCGGCCGGGCGAGACGCTCACCGTGGCCGGCCGCGCCGGAGACAGGGCCCCCGACGGCGTCCGGTTCGCCGGGCTGCTGGACCCTGCAGGGTTTCGTGCGCTGCTGCGCCGCGCGCGCGTCTACGTCACCGCGCCGCGGCGCGAGGACTACGGGCTCTCCCAGCTCGAGGCGCTGGCGGACGGCTGCCGGCTCGTCACCACCCCCGCCCCCGGTCCCTACGCGGCGTTGCCGATCGCGCGCGCGCTCGATCCGCGAATGGTCGACGACGACCTCGCCTCCGCGCTGCGCGCCGGGCTTGACGCCGACGACGACGCCTACGCACGTCGCGCGGCGGAGCTGCTGTCGCCGTTTCGCCGCGAGGCCGTCGACGCGGTGGTGGCCGACGAGCTCCTGCCACGGCTGCTGGCGGCGGAGCGCCGCGGCTGAACCTCGCGGCGACTGGCGCCGCGTCGGCGACCTACTGGCGCCGCCTGGCGCGTTTGCGCATCGGCGCGAACTGCTTCCACGTACGGGTGTTGGCGACGTGGCGGCGCTCCAGCCACGCCCGCCGCGCGGTGGCGATCCCGTAGCGCACGACCGAGGACATCGTGTCGGTGCCGTGCGCGTCCGAGTTCACGAGGACCGGCACCCCCGCGTCGGCGGCCGCGCGCGCGTGGACGTCCGAGAGGTCGCGGCGGTTTGGGTTCGCGTTGATCTCGAGCATCGTCCCGGTGCGGGCCGCCGCCTCGACGATCCGCCCGATGTCGACGGCGTAGGGCGCGCGCCGCTCGATCATGCGCCCGGTGAGGTGCCCGATCGCGTCGATCAGGGGGTGCTCCATCGCGGTCACGATGCGCTCGGTCATCGCGCGCTCGCCGATCCGGAAGGACGAGTGGACGCTCGCGATCACCCAGTCGAGCCGTTCCAGCAACTCGTCGTCGTAGTCGGGCGATCCGTCCGGGAGGATGTTGACCTCGCTCCCGGCCAGCAGCTCGATCCCGTCGACGCGCGCGTTGACCTCGGCGACCAGCTCGATCTGGCGCTCGAGCTGCTCGGGCGAGACGTCGTTGCCGAAGCCGTGCGTCGCGGAGTGGTCGGTGATGGCCAGGTACTGATAGCCGCGGTCGAGCGCGGCGTGCGCCATCTCCTCGACGGTGTTGCGCCCGTCGGATGCGATCGTGTGGCAGTGCAGGTCGCCGCGCAGGTCGCGCTCGCGCACGAGCCGCGGCAATCGGCCCTGCGCCGCCGCCTCCAGCTCGCCGCGGTTCTCGCGCAGCTCGGGCTCGATGTACTCGAGTCCGAGGAGCGCGTACACCTGGGCCTCGGTCGTGCAGCGGTGCGTCTCCCCGCTGGCGTCGTCGAGGACGCCGTACTCCGAGACGTGCAGGCCCCGGCGCACCGCGTTGCGCCGCAGCGCCTCGTTGTGCTGCTTCGAACCGGTGAAGTGCTGGAGCAGGTTGCCGAACTGGTCGGGCGCGACGATCTTGAGGTCGACCTTCATCCCCGAGTGCGTGACCACGCGTGCTCCGGCCGGGCCGCTGGAGTGGACCTCCTCGACGAAGTCGAGCGAGGCCACGGCCTCGGCCAGCGCCGCGGGATCCCTGGCGGTGGCGATGACGTCGAGGTCCTTGACGCTGTCGGTCATCCGGCGGACCGACCCGGCCAGCTCCACGCGCACCGATGCGGGATGCTCGCGCAGCGCGGCAACCAGCGGCTCGGCAACGGCGAGGGCGCGGTCGAGCAGGACGCGATCGCCGGCGCCGTCGGCGGTCGCCGCGTCGAGCGCCGTGAGGATGTTCTCCTCCGCACGGGGCCCGAAGCCCTTGAGGTCGCGCAGCGCATGGCCCTCGACGGCGGCGCGCAGGGCCTCGGGCGAGTCGATGCCCAGCTCGTCGTGCAGGCGACGGGCGCGCTTGGGCCCCAGACCCGGCAGGCGCGTGATCGCGACGAGGCCGGCTGGGAAGCGGGCGCGCAGCTTCACCGCGGACGGTATGTCCCCGGTCTGCACCAGCGCGATCACCTTCTCCTGGAGCGTCGCCCCGATCCCCGGCAGGTCCGTGGCGCGACCCTCCTGGGCGAGGGTGGCGACCGATACGGGGGCGTCGCGCACGGCACGGGCAGCGTTGCGATAGGCGACGACGCGGTGGACGATCGCCCCGTCGAGCTCGTAGAGGTCGGCGAGCTCGTCGAAGGCGGCGGCGATCTGGCGGTTGGTGAGGTCGGACATCGGTGGGCGGCGTCGGGCCAGCGGCGCGCATAGGGTACGGCGCTTCATGACCGGCCCCGTCTGGTTGATCCTCCCCACCTACAACGAGGCGCAGAACCTCGAGCCGATCGTCGAGGCGGTCCTCCCGGTGCTCGCGACTGCCGCGCCAGAGGGCCACCGCGTGCTGATCGTCGACGACTCCTCCCCCGACGGAACGGGGCGAATCGCCGATCGCCTGGCCGAGCGCCACGTGCCGGTCGAGGTACTCCACCGGCCCGTCAAGGCGGGTCTGGGGCCGGCCTACCTGGCCGGCTTCGAGCGGGCGCTGACGGACGGCGCGGCCTACGTGATCGAGATGGATGCCGACTTCTCACACGACCCGCCGGACGTCGCGCGGCTCCTGGACGCGGCACGGGGGGGCGCCGACCTCGTGCTCGGCTCGCGCTACGTACCCGGCGGCGGCGTGACGCGGTGGACCGCCACGCGGCGCGCGGTCAGCCGCGCGGGCTGCTGGTATGCGCGGCGCGTGCTGGGCTCCCCGGTGCGAGACCTGACCGGCGGCTTCAAGTGCTTTCGGCGCACGACGCTCGAGGCGATAGAGCTGGAGTCCGTCAGATCGCATGGCTACGCCTTCCAGGTCGAGCTCACCTACCGCACGCTGCTACGGGGGCTGCGGGTGGTGGAGATCCCGATCGTCTTCCGCGAGCGGCGCCTGGGCACGAGCAAGATGTCGTGGCGGATCGCCGTGGAGGCGTGCTGGCGGGTCCCGGGCCTGCGCCTTTCGCGCCGCCGTGGGCATCGCCCGCGCGCCGGGTCGGCGCTCTCGCCTCCCGGACGCCTCTAGGCCGACGGCCGGTCTGCCGATGCAAGAGGTCGTGCCCGCCAACGACTTCGCACTCGTGCAGGGGCTGCGGGACACGCGCTCGACGCTCGAGGGCTGGAACCGCGCGCCCGGGCCCGTCCTCAAGCTGTGGGTACTCGGCAGCCTCGCGATCAGCGTCGCGCTGCTCGGGACCGTGTGGGTGGTGGCCAGCCTGATCACGCCCGATCCCACGCCGATCTTCCTCCCGGGGCTTTACGGTGAGCCGACCGGGGCGGTCGACGTGCTGCGCGTCATCGGCCGCAACTCGCTGGTGCTCGCGCTGCACGCGATGGCGTGCGTCGCGGGCTTCATCGCCGGCTCCTCGCTGCCGATGACCGCGCAGCGCTACAGCGGCGCTTGGCGCTGGGTGCACGACAAGGCGGGGCCGCTGGCGATCGCCTTCGTGATCTGCGCGACCACGTTCTCGCTGGTCACGCAGGCCTACGTCCTGGGCGGTGGAGCGGCGACGCTCGCCGGCCAGCTGGGGATGTCACCGGCGGAGCTGCTGGCCACGCTGCTCCCGCACGCCCTGCCGGAGCTGGTCGCGCTCTTCCTGCCCCTGGCCGCGTGGATCATCGCCAGCCGGCGGGCGCAGTGGAACCAGCTGCTCGCCGCCACCTTCGTGACCGTCGCCCTCGCCGTGCCGGTCCTGGTGATCAGCGCGCTGGTCGAGGTGTTCGTCTGGCCGCGCCTGCTGGTCGGCTGAGCGGCCCGGGCCGCGCCGGCGAGGCGGTACGGTCGCCGTCCGTACTACACTTTGTATAGTGACACGAACACTAGAGCCCAAGGAGCCCTGATGGCAGCCATCATCGACGTCACCGACGACAACTTCCAGGCCGAGGTGATCGAGGCCGACACGCCCGTCCTGGTCGATTTCTGGGCGCCGTGGTGCGGGCCCTGCCGGGTCGTCCATCCGGTGCTCGAGCAGATCGCCAACGAGCGTGACGACCTGCGCATCGTCAAGCTCAACGTGGACGAAAACCAGCAGACGGCGATGAGCTTCGAGGTCCTCTCGATCCCGACGCTGATCCTCTTCAAGGGCGGGCAGGTGGCCAAGAAGGTCATCGGCGCCTACCCCAAGAAGAAGCTCGAGGCCGAGCTCGAGCCCGCGCTGGCCTAGCCCTCCCGGCCAGGCCGCCGTCAGGCCCGCTCCACCGCGATCCGCAGCTCGCGCCCCTCGATCGTGGCCGGCTCCCCTTCGCCGTCGCCCTCGTAGGCGATCGCGGTGGCCAGCGTCTCGCCGGTGACGTAGTCCTCGTGGGCGCGCGCGGCGTCGAGCAGGTCACCGTCGCCCGCCAGCCTCAGCGCGATTCGGTCCTCCACCGCGAGGCCCGCGTGCTTGCGCGCTGCCTGCACGGCGTGGACCACCTCGCGCGCCAGGCCCTCCCGCCGCAGCTCGTCGTCGAGCGAGAGGTCGAGCGCGACGGCATGCGAGCCCTCGCGCTCCAGCTGGTAGCCCTCGAGCGGCGTCATCGCGAGCTGGAGATCGTCCCCCGCGAGCTGGTGCTCGCGCCCCTCGATCGAGATGCCGACGGGGCGCTCCTCTCGCAGCGCGCCCGCCACGTGCGCCGGATCGAGCGCCGCGACCGCGGCGGCGACGTGCGGCATCTGCCTACCGAAGCGCGGCCCCAGCGCCCGGTAGTTGGGCTTGACCTCGTAGCGGCCGAGCTCGTCGGCGGCGCTGACGTAGCGCAGCGCCTTCACGTTGAGCTCGTCGCGCACCAGCTCGTCGAGGCGCTCGATCGCCTCGCGCTCACGGCCGGCGGCGACGATCACCGCCTCGCGCAGCGGCTGGCGGACCTTCAGCCGGGCCTGGCCGCGCGCCGCCAGGCCCAGCCGCACCGTCTCGCGCGCCACCGCCATGTCGACCTCGAGGCGCTCGTCGCGGCCACCCGCCGCCGCCGCCGCGGCGTCGGGGAAGTCGCACAGGTGGACCGAGCGCTCGGCGCCGTCCAGGTTCTCGTACACCTCGTCGGCCATGAACGGGATGAACGGCGCGAGCAGCTGCGCGGTCGTCACGAGGCAGTGGCGCAGGGTCGCGAAGGCGGCGGGATCGCCGTCCCAGAACCGGCGCCGTGACCGTCGCACGTACCAGTTGGAGAGATCGTCGACGAACGCGGCGATCGTGCGGCCCGCCGCCGTGGCGTCGTAGGCATCGAGACGCTCGCGCACGCTCTCGGTGACGCCGGCCAGCCGCGAGAGCGCCCAGCGGTCGATGTCGTCGAGACCCGCGGAGGGCACCGCCGCCGGCTCGACGCCGTTGACGTTCGCGTACAGGACGTAGAAGCCATACGTGTTCCAGAGCTGGAGCAGGAACTGGCGCACTCCCTCGCCGATCGTCTCCACCGAGAAGCGGTAGCCGTCCCACGGCTGCTTGGCGGTGAAGTAGTACCAGCGAAAGGCATCCGCGCCGTAGCGCTCGATCACGTCCCACGGGACGACGATGTTCCCCTTGGACTTCGACATCTTCTGGCCCTCGGGATCGAGGATCAGTCCGAGGCAGACGACGTTCTCGTACGGCGCGCGGTCCCACAGCAGCGTCGAGACGGCGAGCAGCGAGTAGAACCACCCGCGCGTCTGGTCCAGCGCCTCGCAGACGAAGTCGGCGGGGAAGTGCTCGCGGAAGCGCTCCTCGTCCTCGAACGGGGCGTGGTACTGGGCGAAGGGCATGCACCCGGAGTCAAACCAGACGTCGATCACCTCCGGAACGCGGCGCATCGGCTCGCCGCAGTTCTCGCACGGGAAGGTGATCTCGTCGACGAACGGCCGGTGCGGGTCCTCCACGCGCACGCCGGAGCGCTCCTCGAGCTCGGCGAAGGAGCCGATGCAGACCGCGCAGTCGCTGGGGCAGCGCCAGATCGGCAGCGGGGTTCCCCAGTAGCGCTCGCGCGAGAGCGCCCAATCGACGTTGCCCTCCAACCACTTGCCGAAGCGCCCGTGCTTGATGTGCTCAGGGTGCCAGTCGACGGTCTCGTTGGCGGCCAGCAGCCGCTCGCGCTCCTGGGAGGTGCGGATGTACCAGGACGGCTTGGCGTAGTAGAGCAGCGGCGTTGCGCAGCGCCAGCAGTGTGGGTAGGCGTGCTCGTAGGACTCCGCGCGAAGGAGGCGGCCCCGTGCCTCGAGGTCGGCGACCAGATCGGCGTCGGCGTCCTTGACGAAGCGCCCGGCGAACCGGCCGATGCGCTCGTCGTAGGTCCCGTCGGCGCGGACCGGGTTTACGACAGCGAGGCCCTGCTGCTCGCCAAGGCGGAAGTCGTCCTCGCCGAAGGCGATCGCCGTGTGCACGAGCCCGGTGCCGTCCTGCGCGGTGACGAAGTCGCCCGGCAGCACCGTGTGCCCCCGCTCTCCGTACTCCTCGGCGGCGATGAACGCGAACGGCGGCTCGTAGCGCGTTCCCACGAGCGCGCTGCCCGCAAAGCGCTCCACGACCTCCGCGTTCTCGCCGAGCACGCGCTCGACCAGCGCCTCGGCGAGCACGAGCGTGCGGCCGTCCGCGACCGCGCGCACGTACGTGAGCTGCGGATCGACGGCGACGGCGGCGTTGGAGACCAGCGTCCAGGGCGTCGTCGTCCAGATCAGCAGCTCGTCGCCGGCCTGGAGCGGGGCGGCGGGGTCGAGCACGGCGAAGCGGACGTAGACGCTCGGGTCGACGACGTCGCGGTAGCCCTGCGCGACCTCGTGCGAGGACAGCGCCGTCCCGCAGCGAGGGCAGTAGGGGACGACCCTGTGGCCCTCCTCGAGCAGGCCCTTGTCCCAGATCTGGCGCAGCGCCCACCAGACCGACTCGACGTAGTCGTTGTCCAGCGTGCGGTAGGCGTCATCGAGGTCGATCCAGAACCCGATGCGCTCCGTGAGGCGGTTCCACTCCTCGAGGAACTCGAACACCGATTCGCGGCAGCGCGCGTTAAACTCGGCGATCCCGTAGCGCTCGATGTCCTCCTTGGAAGTGATTCCGAGCTGCTTCTCCACCTCGATCTCGACGGGCAGCCCGTGGCAGTCCCACCCGCCCTTGCGGTCGACCGAGTAGCCGCACATGGTCTTGTAGCGGGGGAAGATGTCCTTGAAGACGCGCGACAGGACATGGTGGGAGCCGGGGCGGCCGTTCGCGGTCGGCGGACCCTCGTAGAAGGCGAACGGCGGCGCCCCCTCGCGCCGGCGCACGGACTCCCTGAACACGTCACGCTCGCGCCAGCGCTCGAGCACCCGCTCCTCGAGGGCGGGAAAGGACGGCTTGGGCTCTACCGGACGGTGCGGCACGGGAGGGGCGATTGTAGGAGCCCCTGCGCTCACCTCCCGGCGCTCAGGCCAGGGCGAGGGCGCGGCGGGCGATCCGGCGGGTCAGGCGCCGCGGACCGCGGGGGCCGCGACGGCCTCCGCGACGGGCGCGGCGGGAGCGCGGCGGGGCGTTGCGCCGGCCTGGCGGCGGCGCTCGAGCGCCTCCAGCAGCAGGTCGCGCGCGGCGAGCGGATCGTGGCCGAGACGGCAGATCGTGCTCGCGCCGGTGTCGGGCAGGGCGCCGCGGTAGTCGAAGACCTCGAGCGCCTGCTCCCCGGCGCGGGCGCTGTAGACCAGGCGTCCCCAGGTGTCCATCGCGGCGCCGGACCCGGTCAGGACCACCGCGTCGGGCCCGAGCGCGCGCAGCGCGCGTCCCAGGCGTGCAGGATCGACCTCGACGGACAGGCACAGCGTGCGCATCCCGCCGCGGCGCAGCGCCAGCTCCAGCGCCTGGGCGTGCAGCGAGTCGCACTTGAACGGCGTGCTCGCGTCGAAGATCATCACCCCGTGGTCGCGGTGGGCAGCCGGCGCCACCCGCTTGGCCGCGGCCAGCCAGCCGGTGGCGTAGCGCCACGAGAACTGGAACTCCGGCGTCAATGCCTCAGTGCTCGCGGCCTGCTCGACGGCGGGCAGGAGGACCTCGGACACCGTGCGCTCGACCGAGCGCAGGGCGAGACTCTCCTCCAGCAGCCGATCGGACTTGCCCTCGTCGAAGCGCTGGAGCGCCCCGGCAAGGCGCGCGGCGGTGGACGGGCCCTCGCCGCGCTCGCGAGCCAGCGAGATCGCCGAGGAGATGTTGTGGGTCTGCGAGAAGGCCTCGCGGAGCGCCTCGATCTCGGTCATCTCGTACTGCCGATGGCCGCCCTGCGTGCGGCGTGGAGCGGGATAACCGAAGCGGCGCTCCCAGCTGCGCAGCGTGTTCGGGCTGACCCCGAGCATGCCGGCGGCGGCATTGGTCCGGACGACGCTCATGGGTAGCGTTATCGCGGTTTGACCAACAACGCGCAACGCCGGCAAGAAAAGCTGCATTACGGGAAAACCGGTGCACCGGGAGGAGCTCCCCGCGGCGCGTTGACGGCCCCTCCATGCCCCCGGAAGGACTCGAACCTTCAACCTCGGGTTTAAAAGACCCTTGCTCTGCCAGTTGAGCTACGGGGGCGCGGCCCCGATGTTAGGCAACGCGGGGGCGCCCGCGATCGCGCGCGCTAGGAGCTGCCGGTCGCCGCGGGCTCCTTTGTGGCGG
>Ga0208612_1000134_pt1 | contig 41130 bp, 47 predicted proteins | sample AntDryMetagUQ889_FD_188089 | JGI IMG/M metagenome (GOLD analysis project Ga0208612, IMG submission 188089) | Polar desert microbial communities from Antarctic Dry Valleys - UQ889 (SPAdes) | ecosystem: Environmental > Terrestrial > Soil > Desert | place: Antarctic Dry Valleys | collected 2008-12-31 | reverse complement strand
AGCCCGGCGCCCGCGACGCCGATGAAGTAGCGGCCATTGCATCGCGCAGCGTCGATCGCCCGAGGCACTCCGGCGCCGCCCACGGCCACGGCGATCGCCTCGGCGAATCGCGTCGGGATGCCGACGCTGCGCGCGAAGTCGTTGCCGGTCCCGATCGGGATGACCGCCAGTCGAGGGGTCGCGCCGCCAAACCCCAGCAGCCCGTTCGCGACCTCGTGCACGGTGCCGTCGCCGCCCACCGCGACGATCGGGTCGTAACCCCCGCGCGCCGCCTCCGCCGCGAGTTCCACTGCGTGACCGGAGCGCTGGGTGACCGCGAACTCGGGCTGCGCGCCGGGGCGTCCGGCGAACGCCTCGCGGATCAGGGGCTCGGCACGGGCCGCCCGCCCGCCCGCGGCGGCCGGGTTCACGATGAAGATCGCGCGGGGATCGGTCATCGCCCGGGAGTATGCGCGGCCGCGGACCGTACGCCTACTCGGTGACCGCCGCGGATTCTGCTTCTCGCTGCCGGACGCTCGCGGCGAGCGTCGCCATTGATAACGCCGGACCGGCGGGCAGCGACATGCAGCCGGTCAACAACGGCGGTGCGGTGGTTCAGGCCGGCCGGAGGCCGGAGATGCGGCCGTGTACACGTTCACGGAGGCGATCGACCCCCAGAGCGTGCTGGCCGGCTGGACCGGCGCCTCCACGAACGTGGTGGTACGGATCACCGAGAACGGGAGTGACGATCTGGTCACCGTTTGGGACGCGAGCAACGGCGTGCAGCTGCCCCTCGGCTCAGTCGGGCTCGGCATCAAACGCCTGCTCGACCGCCCTCGTCACCGAGAGCGGCGCCGCCGACCGCAACTTCTAGGGGTAGTCCCTCACCGCCGCGGCCACCGCGGGCGGGTCGCAGATCCCCCGCTCGGCCAGCGAATCGAGGAAGGCGGCGCGCTCCGCGATCTCCGCCTCGAGCGCGTAGGGCGTGAGCCCGAGCGAAACCGCCAGCACGGCATACGCGGCGGAATCGTGCTCGAAAGGCTGCGCCGAGCGGCCGTGATCCGACGGGAGCATCGGCGGTGACGGCAGGCGCTGCGCACCGGTCATGCGGGGGGATCGGCCTCCGGCAATCGCGCCGAGGCGTATCGGCTCAAGGGTCCCGGCCTCGTCAAGCCGCAGGTGCCAGGCCTCCTCCACGCGCCGATACATCCCGGCAGGCGTCTGATACGCCGAGTACTGGAGGTAGATTGTCATGCCGGCGAGGTCCGCATCGGTCGTTCCGAGCTCCGTTCGGAAGGTGGCGAGAGCCTCCGGCAGCGAGTCGGCGTGCATGGTGGCGCCCATCCCCCAGCCCTTGCCGGCCAGCATGAGCGTGCCCCTCGCGGCCCTGCCCCAGACGTAGATCGGCAGGTGGTCGCTCATCTCGTTGATGAGCAGGTAGCCGGTGCCGGGTGGGATCTCGTCCAACCAATCGAACTGCTCCCACCAGCCGCGCACGAAGATGCCGGTGGTGTCCTCCGGCAGGAAGTCGACGAGCGCGCTGAGCGTCGTGGTCTTGCCGGCCTGCGGCGCCTCGCTGCTGAGCATCACGCTCCTGCGTCTGCTCACGACGGCCCACAGCGTGGCCATCAACCTGGCGTCGATGACGTTGGAGCCGATGATCTCCACGGCACTCATCGGCTGCGGGGCGGCCCAGTGGTAGCCCCACCATCCCTCGGGGAAGCGGTTGAACCATTGCTCGAGGGATTGGGTCATGCCCGCTGACGGTAGGGGCGCGGCGGGGCCCGTGCAACACGGGGGTCCTGCGGCGGCTATTCGCAACTTTGAAAGTTACGAATCGGTGCAAAAAGAGACCGGCCCCGCACGTTGCGAGGCCGGTCCGGTCGAGAGAAAGTGACCTACGCGACGACCGCGTGATCGTGGTCGTCGCTGGCTGCGCCCATCAGTCCGCCCAGCGTCGCGGCCGTTGCCGCCAGCGCCAGCGAGATGAACGCGATCCAGGCGGCGCTCTGTGCGCCCTCCGCCACGGTCCCCGGGTCGACGTCGACCGCGCCCGGTCCGAAGGTCTCGGCGAGCGTCCCGAAGGCCGCACCCGCACCGAACGCGGCGAGGATGAGGATGAGGACGAGCGCGAGAGCCCAGACCAGGAAGCCATTCAGGGCTCCTGCTCCGCCGTCGCCGCCGCTCATGTTGCCGGCCACGTACCCGCCCACGAAGAAGGCGAGCAGCGCAAGCACCGCAGACACGACGCCGCCGATGCGGCTCGCGTCCCCGGCGTCCACCGCGGTCTCCTGGGTGGCCGTGATGCCGATGGCCGTCGCGAGCACCGACATGAGGATGAAGAGCCCGACCGCGGTCAGCAGGCCGCCCCAGACGGCTCCCCAGTTGACGCCTTCCTTCGAGAACGCGAAGAACCGGGTCGAGCGCACGGTGCGCACGGCTGGCGCGGCGGCATACGTCGGCCGTCCCGCCGTCGAGCCGGCCGTGTTGTCAACGTCCGTTCTGTCGTGAGTCATATATCCCTCCCGTTAGTTGGCCGCAGGGGCCACCGTCGGCCAATCGGCCGCTTCAGAGCTGGGCGCTGAGCTAGATGCTGAGCTAGATAACGTTGAGCAGCCAGAGAATGAGAAGGATCAACAGGATCGTCCCGATGATTCCAAGTCCAAACATGTGCGTCCCTTTCAGCACTCTTGTAGCGATCCACTCCGCAGGATTCATTCCCGCACCGAACCTCACACGAAGACAAGGCCATCCTCCCCGGGGTCGCGAGCCTGGCGGAGCGCGGTGAGAACCTGGCGCGTCGTCAGCGGGAACGCACGGCGAAGCGCGTCACCTGCGTCCCGAACCGCCGAGCGGTTCGCCGCGGTTTCCCCGAACACCAGGATCAGGCGATCCAGCCGGGCGTCGACCTTCTTGCGCTGGCTGCTGCGGGCCTGCGCCTGCACGTCACGCACGCGCGACCAGACCTCGAACCCGATGCGGCAGCCCGGCATTACCGCGCCGGCATCGAACGCCCGCAGGTCGTTGGGTCCGACCGGCATCTCGAGAAGCCACACGAAAGGCGGGCGAACGTGCGGCTGGAGCCGATTCAGGACCTTCAGCTGGCCAGCGTCGCGGATCGGCGCTCCTGCCGGGAAGAGATCGAGCCGAAGCACGAGGCCCACGACAGACGCATGCCGGACGAGATGACCGACACCGATGTCCGGACCCAGGCCTCGCTCCAGCCGGCTGATCGTGGCCTTGTCACAACCGAGCGCTTGGGCCACCGCCTCCTGGCTCAGGCCGCACTGGATTCGTGAACGCCGCAGCTCTTCCGCCAGATCGCGGCGGACGCGCTCGGCGCGCCGATTCGCCTCGTCCATGCGTCGGAGCGTGGCAGGCATCCACGCATCCTTGCAGGCACCCGGTTACTGGCCGCTTAGTGGCCCCGACCCCCGCCCTTGTTGCACAAGTGTCATCAATCAGCGGAGCAGGGCGCCGTTCTCCGCGATGTGTTGCACGGAATGCAACGAATGGCGGAGAACCGGCCGCTTTGAGCCCATGCGCCAACGCTGGGAGCGCGATCTCCGCTGTTTGATGCACCGGGTGCAACGTGCCCGGTGCCCTAGACCCCGAAGGGGTTGATCGGCTTGGGGGAGGTGCCCTGGAGGATCGCCTTGGACTCGGTATACAGGTCGAGGGTCTCGAGGGACTGCTCGCGACCGTAGCCGGACTCCTTGAAGCCGCCGAACGGGACGCCGGGGAAGGCGACGAACGGCGTGTTGATGCCGATCATCCCGGCCCTGATGCGCTGAGCAAGCCGATGCCCCCGCCCGGCATCCCCGGTCCACACGGTGGCCGCCAGCCCGTAACGCACGTCGTTCGCAAAACCCACGGCCTCCGCCTCGTCGCCGAACCGCGTGAGCGTCACGACCGGGCCGAAAACCTCCTCCTGCGCGATCCGTGAATCGTTGGCAACGCCGCCGATGACCGTCGGCCGCACGAAGGCCTTTGCGTCAAGACCGTCGCCGAGTCCATCGGCGGCACCTCCGGTGAGCAGCTCGCCGCCATCGGCCACGCCGGCGTCCACGTAGCCGAGCACCCGCTCCGCCTGCGCGCGGCTGATCAGCGAGCCGACCTTCGTTTCATCGGCAAGTGGGTCGCCCACGGTGAGTGCCTTTGCCTTCTCCACGAAGGCCGATGCGAACGCGTCGTACACGCCGTCCTGCACCAGGATCCGGGAGCGTGCCTCGCACGACTGCCCGGCCGAGTAGAAGATCGCCCACAGCGAGCCGATGATGGCGGCCTCGAGGTCCGCATCGGCAAAGACGACGCTCGGGGATTTGCCGCCGAGCTCCAGGGTCACTCGCTTGAGACTCTGCGCCGCCACCTCGGCGATCCGGCGCCCCGTCGCGGTCTCGCCGGTGAAGGCCACCTTGTCCACACCCGGGTGAGCGGCAATCGCCTCGCCGACCTCGGCGCCCGGACCGGTCACGACATTGAGCACCCCCGGTGGAATGCCCGCCTCCAGCGCGAGCTCACCGAGCCGCAGGGCCGTCAGCGGCGTGGCGCTGGCCGGCTTGAGGACGAGCGTGCAGCCGGCGGCCAGTGCCGGCGCCACCTTCCAGGCGGCCATCATCAGCGGGTAGTTCCACGGGATGATGGCGCCGACAACTCCCACGGGCTCGCGGAGCGTGTAGCTGACCACCGCCGGGTTGACGACCTGCGCGTTGCCACGGATGTGCTGCGCCGCGCCGGCGAAGTACTCGAGCGTGCTGACCGCGACCTTGATCTCCGCCGCGCACTGCCACTTCGCCTTCCCGTTGTTGCGGGATTCGAGCGTGGCGAGCTCATCGGTCTGCTCGTCGAGCAGCTGGGCGAGCCTGTTGAGCATCCGGCTACGCTTGGCGGGTGCCGTCTTGGCCCACGCTCCCTCGAATGCGCCGCGGGCCGCCTTCACCGCCGCGTCCACGTCCTCGGTCGTCGCCTGGGCCACCTCCGCCAGGTCGGCTCCGTGCGCGGGATCGAAGGTGGTGAAGGTCTTGCCGCCGGTCGCGTCGCGGAGCTCGCCGTTGATGAGGAGCTGGGTCGCCGTCATGCGCGGCATGGTACCGCCGCGGGCGTGCACCCCGGGTCACGTCATTCAGAGAACTCGAGCAGCACGGCCATCCGCGCCACCACCGCCTGGTGCTCCGTCGCTCCGCCCAGTTGGGCGAATGGGCCGTACGCGTTCTCGGTGAGCGGCACGAGGAATATGGAGCCCGGAGAGCTCATGTGCTCGTCGGTGAACGTGAGGCGCCACGACTCGCGGCCTGCGATTGGGACGCGCTCGATCAGCGGGTCCTCGCCGGCGAGCCACTCGAGACGCTCCAGGATGCCGACCCGCGGTGTCTGCACCAAGCCGTTGTAGAGGAGCTTCGCGTCAAGGGGCTCCGCGCCGAAGAAGCTGCACTCCGGCAGGTCCTCGTAGCTCTCGTTGGTGTGCCACGAGGCTGGGAAAGTCACGATCAGGCTCATCGCCGTGTTCGTGCACGTCTGCGTCTCGGCGAACAGCTCGTCTGCATCGGCATCCGGCGCTGGCTCGAACGTCGCGACGGGCGACGGAATGGGCGTCGGCAGCACGTGGAAGCTCGACATCGGAGCGGGCGCACCCGACTCCGACGGCAGGTCGGCCGGATCGAAGGTGGTGACGCCGACCGGGTCGCCGGGGCCCCGGAGAAGCGCGATGGCTTCGGCCTCGAACTCCGGGCCACCCGGGTCCGTGTCGGCAATCAGGACGAGGTAGATGTCGTACTCGGTCGCGAACGCGGGCAGCTCGGCGACCAGGCCGCCGCTGATCGAATCCGACCCGGAGTTGAACCACGGCAGGAGAGGATCCGGACCGGTCTCGAGGACCTCGCCGTCCACGCCGTACCCCAGGATCTGCCTCACGACGTCATCGGCGTCGAAGCCGTCGCCGTCGGCGTCCACGGCAAACCCCCACTCGGCGTTCCCATAGGGCTCGCTGGTGGCGCGGTCCATCTCGTAGCTGACGTCGAGCTCGATGAAGAACACCTCGCCGTCCATGAGCGCCTGGAGGGGGACGTATCCCTCATATCCGGCAATCTCATCGCCGCGGCGCAGGGTGATCGTGCCGAACTGCCCCTCGGAGTCGAGCGCCGGGATGCGGATCACGTCGCCGGGCTCTGTGAGGATCCGGGCGTCCTCGGGCGTGAGCGTCGGCGCCGGAGTTGCGGTGGGGTCGGTGCTGGGATCCGTGGGCGGTCCCACGTTGCGCGGCGCGCTGATCACCGCCCCGATCGCGAGGATCAGCGCGGCGGCGGCCAGCGCGGCCAGCGCGGGCGTGTACTGCCCGAAGGCGCTCAACCAGCCGCGGCGCTCCTGCGGGAGGACCGCCACGGCCCGCATCACCTCCGCGGTCAGCGTGGCCGGCGGCTCGACGCGCATCGTGGCGCGCACGTAGCCCGCGACGAGCTCGTCGCTCGCGGCCATCTGAAGATCGGTCATTGCGACGCCGCCTGCTCATCGGCGAGGCCTGTGCCATTCGGCCGCGGCGCGATCACCACGCGCATCGCTCGCAGCGCGGCGTTGAGCCGTGACTTCGCCGTCCCGACGCGGACGTCCATGGCGTCGGCCGACTCGCTGATGGAGAGGCCCAGGCCGTAGTGAAGCGCCAGGACCGATCGCTGGTCGGCGGAGAGACGTCTGAACGCGGGACCGATCACGGCACGGGCATCCACCGCATCGCGGAAGTCGCCGCGCCCCGGCAGCTGATCGGCGCCACCTGCCTCCAGGGAGATCGGCGCCACCTGGACGGTGCGCAGGTGCGTTCGGCATCGGTTCACGCAGATGCGCCGAAGCCACTGGGTGAAGCGCTCGGGATCGCGCAGCTTCGGGAGCTGCCGCCAGGCCGCCGTGAACGCGTCCTGCACGATGTCCTGCGCGTCGGTGGCGCCGACGATTCCGGTCGCCAGCCGGTAGAGCGGGGCGGCATGTTGCTCCACGAGCATCTCAAATGCCTCGAGATCGCCGGCCTGGGCACGCCGAACGGGGTCCATTCACTGATCCTGACTGGCCCGCGGCCCAAAGTGTTCGTTTTGCCTTCCCGGGAGGCGCACCGAGGCCCTATCGGCTCCCATCGAGCAGGTCCCGTCTCCCGGCGGGCTGCTGGAGGTCAAGCTCGGTGCGGGCCTGCACGGGTTCATCGGCGCAGGCGCCGGCGGTCGGGTTGTCGTCGAGCGACACGAAGAGCGTAACCGACACGGCATCGGCCGTCTCGTCCACGTCTATCCGGCTGAGCCCATAGCAGTCCGGCCCGGCGGGCAGGGTGAAGCCGATATGGAGGCGCCGCCGGTCCATCGCCCGCAGGCAGTCGATCGCGACGGCGCGCTCATCGGTGCCGCCAGCCTCGACGATCCGGATCTCGCGGCGGTTCCAGCTCGGTTCGCAGGTGTCCGCCTGCTCTCCGGGTGCCGTGGCACAGGCGGCCAGCGCGAGGGCGAGGAGCGCCGGCACAGCGCTACGCATCGGCGAATCGGTACATGTCGACGTCGATGACCGGCTCGTAGCCGATGGCCTGGTAGATCTTGTTCGAGGTGGGGTTCGAAAGGTCGGTGAACAGGAAGACGAACCGGCGCCCGCGGTCCAGCTGATCCTGGCTGGCCGCCGCGGTCAGGCTGGAGGCGTAGCCGTTCCCACGCCGTTCCGGCGGCGTGTAGACCGGGCCGATACGGATGCCGTTCGGCGTCTCCCCTCCGGCTCCGACCATCGAGACGACCTCATCGTCGTCCTCCCACAGGTAGACGATGCGGCCCACCTGCGCGATCCAGCGTCCGGCGGTGCCGTCGGGATCGTCCATCGGCGGTGATTCGGGATCAGCCTCTTCGCGGAACGCCACGAGCCAGCGCGCGATGGTCGTGCGATCGCGCTCCTCTGCTATTCGCCACCGGCCACGGGCCGGGCGCATCGGCGGGATGAGGCGGTCAAGCCGGAAGATGCGCTCGGCAACGTCGAGCGCCGCGGTGCGGCCAGCGCCTGCCCATCGTTCGGAGAAACGGGCCGCGACATCCTTCGGGCCCAACGCGCCGGGGAGAGGGTCGTCGCGGAGCGCATCGGCCAAGGCGTCGGTCGCCGCTTCGTCCTCGCTCATGGAGAGCACCACGTTGAACGGCGGCGTCTGGAGGGTTGCCGCCTTCACCGTGCCTTGTTCGTCGCTGACCACGGCGAACCGCGGCGGCTCGCCGTAGATCTCAGGCGACTGTCGGATCGTGCTCGCGATGCCGAACAGGAGGTTGTGCTCCGCCTCGTGACGAGCCAGGAAGTCGCCCGCCCGCGCCAGGAACTCCTCGACCGTCCGCGGCCGGCTCACCGTCAGCGCCATGCCGCGCATGATCGCCGATTCCCCTTCCCGGCGGCTGCTTCCCACCCCACGGGCATACCGGCCGATGAGGCGCCGATACGCCCGCCGGGCGGGTGGATCAGCCGGCGAGGCGCCGCGATGGGGCATCTCACCGTCCGAACGTCCCGTGGGGCGGGCATAACGGCCGATGAGGCGCCGATACGCCCGCCGGGCGGGCAGATCAGCCGGGCAGAGTCAGCAGCATCGTCGTGCCGCGGGCCCCGGTCGACTCGACCTCGAGTGACCCGCCGTTGGCGATGACCAGCTCGCGGGCGACCGTCAGGCCGATGCCGCTCCCCGGGATCCGGGCGCGGGACCGATCGGCACGGTAGAAGCGCTCGAAGACGTACGGCAGGTCCTCATCGGCGATGCCGGGCCCGGAATCGCGGACGCGTACCAACGCGGCGCCACCCGCAGCCGACACCTCGACGCGGACTGTGCCGGCGCCGGGCGAGTGCTGGATGGCGTTCGTCACCACGTTCCGCAGGGCCCGGGCCACGTGGCCGCGGTCCACGAGGGCGGTCGCGTCGCCGCTGATCTCGGCGCGGACCTCACGCTCCCGCAGCAGGCCGTCGAGGGAGTCGGTGATCTCGCGCGCCAGCGTGGCCAGATCCACGGCCTCGGGGCGCAGGCCGAGGGGCGCCGCCTCCGCGAACGTCAGCTCGCCGAGCTGCACGATCACGCCGGAAAGCCCCGCGGCGGCGGCCCGCGCGCGATCCAGCTGGGCGGCATCCGCGGGCACGACACCGTCCACCATCGCCTGGAGCTGCGACTCGAGGACGGTGGCGGGCGTCGCGAGGTCGTGGGCGAGGTCGCTCGCCGCGCGGCGCCGGAGCGCCTCGGACCGCTGGAGGCGCTCGGCCATGGCGTTGAAGGCGGTTGCCAGCTCCGCGGACTCCGCGTCCGGTCCGGGCGCGGCACGCGCCGAGAGGTCTCCGGCTCCCAGTCGCTGCGCGGCCTCAGCCACGTCACGCAACGGCCGGGTGAGGCGGTTCGCCAGGAACGCGGCCGCCAACAGCAGCGCCGCCACGGTCACGACCCCGGTGAGCACCAGAGCGGTGTTGAATGCACGGAGGAACGGCGCCTCGCGGCTGGGGACAACGACCTCCAGCGTCGCGCCATTCGACAGCTCGGTCCGCGACGCCTCTCCGTCGCCGCCCGGCGGCAGACGCCCCGCCTGCGCCACGACCGCGCCGTCCGCGTCGAGGATCCGCACGAGCGCCCCGCCCGGCTCCGTGACTCGCCGCAGCAGGCCCTCGAGACGCCGCGGCGCGACGCCCTCGCCCAGCGCGGCGTCGATGAACGGGACCGCGAGCTCGAAACGCTCCTGGTCGCGGTCCGAGAGCGTCTCGCCGAACGAGCGTGAGGCGGCGCGGTTCACGACGATCCCCGCCACGAGCAGCACGACGACCACAACGACGGCCATCAGCAGCGCCAGCCTGACGGCGAGTGGGCGGCCCGTCATCACGGCGACGGGTCCGGCGGCACCACGAGCCGATAGCCGCTGGCCGGCACCGTCTCGACCAGCCACGGGGCGCCGGCATCGTCCCCGATCTTCCGCCGCAGGTTCGCGACGTGGACGTCGACGACGCGTTCGTACACCTCGTCCGGCCGCCGCGCCACCGCCTCCAACAGCTGCGATCGGCTGAGGACGGCTCCCGGGCGGGCGGCGAGCGCCACCACCAGGGCGGACTCGCCTGGCGTCAGGCGTCCGGAGCCACCGTCAGCCAGGGTGTATCGGCGCGAAGCAGGATCCAGCACGAAGCGGCCGCCACCGAAACCGAGGATCGGCGCCGGCGCCGCAGACGAACCCCGCGTGCGACGCAGGATGGCCGCGACCCGCGCGGTCACCTCGTGCGGGTTGAACGGCTTGGCGAGGTAGTCATCGGCTCCGGCTCGCAGGCCGCCGATCCGCTCCGCGTCGCTCCGCTTGGCCGAGGTGATGAGGACCGGCACGTCGCCGGCATCCCGCAGCGCCTCGAGCACCGTCTCGCCCTGCATTCCCGGGAGCATGAGGTCCAGGATCACGAGGTCGGCGCCATCGGCGTCGAATGCCTCCAGCGCGGCACGCCCGTCGCCCGCCTCCGTCACCCGATGCCCGTCACGCTCGAGATACAGCCGCAGCAGACCCCGGAGATGCGGTTCGTCCTCGACGATCAGGATGCGCGCGGGTGTCATCGGCGAATCCTACGCGGGCGCCCATTCAGACCTTGTGAAGACCGACGACGCCCATCTTGGCGCGATCTTCACGCTTCCGAGCCGATGCTGACGCGGTCAACCTTGCGCCCACTCACGGAGAACGAACCGATGCGACTCGCCAAGACCCTCGGTGCCGCCGGGGCACTCATCACCGCCGCGCTCGTGGGCGGCACCCTGATCGGCTCGACCCTGGCCGTCGAGGACGACACGGCCGGGACCGATGCGGCCGCCTACTGCGAAACCTTCATGGAGACGTTCGCCTCCGAGCTCGGGACCACGCCTGACGGGGTCGTCGCCGCCGGGCAGGCCGCCGCGAACGCGGCCATCGACGCCGCGCTCGAGGCCGGCGATATCACCGAGGAGCGCGCCACCGCCATGCGCGAGCGCGTCGCCAACTTCGACGGATCCGGGTGCGGCTGGTTCGGGCCGGGCGGCCATGGGCGTGGTGGTCCGGGTCACGGGCCTGGTCGCGGCGGCTTCCTCGGTGGCGAGACGCTTGGGGTGGCTGCCGAGGCGCTGGGTCTCGAGGCGTCCGAGATGCGTGCCGAGCTGCGCGATGCCGGCAGCCTCGAGGCGCTGGCGACTTCCCAGGGCGTGGCCTACGACGAGGTTCGCAACGCCGTCCTCGTCGCCGCGCAGTCCAACCTCGACGCGGCCGTCGCCGATGGCGACATCGAGCAGGAGCGTGCGGACTCCATCCTCGAGCGGCTCATTACGTGGCTCGACGGCGGCGGCGAGCTCCGCGGCGGCCCGGGTCGACGCGACGGCGCCTAGGAAGCCGAGTTCCCATCCCTCGGGCGTATCGGCCGCTCACCGGCCGATTTCCCGTGGGGCGGGCGGTTCGGCCGGCGGGAAACGCCCATCGCCGCAGTATTCCCGCAGGTGAACGCGCGCATTATGGCGCCATGACGACTCAACAGCCCACGGCGCAGCCAGGCCGCGACTCGCGGCAGCTGCTGTTCATCGGCGCCGGAATCCTGGCGCTCCTCGTCATCAGCGTGGTGGTCGTGCTGCTGGTCGGGCGCGGAGGCGCGACGACGTACCCGGCCGATTCGCCGGAGGGAACGCTTCAGCGATATCTCGCCGCGTTCGATGACGGCGACTACGAGACCGCCCACGGCTACTTCTCCGAGCGGGTCCGCGACGAGATGTCGATGGAGGACTTCCGCCAGTCGGTGGGAATGTACGGCGGCTACCCGACCACGCAGCGCGTCATCTTCGAGGGCACCTCCGGCGCGGGGGACCGGGTGCGCCTGGACCTCGTGGTCGAGTACTTCTACGGCGAGGGGCTCGGCGCGGGATCCGATCGGCAGCCCAGACAGGTGAACCTCGTCCGCGAGGCCGACGGGTGGCGGATCGACGACCCGCTGATCGGTCTCGACCAGGCGCCCATCATGGAGCCGCCGTTCTAGCCAGCAACCGAAGGACGGAGGACGAACCGATGCAGACCGCCCGACGCCTCTACGTTTACCTGCTCTCCGGCATCGCTCTCGGCGTGCTGGTCGCCGGCCTCAGCATGCTGCTGACCGTGCTCCTCGACGCGCTCGGCCTGCGTGGGGGCCAGGAGATCTTCGGCGGCGGGGACGCCATGCGCCAGCAGCTCACGCTCGCCTCGGCTCTCACGGTGGTGTCCCTGCCACTCTGGCTGGCCCATTGGATCGCCGCGGAGCGCAGCGTCGACGTGAGTCGCCCGACCGCATCGGTTGAGCGCAACTCGGACGTGCGGGGCATGTACTTCGCCATCGCCATGTCCGCGCTCCTGCTCGCGACGGCCATCGGGGCCCGCGGCATCATCGAGCGCCTCATCCTGGCGCTCGCCGGCACGTCGGACCAATTCGGCTCCTTCAACCTCGCCGGCGACCTGGCGCTCCTGGTCGTCGCCGGCTCCGCATGGGGCTACCACGTCGCCATACGCAACCGCGACTGGCGCGTGGGGCCGCTCGAGGGACCCGGGGCGCACCTCCCTCGCACGTATCTGTACCTCGCGACGTTCATCGGCCTGGTGCTCCTGCTGTCGGGGCTCGTGAGCCTGCTCGAGCTCGTCGGGCGCCTGATCCTCGACGAGCCGAGCTTCGGGCCAGAGGAGGCGTGGTGGGCGTACCCGCTGGCCGGGTCCGTCGCCAGCGTCCTCATCGGTGGCGCGACGTGGCTGGGGCACTGGCTGTTCGCCGAGCGAGTCATGGCCGATGCGGGCTGGCGAGGTGCCAGCGAACGCCCGGCTCTCCTCCGCCTCACCTACTACCTCGTCGTCATCGTGGTCACCGCGGCGGTCGCCATCGGCCAACTGTCGGTGAGCGTCGCGACGGCCCTGCGGGCGGCGTTCGGGGTCGCCGACGCCACGGAAGCGGGGCAGATCGTGGCATTGGTGGCGCTGCCGCTGCTCGGCGCAGTCATTTTCGGGGCGGCGTGGTGGTTCCATCGGCGCTGGCTTGCCCACGAAGCCGATGCGCTCGCGCTCGAGGGCCGCGTGCGGACCGCCGGGCGGCTCGAGGAGTACGGAACGTCACTCGTGGGACTGGCGTTCGCGGCGGTCGGCGTCTCCGGATTGATCGGCGTGATGATCAATGCCCTCTTCACCGGGGGCCGCACGCTCGGTGGCGACCTGCTGCCGATCGAGCTGGCGGCCAATCTGCCGATGGCCGCCTTCGGCACGGCGCTCTGGATCTGGAGCTGGGGAGCCGCGACCAGGAGGCACGCCTCCGCGCCCTCCGAAGAGGCCGTCTCGACCAGCCGCCGCGCGGCCCTGCTCATCGTGCTGGCGGTCAGCGTGCTGGCGGGCATCGCGAGCCTGGGCATCATCCTCTACCGCGCCTTCGGCGCCGTAATCGGCGCTGCCCTCGGCGGAGACGCCGCCGCGGAGCTCAGCAGGCCGATTGGCGTGCTCCTCGTCGCGCTCGCCATCGCGCTGTACCACTACGCCGTCCTGCGCCGCGACCAGGCGCATCGCGCGGCGGCCGACGACACGCCCGTCGCCATCGTGGCTCCAGCAGCCATGAACGCGGTGGTCCTGCGGCTCGTCGGTCCCGCGGGCGCGGATCTCGCCGAGGCGGCTGCGACGCTCCGCGCGAGCCTCCCCGCGGGCTTCGCCCTCGAGACCGAGGCGTCGGAGACGAGCTAGCCTCGGCTCTTCGAGCGCCGTGGACCGCCGCCGTAGCGGTCCCGGCGCTTCCGTGCTGCCACGAGGAACTCGCGCCAATCTGCCATGGGCAGCCGTAACCCCGCTACGCTAGGCGGCATGACGAAGATCGGCTACGCGGCGATGCTCGAGCAGTTCCACCCCACTGACCTGCTCGACTGGGCCGAGCAGGCGGAGAGCGCAGGATTCGACGCCGGCTTCCAGGTGAGCGAGCACTTCCACCCGTGGACTCCTCAGCAGGGACAGAGCGCCTTCGCGTGGAGCTTCATGGGGGCGCTGGGTCAACGGACCAAGCTTCCGTTCGGAACGGCCGTCACCTGCCCCGGGTTCCGATACCATCCCGCCGTCATCGCCCACGCGGCCGCGACGCTGGGCGCCATGTACCCGGGAAGATTCTGGCTGGGCCTGGGCGCGGGCGAGGCGCTCAACGAGCACGTCATCGGCGGAGAGTGGCCCGAAGTGGGCATCAGGTCAGCCATGATGTTCGAGGCCATCGAGGTCATCGGCAAGCTGTTCACGGGCAAGGTCGTCAAGCACGACGGCGAGTACTTCACGCTCGAATCGGCCAAGCTGTACACAAGACCTGAGCAGCCCGTCCCGATCTACGTCGCCACCGCCGGACCGGTGAACGCGAAACGCACCGGAAAACACGCGGACGGGATCATCACCGTCGGCGCCGCGGACGAGAAGATCAACATGCTGTGGGACAAGTTCCGCGAGGGCGCGAAGGAGGCCGGCAAGGACGCGGAGGCCATGAAGACGCAGCTCCAGATCCACGTCAGCTGGGCGCCGACGCAGGAGGAGGCGGAGCGCAACGCCCTGAACGAGTGGCCCAACGGCGGGATGCCGTTCCCGAAGCAGGACATCAAGAACCCCGAGGACTTCGAGAACATGGCGAAGATGGTGCGAATCGAGAACTTCGCCAACCGCATGCTCATCAGCCCCGACCTCGAGGAGCACACCGCCCAGATCCAGAAGTTCGTGGACATGGGGTTCGACGAGATTTACCTCCACAACGTCGGGCGCGACCAGGCGGCGTTCATCAGCACCTTCGGCGAGAAGGTCCTGCCCAACCTGAAGCTCTCCTAGCGGAGCCGAGCCGGGCCGATGGACAAGGCCGATGCACGCCGACGCTTCGCGGACGCCCGGGTGGGACGCATGGCGACCATCCGCACCGATCGCACGCCGGACCTCGTCCCGGTCGTCTTCGCCGTCGAGGGCGACCTCGTCTACTTGGCGGTGGACCCGAAGCCGAAGACGGCGCGCGAGCTCGTCCGCCTGCGCAACATCCGCGCGGAGCCGCGCGTGCAGCTGCTCGTTGACGAGTACTCCGAGGACTGGCAGCGCCTGTGGTGGGTGCGCGCCGATGGCATCGCGCGGGTCGTCGGCGAAGGCCCGGAACGCGAGCGTGCGATCGAGCTGCTGCGGGCGAAGTACCCGCAGTACGCAACGTTGGAGGGCGACTTCGGTGCGGCCATCGTGGTCAAGGTGGTGCGCTGGACCGGCTGGGAGTTCGCGCCGCGCGTCAACGATCCAGGTGCGTCCGCCGGAAGCTGACGTAGAGGGCGACGTCGTAGAGGGCCTTGATGCCGCCGGCGACGACGAACGGAGCCCCGACCCACAGCCCCTGCATGAGCGCTCCGCCCAGGATCGGCGCCAACGGACGCGCCACGTGCCGCGCGGCGTTGGTGTAGGCCGCGGCGGCCGTCCGTTCGGAGGGATCCACCAGCGCCACCACGAACGCCTGGCGCGCGGGGACATCCATCTGTGACAGCACCGATCGCGCGAGCAGCAGCCCGAAGGCGAGAGGGAGCGTCGGCGCGAACGGGATGAGCGCGAGGAGCACGTTCGATGGCAGGTGGGTGAAGACCATGGTGTTGACGAGGCCGATGCGGTCGCCCAGCCAGCCGGCGGCCACCGATGACGCCGCCTGGAGCAGCCCGACGCCGAAGAAGGCCAGGCCGATGATCTCGATCTGCGCCCCGAACTGGCGGGCGAACCAGAACGCGAGGAATGACTGGACGATGAAGCCGCCCGCGAACGCGTCGACGGCAAAGAGGCCGGCGAGCCGCTGAACCGCGCCACGCGACCGCTGAAGGCCGCGCCCCGAGAGGTCCGCAACCGCGGGAGCCGGTGCTTCGACCTCCGACGACAGCCGTCTCGCCAAGTAGACGCAGAGCAGCCCGCCGAGCGCCAGCACGGCCAGCCAGCGCTGATCGGCCGGGAGGCCGGGGATCGCCTCGCGCAGGAGGCCGGGCGCCGCGGCCGCCAGCGCACCTATCGCCCCGGCGACGTATGCGACGGCGTTGTAGCGCCCGTAGACGCGGCCACGGACCGCCGGCGGCACACCCGCCAGCATCGCGGTCTCGAGGCTGGTGATCGGCCCGGACTCGTTCGCATCGGTCGAGAGCGTGCCGGTCAGCGCCGCGAGGATGATGATCGGTGGCCAATCGGCCAGCGCGAAGACGAGGCCGGCGACGGCCATCAGACCCAGCAGGCCCGCGTACGCCCGACGTCGCCCGACGCGCTCGCCCCAGCGGCCCACGGCCAGGGTGCTGACCGCCATCCCGATGAGCATCGCGGTGAACACGGCGCCAACCTCCGCCGCGCTGAACCCACCGTCGGCAAGGCTCGACCCGATGAGGATGCTGGCGAAGCCGTACAGGAACGCCCGGACCCCCTGGATGGCGAAGATCGTCCGGACGTCGCTCATGGCGCGACCGCGCTATTCGGTGGCTTCGAAGACCGCGGCGATGCCCTGGCCGACGCCGATGCACATCGTCGCGAGGCCGTACCGCGCCCCGCGGCGTCGCATCTCGTGCATGAGGCTCGAGGTGATGCGCGCCCCGGATGCCCCGAGTGGATGCCCGATGGCAATGGCCCCGCCGTTGACGTTCGTCCTCTCCGGGTCCAGGCCGAGCTCCCGCATCACCGGGATGGCCTGCGCGGCGAACGCCTCGTTGAGCTCCACGAGGTCCAGGTCATCGACGCCGATGCCTGCGCGCTCGAGCGCGCGCCGGGATGCCGGGATCGGTCCCAGGCCCATGACTCCCGGCTCGATTCCGGCGACGGCGGAGGCGACCATGCGCGCCATCGGCTTCAGGCCCAGCTCGCGCGCACGCGCGTGCGACATCACCAGCAGCGCCCCGGCTCCATCGTTGATCCCCGAGGAGTTGCCCGCGGTGACCGACCCGGACGCCTCCTCGGTGAAGGCCGGTCGGAGCTTGGCCAGGCTCTCAAGCGTCGCATCGGGTCGTGGGTGCTCGTCGGTGTCGAAGCTCCGCGTCTCGCGGCCGTCGGGCACGTCTATCGGCAGGATCTCATCGGCGAATCTGCCGGCCTCGTGGGCCGCGCCCCACCGCTGCTGCGACTGCACGGCGAAGGCGTCCTGCGCCTCGCGAGCGACACCGCAGCGCTCGGCGACGTTCTCGGCGGTCTCGCCCATGGAGTACGGGTAGTACGCATCGGCCAGGCGCGGGTTGGTGAACCGCCAGCCGAGCGTGGTGTCGTACATCGTCTGCTCGCCGCGCTGGAATGCCGCGGATGGCTTGGCGGTGACGAGCGGCGCCCGCGTCATGGACTCGACGCCACCTGCCACGAAGACGTCACCGTCCCCGTACGCGATGGCGTGCGCCGCGCTGATCACGGCCTGAAGGCTGCTGCCGCACAGCCGGTTCACCGTCTGGCCTGCCACCGTCACGGGAAGGCCCGCGAGCAGCGCGGCCATGCGCCCGACGTTGCGGTTGTCCTCGCCGGCCTGGTTCGCGGCGCCCAGGATGACATCGTCGATCTGGGCAGGGTCGAGGCCGTTGCGCTCAACCAGCGCCCTGATGACGTGTGCCGCCATGTCGTCGGGCCGGGTGTCCTTCAGTGCGCCGCCATATCGGCCGAACGGCGTGCGGAGGCCGTCGACGATCACCGGAGTGCGCTGCGGGTCGCGTTCCATGCGGTCGATCGTAGCAGCGGGCCCGTCTGGCAGGCGCTCCGCCCCACTACTGCCTAGGATCGCGGGCGGTCGCCATGCGCAGCCGATGCTACCGCAGGGCCCACTCGCCCCCTTCGGCACCTGCTGCTGTGCCGATCGCGTAGCTGCCTCAGCCGCGCGGGATGCGGCGGCATGGCGCGCGTTGTGAATCATTACGGCGAATGCGTGACGAAACTGGCGCATCCGGCGGTCCGTGTGGCCGCGCCCTGCGCTGGATGGGTCAGGAGGCGGTCAGGAACGACGGGTCGGTTGTTCGTAGTGACGCACGGCGCGCACGCCGAACACCTGACGCACGGCGCGCACGCCGAACACCCGAGCACGGCGCGCACGCCGACCCGCCGAGCGCGCCGCGGACCCCGCGGATCGAGCGCGGTGGGTCAGCCCTCGCGGTAGGATCGCGGCACCGTGAGCAGCCCTCGCTTCCCGACCGTTCCCACGCCGGGCGAACAGCGCAGCTGGTGGCTGCGCGAGGCGCTCGCCGCCGAGGGCGAGGTGGCACCCGCCCCGCCGCTGGCCGAGGACACCACCGCGGATGTCGCGATCGTCGGAGGCGGCTTCACCGGCATGTGGACCGCCTACTTCCTGACCGAGCGCGCGCCGGGCGCGAGGATCGTGCTGCTGGAGCAGGACATCTGCGGCGGGGGGCCGAGCGGCCGCAACGGCGGCTTCGTGCACGGCTGGTGGGAGCAGCTTCCCTACCTCGTCGGGAAGTACGGCCCAGAGCGCGGCATGGAGACGGCGCGCGAGGCGGACGAGGTGGTCGGGGGCATCGGCGATTGGTGTGAGCGTCACGGGGTCGACGCCTGGTACGAGCCCCGCGGGTTCCTTCGCGTCAATGCGTTTCCGCGCGAGCCGAACGACTGGGACGGCCAGGTCGCCGAGATGACGCGCCTCGGCGCCGGCGAGGAGCTGGTGCCGTGGTCGGCGGCGCAGGTCCAGCGAGCGTGCGCGAGCCCGGCGTTCGGCGATGGCCTGTTCATGCGCAGCGCCGCATCGGTGCAGCCGGCGCGCCTCGCCCGTGGCCTGCGACGCGTCCTGCTCGAACGCGGCGTCCGCATTCACGAGGGCACGCGCGTGCGCGCCATGCGGAGGCGCGGCGCGCGCCTCGACCTCCAAACGGACGGCGGGCACCTCTCCGCCGATCAAACGGTGCTGGCGCTCAACGCGTGGGCCGCCGGCTGGCCCGGATTCCGGATGCGGCTGCTGGCGTGGGGCAGCTACATGGTGATCACCGAGCCGATCCCCGATCGCCTCGCCGAGCTCGGCTGGACCGGCAACGAGCTCATCAGCGACTCGCGGTTCACGATCAGCTACTTCCGAACCACGCGTGACGGGCGCGTCGCCTTCGGCGGGGGCGTGGGGGCGGCGGGCTTCGACGGCCGGATCGGCCGAACCTTCACGCACGACGCGCACGCCGCGGACCGCGTGGCCACCAACTTCCGCCACCTCTTCCCGATGCTGGCCGACGTCCGGCTCGAGGACGCCTGGGGTGGGCCGATCGACATCGGCGCGGACCGCTTCCCCGAGATGGGCTCGCGCGACGGGGGCCGCGTGCACTACGCGCACGGGTTCGCCGGCAACGGCACCGGACCGTCGCGCCTCGCCGGACGAGTGCTGGCCGCGCTCGTGGACGGTGCCGTCGACCCGCTCGCGCGCCTGGCGCCGGTGGGCCACCGGCAGCGGATCTTCCCGCCGGAGCCGATGCGCTACGTCGGCGCACGCATCATCCGCGAGGCGCTCATCCGGCGTGACGACGCGCTCGACGCCGGACGCCGGCCGTCGTGGTTCCTACGGGCGGTGGCGCGCCTTCCGGGCCTGCTCGGGTATCGGTTCGAGCACTGAGCGGCGGCCGGATGATCGTGTTCGCCGGCGGCATGCCCCTCCAGCGGAACGGCGTGCTGGTCGGCGCGCTCGGCGTCAGCGGCGGCACCGCCGAGCAGGACGCGCGCGCGGCCGAGGCCGGCGTCCGTGCCTTCGCCGCCATCTGAGCGACCTCAGGACGCCCGGCGCGCCTCGGGATGCGTTGCCGTCACGGCGTCCAGCAGCCGTCGTGAGGCGGCGGCGACCTCCGCCACGGCCTCCTCGAACGCCGTCTCGTTGGCGGACGATGGCTTCCGGTATCCGCTCACCTTGCGCACGAACTGGAGGGCGGCTGCGGTGATCTCGTCGTCGGGAGCGGAAGTGGCGCCCTCACGTAGGGTCTTGATGCTGCGACACATGCCCTGAAGCATACGACTACGGCTCCCGGGCATTCGTAACACGGAGAGTTACGAATCAGCCCCCAGCAGCTCCTCGAGGGAGCTGACCACACGGTCGGCCAGCGAGACATCAGTTTCGGCGAACTGCGGCACGGCGATGCAGGACAGCCCCGCCGCCTTGGCCGCGGCAATCCCCGGCGCGGTGTCCTCCAGGGCAAGCGCCTCCGACGGCGCCACGCCCAGCCGCTCGCAGGCCAGCAGGTAGATGTCCGGCGCCGGTTTGGCGTGAGCCACGTCGTCCGAGGTGACGATGGCGTCGAACACATCGGTCAATCCCGCGCCGGCAAGGGCGATATCGACGATGTCGCGGGAAGAGTTCGAGGCCAGGCCCACGCCGATGCCTCCAACCTCCCGAAGGCGTCGCACGAGGTCACGAGCTCCGGGTTGCAGCTCGACCCCACGCCGCAGCTCCTCCTTCATGAGCTCGCGCATCTCGTCCACGAGCCCGACGCCACGCTCGACGGGCTGCCGCAGCCGCTCGGCGTAGTAGAGCGCCGTAATCGCGAACGACGTGCCCATCACCGCCAGCTTGTCCTCGAACGTCCAGGTGTCCCCGTGGCGACGGAACAGCTCGCCCTCGGCGCGGTCCCAGAGCATCTCGCTGTCGAGCAGCAGCCCATCCATGTCGAAGACGACGGCGCGATACCGTCCGCTCAGCGGCACCGCTACTCGCGCGTCGAGAAGATCGACCCGCCCGAATCGGCGAGCGCGCGCAGCAGCGGAACGGCGCGGTAGCGACCGTCGGGCACCGTCGCGTGCAGCCCATCGAGAAGATGGACGACCGACGACAGGCCGATGCGCTCGCCCCAGGCGAGCGGGCCGTCCGGCCAGTTCGTGCCGAGCCGCATGGCCGTGTCGATGGCGTCGGGCGTCGCCACGCCGTCGGCGACCGCGGACGCGGCCTCGTTGACGATGGCCGCAAGGATGCGCGCCTCGATGTGAGCCGCGTCCAGCCGAACGAGGCCCGGCGCACCGTCGGGCCGTCGCTCGAGGCCCGGCCACGGCGCGCCACGCGCGCCATCGGCCTCGTAGTCGTAGCAGCCCCCGCCCGTCTTGCGACCCAGGCGGCCGGCGTCGACCAGCGAACGCTGAAGCGGGTGCGGCCGGTAGCGCGGGTCGCCGAAGAACGCGTCGAACACGCTCTCGCTGACCGCGAGGTTCACGTCGGCACCGATGGCATCGATGAGCTCGAAGGGACCCATTCGGAAGCCGATGCCGCGCATGGCGGCGTCGATCTCCTCGACCCGGGCCATCCCCTCACCGAGCAGCCGGAAGGCCTCCAGGTAATAGGGACGCGCGACGCGATTGACGATGAAGCCGGGGGTATCGGCGGCCATCACCGGCGTCTTGCCCAGGCGCCGTGCCAGCACGGCGACCAGCTCGGTGACGCTGGGATCCGTCAAGGGCCCGGCGATGACCTCCACGAGCGCCATGAGCGGCACGGGGTTGAAGAAATGCATCCCCGCCACGCGCTCCGGACGGATGGTGGCAGCGGCGATGCTCGCGATCGAGATCGAGCTCGTGTTCGTGGCGAGCACCGTGGTGGGTGCGGCGGCCGCGTCGAGCCGGCGAAAGGCGTCGCGCTTGAGCTCGAGGTCCTCGGGGATGGCCTCCACCACCACGTCCGCGGCCGCGAGCGCCTCGGGTGACGCCACCGGCTCGATGTGCCCGACGGCGGCGGCCACTTCATCGGCGCTCAGCTCGCCCCTGTCAGCGCGCCGGGCCAGGAAGCCCCGGATGCGCTCCTGCGCGCGATCGGTGGCTCTGGGCAGCGGGTCGTGGAGCAGAACGTGGATCCCCGCCTCCGCGGCGACCTGCGCGATGCCCGCTCCCATGGTCCCGGCACCCAGCACCGCGAGGGTGCGGGCGTCGCTCACGAAGGGCCGAACCGCGGCTCGCGCTTCTCGGAGAACGCGGCCACGCCCTCGGAATGCTCGGCGTCGCGACCCGCAATCTCCTGGAGCGCTGCCTCGAGCGCCAGGTTATCGCCCAGTGAGTCGTCCTCGGCACGGGTCAGGAGACGTTTGGTGAGGCCGATGGCCGCGACCGGGCCCGCCGCGAGCCGCCTGCCCAGCTCTCGGGTGGCTTCCGCCAACCGGGACGCGGGCACGACGGCCGCCACGAGGCCCGCCTCGTGCGCCGCCGCCGCGGTGAGCTGACGCTCGCCGAGCAGGATCTCAAAGGCCCGATGCCGTCCCAGCGCGCGGACCAATGTGCGGGTCAGCCCGGAGTCCGGGACGAGGCCGATGCGGTTGAACGCCGGAACGAAGCGCGCGTCGTCCGACGCGATCACCAGGTCCGCCGCGAAGGCGAGGCTGACACCGGCCCCGGCCGCCACGCCGTTCACCGATGCCACGACCGGCTTGGGCAGCGTTCGGAGGGCGGTGATGAGTGGGTTGTACTCGTCGATCAGCACCCGCCGGAACTGCCGCTCGCCGCTGCCGCCGCGCAGGTCCGCGCCCGCACAGAATCCGCGGCCTGCTCCGGTGAGGACGAGGACGCGCGTCGAATCGTCGGCGCGGGCCGCCTTGACCGCGGCGAGGAGCTCGCGACGCAGCTCGGCATTGAGCGCGTTGAGGCTGTCGGGCCGATTGAGCGTGATGGTCGCCACACCATCGATCAGCTCGTGCAGCAGGATCGAATCGGGCGACGAGTCAGGATCGGGGGGCACGCCGAGATTGTAGCGATGCCCGTCCCAGGCTCCGGAAAAAGCAATACGCCCGGGGCCTCAGCGGCACCCGGGCGTATCGGTCTGTCAGGCGGGCGTCAGACCGCGCGTCGGCTCCGTCCGGCGATCATGTTCCAGACGAACACGACGATGATGGCGCCGACGATGGCAGCCACGATCGTGCCGATGCTGATGCCATCCATATAGGTGGCGTCGTTCGTCAGCAGTCCGAACAGGAACCCGCCGAGCATGGCGCCGACGATCCCGGCGATGAGACCGCCGAGTACGCCATAGCCCTCGTCGCCGGGCATGACCTTGCTCGCGATGAAGCCGGCAATGGCGCCGACGACCAACCAGGCAATGATGCTCATAAAACCTCCGCTATCCCTCCAACCAAATCAGTTCGGCGGGCGTGCCCGCTCCCCCGTTGAGTCAGACGGATGCACATTCCGTTCCGAACGCGCCCCGAACGGCTCTCATCGTAGTGTCCAGAACGATCCGGCATCGGTCATTCCGGCAGATTCGTAGAGCCGATGCGCCACCGTCCGGTGGCTGCCGCTCTCTAGCGCGACCGCGTACGCCCCCCTTCGCCTGCTCTCCTCGAACCCGGCGTCGAGCAGCGCGGCCCCGATGCGCTTCCCGCGGGCCGCCTCGGTGACCACCAGGTCGGGGATCCATGCCTGCGGCGCGGGCACGAAGAACGGCTGTCGATGCTCGAGTGAGATGAACCCGACCGCGGCCCCGTCGAGGAATGCCAGCCGGGAGCCCGTCTCGGGCCGCGAAACGTGCTCGGCGTACGTGCGGCGCAGCGCGGGGAGCTTCTCCTCCGGCGGGGAGGGGCGGCCGAGCTCGGCGAGGAGCCGGGTGGCGGCCTCGAAATCGGCGTCGTCGTCGCGGATCGGGCGGATCTCCACGCCACTGCCAGGGGCAATGCCGCGGGGTCGCACCGGGGCCATCTCGAAGTACTTCCCACGATCCTCGAACCCGGTCGCGGCGTAGAGGGCACGGGCCGCCGTCCTGGCGTGCGAGACCTCAAGGGTGACCTGGTGGCCGCCGCGCAGCCGCAACTCGGCGATGGCCGCCGTCAGCAGCATCCGGCCGATCCCTCGTCCCCGGAAGCGCTCCGCGACCACGAGCTCGCTCACCCAGCCTTCGAACGTGGCGTGGTTCAGCCGCCGCCGGAAGCGGAACAGGATGAGGCCCGCCGGCTGCCCATCGGCGAGTGCCAGGAACGGGCTCGCGTCGACATCGTTGACGAGGGCGTCGAACCGCGCGCGATGGGTCTCGGGATCGGACTCGGGCAGCCCGTACAGCTCGCGCACGAGCGCGAAGGCATCGGCGAGGTCGTCCCGCCCGAGGGGCCGCAGCTCGACCCCATCAGGCCGTGGCACCGCGAGGCCGCCAACCGGCCGCTCAGGGTTCCCCAGGGACATCAGGCGCGAATCCCGCTCAAGGTTGGGACGCTTGTGGACAGCGCCTAATCGGAGAGGATCACGAAGCTGCCTGGCCACGAGCCGTAGTCCAGCGTCGTGATGCCGTTGCTGTCGCTGCCTTCGTACGATTCCCAGTCGGGATGAATCTCAATGGTCACCGTGCCACCAATCGAGGCGAGCGCTGGGCGGGGACGGCTGATCATCTGATCTGGATGGTACTCCGAGGTTTGTCGGCCGCGGCTCATCGGCCCTTGAAGTCGGGGGTGCGCTTCTCGAGGAAGGCCGCCATCCCCTCCTTCTGGTCCTCGGACGCGAAGAGCAGGTAGAAGAGCCGTCGCTCATGGGCGAGCGCATCGGTCAGGGGCATCTCGTACGCGACGTTGACGGCCTCCTTGGCGAGGCGCAGCGCGATCGGCGACTTGGTGGCGATCTTCGCCGCCAGCGCCAGGGCGTCCTCCACCACCAGCTCGTCGGGAACGACCTGCGCGACCAGGCCAGCGCGCTCGGCCTCCTGCGCCGTGATCGGCTCGCCCGTCAGCACCATGCTCATCGCCTTCGACTTGCCGATGGCGCGCGCCAGCCGCTGCGTCCCACCGGCTCCGGGGATGACACCGATGTTGATCTCCGGCTGCCCGAACTTCGCCCCCTCGCCCGCCACGATGATGTCGAGCGTCATCGCCAGCTCGCAACCACCGCCAAGCGCCCAGCCATTCACCGCGGCGATCACCGGTTTGGTGATCTTCCGCACGCGATCCCATTGGCCGATGCGGTTGCTGGTCAGCATGTCGATGGGCGTGGCGCCCGCCATCTCGCCGATGTCGGCGCCCGCGGCGAACGCCCGTTCGTTGCCGGTCACCACGATGGCGCGGACGGTGTCGTCGCCGTCGAGATCCTCGAGCGCCGCGCACAGGGCATCCATGACCGCGCCGTTGAGCGCGTTGAGCTGCTTCGGCCGGTTGAGGCGCACGAGCGCCGTTCTCTGCTCCGGCTGGCGCTCGACCAGGATGAGCTGCTCGTCGTTCATCGGTTGCCACGACTTCCTGTCAGATTCATATGACCGCCGCATAACGCGCCGCCTATCCGAGATTCGGCTCCCCCCAGCGGCCGATATGCATAGATTTGCCACGGTATCTGGGGCCATGCCGCGCCATTGCGGCCGATAACGCGCACCTCGTATGAATCTGGCAGAAGAGCCGGCGGCATCACGCCTCCGCGCCCCAGGGATCCGGCAGCTCCACGCCGCACGACCCGCAGAACTGGTGCGACGCCGGCAGCCCGACGGCACCGCACGCGGCACAGACACGCCCCTCGCCCGCCTCGAGGCGCCGAAGCTCGGCGAAGCGCGGGCGACGCTTGTCGTGGAAGGCGGCAACGGCCTCGCGCGTCTCGTCGGCGGTGGAGTGCACGGCGAGCCAATCGCGCGCGTGCTCCACGGTCTGCGACCAGACGAGGTCGCGCCACCAGTTGAGCTGCGTCTTGGTGTAGCGCATCGCCTCGGGGAGCTTCCGGGCCAAATTTGCCGCGAGACCGGCAACGACCGCATCCAGCTCGGCGCGCGGCACCACCCGCGAGACGAGACCCCAGTCCAGGGCCATGGCCGCGGGGATCGGCTCGCACAGCATGATGATCTCGCGCGCGCGGCGATCGCCCACGATGAGCGGCAGCCACTGGGTGGCACCGCCCGCCGGCACCGATCCGTGCTCCGGCCCGACGTGCCGGATGTAGGCGTCGTCCACGATCACCGACAGGTCGCACGCCATCTGGAGCTCGTTGCCGCCGCCGACGCAGATGCCGTTGATGCGCGCGATGGTCGGCTTGCCGATGTGCCGCAGCCGGTCGTGCATCTCGATGAACGCGCCCATCCAGCGCCAGTACTGGCCGGAGGTGGCACCCATGGTCGCCTGCTCGTCGAGATCGGCGCCGGTGCAGAAGGACCGATCCCCCGCGCCGGTGAGAACGACGCACGCGACCGAGTCGTCCCACGACGCCTGCTCGAAGGCTCGGGCGAGCTCCCGCATGGTCGGGAAGTCGAGCGCGTTGAGCACCCCCGGACGGTCGATGGTGACCGTGGCGACGCCCGCATCGGCATCGCGCTCGTATCGGATGTGCTCGAAGCCGAGATCCGCGGGCTCCGTCACCGTGGGTGAGCCGGGCTCAGGCATCGGCCCCGTCGCGGGCGACGAAGAGGGCCACGCCACCGGTCGCGAAGTTGCGCAGGTCGCGTGCGCTGGCGGTGCCCGCCTCCGATTGGAGGGCCTCCTGGAGGTCGGCGTCCGAGTCGAACGTCATCTCGGCCATCAGATAGTAGGGAGACGGCCGCCCACCGACGCCGTCAGGCTTGCAGGTCTTCAGGTCGCGGAGCTTCGGATAGCCCTGCACGATCGGCATGTGGACGTCCCGGTAGTGCGCGTCGAACGCATCGGTGTCTTCGGGGGTGTTGTAGAGGACGATCAGACGAGGCATGCGGCTACTTCTTGAAGTAGTCGGCGTTGATCTGGATGTACTTGACCTGGTCATCCGGGACGGCATCCTCGGCGAATATGGCCGTCACCGGGCACTCGGGCTCGCACGCCCCACAGTCGATGCACTCGTCGGGGTCGATGAAGAACATCGCGTCGTCGTCGGTGGCGTGGATGCAATCGACCGGGCAGACGTCGACGCACGAGGCGTCCTTGACGCCGATGCACGGCTCGGTGATGACGTAGGTCATTGCCCTCCCTCGAAGCTGATCGTCCCGGGGGTCCGGAGTCTACCCGATGCGACCGCGTGGACGCCCTCTCCCGGCTAGGATGCCGCCCATGGCACTCACCAATGGCGGCCGCCCTGTCCTCATCGTCGCCGCCGTCACGCCACTGACCGAGGACGGAGACGAGCTTGACGAAGCGGCCATCAGGCCATACGTCGAATTCCTCGAATCGCACGGGGCCGATGGCGTCTTCACCTGCGGCACCACCGGCGAGGGCGTGCTGCTGTCGCTCGACGAACGACGCCGCGTCGTGGCCGCCTACCGCGAGGCCGTCTCCGGGACGCTGATCGTGCACGCCGGCGCGCAGAACACGCGCGACACCTGCGCACTCGCTGCCGATGCAGCCGACCTGGGCGCCGATGCGGTCGGGGTCATCGCCCCGCCGTACTTCACCTTGGACGACGACGCACTCGCCGCCCACTTCGTCGCGGCGGCGAACGCCTGCGCGCCGCTCCCCTTCTACTGTTATGCCTTCACCGCCCGCTCGGGCTACCCACTGCCGGTGAACGTCATCCGGCGAATCGCCGAGGAGATCGATAACCTCGCCGGCCTCAAGGTCAGCGAGTCGCCGTTCGAGCGCGTCGAGCCGTACCTGGAGCTCGGGCTCCCCGTCCTCATCGGCAGCGAGCCCCTCATCCCGGCCGGGCTGGCGCGCGGCGCGATCGGCTCCGTGTCGGGCATGGCCTCTGCCTTTCCCGACGTGGTTCGCGAAGCGCTCGACCGTCCGGAGAGCGCAGCTGAACGGCTGAGCGCGCTGCGTTCGGCCATGGAGGCGAGCGGCCAGCTCATACCGGCGGCGAAGCACGCGCTGGGGATGCGTGGAGTTCCCGTTGGCCCGGGAATGCGTCCGCCGCTGCGGGGCCTGAGTGCCGCGGAGTCGGCTGAGCTGGAGCGACGCCTGGCGGAAATCGGCGTCCTTTAGTCGTCGACGGTCTCGAGCACGAAGACCGGGATCAGCCGCTTCGTCTTGCGCTTGAAGTACTCGTAGGTCGGATAGGCCTCGGACACCAGCGCCCAGAGCCGATCGCGCTCCGGGCCATCGACCTCGGCGGCACGCACCGCGTGGACCTCGCCATCGTGCCGGATCAGCGCGCGAGGCTCGGCCCGCAGGTTGTCGGCCCATACCGGGTCTCGCACGGAGCCGCCACGTGAGCCGACCACGACCCACCGCTTTCCGTCGGGAAACGCGTACAGCTCGACCTCGCGCGGCTGCCCGCTCCTCCGACCGGTCGCGACGAGCGTCAGCGTGACCTTCACTCAGGCGGTTGCCAGCTCCGCGGCGGCCTGGGCGGCGCGGAGCGAAGCGAAGCCCGGCTTGATCTGCTCGTTGATGATCCGCAGCCGGCCGTCGAACGGCCAGAAGGCGGACTTCATGGCGTTCAGCGTCAGCCACTCCATCTCGTCGAGGCTGATCCCGAACGTGCGCACCAGCGTCGCGAACTCGCTCGACAGGGTGATGCCGCTCATGAGCCGGTTGTCCGTGTTCACCGTGACGCGGAAGCGGAGGCGGCGGAGCAGGTCGATCGGGTGCTCCTCGATGGAGGCGGCCGCGCCGGTGTGGACGTTCGAGGTCGGGCACATCTCGAGCGGGACGCGCCGATCCCTGACGTACGTCGCCAGCCGCCCGAGCGCGACGCGGCCGTCAGGGCGGACCGTGATGTCGTCCACGATTCGAACCCCGTGGCCGAGACGCTCGGCGCCGCACCACTGGAGCGCCTCCCAGATCGACGGCAGCCCGAAGCCCTCGCCGGCGTGGATGGTGAAATGGAAGTTCTCGCGCGCGATGTGGTGAAACGCGTCGAGGTGGCGCGTCGGCGGGTAGCCGGCCTCCGGGCCGGCGATGTCGAATCCGACCACGCCCGCGTCGCGATGCCGAACGGCGAGCTCGGCGATCTCCACCGACTTCGCCGCCTGGCGCATCGCGGTCACGATGAGGCCGATGGTGATCGGCCTACCCTCCGACCCCACTCGGAACCCGTCGAGCATGGCCGTCACGGCCTCGTCGAGCGAGAGGCCCCCATCGGTCAGGAGCTCGGGAGCCATGCGGACCTCGGCGTAGACGATGCCGTCGGCGGCGAGGTCCTCCGCACACTCGGCGGCGACGCGCTGCACGGCGTCGCGCGTCTGCATGACCGCCAGCGTGTGGCGAAAGCCCTCGAGGTACAGCTCGAGCGACTTGCGGTCCGCGCCCAGCGTGAACCATCGGGCGAGCTCATCCGGGTCCATGGTCGGCAGCTCGGAATACCCCGCCTCCGCGGCGAGCTCGATCACCGTGCGCGGCCGGAGCCCGCCGTCCAGGTGGTCGTGGAGCAGAACCTTTGGCGCGCGTCGCAGCGCGGCGAGGTCAAGCATGGGTGGCGGCGGCGTTCATCTGGAAGCGGCTCGGGGGTGCCGCGGCTGCAAGCTCGGCGATGCGCTCTTCGGTGAGGTCATAGCCGAATCGGATGGCGGCAAGGTTCTCGTCCACGTAGCGCTTCGGCAGCGACTCGCGGATCGCGTCCTCGTCGAACTCGATCGCGGCGAGGCGCAGCAGCCGTCCCAGCGCGATCATGTTGCCGAACAGCTCCTTGCCGAAGTGCTGGCTGCCGAGCGACGCGAACGGGATCTGCTCCGCACCGGGAACGTCGAGGCCGAGATCGGCCACCACCTTGCGGCCGCTGATGCGAAGGTGCCCCTTGTCGGCGAGCTTGAGCATGATGTCCGCCTCCTCAACGACCGGGTTCGCGATCGGCTCGTCATCGAAGATCAAAAAGGCGTCGGACATGCTGCCGCGGACGCTCGAGTCGTAGTCGAAGAGCACCGTGACCTCCTTGCCCATCCGGGCCAGGAGCGCGCCCATGACGCCCGCGATCAGCCGCACGCCCTGCCCACCGACGCCGTCCAGCGCGATCTTCGTGCTCACTCCGGCTCGACCCCGGCCTCGCGCATGGCGTCCTCGAGGCTGATCTCGCGCGTTGCGACGCGGAGCTTGAGGTCCGATGGAAGACGCTGCATCAGGGCCAGCTTGCGCTGAGCCTCGGCGCGCTTGGCCTCCTTCGGATCGGCGACCGATGCGGGCCGCGCGTCTTCGAGCGTTCGTGGCATGGCCGGTTGTGTGTCTCCACCCGGCGCGCCGCCGATGAGATCACGACCCTCCGCCGCGGACTCCGCCTTCTGAGCGTCAAGCTCCGGCTTGAGCTCAGTCTGTGGGTCCTTGCCCGTGGACGAGCTCTCGACGTCGCCGGGCGCGACGGGCGCGTCGGCCGGGGCGCTGGCCCCCGTGCGCAGCCACTCGGGGATCTCGAGCCCGGCCTCGGCGAGAGCCTGCGGCAGCGTGATCTCGCGCGTCGCCAACCGCATCTTCACCTCGGGCGAGAGCTGCGCCATCAGCGCGGCGCGCTGCTGGGACTCGGCGCGTCGACGGGCCTTCTCGTCATCGCCACGCTCGACCACGGCCGTCGCCGCCTCGGGTGCCGTGGCGCCGCCCTCGCCGGGAGACTCGGTGGCCGACGCCAGCGGTCCGTGTGGCTGGTCCGGCAGCGCGGGCGCGCGCTGCGCATCGGCCTCTGAAGGGGCACGTCCGTTTCCGTTGAGCGCCGCCTGGTCAGGCGGGTAGATGATCCCGATCTCGAAGGCGTTGAGCTGGGTCGCGTCCTTCGGCGCCCGCTTGTAGGTCTTGCGGTAGAAGGTGAGCATGTCGTTCGCGCTGGCGAAGCCGATGCGCCGCCCGTTGTTCTCGATGCACTGGCTGGTGATGTCCACGAAGCTGAATCCGGGCCACTCGATCGCCTCGCGGATCACGTTGCGCATGTGGAGCTGGTGGTAGACCGTCGTCTTCGCGTAGAGCGCCTGCGGCGACGAGCGCACGAGGCCCTGGAGGTTGATGGGCACGTTCGGGTTGCCGCCGGGGCTCGAGAGTGTCTTCGTCCCGGTTGGCGTCGTCGGGCCGGTCTGGCCGCCGGTGAGCCCGTAGATCTCGTTGTTGTTGCAGAGCACGGTGACCGGGGCGTTGCGCCGAATGGTGTGGATGAGGTGGTTGCCGCCGATGCTGGCGGTGTCGCCGTCGCCGGCCACCACGATCACGTTCATCTCGGGTCTGACGGTCTTGATGGCCTCGGCCACGGGCAGGGTGCGGCCGTGGAGCGTGTACACCGCCTCGTGCTTGAGGTAGCCGCCCATGCGCCCCGTGCAGCCGATGCCGGTGACGATGATGGTGTTGCGCTCGTCGAGCTTCATCTCGTCGAGCACCATGGCCAGCATCATCATGATCGTGCCGATGCCGCAGCCCGGGCACCAGATGGTCGGGAACAGGTCGAGCTTGAGCCGATCCTTGTAGGTCATCTCGGCCATCGGTGCCTCAGGCACCGGCCTGTCCCCCGGCCGAGCGCCGCGACGGCTCACGATGGGGAACTTCCCACCTAGCCGCGTGAGGGCTGTTAGGCAGCTCAGCCGCGCTCGATGGCCTCCTCGGCGGCGCGATCTGAGCGTGCAGCTGATGCGACGCGGCCCCGGCTGGGCCGAAAGTGGTGCCTAGTAGCCTCCGCGCGGCTGGGTGGTGGAAAGGCGCCAGCTCGTCCTCTCGTTCAGTACCTGGGCGACTACTACGCGAGTCCGCAGCCGCCGAAGGTGCCCTCGATGGCCGTGGCCGAGCGTGGATCGGCCCCGCGGTGGCGTCCGCATCGGCGAAATTGCTGCGTAACAGTCGCCTCATTGCTCGGACGTGGGAACGCGCGGCGGCGCCCACTACCCCACTCCCAAGGGCGAGGAGCTGTGCCGCTCGGTGGGCGTGGGCGGGATCGGCGGCTCGGAAGGGCCGCCACCCAGCACGCGGTCGATGCCCTCGCGCACCGCCTCGAGGCTGATCCGCCCGCCCAGCAGCGGCACGCGCTTCACCTCGCGATGGATGGCGAGCTCGACCATGTCCGCGTACTGGCCGTCGTTGGCCTCCACGACCACGATCTCGCGGTAACGGGCCGCAACCTCGCGCAGCTCCTCGTCGAGGATCGGGTGGATGCGGATCGGTCGGAACAGGGCGTATTCTTCGCGCAGCGGCGCCGCCACCCGCGACACGATCCCGTAACAGACGATCAGCACGTCCGCATCGGTCTTCCATCCGTGCTCGTAGAGCCGATACCGACCCGCCACCTCGAGGTGGCGGTGCTTGGCCTCGTAATACTGGCGCAGGTACTCGTCCGCATCGGCCGTGGCCGGCTCGCCCGCGTTCGGCCCGTGCTCGTACATGAGGACGCCCGCGAAGAAGCGGGGCTGGTCGGTGAACTCGCCGAGGGGCGCCATGTCGCGGTCCGCCACGCGCAGCTCCGTGGCGAGATCGTCGAGATCCACCACCTCGTTCAGATGCGCCACGAACGTGTCGGAGAGGACAACCACCGGCGACCGCGACTCTTCCGCGGCGTTGAAGGCCTCGACGGTGAGCCGGAATGCCTCCTCGACGCCGTTCGGGTAGAAGGCGATGGGCGTGTAGTCGCCGGTGCTCCCCCACTTGACCTGCATGATGTCGCCCTGGCCCGGCATGGTCGGCATGCCGGTGGCGGGACCCACGCGCATGACGTTCACGAAGACCGATGGCACCCCAACCTTCTGCGCGTAGCCGATGGCCTCCTGCATGAGGCTGAAGCCCGGGCCGGAGGTTGCGGTGAAGGCCTTGGCGCCCGCCAGCGAGGCGCCGATGACGGCGTTGGCCGACGCGATCTCGTCCTCAGCCTGGAGGAATTTGAACTCGGGATGCTCCGCCGCATGACCGGAGGCGATGTTGAGGATCTCGGTGGACGGGCTGATCGGATACCCCGCGTAGTAGCTCGCGCCGGCCGCGAGGGCGCCGCGGAAGACGGCCTCGTTGCCCTGTGTGAGCTTGCGCGTCACGGACTCTCCTTGGCGGCGTGCGCGGCCACGGACGACGGGATCATCTCGATCGCCAGGTCCGGGCAGTACCGCTCGCACAGGCCGCAGAGGATGCAGTTGTCCTCCTCGAGGATCGCGTCGTTGCGGAGGACGAGCGTGTTCTTCGGGCAGATGTCGACGCAGATGTCGCAGCGCTTGCAGAAGACCGGGTTCCAACTGATGTTCGCGTAGTCGACCCACGTGATGCCATCCCGGTGGTCGTCCGAGGTGCCGGTGCCGAAACCGATGGCGGAGCCGCCGCCGCGCTCGATGTTCATGGGCGGACGATGATAGCGCCGCTCGATCACGTTCGACCCTCCGAGCGAGGCCGCGCCTATACTCCGCCCGATCCCATGAGCCTGCGCTTCCGTCCCTTCGCGCCCATCGGCCTCCTGGCGCTGCTCGTATCGTGTGGCGACGCGCAGCCGACGCCATCGCCGTCAGGCACCGATCCCTCCAGCGCCCCGACGGTTGCCACGGCGCCCAGCGCAACCCCACGGCCGACCCCCACGCCGCCACTCCCTCTCGTCGGAGTACCGATGGCGGTCGTGACCGGATACACCGGCACGCGGGCGTCCATCACCCTGGCGGATGTTGAGACCCTGATGAGCTCGGACTCGATCATCTCTCCCTGCGAGATCCCCGCCTCCGACCCATCCGCGGTGTGCCAGCCCGCCGACGAGATCGTCGCTCACCTCCAGGAGCACCCGGAAGACCTGGCGCTGCTGCCTGCCGGCCTGGTGGAGCCGACCGTGAAGGTGCTCCCGGTGGACGGCGCGGACCTCTTCGGCGGACCGGGCGCGCGGGCAACGCCCTATTCGCTCGTCTTTCCGCTCCAGGGACCTCCGGAAGACTGGCTCCACGATCCGGACGAGATCCGTACGGTCATGTCGCTCGGCGACTCGTGCCCCGATCGCGGTGTGGCGCACGCGGCGCTGGTCGTCGGGCACGGTTGGGACTGGATCTTCAACGGCGGAACCGCCGAGTACGTGAGCGTGGACCCCAACCCGGTGCCGCCAAACGTGGTCGGCAACGGCTTCAACATCGTGGATGCGGTCCGCACGGGAAACGAGGGTGCCGTGGCCGCGCTCGTCAGCGGAGCCGACGTCACGATCGACGACTTCGAATGCCCGGTAGTGGACGACTTCACGATCAACGACGGGACGCTGTTCAGCATCGATCCGGCCGTCCTGCCACGCCTCCGAGACACATACGGCGTCGACGTCGCCACGCTCGCGGCCAACCACCTGTTCGACCGGGGCCAGGCCGGGTTCCTCGAGACGCTCGAGCAGTTCGCCGCGGCGGAGATATCAGTCACGGGCGCCGGTCTGGACCTCGATGCGGCCCTCGAGCCCGCACTCGTGGAGCGTGACGGCCTGATCTTCGGCATCGTGGCCTTCAACCAGATCGTCGGGTCGGTCGAGGCCGCGCCCGGCGTGCCGGGCGTCGCCTGGCTGAACGAGGAAAACATACGAGAGGCTGTCGCGCGCGCCCGCGAGGCGGCGGATGTCGTCCTCTGTGTCCCGCAGTGGTGGGGCGGTGACACGCCGGGACCGGGGGCCGAGTACCACGCCACCTTCCGCGGTGACATGCGCGACTACCAGGCGCAGATGTTCGACGCGGGCTGCGATCACATCCTGGGTCACGGCACCCACTGGTCGGGACCGATCGAGATCGCCGCGGGCGACGAAGGCGGATATCGCGTCACGCTGGTGAGCCACGGGAACTTCCTGTTCGGCCAGAGCTGGAGCCAGCAGACGCAGGAGGGCGTGACGCTCGAGCTCAGCTTCCGCGGCACCGAGCTCGCCCAGGCTCGGATGCACCCCTACATCATGCTCGACCAGGCGCAGGCGAACCTGACCAACCCCGAGACCGATGGCCTCGCCGTGCTGAACCGGATCTACGAGTCATCCGGCCCGATCCCGGCCACCGCCCCGCCGGATTGATCGTCGACGCGGTCGTTCGTGTGGAACGCGAAGCGGACCACCTGAGTGTCCCGCCCCACGGAGAGATCCAGCACCTCACCGGCCCATACGCCCGCCCCACGGGAATTCGCGGCGCGTGATTCCCGTCCCACGGGCGTAACGGCGCCTGATCGGCCGATCTGCCCGCCCCACGGGAGCTCCGGCCAACGGGACGGCCGCACGGCCCTGCTCATCCGCTGAGCGTCCCGTCCCACGGGAGATTCGGCCGCTCACCGGCCGATACGCCCGCCCCACGGGAATCGCGATCTCAACCGCGCTGACGGCGCGTGGACTCCCGTCCCACGGGCGGAACGGCGCCTGATCGGCCGATCTGCCCGCCCTACGGGAGCTCCGGCCGCCGCGACCGGCAGATTGACCGGCATTTTCAGCCGACGTACGATCGCGGCATGACCGCAAGCGCTGCTCCCGCTCCTCGGCTCGTGCGATCGTTCCCCGCAAGCCTCATCGCGCGGGTGACCGGCGCGAACGTGCGCACCGCGGAACGGTGGCGTGCCGGCCAAGCCCCTCAGTCCCGATTCCGGGATCGAATGAGTGCGCTGCAATCGGTGCTCGACGTGCTCGGTCGCGGCATGACGGTCGGGGCGAAGCGCGCGTGGCTGGAGGCACCGAGCCCGCTGCTCGGGTGGGATCGCCCCGTCGATCGCCTGGCGAACGGTGATTTCGCCGCGGTCCACGCCGCAGCGGAGTCGTACGCCGTCGGGGACTACGTCTGACGGATCCGGGCGCTCCGCTCAGCCGGTTCTCGGGCCGCGTCCACCGGCAGACCGGCGTCGAGACGCCGTGCCTGCCACCCGACCGTCCGGCGCCCACGAAGGGCCGATACCATCGCGCCGGGGAGCCGTGGCCGCTCTACGCCTCGCTGGATCCGCAAACGGCCTGGGCGGAGTGGCGTGCGGTCACCCGAGGAGCGGTCGATCCGGCAACTGAACGCCGCCGCCTCTGGCGCGTAGACGTAGCTGACCTCGAGGTCCTCGACCTGCGCGAGACGAGCGTCCACAGGGCCCTGAGGGTCGACCCATCCAGGCTCGTTGGCGGTCGCCAACCTTGTCAGGCGCTGGCGAGACGCGCGCATCGGCTCGGCGCGGAGGGCATGGTCGTCCCTTCGGCAGCGATGCAGGGCGGCTGGAATCTCGTGGTCTTCCCCCGCGCCTTCGGCTCGGTGAGGCCTGCCGGCTCCAGCGTCAGCAATCCCGCTCCTCCGGATTGACCCCGGCGCCCTCGCCCGCCGTCTCGGGGGCAGGGCCCGACTCCTCCACGGTGCGCGGGCGACCGGACACCATGGCCACCACCGCGCCGAGGATGACGGTGCCGGCAGTGAGCGTGCGGACCGTGATCGGCTCGGACAGGAAGATGGCGCCCAGCGCCACGGCGACGATGGGGTTGACGTAGGCGTAGGTGGCCACCGTCGACACCGGGGCGTGTGCCAGCAGCCAGGTGTAGGCGGTGAAGGCGATGATCGAGCCGAAGAAGATCAGGTACACGAAGGCCGCGATGGACTCGCCGGAAAAGGCGGAGATGTCCGCCTGGCCGATCTCGCCGATGAGGCTTCCGACGACGATGAGCGAGGTCCCGCCCGCCACCATCTCGAGGCCCGTCGCAAGCAGCCCGGAGCGCGGCAGTGGGGCATGCCGCGCGTAGAGCGAGCCCGCCGCCCACGAGATCGTGGCGCCCACGACGAGCAGCACGCCCACCGGGTTGAGCTGCGCGATGCCCTCCACGGGGACGACCAGCACTGCCACGCCGATGACACCGGCGATCAGCCCACCCACCACGAGCATGCTCGGCCGCCTCCGCGTGATCAAGGCGTCGAAGACCGCCAGCCAGATCGGCACGGTGGCCACCAGCACCGCCGACACGCCCGATGGGATGAACAGCTCGGACAGCACGACGCCGCCGTTCCCGCCGAGGAGGAGGAGGGTGCCGACGATGAAGGCCGACCGCCAGTGCAGCGCCGTCGGCCGTTCGGCCGGCACCGCGCGCCTCCGGAACCGCGCGTAGGCCGCGAGGCCCGCGAGCATGAGGAGTCCGGCCGAGCCGTAACGGGCGCCTGCCGCCAGCAGCGGCGGCATCGTCTCGATCATCACCGCGATGGCGAAGTACGTGGAGCCCCAGACCACGTACACGATGAGGAGGGCGGCGGCCACGGCCGCGGTCGATGCGCGCGAGGCGCTTGGAGGCGTCACCGGCACATTGTGCCGTCAGCGCGGGTCGATCTCCTTCGGGTAGTTCGGCGGCTGCGCATCGGGCGGATCGTTGGCCACGCCGGCCTGGTCGTCATCGGCCGCGAGGCTGGTATGCCACGGCTTCGACTCGGTCGGCAGCGAGTCATCGAAGTCGGCGCCCGGCACGAGCCGCTCGACGTCCTCGATCTCCGCGCCGGGTGGCGCCGGCTCCGGCACCCCGCCGAGCCCCAGCGCGGCCGCATCGGCTCCCTCGATCGGATCCAGCCGATCGGCGGCATCTCGCTTATCGGTCATGCCCGCCGGCGGTGCACGATCGATACCGATCAGCTAAGGGAGGTGCCGCTCATCAGGACCGACGTAGCGGACGTCGGGCCTGATGAGCATGTCCGCGTCGGCCTCCTCGAGGCAGTGCGCCGTCCAGCCCGCGTGGCGTGCGAGCGCGAAGGTCGCGGGGAAGAGCGACGGTGCCAGGCCCACGCCCTGGAGCACGGCGGCCGCGTAGTACTCGACGTTGGTCTTGATCGGGTAGTCCGGCTTCCACTCGGCCAGCAGCCGCAGCGCGATCTCTTCGACCGCCACCGCCTTTCCCAGCCACTCGGCCACGTTCGAGAGGCTCTCGGCCACCGATCGCAGCGCCGCCGCGCGGGGATCGTACGCGCGGTACACGCGGTGCCCGAAGCCCATGAGCCGCTCACCGCGCGCCAGGGCCCCGCGAATCCACTCCTCGGCGCGATCCACGGAGCCGATCTGGTGAATCTGGTCGACGACCTCCGATGGCGCGCCACCGTGACGCGGTCCCTTGAGCGCGCCGATGGCGCCAGCCACCGCGCTGGCGATGTCCGAGCGCGTCGAGATGATCACCCGCGCCGTGAACGTCGAGGCGTTGAAGCCATGCTCGGCGCCGACGATGAAGTAGGCATCGAGCGCACGCGCCGACGCATCGTCGGGCAGCTCGCCGCTCAGCTGGTACAGGAATCCCGCCGCCAGGCCCAGCGACGGGTCGGGGTCTATCGGCTCCTGACCGTCGCGCAGCCGCGAGAACGCCGCCAGCGCGGAGGGCGCGAACGCGGTGATCGCTCGCGCCTGCTCGACCGTCGGCGGCCAGGATGTGCCGCTCACCGCACCGTACGCGGAGGCAGCGGTGCGCAGCGCGTCCATGGCGTTGGCGCTCGGGGGCAGCCGACGGAGCACCTCGATCACCTCGGGCGGCGGAGCCGCGCAGGCCAGCGTCGCGTCGGGCGCCCACTCCCCGGTCCACAGCAGCTCGGCGACTGACGCATAGGAGCCGCGCTCCACGAGCTCGCCTATGGGATACCCGCGGTACCGCAGCTCGCCGCGGTCACCGTCGATGCTCGCCAGGGACGTCTGGCCAGCCACAACTCCCTTGAGCCCCGGGGAGTAGCCGGGTTCGGTGTCGTTCATCTGTGTGGCGAGTCTACGAGAGGCGGTAACGTCAGGAGCGGCCCGCGCGTCTGGTGGCCAGCAATCAACGTCCCGCACCGGAGCCACGACATCATGCAGCCCCTCCGCCGCCTCGTCCCGCTGGCGATCGTCGCCGTGATCCTGGCCGCCTGCTCCTCGCCGAGCTCGACCGCGACAGCACCAGACCAGGCATCCCCATCGGCAGCCTTCTCGTCCCCGTCTCCGACCACGAGCGACGCTCCGGTCAGCGGTGAGCCCGAGCCCTCGGAGGCGACCGGAGATTTCTCGTGTGATCTGCCAGTGGTCGAGCAGGCGACCGTGCCGCGCACAGTCAACATCGTCGACGTGCGGGTCGGGACGCATGACGGGTTCGACCGCGTCGTCTTCGAGTTCACCGATGGGACGCCCGAGTTCACGCTCGACCGCGCGACGCCGCCCTTCGCCCAGGACGGTTCGGGCAATCCGATCGATGTCGAGGGCGAGAGCTTCCTGCGCCTCACGATGCGCGGCGGAACGAAGCAGATGGATGATGGAACCAGCAGCTACAACGGGTCGCGCGACTTCGACCCCGGCTTCCCGGTCCTGGTGGATCTCGTGGAGGGCGGCGACTTCGAGGCGCAGAGCACGTGGTACCTGGGCCTGACCGATGAGGCCTGCGTCATCGTGACCCTGCTCGAAGACGCGCCGCGACTCGTGATCGACATCGAGCATTGAGCAGGAGCTGGTCGTGCAATCCGAGCCGATCCGACCATCGTCGAACCAGGCGCACGCTCCCGTCCTGCTCGGCCTTGCCGTCGCCATACCCCTCGTCCTGGTGATCATCGGGTTGTTCTGGGCCGCAGAATCGCCCGCGCCGGGGGCATCCGGTAGCATCAGCGCCCACCCATCCGCAGGAGAATCGATGGCTGACGCACCGACCGCGCCGTCCGGCGCGCTCGACACCACCAGGACGTACACCGCCCGACTCAAGACGCAGCGGGGCGACATCGTGGTCGAGCTGTACGCGGACCGCGCGCCGCTCACCGTTGAGAACTTCGTCAATCTCGCCCGCAACGGGTTCTACGACGGCACGACCTTCCACCGCGTGATCCCCGGATTCATGGCGCAGGGTGGCGATCCCACCGGCACCGGGACGGGGGGTCCCGGCTACCAGTTCGGCGACGAGTTCCATCCCACCCTGAGGCACAGCGGGGAGGGCATCCTGTCGATGGCGAATGCCGGGCCCGGTACGAACGGGAGCCAGTTCTTCATCACCTTGGGGCCGACTCCGCACCTCGACGACCGGCACAGCGTCTTCGGCCGCGTGGTCGAGGGCATGGACGTCGTGCGCTCGATCCGGGAGCGCGATCCGCAGCGGGACCGTGAGCCGGGCGACCGCATCGACTCGATCGAGATCACCGAGTCCTAGCCCGAAGTCGGGTGTTCAGCCGGACTCGTCAGCTCCGGAGACTCAATGACGTCGGCGAGCGGCTCCGTGCGGTAGCGCTCGACCCAGCCGAGCACCTCCTCCGCGTAGCGGCCCGAGGCGTTGTACCCCACCAGGGCCGCGCGCAGCTGAGCGCGATCCCCGTAGTCGCCCGGCGTCCGGGCGCACAGGTGCGCGACGGCGGTGAGCCCCGCGTCGTAAAGGTTGTCCGGGTCCGCCACGCCGTCACCGTTGCCGTCACGCCCCAGCTCGCGCCAGGTCGTCGGGATGAACTGGAGGGGGCCCATGGCGCGATCCCACTGAACGTCGCCGTCGAGCTCGCCACCGTCGGTGTCCGGCACGGGCTCCGTCCCGCGCGTGCCGTCGAGGGCCGCTCCGCGTATGGGCGGCAGCACGTCCCCGTTCGCCGCGAGGTCATGGTCCGGGTCGATGCGACCGTGGTGGGACTCCACCTGCGCGATCCCGGCGAGAACCGTCCAGTCGACCGCGCACGGCGCGGTGACCGTGGGCGCGGCCGCGGAGGCTGCCAGGTACGCCTCGTACGCGACCGGCGGGATCCGTCCCTCCGCCAGCTGCGGCGCCGTGACCGCGAGGCGGCCCAGCAGGTAGGCACCCAGCAGGCCGACACCGACCAGCACCACCGCGAGGACGAGCACGCCGGGGCCTGAGCGGGACCTGGTGCGACGGCGTGAACCCATGGCGCGAGGGTCCCACAACTTGGCACCTGCGCGCCCGCGGGTCAGGCCGCGTGGGCGGGCTCGTACAGGAGAGCGAAGGTGGCCGCCGGGTCCGGCGCGAAGGCGGTGTGGGTATTGCAGGCGCTGCAGACGAGCTCGTCATCGGCCACGTCGACCGAGAAGACGACCTCTTCGCCGCACCATGCGCAGTCGAGAAGAATGTTCATGTGCGTCACGGTGAGCGCGGCTCGTGACAACTCTCGTGTCGCAATGTCCGCATGGGTCCGGGTACGAATGTGCCAGATGGCAACCGGGTGCCCGATCCCGTAGTCTGGTCAGGTCGGATGCACGGCTGGGACGCCCGCACCGACGTCCGGAGAACTGGTTTCCGGGAGTACGCGCGCCCCGGTAAAGGCTTCGTCTTCTTCGTGCGTGCGTACCCGGTTCCCAACCTTCGCCCCGCCGTCTCCGACTGGCGCGCGTTCGGCGCGCGGCAGTATCGGTCCTTCCGGCTGCTTGCCGTGGCCCAGGGCTTCATCGGCGCCCTGACCGGGCGTGCCATCACCATCCCGCTGCTGCTGGCGCTCGGCGCTCATCCTGCGGTCGCCACTGTCGTGGCCGTCCTTCCGGCAGTGGGAACCATGTCGCAGCGATGGCTGCCCGCCATGCTCGACCGGACCGATGGAAACCTGCGCGGGCTGGTCATCCTGTTCGCGGCGATCGGCGAGCCTCGCGGCCTGCTCATGGCCGGCGTGGTCGCGCTGGCGGCGATCGGCTGG
>Ga0208612_1000133_pt1 | contig 41532 bp, 47 predicted proteins | sample AntDryMetagUQ889_FD_188089 | JGI IMG/M metagenome (GOLD analysis project Ga0208612, IMG submission 188089) | Polar desert microbial communities from Antarctic Dry Valleys - UQ889 (SPAdes) | ecosystem: Environmental > Terrestrial > Soil > Desert | place: Antarctic Dry Valleys | collected 2008-12-31 | reverse complement strand
GTCACACGTGCACAACCTCGAGCCGGAAGACCTCGTTGCGCTCACGATCGAGGCCGCGGCGATGGCCAGGGTGCCGCTCGCCGGCACCGATTGGATCCCAGGCTTGGGGGATCGAACCGACAGCTAGGGAGGCGAACTAGATCTTGGCCGCAGAGCGGCCCCTTGGGGTCTTCGCGCGATGGGCAGCCGCTCCTGCGGATGCCCATCTTGCGCGAACTAGAGCAGTGCGACGCCGGCTATGCCGAGCGCCCCGAGTGCGGCAGCGTGCCAGTTCCGGTCGTGCGCGACGCAGGCCGGGCAGGCCCTGACGGTCGCGCCGTGCACCGCAGGATGCTCGACGGTCACGCCCGCCGGCAGTGCCAGCGTCTCCCACGCGGCGGCGGAGAGCAGGCCGCCCGCCTGCTTGCGGCTGCACAGCACGCAGTGAAGATAGAGCCTGGCCATCGGCCGGCCTCCGGCTAGCCCCAGGGGCCGATGAACGGCCCGTCGACTCCCGCGAGCAAGAGAATCACGACGACGACGACGCACAGGAGCGAGAGGCCCAGCATGAAGGGGGCGACCCGCGGATCCTCCTTCTGCAGCGGTGGAAAGTCGACTTGCTTCTCGGGCATCGCGCCTCCTCTAGACGGTTCCGGTCGGGTTTGCCGGGGGCGTGGGGCCGGCGCCGGCCGCGCCGCGCAACGCCTCGGCCTGCCGCTCGAGCTTGCCCCGCTCCAGGATCACGAAGCCGTACAGAGCCGCCACCATCAGGATGAACCCGAGCGCGACCATGATGTAGGTGCCGGTGGAGTTCGCGCCGCCCCAGGCCCAGAAGTCGGCGATGTCCTCGCTCCACTCGTCGTACGGGAAGCTGTCGAACATGGTCTCTCCTTACCTTCCTGGCCGGATCACGGCTCGGTAGTCCTCGAGCAGGATCGGCCCGGCTTCGACTGCGCGGCCGTCGGGAGTCACGATCACTTCCGGTACCCGTTCGAACTCAGGATAGAAGTCCTGCTGGAATTCGGCAAGGTCGATGCCTTCGAGCTCCACCTCCGGCGGAACCCGCAGCAGGTTCGCCTTCTTCAGCAGCCAGCTGACGCCGTAGCCCGGCAGGAAGGCGAGCGGCAGGAACGCGAGCATCCCCATCAGCTGCCCGCCGAACGACACGGGCACGTTGTTGATCCCGGTTGGGTAGCCGCCCGCGAAGATGCCGACGAGGAAGACGCCGTAGAAGCCGCAGACGCCGTGCACCGCGACGGCGCCCACCGCATCGTCGACGCGGAGCGTCCGCTCGATCCAGCCGCCGGCCCACACCGCCAGCATGCCGCCCGACGCCGACAGGAGGTAGGCGAGCGACGGATGGTAGACGTCGGCGCCGGCGGAGACGGCGATCACGCCGGCCAGGCCTCCCGACAGCGTCCAGAAGGGATCGCCCTTGCTCGCGAACCAGCCGCCGGTGAAGCCGCCCGCGAAGCCGAAGGTGATCACCATCGCGATCGCGCCGAGCGTCGTCGGGGAGAGATAGATGTTGAGCCAGCCCGGGAAGGCGGTCGACTGGATCACGAGGCACGCGGCGTAGAAGCCGTAGAAGCCGGTGAAGATCAGCATCAGGCCCATCAACGTCATGTGCAGGTTGTGAGGCCGGAACGACCGGGCTCTGCCCGAGGCGTCGTACTTGCCGATCCGCGGCCCGAGGTTGAGGAGCACGCCGAACGCGAACGCGCCGGCGACGCCGTGCACGACGAGCGAGGCGATCGCGTCGTGGAAGCCGAAGCGCGTGACGAGCCAGCCGCCCGAGCTCCAGCCCCAGGCCGCGTCCAGGATCCAGACGAACGAGCCGAGCACGACGGTCAGCAGCAGGTAGGCCGAGAGCCGCACGCGCTCGATCAGGGCGCCGGACATGATCGAGCCGGTCGTCCACGAGAAGAGCAGGAAGGCGAGGAAGAAGACGAGGCTGACGTGGTCCTGCAGGTTGGGGCCGAGCCCGGCGCTCCACGGCGCGGTGAGGCCGCAGAAGCCGGGGAGCGCGTCCGGGCTCGCGTGGCCGCTCTTCGGCCAACCTTCCTCGAAGCACCCGTAGACGTACCAGCCGAAGTAGTAGAAGGACGGCGTGACCACGGCGATCGTGAGGATGTTCTTCATCGCCGTGGACATCAGGTTCTTCCGGCGTGCGACGCCGCCCTCGTAGGCCATGAAGCCCACGTGGATCAGCCACATGACGACGACCGTGTAGAAGTAGAACTGCTCGGTCAGGACCTGGGAGTCCAGCTTCACCTGGTCGGCGAGCTCCTGGATCGTCGGCTCCGTGCCGGCGAGCAGCGGCGAAACGATCGACGAAATCATGCGCAGCCTCCCTCGGCTCTCGCGGGCGGGACGACGTGGCGCAACCGTACGAAACGTCGTGCGCCCGTTCCATGTGCCAACGGTCCGACCTTCCGCCCTGCGATGTAGAGCTTTGTTACATAGGCCGCAAGCTTGCCTACCGGTCCACGATCGCGCCGGTGCCGCCATCGACGAGCACGACGTTCACGCGTGTCGGGTTGTCGTTCGCATCGACGTCGTAGAGCGAGACCGCCCACACAGCTCGAGGGGGGATCCCCCTTTGGACGAGGCGGATCTGCACCTTGTCGGGCTCGAAGGGTGTCGCCTCGCGGGCGATCGAGATCGCGCGCTCCTGCGAAACCTCCCGGTCTGCGGCCGCACAACTGCGGGAGACGAGCAGCGCAACGAGCAGCAGAGCCCCGAGCGCGGCAGCCCGGAAGGCCCAGCTGTCGCGCAGATCCCTACGTGCGGGCATGGAGTCGCCGGACAAGGGTGTAGCCACGGAGGAGCAGGTAGCCGGCGAAATGGGTCATGACGACGAGCAGCAGCCACCAGAACCACCAGACGTAGTGGGGCCGGAACTCGCGCAGCTCGACCACGGTGAGATAGAGCGCGACCACCAGGGTGAGGACAAGCACCAACGGGGCGTGGCCGAGCAGGATGAAGATGAGCATCGGCGCATCTTCCGACAGCCGCGATGCCGCTGCAAGCGATGTCCCGAAGGTGCACATCAGCTCGAAGCGTTGGTTCCTCACGCGGGTCACTCAACGGCGAAGTCCACAGCGTTGGTGAGTAGCGAGGAGGGTGCGCTTCGCCGGAACCATCCGATCTGCTCAAGATCGGCGGATAGTGAGCACTCGCAAAGGCGTTGCATCTACGATCGCGACATGGCGAGCTATCTCCACACGATGTACAGGATCGTCGATCCCGAGGCGAGCCGTGCGTTTTACGAGGCGCTTGGAATGGAGTTCCGGCGTGAGCTGCCGATCGTCCGGAATGGCGAGCACGAGGCGACCAACTACTTCTTCGGTTTTCCGGGCCAGGAGGAGGAGCTCGAGCTGACGTGGAACACCGACGGCCGCAGCTACGAGCTTGGGACCGCTTACGGGCACATCGCGGTTGGCGTCGACGACCTCGACGAAACACTCCTGCAGCTGAAGCAGGGAGGAACCGAACCGGAGCAGGAGCCCTATCGCGTCCGCGAGGGCGGTTCACGCCTGTGTTTCATCAATGACCCCGATGGCTACCGCGTGGAACTGATCGAGCGCGGAAAGTAGCTGCAAAACCGACGCTAGACCTCGCTCGTCCGGGAATACACTTCCGGAGCGAACCGAGAGTCTTCTCGTGGGGAGAGCTCGTTCGCGCATGGCAGCATCGCCACGGCGCTGAACGGCAGCGGCCGGGAGATCTGAGTCAGGTTTGAGCGCGTGCGCTGCGGCTGCGCTACACCGCGGCGGCCAACTCATCAAGGACTGCTGCCGTGCCGGCTGGGTCGGTGAGGTGTGGATCGTGGGGAGCGTCAACCTCGCGGTAGGCCCAACCTTCGCGCATTGACCGAGCGGCAAAGGGTGCGATCGGGTCGGCACCAACATCGCTGGCGAGGTCGCCGCCGGTGCAGCGGACGAAGGCGCGAGGCAGGAGCTCGAGGGCGCCGGTGAGACGCACCGCTTCAGCGAAGCTGGCCAGGGGTTGCGCTCGGAGGCGGCCGATGTAGCGTGCCCGTTCCTCTTCCGCGATCCAGCCCCGTGGTGGCAGCAGCGCAGGCGGGATCGGGACTCGCCACCCGTCGCCGTGCTCGGCGGCCGAGGCGCGTGCAAGTTCGGCGAACTCGGCCGGCAGAAGGTCAAAGGCCGATTGGCCATCACACGGCACCAACGCGTCGATGTAGATCACCAACGCGATCCGTTCGCGGGCCAGGTCGGCGGCACCGCTGACGGGCATCCCCCCGTAGCTGTGACCGCAGAGCACCACATCGTGGAGTTCCTCCAGCTCGAGCACCGCGAGCACGTCCTCCACGTGGGTTGCAAGCCCGACCTCGGGCCGGCCCAGGTGTACGCGCTCGCCCATGCCTGTCAGCGTAGGAGTGAAGACGTCATGGCCCCGCTCGCGGAGCGCTCGGGCGACCACCGTCCACTCCCAGCCACCTCCCCAACCACCGTGCACGATCACGAAGGACGCGATCTGCGGATCCTCTCACCATCCGTACGCGAATAGAGCGTCATACTCGCCGACAGAAGTCAGGGAACATTTCGCATCACCGGCCCAGCGAAGGTTCGCGCGAGCAGCCCGAGCCGCTCGCGCCAGACCAGTTACCGCTGGGCGATGCGGTGGACCTCGAGGTATTCGATCGACGGCGGGCGCCCGCCAAAGCCGGCTTCCTCACGGGCAGCGGCGACCTTCTCGCCCCAGGCCTCGGCTTGTTCGCGCGAATCCCAGACTTCGACGATTCGTACCTTGCCATCGTCGCCTACGGCTGCTACGTGGAATGAACTTCCGGGCGGCGGCGTGTCGCCGACTGCCAGACGTTCCCTCATCTGGTCGTACTCCTCACGCGTTATTTCCGTCTCGATGATCCGTGCGATCGCCACCAGGGGCCTCCTCGATTGACGAGAGGACACTACTCCTGTTGACCGGCTCCGCCGAAGCCACGAGCGACGGGGCCGCGCGGGAGCTCTCGTGCTCGCGCGCTGCCCCGTCGGATCCTTCGTCGGCGCCAGGGGTCAGCGCCCTCAGGTCAGGTTCCAGGCTCCATCGCGGGCGCTGGTGGACGAACAACGGGCTGTTCCGCCGGCACGCCGTCTCCGGACACCGACTCGAGGCCGGACTCGAGATCCCAGTCGCCTCGGTCGACACCCGCGATCTGTTCCTCCTCGGACAGCCGAAGCCCGATCGTCCGCTCGAGAATGAACGCCAAGACGAACGCCGTCACGACCCCCGCCCCCACGACGACGATGAGGCCGAGCAGCTGCCAGAAGACGTTGATCTCGGCGTTCTGGAACGCGTAGTCGCCGCTCGTGAGCCCGAGATACCCGCCCTGAGCGGTTCCCCAGTTGATGAGGCCTGCCATGATCAGCCCGTACGAGCCGGCGCCGAGGAAGAGCGGCATGAGCTTGTGCTCGTCGAAACGGCGCCGCTGGCTTGCTTCGTAGACGGCGTAAGCGACGACCGGCGCGCCGAGCGCCACGAGAAATGTCTGCCACGGCTTGTAGATGTCGAATGCGGGCGCGCCCGCCACGTACCCCGAGATCGGCCCGAGCAGGAGGTAGATGTAGCTCCGCTTCCAATAAGCGATCGCCGCTCCGGTGAGCGCTCCGCCACACCACGCGAGACCGAGGTTGTTGAACGCGACGCCGACGCTCGTCTCGGCCATGGTGACGCTGACGAAGTACGCCTCCGGCGCGAAGAAGAAGCCGCACGAGAGGATCACCATCGGGAGACCGGCGAAGAGCAATACGACGCCGACCGTCGTCAGCCCGAGGTTGTACGAGCGATACTCGGGAACCGCTGCATGCGGCTCGTACATGCCGGGACGCGACCCGACCTTGCGGACGAGCACGAGCGCCATGCCCGCCGGGAAGAGGTAGACGAACGCGATTCCGAAGAAGTCGTGGAACCCGGCGTTCGTGAGCGGCCCGGTCGATCCCCACGTCATCCAGCTGAGGACGGACGACACGACCGCGGCGACGGCGGCGATCACATAGTACGCGGCCGGCTTCATGCGCTCGGTCACCGAGAGGTGGATGAGGACGTTGACGATGCCCGCGAAGCAAGCCAGGAAGAAGATGAAGATCTGCTGGTTGTTCAATCCGGGGGCAGCGGCGGGATCCACGTTCTGAGCGAAGTCGTTCGCGAACGAGCCGCCGAGCCACCAGTCCTTGATCGACTGCCAGTAGGCGTTGTCGACGTCGAACGCTGCGTAGTACTGCCAGTTCCAAATCGCGAATCCGATGAGGAAGTACACCGCGAAGCCGATGAAGAAGCCGATCATCTTCTCGATCGTGGCGGCGAAGACGTTTACCCGTCGGACGCCGCCGAGATCGACGAGGAGGAGGCCGGCCAGGATGACGAGCGCCCCGACCGTTCCGCAGGCGTAGACGACGTTCTGTACGAGCGAGTTCGTCGTCACCTGATCGGGGAACTGCGGCGTCTGTGCAAGCAAGCTCGCTAGCTGCATCGAGGGCTCCTTACAGTCGAGTGGAAGTGGTTGGCCGGGCCTTGCCGGCCGTCCCGGGCTCCTTCGAGGCCGGCGTCGGTGCGCGTTCTCCAGCCGAGGTCACTGGCTACTCCCTCGAGCTGCGTGAGCGCAAGAGATGAACCGGCGCGAGCTCGAGCTCGCGCGACCCGTCCGCGCTCTCGGTGTAAGCGGACAACCGCCAAGCGGCGATTATCGGTCGGGTGCAGCCGATTTTCAAGGTCCCGCTCGCGGGGCGGCGTCCGAGCAGAGTCAGCTCTCTAGACGCTTCGGTCTACACGCTACGGCAGAATCTCCCTGTGGAGCCGCGGCTTGACTCGCTGCCCGAGGAGTTCGACGCCCCGATCGGGGGCGGCTTCGTCACGGGCGCTCCGGAGGGGATCGGGTCGTACTTCGACGAGGTCCCGGTGCTCGAGCCGCTCGACGTCGCTGCCGGCACGGACACCGACACCGTCACCGAGTTTCGCCGGACGCTGGGCATGTTCGCCACCGGCGTCACGGTCATCACGACCCGGCGCGGCGAGCAGGTCCACGGCATGACCGTGAACGCGTTCATGTCGGTCTCGCTCCAGCCCCCGCTCGTGCTCATCTCGGTCGACCGGCGCGCCCGGATGCATGCGCTGCTGAACGAGGGAGCCCGGTACGGGATCAGCGTCCTCGCGGGCGGCCAGGAGCGCCTCTCCGACCATTTCGCCGGCCGCGCGTCCGACGAGACGATCGAGGCGAGGTTCGAGGTCGTGCGCGAGACGCCGCTCGTGGAGGGGGCGATCGCGCATCTCGTGGCCAGGGTCGTGCGCTCGTACTGGGGCGGCGACCACTCCCTCTTCGTCGGTCAGGTCGAGTACGCGCGCCACGCCGGCGGACCGCCGCTCCTCGTCCACGGCGGCAGGTACGAGCACCTCCTGCACGACGCTCCCGTGGTCTCGTTGTTCCCGCCCGACGTCCTCGCCCGGCTCGTCGCGGGGTGTCCTGAGCGGACGTTCGGCCCGGGCGAGGCGATCGTCCGTGCCGGCGAGCCCGGAGACGAGCTCTTCGTGATCCTCGACGGCGAGGTGCGCGTCGAGCGCGGCGGCCGGACGAGACGGACACTCGGCCCGGGCGACTTCTTCGGTGAGATCGGGGTGCTCACCGGCGGGCCGCGCACGGCCCACGTGATCGCAACGGCCCCGGTCCGCTGCCTCGCCGTTCCCCGGGAGCTGCTACGCCAGGCGATCGAAGCCGAGCCGGCGCTCGGCTGGGAGCTGCTCGAGCTTCTCGGCGGCCGCCTCCGCGACGACTGACACTGGTCCGGCGCCCGATGTTGACATTTTCGAGTGACCATCGTATTTTTCGGCACAAGGGTATGCGGCTCCCTTCGCCAGCGCGGTTCGCCAAGCTTCTGGCGTTCGCGTGCGCAGCGATCGCCCTCGTCCTGATCGCGCCGGGGGCACTCGCGCGCCCGGGAGGTGGCGGCGACGAGCTCGAGCAGGTCGAGGCGAAGCTCGCCCTGTGCAAGCGTGACCTCGCGCAGGGTCGTAACGCCGTCAACGACGCCGAGGACTTCCTGGCGCTCGCGCGCAGGCAACCGTTCGTCCTGCTCCCCGTACCGGGATTCGGAGTTGTTCCGGTCTCGGTCCAGGCCGCCACCGACGCGGTCATCCTCGAGTACCTCAGCGGCGAGATCACCCGGGCGCAGATGGTGGCGCGACTGCAGAATCTGGCGCGACGAGCCCGGCAGACCGTTCAGGATCTGAAGGAGCTAATCGACGATGCGCGCGAAGGCCTCGAGCGAACGCAGAAGCGGTGTGCGGCCCTCGCCGAGCAGCGGAACCGCCTCCGCGCCGGCGGCGGCGCGGGCGGCGGCGGCGGTACCGGTGCGTTCCCGCCCGGCACGGCCACCAAGATGACTCTCATCATCGAAGGCCACACCGGCACGATGGACCTCAAGACCGGCAAGATCTCGTATACCGGCAATACCTCGGACGCTCCGGGGACGAAGCGAGGCACCGTCAGCGGATCGGTAAAGATCGACGGGACGCTGCCGGCAGGCTGGAACATCTACGTGGCCGCCGAAGGCAAGCTCGCCCACACGGGGCAAGGGTCGTTCACGATCAAGGATCCGATCGGGTCCCAGCGCCGCGTCGGCGCGTCCGCCCAGATCTGCTCGAGTCCGCCGGCGGCGAACCAACCCTTCTGTGTCACCGGGAACGGCAAGGCCAACATGACCGTCTTCTGGATCTGGGTGCCCTAAGAAGCTCGAGGACGCAGCTTCTCCGGGTCGTAGAACGGAAACCGCACGACGGTTGCGGGGATGCGCTTCTGGTGGCCGTCCAGCTTGCCGACCTCGACCTCGGTGCCGAGCTCGGCGTAGCGGACGTTCATCCGGCAGAGCGCGATGTTCCGCTTCAGGATCGGTGAGCGCGCCCCGCTCGTGATCACGCCGACCTGGGGTCGGCCGACGTGGACGCAGTCGCCGTGGGATGCCGGCTCATTCCCCTCTAGGTCGAGTCCGACGAGCTGCCGCTGCGGGTGAGCCCGCCGCTCCGCCAGCGCTTCCTTGCCGACGTAGTCCTCTTCCTTGTCGGCCGGGACGGTGAAGCCGATGCCTGCCTCGAAGGGATCGACCTGGTCGTCGAACTCGACCCCCGGGAAGGCGAGCCCGGCCTCGATCCGGAGGACGTCGAGGGCCTCCAGTCCGAGCGGCACAAGTCCGAACGGCTCGCCCGCCTCGAGCACGGCGTCCCATAACGTGGGTGCGTCCCTGGGGTGGCAGAAGAGCTCGTAGCCGAGCTCTCCGGTGTAGCCGGTGCGCGAGGCGATCAGCGGCATGCCCTGCGGGCCGCCCAGCCGGCCGACCGCGAAGCGGAACCACTTCAGCTCCTCGAACGGGGTCTGCGTCGGCGCGGTCCAGATCAGCTGCCGAAGGATGTCGCGGCTGGCCGGCCCCTGCACGGCGACGTTGTGCAGCTCGTCCGTCGACTCCTTCACCCAGGCGCGCAGCCCCAGGCGCGCCGCCTGCTCGCGCAGCCAGACCCCGTCGTAGTCGCCACCGCCGACGAAGCGGAAGTTCGTCGGATGCAACCGGAAGATCGTCGCGTCGTCGATCATCCCTCCGGTGTCGTTGCACATCGCCGTGTAGACGACCTGGCCGTCGGCGAGACGGCGGACGTCGCGCGTGACGGTCGCCTGCAGCAGGGCCTCCGCGTCCGGCCCGAGGATCTCGAACTTGCGCAGCGGCGAGAGGTCCATGATCGCCGCCCGCTCGCGGCAGGCCCAGTACTCCGCGACGGCTCCCAGATTGTCGAAGGCGGTGGGTAGCCAGTAGCCGTTGTACTCGGTGATGCGGGACGTGAGCCCGGACCAGCGCGGCTCGAAGGCGGTCTTCTTGGTCAGTCTCGGCTGGGCGTCGGGAGTCGCGCGATGGGCGATCGCCGCGGAGAATCGCTCCTTCGCGGGATAGACGCGCACGTGCACCTCCGTCGGGTTCCACGCGTTGGCCGGGTCGATGTCGTCGGGGCACGCGCTGGAGAGGCAGACGATGTCGGTCATCGCCCGCACCAGGACGTAGTCGCCCGGCCGCGACCAGGGCTCGTCGGCGACGAGCATGTTGTTCGCGTCGAACGCCGTGTTGTAGAAGAAGTTGAGCGCCGGCCAGCCCTTCCGCGGGGCGATCGTGTACGGCAGCAGCTCGGCGTTGAAGTTGTCCGAGCAGTTGACGTGCCCGAAGTACCCCATGTCCTCGTAGTACTTCGCGTAGCAGGCGAGCGCGAACGTGTCGTGCCGTCCGACCGTGTCCCGGACGACCTCGACGAGCGGCTCCATGTCGACGTCGTAGAACTTGCCGAAGAGCCCGGGATTCGGATAGGCGTTCCCCATCAGCGAGCGGGTCGTCGTCGAGTCGAGACCCCGCTCGACCCCCTGCTGGAGCTTGCCCGAGTGGAACGCGAGGAAGTCCGAGCACTGGCGGCCCCGCACGTCGATCACCTGGATGTACTCACCCGCCGAGACCTCGTACGCGAGCGCCGAGGCACGGTCGACCTGGAAGTCGAGCCGCGGCTCGGCCAGCGGCTCGGGGAGCGCGGGCTCGAGGTCGTCGCGGGGTGTCGCGCGCCGGATCTCGAGCTGGAGGTCGGACGCGGGGATCCCGCCCTCGACCACCGGCATGCCGGGCGACGCCGCGACGGCGACCGCCACGGTTCGGAGCGCGCGGAACGACTCCTCCGTCCCCGCGGGCGTCGTGGACCCGAAGAGCTCCGCAGGGCCTTGCGGGCGCAGCTCGATCGCCTCGTAGTCCCCGCTCGGCACCGTCAGCTCCGCGCATTGCGCGCCGTGCACGTTGCGGACCGTCAGGCGGTCCCCCGGCTCCAGGCTGACGACGGTCGCGCTCCCCGGGCTGACGCGGTAGGTCTCGCGCGCCGGGTCGCGCGGCAGGAGGCCCGGGACGAGCAGACGGGGACGGTCGACGGTCGCCATCCCGGGCTTAACCGGCCTTGGCCGGCTCCTTCGCCTCCTCCTCGGCGGCCTGCGCGAGCAGCTGCTCTGCGAGCTCCCGCTTGGCCTCCGCGTCCAGCTTCTTCACCTCGTTCTCGACCGCCCGGCGGTTGTAGGTCTGGTTCCAGTAGTCGAGCGAGTCGAAGCCCAGCAGCACCGCCTTGCCCACGAATTGGCGCAGCACCTCGTTCGTCGGACCCATCACCCAGCCCGCCTTGGCGTCGCGCAGGTACCGCTCGAGCTCCATGTCTCGCTTGTAGCCGGAGCCGCCGCACGCGTGCAGCATCTTGTCGACGACATGCGCGACGTTCTTCGCAGCCTCGAACTTGATCTGCCAGGCCCAGTGCAGGAACTTCGCGCGCGCCGTCTCGCCCGGCGCCAGCGTCTTCGTGTTGTCGTCCGTCTCGCGGTCCATCGCCTGCGCCACCGAGTAGACGAACAGCCGGGCGGCGTTCGTGTCCATGACCGCCTCGCCGACATAGTCCTGGATCGTCGGGTAGTCCGCAACGCGCAGGCCGACGTCGACGTGCTTGCGCCTCGTCGTGTGGCGCTTGGCGATGTCGATCGCCCCAAGCGCGATCCCGTTCCAGACCGACGACGATCCGATCAGGAACCAGGGGTCGACGGTCTCGTCGTTCGACTCGGCGCCGTCGCCGACCGGTCCGACGAGCTGCTCGGCCGGGACCTCGACGTTCGGGACCTCGATCGGGCCCGACTGGTTGCCGCGCAGGCCGAGCGCATCCCAGAGCGAGGGCTGTGCCTGCACCTGGTCGCCGTCGATCACGAAGACGGACAGGTCGTCGTAGCCCGTGAAGTCCGGGCTCGTGGTCTGGACGACGTAGAAGTCGGCGAAGCCGCCCGAGGTCGTCCACGAGGCCTTCTTGCGCACCTTGTAGCCGCCGTTCGACCGCTCGGCCCCCGACGAGATCGGGTACCAGAAGTGCGAGCCCGTCTCGGGATCCGAGTAGGAGAGCGTGCCGACCTTGCCGGTGCGCAGCGGCTTGATGTACTTGTCGATCAGCTCAGGCGTCGGCCGCAGCATGATCGCGTTGACCGCCCCGATGTGCATCACGTAGCACATCGCCGTCGACGCGCAGCCGTAGCGCGCGATCGTCTCGCACACCATCCCGTAGGCGACGTGGTTCTCGCCGAGACCGTCGTAGGCCTCCGGCACCGTCAGCCCCAGGAACCCGTGCTCGCCGAGCAGCTCGAGGTTGCGGCGGGGGTAGAGCAGCTCGTCGTCGGAGCGCTTCGCGTTGGCCCGAAGCTCCTGCTCGCACAGCTCGATCAATTGCGCGCGAAGCTCCTTCTGCCTCTCGGTGAGGACCCAGTCCGGATCCCACTCGTAGCCAAGGCCCCAGAACTCCTCGGAACCCCACATCTTCTCGGACATCGTCACCTCCGGCTCAACGGCGCGGGTGCGCGCAGGGCCATCGTACGATTTCGGTCGCGTGCGTTCAAACGACGCCGAGCAGCGTCCTCTGACGGGTCGGCTCGACGACGCGGTCGAGCCAGCGCTCGAAGAGTGCCCTGCCGTGCGCCCGCATCTCCTCCGCGCGCACGGCGATCGCACGCATGAAAGCGGCCCCGGCCTCCGCGCCGAGCGTACGCTCGAGCGACGCCGCGTACTCCGGAACCTCGGCCCATTCGGCCGCCATCGTGCCCGAGATTTCGAGGTGGAACTGGACGCCGTAGGCGCGCCGATAGCGGAACGCCTGGTTCTCGTACGCGGGCGAGGTGGCGAGCCGGACCGCGTGCGCGGGGAGGTCGAACGTGTCGCCGTGCCACTGGAGCGTCACGAGCTCACGTGGGAGACCGGCGAAGACCGGATCGTCGAGCGCCGCGTTGGTCAGGGTGACCGGCAGCAGGCCGACTTCCGGCTCGGGGCCCGGGTAGACGCGGGCGCCGAGGCTGGCCGCGAGCAGCTGCACACCCAGGCAGACGCCGAAGAACGGCACGTCCGCGCGCACCGCCTCCGCGATCAGCTGCCTCTCTGCGGCCAGCCAGGGAAGCTCGCCGTCGTCGGTCGCGCTCATCGGCCCGCCCATGGCGACGATCGCGTCGAACGCGCCCCGGTCCGGCAGCGGCTCGCGCTCATCGAGCTGGACGCGCAGCAGGGTGGCGCCGCGCTCGCGGAGCACGTCCTCATAGACGCCGGGCGGCTCGCAGGCGATGTGCTGGAGGACGAGGACGCGCACCGCGTCAGTGTCCGGTCGGCTGCTCCCAGCCCTCGAGTACGGGGGGCTGCCAGTCCGTCCCGACGGTCCGCGACCCCTCGACCCACGACCCCAGCTCGGGCTGCGGGAACTTGCAGTGCTTCTCCTTCAGCTGGATCCCGTAGGAGTTACCCGATTGCAGGTGGGCGACGAGCACCTTGCGCGCGAACTCGTGCTCGCGGCCCGCGGGGATCGGGAAGTAGATCTTCAGGAACGAGTTCGAGTAGCGGTCGAAGACGGCGGGCGTGCCTTCCTCGTGGAGCAACTCGATGTCCTCGAGCCAGTTGATGTCGCCGCCCGGTGTCGCCGCCTCGAGGTCGATGTTCTCGACGAGGGAGCTGTCCTCCTGGTAGGGGAAACGGTGCCCGGCCAGGTACTCGGCGTCGAGCCCCGTGATCTTCTCCGGTTCCTCGTAGGACATCAGACGCCCTCGCCGGCCGGCGCCTCGGACAGCGCGGGCAGGTAGTCGACGGGATTCTCGAGGTGCTTCTCGAGCAGGCGCTCGATCTTCGCGAGCGTCCGCTCCTCGCTGACGCCCGGGATCCAGCTCGTGCCGGCGAGCGGCACCTTCGCCATCGCCGCCGCCTCGACGGTGAGGGCCGTGAGGTCCTCGGGCTCGAGCGAGTGCACGTCCGTCTTGCCGCAGGCGCGGGCGAGCAGCTGGACCTCGAGCGTGAGGGTGTGGAGGAAGTTGTAAACGCGCTCGGCAGCGTCCTCGACGACGAGGCGCTTGCGCAGCTCTGGATCTTGCGTCGTGATCCCGACCGGGCAGCGGCCCGTGTGGCAGTGGTAACACCGCCCCGCGGGGACGCCGACCGTGCCTTCGTAGTCGGTGACGCCGGGGATCTCCTTGTTGCAGTTGAGCGCCATCAGCGCCGAGTGGCCGATCGCGACCGCCTTCGCGCCGAGCGCGAGGCACTTCGCGACGTCGCCGCCGTTGCGGATCCCGCCCGCGACGACGAGGTCGATCTCGTCGACGAGGCCGACGTCCTCGAGCGCCCGGCGCGCTTCGGGGATCGCGGCCATCAGCGGGATCCCGGTCTCCTCGGTCGCGATGTGCGGCCCCGCGCCCGTGCCGCCCTCGGCACCGTCGAGGTAGATGATGTCCGGCCCGCACTTCGCCGCCATCCGCACGTCGTCGTAGACCCGCGCCGCGCCCAGCTTGAGCTGGATCGGGATCTGGTAGTCCGTCGCCTCGCGCACCTCCTGGATCTTCAGCGAGAGGTCGTCGGGGCCGAGCCAGTCCGGATGCCGGGCCGGGGACCGCTGGTCGATCCCTGCCGGGAGAGAGCGCATCTCGGCGACCTGCTCGGTCACCTTCTGGCCCATCAGGTGCCCTCCGAGCCCGACCTTGCAGCCCTGGCCGATGAAGAACTCGCAGGCGTCGGCGAGCATCAGGTGGTGCGGGTTGAACCCGTACCGGCTCTGGATGCACTGGTAGTACCACTTCGTCGAGTAGTCGCGCTCCGGCGGGATCATCCCGCCCTCGCCCGAGCACGTCGCCGTGCCGGCCATCGAGGCGCCCTTCGCCAGCGCCATCTTCGCCTCGAGCGAAAGCGCTCCGAAGCTCATCCCGGTGATGTAGACGGGGATGTCGAGCTCGATCGGGTGCTTGGCGAAGCGGGCGCCGAGCACGGTCTTCGTCTCGCACTTCTCGCGGTAGCCCTCGATCACGAAGCGCGTCAGCGTGCCGGGCATGAACATCAGCTCGTCCCAGTGCGGGATCGGCTTGAACATCGAGAAGCCGCGCATCCGGTAGCGACCGAGCTCGGACTTCATGTGGATGTCGTCGATGACCTCCGGCGTGAAGATCCGGCTTTGTCCGAGGATCGTCTTGCTCGTGGGTGCGGTCTCGTCGGCCATCAGTGCTTAGAGCACCAGCTTCCTTTCCGAGGGCTCGAGGTTGTCGTAGTTGTAGAGCCGCTTGCCGCAGACGAACTTCTGCAGCTCGGGCGTGGCGCCGAGGCCGTGGATCCGGAACTTCCGCTCGACGAACTCCGTGTCGGCGTCGGTCCACTCGCCGGGAATGCAGTCCACGCCGAGCGAGCGCACCTTGCCCCCGACGTAGATCGTCCCGTCATACATCGAGTCGCCGAGGCCGTTGCCGACGTCGCCGCAGATGATCTGACGGCCGCGCTGCATCATGAAGCCGTTCATCAGGCCCGCGCTGCCGAGCACGATGATCGTGCCGCCCTTCTGGTCGATTCCCGTGCGCGCGCCGACGCGCCCCTTGACGATGAGGTCGCCGCCGCGGAAGGCCGCCCCGGTCAGCGAGCCTGCGTTCCCGTCGATCACGACGACACCGGACATCATGTTCTCGCATGCCGACCAGCCGACCCTGCCCTGCACGTGGATCTCCGGGCCGTCGATCAGGCCGCAGCCGAAGTAGCCGAGGCTCCCCTCGAAGGTGATCCGGCAGCGCGTCAGGATCCCGACGCCAAGGGAGTGCTTCGCACCGGGGTTCCGCACCGTCACGTCCTTCACGCCCTGCTCGTAGAGGAGCCAGCGCAGCTCGAGGTTGATCTGGCGGGTCGTCAGGTCGCGCGCGTCGAAGACGGCGGTCTCGCCGTCGAGCTCGGAGACCCGGGGGATGTCGGCGAGCGGCTCCGCGAGGCCACGCGCGTCGTAGTTGATCGTGTGCTCGCCTAGCGCTGCCAAACCATCACTTCCCCCTCGTACGGGTCGTAGGTGTCGATCTCGTGGTCGATGATCGCGCGGATCGCGATCTCCTCGGAGGCTAGCGCGACAATGTCGTCCGCCTCGTACAGGACGAGCGGCTTCGCCGCCATCTCGTCCTTCGCCACGCCGAGCGCGTCCTTCGTCACGCAGATGTAGGTGAAGACGCCGTCGAGCTCCTCGAGGCTCTCGCGCATCGCGTCCTCGAGCGTGGCCCCCTCGCCCATCTTCTCGGCGAGGTAGACGGCGATGATCTCCGAGTCGCACTCCGACTGGAAGCGGTGGCCGGAGCGCTCGAGCCGGCGCTTCCAGTGGAAGTAGTTCGTCAGCTGCCCGTTGTGGACGACGGCGACGTCCGGGAACGGATAGGCCCAGTACGGGTGCGCACCGGAGATGTCGACGTCGGACTCGGTCGCCATGCGAACGTGCCCGATCGCATGGGTGCCCGTGAACGCGTCGAGCCGGTAGCCGTCGCAGACCGTCTCCGCGTCACCGAGGTCCTTGACGATCTCGAGCGAATTGCCGAGCGACAGCACCTCGCAGTCGGGCACATCCTCGACGTAGTCAGCGAGCTCCTTCAGGTCGCCCTCGTACTCGAGCGTGACGCGGAAGGCGTACTCCGTCTCCTCCTCGAACTCCTGGACGCGCGCACCGATCGAAGCCAGCCGCCGCTCTACTTCGGCCCGGTTGCGCTGGAGCCGGTCCGAGAACTCGAAGTCGCGCGGGGTGTTCGCGTCGGCCAGCTTGTAGCGCATCACGACGAGGTTCGACGGCTTGCCGTAGAGCGCGTAGCCGGTCGAATCCGGGCCACGATGCTTCATCGACTGGAGCATCCGGGTCATGTCGGTGCCGATCGCGTGCGGCTGCGCGCCGTCCCGATAGATGATCCCTGCGATCCCGCACACTGTTAGAGCTCTCCTTGAGCGTTCTGCATCCGCTCGCGCGGACACAGAACGCGGCCGCCTACGGCGGCAAGACCCCTGAAGCGGCCCGCTACGCGGCCGAGAACCCTCGGCAACACGCTCCGCTCACGGCAATACATCGAGGTACTCCTTCACGTCCCAGTCCGTGACGGTGGCGCAGTAGCGCTCCCACTCGTCGCGCTTGTAGTGCATGAAGACACGGTACATATCGCCCGGAAGCGCCTTCTTGACGACGTCGTCGGCCTCGAGCGCGTCGAGGGCGTCCCCCAGCGTCATCGGGATCTTCTTGACGTCCTTGCCGGCCGACATGGCCTCGTAGATGTTCCGCTCCTCGGGCTCGCCCGGGTCGAGCTTACGCTCGATCCCGTCGCGCATCGCGACGATCAGCGCGGCCATCGAGAGGTACGGGTTCACGGCCGAGTCGACCGAGCGGTACTCGAAGCGGCCGGGCGCTGAGACCCGCAGGGCGGTCGTCCGGTTCTGGAAGCCCCAGTCCGCGAAGACAGGCGCCCAGAAGCCGGTGTCCCAGAGGCGCCGGTAGGAGTTGACCGTCGAAGCGGTCAAGGCGGTCAGCGCGCCGAGGTGCTCGAGAATGCCGCCGATCGCCCACAGGCCGGTCTGGCTCGGTCTCTGCTGGTCGTCCGTGTCCGGCATGAAGACGTTCTCGTCGCCGCGCCAGAGCGAGATGTTGTGATGGCAGCCGTTCGCCGAGACGCCCATGAACGGCTTCGGCATGAAGCACGGGAAGGCACCGAGCTCGCGGCCGACCTGCTTGCAGACCTGGCGGAACGTCGAAAGGTTGTCCGCCGTCTGCTCCGCCCGGTCGAACCCGAAGTTCAGCTCGATCTGTCCCGGAGCGTCCTCGTGGTCGCCCTGGATCATGTCGAGGCCCAGCGCCTGGCCGTACTCGATTACCTTGTGGATGATCGGCTGGAGCTCGGAAAACTGATCGATGTGGTAGCAGTAGGGCTTGGTGAGGCCGTCAACGGCTGGCGTGCCGTCATCGTTCAGCTTGAGCCACATCATCTCCGGCTCGGCCCCAGCGCGGAGGTGCAGGCCGGTCTCGGCCTCGAGCTCGGCCTGGATCCGCTTCAGGTTGCCGCGGCTGTCCGAGGTCAGGAAGGACGCGGGGTCGTCGCGCTCCTCGCGGTTGCGGAAGCACTGGCACCAGACCCGCGCGACCTTCGGGTCCCACGGAAGCTGCTGGAAGGTCTCGGGCTCGGGGACGCCGACGAGCTCGGCCGCCTCGGGCCCGTACCCGATGTAGTCGCCGTGCCGGTCGGTGAAGAGGTTCGCGGTCGCGCCGTAGACGAGCTGGAAGCCCTTGCGGGCGATCGTCTCCCAGTGCGCGGCCGGGACGCCCTTGCCCATGACGCGGCCCGTGACGGAGGGAAACTGGTAGTAGACGTACGTGACGCCCGCGGCGTCGATGCGTCGCCGCACCTCATCGACCAGCTGCTCGCGTCCCTCTGCGTCGACGAAGCGTTCGAGATCGGTTGCCACGAGTCGTCCCCTTTCGGTCCTCCCATACTGCTGCCGGAGCGTTCCTGGAGCGATGTCTACGCATGCTCCGGGTCGCGTGTCAAGCCTTGGTCGTCCCGCAGCCAGTCGCGGTCGGCGTCTTCTCCGCTCAGCCTAGACGCAGCATGTCGCGCAGCCACGCCTCAGCGGGCAGCCCAGAGAGCCCGGAGCTCGCGCGATAGACGCGACAGGAGAGCGTGAAGTCGGTGCGGGCCTCAGCGCCCGGCTCGACATCTCGCCCGTTCACGCGGATCGACGGTGACCCGAGGAAGCGTGTCCGGTCGGCTGCCTCGGGAGTCGCCACCTCGACGACGTGAATCTCGAGAACGATCCCGGGGTCCCCCGCCACACGCTCGACCAGCTCGCGCGCAGGTTCTGCGTTCGGGCAGCCCTCGAAGAGGAGGATCTCGACTTGCGGCGTCACGGTCACCGCGAAGCATATGGCGGGAAGACAGGAACGCCGCTGACGCGGAATGTGATGCCCTTGCCGATCGTTTCCGACGGTATGAAGCCGAAGCCCATCGGGATCCTGTACGAGCACCCAGCGTGGTTTCGGCCCCTGTTCGCCGAGCTCGACCGCCGAGGCGTTCCCTACGAGCGCATCGACGCCGGCAGGCTCCTCTTCGATCCGTCTGACCTCGAGAGCCGCTATTCGCTCGTCGTCAACCGGATGAGCCCCTCGTCGCTCGGCTCGGCATCGAGCATCCGCGGACGCGCGTAATCGACGATCCAGGCCGCGCGGCCGACGCGGCTCGCGACCTGGAGTTTCCGATCGTCGTCAAGCCGAACGTCGGTGGCAGCGGCGCGGGGATCGTCTCCTATGCCTCGCTCGACGAACTCGGGGCCGCCGACATCGAACTGGGGGCTGACGGCACAGCGCTCGTCCAGGAGCAGCTGCCAGCCGATGGCGACGCAGTCGTCCGCATCGAGATCCTCGACGGACGCTTCCTCTACGCGATCCGTCTGCTGCTGATGCCGGGCAGCTTCAATCTCTGCCCGGCCGACTACTGCGAGCTGCCGGGCATCGCGGACGGCGTCTCAGGCCGTGGGCTCCCGATCGCGGCATACGAGCCGCCGCAGAGCGTCGTCGAGGACGCGAAGCGCATCGTCGCTGCTGCGGGCATGGATCTCGGCGGCGTCGAGTACCTCATCAACACGCGTACCGGAACGCCGACGTTCTACGACGTCAACGCGCTCTCCAACTTCGTTGCCGATGCGACAGAGGTCGTCGGCTTCGACCCGTTCGGGCAGCTGGTCGACCTCATCGTCGAGCGGGCGGAGGCTGGTTACGACGGTTCGGCGCGCGACGCCGCTTCGACGAGCTTCGCGGGCGCGACGTTGGCGTAGGCGTCCTCGGCGATCCCGGCGAGCTCGTTCCAGTCGATCCCGCGATCGAGGCGGACGCCTAGCCAGCCGCGGTGGCCGACGTAGGGCGGCACGAAGAACCGCTCCGGATCTGCCTCGACGAGCATGCTCTGCATCCCGTCGCCCGCCGCGCACCAGATCGCGAAGCGGCCGTCGCCGTGATGGTTCGTGAGCACCATCAGGAAGGCACGCTTGCCGCGGACGAAAAAGGTGGGCGCCCCGTGGCTCAGCCGCTCGCTCACCTCCGGGAGAGCGAGGCAGATTCCGCGGATCCGCTCCAGCGCCCGCGCCCGATCTGTCGCAATAGCCATGACCGGATCGTCCCATATCCACAGCGCGGGCTTGTAGATGTTGCAGATTCGGCACGAAGCCGTCACACCTGCGTTGCAGGTTCCCGCCTAGCGTCCGCGCTATGAAGAAGGCAGCGACACCGTGGGGGCCGGCGACGCTCCTGGAGGAGTTGCGGGTGCCGCAGCAGGCGGGCGACAAACGCTTTGCCTCGGTCGTGCAACTGCTCGAGACGCCGCAGGGCGAGCGGCTCGTCCGGTTCGCCTACACCACGAACGGGACGGCGCGGCGGGGGCCGGTGACGCTGCGATCACGTGATCTCCAGAAGCTGCAGGCTGCGCTCGAAGGCACTCCCGGGCTGAAGGAGACGCTACGCCTCTAGGCAGGTGTCAGCACGTGCTCAGTGGCCGCATCGACGAGCGCGGCAAGCAGCAGCGCGCCATCGCCCGAGCCCAGCAAGGGGTCGACCGCGTGCTCAGGATGCGGCATCAGGCCGAGCACGTTGCCCGTCTCGTTGCACACCCCCGCGACGTCGCCGGCGGAGCCGTTGCAGTCCTCCGCGTAGCGAAGGACGAGCTGATTCGACGACTCCAGCTCGCGGTACAGCTCGTCGTCTGCGAACCAGCACCCCTCGCCGTGCTTGACGGGGATTGTCAGCTCCTGTCCCGGCTCGCAGCGCCGGGTGAACATCGTGTCTGCGCGATCGACCCGGATGCGCACGTCGCGGCAGACGAACTCGAGGTCGCGGTTCCGCCGGAGCACGCCGGGGAGCAACCCGGCCTCGCAGAGGATCTGGAAACCGTTGCAAATCCCGAGCACCGGCCCGCCGCCGGCGGCAAACCGCCGTACCGCCTCCATCACGGGCGCCACGCGAGCGATCGCGCCGCACCGAAGGTAGTCGCCGTAGGAGAATCCGCCGGGAAGGACGATCGCACCGATCTCGCGAGACAACTCGCGCTCGGCGTGCCAGACCAGCTGCGCGTCCGCCCCGAGTGCACCCAGCGCCCACGCAGCGTCCCGATCGTCGTTGGAGCCGGGGAAGACGAGCACGGCGATCCTCGGCCGGATGCTCACTCGCCCTCGATTTCGATCTCGAAACTCTCGATCAGCGGGTTCGCGAGCAACCGCTCGCACATGCGCTCCGCCTGCTCTCGGGCTTGCTCCGCCGTCTCCGCATGGAGCTCGAGATCGACGAGTCGGCCCACTCGCGCTCCGCCGATGTCGAAGCCAAGCGTCTGGAGGGAGACACGGACCGCCTCGCCCTGGGGATCGAGGATGCCGGTCTTCGGCCGGACGAGCACGGTCGCTCTCAACGCAGCACCACCTGCGGGTCAGCGACGTAGGCCTCGAACGCGATCCCCGTGAGGAGCTCAAACGCCTCGACATAGCGGGCTCGGGTGCCTGCGACGATCTCCGCCGGCAGCTCTGGCCCTGGGGCGGTCTTGTCCCAGCCGATGCTCTCGCAGTAGTCGCGGACGTATTGCTTGTCGTGGGACTGTTGTGGGCGACCAGGGATGTGGCCTTCGGCTGGCCACAAGCGGGAGGAGTCCGGCGTCAGCGCCTCGTCTCCGAGCACGAGCGTGCCGTCGGCGTCCAGCCCGAACTCGAACTTCGTGTCCGCGAGGAGGATCCCCCGTGCCTCGGCGTGAGCCGCCGCGAAGCGGTAGAGCGCGACCGCGACCGCTTCAACCTCGGCATACACGTCGGCCCCGATGAGGCCGGTGGCCGCCTTCACGTCGATGTTCTCGTCGTGCCCCGTTTGCGCCTTCGTGGCGGGGGTGAGGATCGGGCGCGGAAGGCGCTCCGACTCGCGTAGGCCGGGAGGCAGCTCGCGGCCGCAGACGGCGCCTGTGCGAACGTAGTCCTTCCAGCCGGAGCCCGAGAGGTAGCCCCGCACGACGAACTCGATCGGCAGCATCTCGAGGCGTCGGCACTCGAGGGACCGACCGTCGTCCCGCAGCGCGAGCAGGTGATTCGGGACGAGCTCGGATGTCCGTGCGAACCAGAACGCCGAGAGGCCCGTGAGGACGCGTCCCTTGTCGGGAATCTGCGTCGACAGGACGACGTCGAAGGTGGAGATCCGGTCGGAGGCGACGAGCAGCAACCGGTTCTCGTCGAGCGCGTACAGCTCCCGTACCTTGCCGCTGCCGAGATGAACGGCAGCTTCAGGCATGCGCGTGTGCCTCGCTCCGTGAGAGGGAGCTCAGCCGGTCGAAGACGACGCCGATATTCCGGGTGTAGGCGCCGAGATCAAGCACGGCATCGAGCGAGACGCGGCCCGCGATCTCGGTATCGGCGCGCACGAGGGCGGGGAAGTCGAGCTCCTCGTCCCAGGCGCGCATCGCGTGCCGTTGGACGAGCCGATAGGCGTCGTCGCGCGAAAACCCGGAGTCGACGAGCGCGAGCAGCACACGCTGGCTGAAGAAGAGACCGTGGCTCGATTCCAGGTTCTCGCGCATCCGCTCCGGCCGGACGACGAGCCCCTCGACGAGCCAGGCGAACCGGTCGAGCATGTAGTCCACCGCGAGAAACGCATCGGGAATCACGACGCGTTCGGCGGAGGAGTGCGAGATGTCCCGCTCGTGCCACAGTGCGACGTTCTCGAGTCCAACCAGCGCTGCGCCGCGCACCACACGCGCGAGCCCGCAGATCCGCTCGGACACGATCGGGTTGCGCTTGTGCGGCATCGCCGATGAGCCCTTCTGACCCCGACTGAACGGCTCCTCCACCTCGCGCACCTCCGTCCGGGCGAGGTGGCGCACCTCGAGCGCATACCGCTCCAGGGAGGCAGCAAGCAGCGCGAGGACGTTCAGCACCTCCGCGTGCCGGTCCCGTTGCAGGATCTGCGTCGAGCTCGGAGCGGGCTCGAGTCCGAGCCGCTCGCACGCGATGCGTTCCACCTCCGGCTCGACAACCGCATAGGTCCCAACCGCGCCGGAGAGCTTCCCCACCCGCATTCCCTCAAGTGCGCGCGCAACGCGCACTCGGTCGCGCTCGAGGCCGAACGCCCAGCCGGCGAGCTTGAGGCCGAAGCTGATGGGTTCCGCATGGATGCCGTGTGTCCGGCCGATCATCAGCGTGTCCCGGTGCTCGCCGGCGCGCTCGACGACCGCGCGAAGGGCACGCTCCAGTCCGTCGAGGACGAGCGCTCCCGCATCCCGGATCTGCAGTGCGAGCGCCGTGTCGAGTACGTCGGAGGAGGTGAGCCCGTAGTGGAAGAACCGTCCCTCCTCGCCCAGTTGCTCCGCCACGGCATCGACGAAGGCAGCCACGTCGTGCTGGGTCTGCGCCTCGATCTCCGCGACGCGCGCAGGCGTGGGCGCGGTGGCGCGGGCGGTGATCGCCTCGAGGACGGCAGGTGGAACGACTCCAACCTCCACCCAGCCGGCCAGGGCAGCGAGCTCGACCTGCAGCCACCTCGCGAGCTTCGCCTCTTCCGACCAGATCCGGGCCATGGCCGGACGCGAGTAGCGGGCGATCACGGGTCCGAGTGTATCGCCGCCTCCGGGCGGCCCCAGCGGCCGTCAGTCGGTTGCGGCCGCTGCCGCGGAGGCGATATCGCGACGGTACTGCATGCCCTCGAACGAGATCAGCTCGCAGGCCGCGTAGGCCCGCTGTCGCGCCGCGGCGACCGTGTCGCCCGTCGCGGTGACGTTCAGGATCCGGCCGCCGTTCGTCACCAGCTGCTCACCCTGGAGCGCCGTGCCGGCGTGGAAGACGAGCGCGCCTGCCGCCTCTGCGTCGCGCACGCCGTCGATCGCAGACCCGGTGTCGCCGCGCTCCGGATAGTTGCCGCCGGCGAGCACGACCGTCACTGCCGCCTCCTCCGCGGCGGTGAGGTCGACACCGGAGATGTCCCCTGCCGCCGCGGCTGTCAGGGCAGCCAGGAAGTCGCCGCGGAGGCGCGGCAGGATCGACTGCGTCTCAGGATCCCCGAAGCGGCAGTTGAACTCCAGCACCTTCGGTCCTTCCGCGGTCATCATCAACCCCGCGAACAGAAGGCCGATGAACGGCGATCCACGCCGCGCCAGCTCGGCGATGACCGGCCGGTGCACTCGGTCCATGACCTCCTCGAGCTCGTCCTGCCCGAGCTGCGCAACTGGGGAGTACGAACCCATGCCGCCCGTGTTCGGCCCGCTGTCGCCCTCGCCGATGCGTTTGAAGTCCTGCGCGGGCGGAAGCGGCACTACGGTCAGCCCGTCAGAGAGGCCGAAGACGGAGACCTCCTCCCCCTCGAGCAGCTCCTCGATCACGAGCGGGCCACCGCGGAAGGCAGCCGCCGCACGCAACCCAGCGTCGAGCTCCCCCGCGGTGCGGCAGACGAAGACGCCCTTTCCCGCGGCGAGCCCGTCCGCCTTGACCACACACGGCGGCCGCGCGACCGCCAGGCGCTCGGCAGTGGGGACAGCGGCCGCGTGCATGACATCCTTCGCGAAGCTCTTCGAACCCTCAATTTGCGCTGCGTCACGGCCAGGCCCGAACACCGCCACTCCCGCATGGCGCAGCTCGTCGGCGACGCCCGCGACCAGCGGAACCTCCGGGCCGATCACCGCCAGATCCACCTCGAGGCTGCGCGCCAGATCGAGGAGGCTCTCGCCATCCTCGGCGCGGACGGGGTGGCAGTCGCCGAGAGTCGCGATACCCGGATTCCCCGGCGCGGCGTGGAGTTGGGTGAGACCCGGCGCTTGGGCGAGCTTCCAGGCGAGCGCGTGCTCGCGACCTCCCGAACCCACGACCAGCACCTTCACGCGCGCCGAGTCTACTTCCGCGTCCACGATCCGATTCGCGTTTCGCGTCCGCAGCCGAGGTGCGAGGCCTCGTCGAGGGCCGCAGGGCCTAGCTGCCGCTGAGCACCTGCTCCCGTGCGGCTCCGGTGCCGACATGGGTGACGGTGACCTCGAGCTCGCGCTCGATGAACTGCACGTAGCTGCGGGCGGGACCGGGTAGATCGGCGACGCTGTCGCAGTCGTCGAGCCCCTCGCGCCAGCCCGGTAGGCTCTCCATCACCGGCTTGCAATGGTGGAAATCGCTCTGGTGCGCCGGGAAGTCCGGTGTCTCGGTCCCATTGGGAAGGCGGTACCGGACGCACACCTGCAGCTCCTCGAACCCTGACAGCACGTCCAGCTTCGTCAGCGCGAGCGACGTGATCCCGTTCAGCCGGACGGCATAGCGCAGTGCCACCAGATCGAGCCAGCCTGGGCGGCGCTCCCGTCCGGTAACCGTTCCGAACTCCTGCCCGACCTCGCGTACTCGGGCGGCCAGGGAGTCCTCCATCTCGCTCGGCAGCGGGCCTGCGCCGACGCGCGTCACGTAGGCCTTTGCGACCCCGATCACCTCGTCGATCCTCGTCGGCCCGATGCCGATGCCGGTGGCAGCCGCTCCGGCGACGGGGTTCGACGAGGTGACGAACGGATAGGTGCCATGGTCGAGGTCGAGCAAGGTGCCCTGGGCGCCCTCCAGCAGGACGTGCTTCCCCTCGACGAGAGCGTTGTGCACGAGCAGGGAGGTGTCGGCGACGAACGGTCGCAGCCGCTGCGCGTAGCCTTCGTACCGCTCGGCGACGGCAACGAGCTCGAACGGCTCGTGATCGTAGACGCGCTCGAGCCAGACATTCTTCTCGGCAAGCGCGGTCTCGATCTTCTGGCGCAGGATCTTCGGGTCGAGCAGATCCTGGACGCGAATACCGATCCGGGCCGCCTTGTCCGCATAGGCCGGACCGATCCCACGCCGCGTCGTCCCGATCTGGAGCTTCCCAAGCCGCCGCTCGCTAGCCCCGTCCAGTGCGATGTGCCACGGCATGATCAGGTGGGCGTTGCCGGAGACGCGCAGCGGCTCGACGGAGATGCCGCGCTCCGCGAGGGAGTCCATCTCCCCGAGTAGCACCTCCGGGTCGACGACGCAGCCGTTGCCGAGCACGCTCAGCTTGCCCGAGAGGAGTCCCGACGGCAGCTGGCGGAACTTGTACGTCTGACCGTCGGCGATCACGGTGTGGCCCGCGTTTGGGCCCCCCTGGTAGCGGCAGACGACGTCCGACTGCTGAGCAAGGAGGTCGACGATCTTGCCCTTCCCCTCGTCGCCCCACTGGGCACCGACGATCACGGTGGCAGGCACGCGCAGAGTCTTCCCGAATCGGTGAAGAGAAACCTCGCGGAGCGGTGCCTAGCGGGAGCCTGCGCCAGAGGCCGGCCGGTAGGCGCAAGCGGCCAGGTGCCGCTACGCGGCGGCGAGGTCGGCGAACTTCGCGTAGCGCTTGAGGAAGGAGAGCTTGACCATGTCGGTTGGGCCATTGCGGTGCTTCGCGATGTGGAGCTCCGCGATCCCCTGCGACTCCGACTCGTCTCCGTTGTAGTACTCGTCGCGGTAGACGAAGCCGACGAGATCCGCATCCTGCTCGATCGAGCCGGACTCGCGAAGGTCGGAGAGAATCGGGCGCTTGTCGTGGCGCTGCTCGACCGCACGGGAAAGCTGAGAGAGGGCCAGGATCGGTACGTCGAGATCGCGGGCCAGGATCTTCAGCGAGCGCGAGATCTGCGACACCTCCTGAACGCGGTTCTCGGCGTTCGAGCCGGACGTCATCAGCTGGAGGTAGTCGACGATGATCAGCCCGAGCCGCGGCTCGCGGGTCTTCAGCCGGCGAGCCTTCGAGCGGATCTCCATCATCGTGATCGAGCCGGTGTCGTCGACCCAGATCGGCGCCTTCATCAGCTTGTCGCAGGCAGCGGTCAGCCGCGGCCAGTCCTCGGGCTTCAGTTTCCCCGTCCGCAAACTCTGCGACTCGACGCGCGCTTCCGCACACATCATCCGTTGGGTCACTTCGCTCTTTGACATTTCGAGCGTGAAGAGCGCGACCGGGATGTCGTGGCGGACGGCGAGGTTCTGGGCCATGCAGAGCGCGAGAGCCGACTTGCCCATCGAGGGGCGCGCGGCGAGGATGATCAGGTTGCCGGGCTGCAGGCCTGAAGTGAGCTTGTCGAGCTCCTTGAAGCCTGTCGGGATGCCCGTCACGTCGGCGCCCGCCTCGTACAGGTGCATGATCCGCTCGAAGCTCTCCTTCAGCAGACCCTCGATGTGGCTGAAGTCTCCCGTGACACGCTGCTGGGCGAGGTCGAAGACGATCTGCTCCGCACGATCGACGAGATCAGTCGTGTCCCCGGGCCGGTCCTGGCCGAGCCGCGCGATCTCGGCGCCGGCGCGCACGAGTCCACGCAGAGTCGCCATCTCGCGCACGATGCGCGCGTAGTGTGCTGCGTTGGCCGTCGCGGGGACGAGGGAGGCAAGCTCGTGAACCTTGGCCTTGCCACCCACCGCGTCCAACTCGCCCCGCTCCTCGAGCGCGTCGACGATCGTGATCGCGTCGACCGGCTCCCCCTGCTGGTAGAGCATCAGGCACGTCCGGAAGATCGTTCCGTGGCTCTCGCGGTAGAAGTCGCCTGCGGACAGGATCTCGGTGACCGCGCCGATCGCGCCGGGCGAGATCAACATCGCGCCGAGGACGGACTCTTCCGCTTCAAGGTTCTGCGGCGGGACGTGAGGGGCGCCGGGAAGAGAGGGGCTCGACGAGGTCGTGGCGGCCAGAGCCATGTCCGTATTCATTGCTGCGATCGCGACGAGCCGCAAGCGGCACCAGAGGCATGGGGATCCCCACCCCGCCCACCAGAGCGATAACGCTTTTTTGCAGGTAAAACGAACACGTGTTCGTAAGTGTATCCACACGATCGGACGAAGTTCGGGTACGCCGTCAACAGACGGCGTACCCGGAAACAGCGTGAACTTCGGCGTCTCCTCCACAGGGGTGTGGAGCAGCCTGAGGAGCTACTGCGGGGGGTCCGGAGAGGGTCGGGCGGACACTGCGTCGACATCCGGCGCGGCCTCTTCAGGACCCAAGCCTTCGGCGTCCGCGGGTCGAGCCTCGTCGACCTCCTCGTCGAGGTACTCGACAGCGGCGGTCGTGGCTTGCTCCTCCGCCTCTGCGGCTGCCCGCGCCTCGGCCTCGGCGGCCTCCATTGCCACCAACTCCTCCTCGGGCGGCAGCTCGCCACCCTCCGGGACGACGAGCGTCTTCACATCGACGCTCACGTCCTCGAAGACCTGAATCGGGATCGCGTAACGGCCGATCCGCTTGATCGAGTCGGTGCCGATCTTCTTGCGGTCGACGCGGATCTTGCGGGAGCGCCAGAGCTCGTCAGCGATGTCCGTCGTCGTCACCGACCCGAAGAGCGCCCCGGTCGGCCCCGACCGCACGTCGAAGCGCAGCACGGTCTTCCGGAGCACGTCCGCGATCTCCTGCGCCTGCTCGACCGACCGCGCCTCGTGCCGCGCCCGCTGCTCGTCGATCCTCTTCAGCTCGGAGACGCGGGCTGCCGTCGCCGGCTCGGCGAGCCGGCGCGGAAGCAGATAATTTCGCGCGTAGCCCCGGGCGACGCTGACGACCTCGCCCCGAAGGCCGACCTTCTCGACGTCCGTAAGCAGGATCACCTCCATGCCTAGCGAGCCTCCACGTAGGGCAGGAGCGCCATCTCGCGCGCGCGCTTGACGGCAACCGCCACCTGACGTTGGTGCCTGCGGCAGGCCCCGGTGATGCGCCGGTTGCGGATCTTGCCCTTCTCCGAGATGTAGCGCCGGAGTTGGTTCACGTTCTTGTAGTCGACCTCTTCGACCTTGTCCTTGCAGAAGAGGCAGCTCTTACGGCGGCCCGGGGCGGTCGAGGCCCCTGGGCGCCGGCTACGCGTCTGCTGAGTCTTCGGCTGTGCCATCTGTTCTCCTGGACGTCTGATGTGAGAAGGACTTTGGGCCGCGGGCGGCCCCTTTAGGGATTTTCGCGCGATGAACATCCGCTTCCGCGGATGTTCATCTTGCGCCAACTAGAACGGGATGTCGTCGTCGGCCGCGGAGGCCGGGAAGTCGTCGCTCGCCTGCGTCGCGCCCGCGCCCTGCGGCACGAACTGGCCGCCTCCCTCGCTGTCGCCGCGGCTGCCGAGAAACTGGACGTTGTCTGCCACAACCTCGACCGCCTGCCGCTTGGAACCGTCCTGGGCGTCCCATTCGCGCCACTCGAGCCGGCCCTGAACGCCCACCGGCCGGCCTTTCGCGAGGTACTGCGCGCAGCTCTCACCCTGCTGACCCCACACGGTTATGTCGAAATAGTTGGGCTTGTCCGTCCACTGGCCAGTCGCACCGTCCTTGCGGCGTGAGTTGACGGCGAGCCGCAACGAGCAGACGGCCGTCCCCGATGGGGTGTGGCGAAGCTCCGGATCGCGCGTCAGGTTCCCGATCAGAACGACGCTGTTGATGTTCGCTGGCATTACTCCTCCTCCGACGAGAGGTCTGGGCTGTCCGCGACATCCTCGCTTGGTGGGCCGCCCACCGCTACCGGCTGCGTCGACCCTGGCTTGTAACGACGGGTCGCCAGGTGGCGCATAACCCCGTCGTCGATCTTGAGCACGCGCGAGATCTCGTCGAGTGTCTCTGCCTCGGCGCTGAAGCTCAGGAGGTGGTAGACGCCGTCGCTCCGCTTGTCGATCTCGTAGGCGAGCTTACGCCGACCCCACACATCTTGGCCGTCCCACGTGCCCCCGCCGGCCTCGACGAGATCGCGGGTCCGCTTCACGATCTCCTCCTGGCGCTCCTGCGCCACTTCCGGGTCCAGCATAAGCAGAATCTCGTAGTCCACCACGGGTTCCCTGTACTCCTTCCTTCGGTCTTAGGCGGCCTCACCGGCAGGCACGAGCGGGAACAGCGCGTGCGAGGCGAGGCAGGAAGCGCGAGTCAGCGTAGCATCCATACGCGGTACCATCCCGACCGTGCGACGTTTACTGGCGGGAATCGCGGGCGGATTCGGGATCGTCGCGCTCTGGCGTCTCCTGCGGCGGAGGCCAACCGATCAGCCGCAGACGGAGGATCCGGCGGAGGCGTTGCGCCGCAGGCTGGCGGAGGCGCGGGAGGCAGGCGACGACCGCGACGAGTTCGATGCAGCGGAAGGAACGCCGGTCGACCAGGTCGAGCCCCGAAGCGCCGGCGAGGGGACGAGCTCCATCGACGAGCGGCGTCGAGCCGTGCACCAGCAGGCCCAGGAGGCGCTCGGCCAGATGCAAGAGGGCGTCGAAGACTAGGACCGCTCTCGCCGGGGCACTGCCTCGGCATGCACGTCGTGGTGATCGGTGCGACCGGAAACGTCGGCACGAGCCTGCTCGAGGCGCTCGGGCGCGACGAGACTGTGAGCTCGATCCTGGGCCTCGCCCGCCGCCTGCCGACGGCCGGGTTCGCCAAGGCGACCTTCGCCGCCGCCGACATCACGCAGGACGACCTCGTGCCCAGTCTGCGCGGTGCCGACTGTGTCGTCCACCTGGCGTGGCTGATCCAGCCCTCGCGCGACCGGGCAACCCTCTGGCGGACGAACGTCGAGGGCTCCTCGCGCGTCTTCGCGGCCGTCGCCGAGGCAGGCGTTCCCGCCTTCGTCTACGCCTCCTCGATCGGCGTTTACTCCCCGGGGCCGAAGCAGCGTGTGGACGAGAGCTGGCCACGCGAGGGGGTAGCCACGAGCTGGTACGCCCAGCATAAAGCCGAGGTGGAGCGGCGCCTCGACGCCTTCGAGCAGGCGCATCCTGGCATCCGGGTGGTGCGGCTGCGGCCCGCCCTGATCATGAAGCATGCCGCGGCGGAGGAGGTACGCCGCCTCTTCTTCGGACCGTTCCTGCCTAGCCCGCTCGTGAAGCCGGGTCGGTTGCCACTCGTACCGCACATCCCGGGAGCGATTCTCCAGGTCGTGCACTCGCTCGATGTCGGCGAGGCCTATGCCCGCGCAGTCACGCGCGAGGTTCGTGGCGCATTCAACCTCGCGACGGAGCCGGAGCTCGACGGCCGTCGGCTGGCCGCCGCGATCGGCGCGCGTGCCGTGCCACTCCGCCCCTCGGTTGCCCGCTTCCTGGCCGCCACAACCTGGCGTCTCCGGCTCCAGCCCACGTCGCCGGACTGGCTCGATCTCGCCCTGGGAGTGCCGCTCCTCGACTGTTCTCGAGCCCGCGACGAGCTGGGATGGGAACCGCGTCACGGCGCCGTGGACACCGCGAGGGAGCTGCTCGGCGGCCTCGCGGCGGGCGCCTCCGGTGAGACGCCCCCGCTCCGAAAGGGCGACCGGGCCGAGGAGATCGAGGCCCGCACGGGCGGTGAGCCGCTGTAGAAGAGCGCTCCGGAGCCCGTCCATGAATGGCGGCATACTGTTTGGATGAGCGAGTTGCCGCGCACCCACGACCTGCCGCTGGAGACCGAGCGCGTAGAGGAGGCCTTCGCGCTCTTTACCGAGCGCGTGCGTGAGCTCGAGTCGATAGCGGACGAACTGCGGGCCGAGCTTCGCGCGCTCCGGGCAGAGCGGGCGGCGGCACCCGGCTTCGAGGATGAGGACGAGGTCTGGCCCGTCGGCGTAGACGCCGGGTTGCCGCCGCACTCGTCATCACCGGACTGGGTGGCGGCCGTGCCGCCGCCACTCGGGCGCCACACGGCGATGCCGAGGCTCGTGCTGGAGGCCGCGTTTCTCGTGCTCGTCGCGTTGCTCGCGGGCCTTGCCGACCTGAGCGCCGCCTGGATCGTGCTCGTGATGACCGGGGCGTGGGCGCTCGTCGCGTTCTCCGAATGGGCAGCGGCCGCGAAGCGCACGCGCTGGCGCCTTGAAGAGATCGCGGCGCCTGCCGGTGAGGGAGCGGCCGAGACCACCGGGCCGTGGGACCTGCCCGTCGTTCACGCGACTGTCGTCGAGGCGCCCGATGACTCGGAGTCGCACACGGTCATCGCCAAGCTGCCGGACGAGCCCGACGTTGCCGGGGAGCCGGAGGAAGCGGTTGAGCCCGAGGTGACGGCACGGCGGGGCTTGCGCTTCTGGCGCCGCTCGGCCGTGGAGCCAACTCCGGACCCCTGGGAGGCGTGACCGGTTTCATCACTGCAGCGGCGGCCGCAGTTGCTCTCCTCGCCGTGCCCGTCGCCGGCACGCTCCGCCCCGCGCCCGCGCTGAAGGTGCCATCCGGTTTCACCGCCGAGCTCTACGCAAGCGGGCTGGAGCGTCCAACCGCACTCGCGTTCGGGCCGGGCGGGATGCTCTACGTGGCGCAGGAGGGCGGAGAGATCGTGGCCGCGGGACGCGGCTCGGTGCGGCCGCGCGTACTCGCCCGTGGGTTCCGGACGCCGCTCGGTCTCGTCTGGAGCGGAAGCACGCTCTTCGTCGCCGCTCAGGGCTCGCTGCACCGGCTCGAGGTGCGGGACCGGGAGGTCGTCTCGCGCCGCGCGATCCTAGTGCGCCTTCCCTTCGGTCGTCACCAGCAGGACACCGTCGCCCTGGGCCCGGACGGGCGCCTCTACCTCGGGAGCGGCTCGACCTGCGACGCCTGCCGGGAGCGGGACCGCCGCAGCGGCGCGATCCTCTCCCTGAAGCCCAACGGCGACGATCTGCAGGTCGTCGCCCGAGGCCTCCGCAACCCGTTCGGCCTCGCGTTCGAGTCGCGTACAGGACGCCTGTACGCGTCGGACAACGGGCGGGACGACCTCGGCAAGTCGGAGCCTGCAGAGACGATCGTGCTCATCCGGCGGGGGGCGAACTACGGCTGGCCGAACTGCTGGGCCAGCTGGCGCGAGCGGCGTCTGACCGGCTCCTGTCGCGGCGTCACTCCGCCTGTCGCCTACCTCGAGCCCCATTCCTCGGCGAACAGCCTCTCCTTCTGGCGCAACGGGCTCTTCGTGGCGGAATGGGGCCAGTACCTCAGCAGGCGCTGGGGACGCAAGCTCGTGCGTGTCGACGTCCGCAGCGGCAGGGCGACGACCTTCGCCACCGGCTTCGACCATCCACTCGGGCTCACTGTGGAACCAGGTGGCGCCGGACTTCTCGCCGGTGACTGGCGCCGGGGCGTGATCTACCGCATCACGAAGCGCTGAGCCGCCGCCGCGAGTCCGCCGGCGATCCGGCGCTGGTAGGCGGCTGACCGCAGGAGGGCGCGCTCGCACGGGTTCGACATGAAGCCGGTCTCGACGAGGACGACCGGCACGTCGGCCCAGTTGAAGCCGGTCAGATCGCCACGCTCTAGGACCCCCAAGTCGCGCGCCCCCGTGGCGCGCACGAGCTCTCGCTGCACGAGACGCCCTGCGCGTCGGCTGGGAGCGTGGACATCGTCGGTCCAGCCGCCTTTCAGCGCTGGAACGAGCGTCGTGATCCCGTGGCGCAAGGGGTCGGTCGATCCGTCGGCGTGGATCCGGATCATCAGTGCGGCTCCGCGAGCGTTACAGAAACGCGCCCGCTCGCGGTTGCCGCCTCGGTAGCCCTCGCTGCTCCGGGTCATCGCAACCCGAACGCCTCTCGCGAGTAGGACCGCGCGGGTCCGCCGCGCGATCGCGAGCGCAACGCGCGCCTCTCCCTCAGCACCGCCATTGTCCTTCACCTCGAGCTCGCGGGACCCGGGCCCGATCGGCTCGAACTCGCGACCCACTTCCGGCGCTGTGCCGTGGCCGGGATCGAGGCAGATGAGCGCAGCCGCTGCAATCGCTTCCGGCAACACCGGCTACAAGGTAGTCGACAGGCTCAAGGGATTGGCGGCGGCTTCCGAAACTAGGACGTGTGAGTGTCGCGGTGTCGCGCAGCGCATCCGAGCCGGCAATCTCGCCGGAGCTCGCCCTCGTGTGTCCGGAGCTCCGGGAGCGCTGGCGTGCCTCCCTGCCAAGTATCGACGCCGACGAGCTCTTCCGAGTCGTTCGTCCCGCTCGGCCGGCGGCCGTGGCCGTGGCGTCTCCGGAACCGCCCGTGCCCGTTCTGATCGCTGTGGCGGCCTATGCGGCCACCAGCATCGTCGTCTCGGCCGTGCGAGGCGCGGTCACGGCCGGCGTTGTCGCGGCGCTCACGCTGATCCTGACGCTCGCCGGCTGAGGTCGGCGCACGCGAGGATTCCGATCCACCGGACGGGGGAACATCCCTGGCGTGGACCTGGCGCCAGCCATGCAGACCCGGGTGGAGGCGGATCGCTCGTTCGAGCGCCTGTACGAGCTTCACCGCGTACACGTTTTCCGCGCGGCCCTGCGAGCACTCGGCAACGTCCACGACGCCGAAGACGTCACCCAGACGGCTTTCGTCGACGCCTACCGGGCGCTCCTGCGGGGCTCGCAGCCCGAATCGCCGCGAGCCTGGTTGCTCGCGATCGCCGAGAACGTTCGGCACCGACGGTTTCGCCTCGCCCTGCGCCGTCCTCAGGAGGAGGCCCTGGACGCAGACGCCGCGCCCGCACCGGAGGTATCGCACGAGCAGGCCGAGGCACTCCTGGCGGCCCTCGCCACGCTTTCGGCACAGCAGCGCGAGGTCTTCCTCCTGCGCGAGATCTACGGTCTCTCCTACGAGGAGATCTCGGCACGCCTGGAATCGACGGTCGCGGCAGTCCAGATGCTCCTCTTCCGAGCACGCCGCGCGCTGCGAATCGAGCTCGATCCGCCGCCGGTGCCGCGACGCCGGACCTTCTCGCTGCAACTCCCGGGCTGGCTGGCACACCTCGCCGCACGCGGCGACACGCTCACGCTCTCCCTGACCCCACGGGGCGCGGGGGCGGTGGGCGCCCTCGTGATCGCTGTCGGCGGCGTCAGCGCAGGGGTCGTCGACTCCCGGCAGACCCAGCCGCCTTCGCGATCTGCGCACGAGCAACTGCAGCGCGCTCCGATGCCGGGACGAGCCACAGTTGCGCAGCGGGCTGATCAGACGAGGCTTGTCGTAGGGAACGCCGCCCCGAAAAACCCCTCGGCCGCACGCAGCAAACCCGTTTCGGCGACACCCCGGGAGCGCGCGCGGCAGCGTCGAGCAGCTGCGCCTGGAGCCCCACCGCCCGCGACCGTTCCGGAAGCGCAGGCTGCACAGCCGCCCTCGATCGACGCCTCTGCGGAGCCGCCCACCGCACGTCAGGAGCAGGCCGTCCCCTCAGAATCACCCGCTGCGCGGGTGGCACCCGTCGTGCCGGCGCTGCCGAGGTCACCGAAAGCACCCGCCTCACCGGGAGCCCCAGCGCCACCGGCGGCACCAGCCGTTACACCCCTCCCTCCGGCTACGCCTCCTCCCGTGGAGCCCGTCGGTTCGGTACCCGTCGCACCCCCGGCGGTGCCGGTCGCTCCCCCGTCGCCCCTGCCGCCCGTGGCGCCTGTGCCCCCAGTCCCGGCACCGCCAGTCCCGGCACCGCCAGTCCCGGCACCGCCAGTCCCGGCACCGCCCGTTCCGATCCCCTGAGGGCAGTTCCGATCTTCTGACGGCAGCGGCGCGGCGGGCGCCTGTGCCGCCCCGCGCCCGCCGCTGCCAGCCGCTGCTCCCGGGCGGCGCTGCCGCCTGCGCCGAGTCGAGAGAGAGCAGGCACCTGCGTGCGCACGCACCCGCTATTCAGAGAGATGCTCCGGCAGGCGGAATCCTTTCTCGCGGAACATCACAATGAGTACATGCGGCCCGCCTGGGTAGAACGAACACGGGCGCGCCCAGCGACCGTGCCGCCCGAGCTGCCTTTCCCCCAAGGCACTCGAGGTCGACGATCGTCTGCGGGGGTGGCCGCACCCCCCGGGCGCGCCCTCACACAGAACTCGCACTGCTGGCTGGGCCTGGTTCGTGAAGGGCGGGTACGCGCGACTCGGGGAGGGGCGGGCAGTGGCCACCCCTCCCCGCGGTCGCTTATGGCGCAGGAACGAGGCCGAAACGCGACAGGAACTCCTGGGCCGACGGAGTGTCAAGTCGATAGGTCTTGTCGGTTGCGCGGCACATTGCGTCGCCGGTGACCGTGAGTGACACGAGCAGGTTGCTCGTCATCCCTCCGAGGAAGTGCGGTCCTCCAGAGTCGCCGTAGCAGGTGCCGCCACTGCCCGTCGACGGGTTCATGTTCAGGTTCAGCCACGTCGGCTGGAGCGACAGCAGCGTCTGCTGCGCGACCATTCGTGTCGTCATGTCGACGAAGCCGTGGGGGCCGCCCTTCTTGGTGTTGCGTACCAGTCCATAGCCGACCGCCGTAAACGTCAACTGACGGAGCTGTTTCTGGCTATACGTGTTGAGCAACCCGAGCGTCGGCAGCTGCGCGGGAGCGACCGGCGGGGCGCTCTGGAGCGTCACGACCGCGATGTCGTGTGCATCGGCTCCGCCGCCTGACGCCGCGAAACCCTCGTGCAGCGTCCAGCCCGTGACTGTGTACAGCCCACCCGGTGTGGCCGCATCTTCGTCGAAGACGGGATCGAACGTTACCCACACCGATTGGCCCGCCGGAATCCAACCGTAGAGGCAGTGCGCTGCCGTCAGAAAGAGTGTCGGACTGACGAGCGTTCCGGTGCAGAACTGTTCAGGCCCGGGACTATCTGGGTTCGAATCTGTGACAAGCGCACCAACGTGCGGATGTCGCGTCCCGTCCGGCTCACCAAACGTAATCGCGTGGGCAGCCCCAGCCGCGATCGCACACACGATCAAGACCACGAGCCCTAAGCTCAACTTCCTACGCATCGAGCCTCCTTGGATTCGCTCCGACGCGCCCCAACGGTCGCCGCGCGTCGATAGCCGAGTTTAACGCCGCGACTTCGCCGCCGGTTACGGCTCACGATGCCGAGGACGACCGATCTCCGCAAGCACCGCTAGACGCGCGGAGCGCTGCGAGGTCCTCGGCCGTGGGGTCCCAGGCCTCGGCCGCAGCGTTCGCGCGCACCTGCTCGGGTTTCGTGGCGCCGGCGATCACCGAGCGACGCCCGGAACGGCCGCGAGCCCGCCGATCACGCGTCGAGCGCAGCGTCGATCACCGCACGCGAGGCGGCCTCGTCGATCCGGCCGCCGAAGTTGTTGCAGCCCAGCCCGACAACCGTGACCTCGAGTTGGGAGCTGCCGAGTCCCGTGTGCGCATAGATGGGAGCCTAGAGAACGAAGCGGCGGAAGCGTCGCACTACCCATCGTCGTCCCGGAGTGGAGCGCGGTTGCCAACGATGAGGAGATCGTAACCGCACTGCGGACTTTGCTGAGCGAGGGCCACCTCATCCACGGAACCGTGGACGGCGATGGCAAGCGGACGGCGCGGCGAATCGAGAAGGAGGGGCCGACCGGGCTCCTGCTGACCACCACCGCCGCGTCAGTCGACGCCGAATTGGAGACGCGCATGCTTTCGGCGCCCGAACGCTTCCGCTGCGTCCGCGATGTCTGTCTTGAATCCACTCACCTTCAAGGCCGCCAATGTCTGAGCGCGAGGAAGCACGCTGATCCTCTATTCGCCGCCGAACTCCAGAGCGTCGCCAATCCGCCGCGTGCAGTAGGCAGCGACACACGCTCGTCAGGAGCGCCGTGGGGTTCGAACCGACCCCCGATGGACTGGCACCGCTACGCGCGGTCGCGAGACGGAATTTTCGGTGTCCAGTCGGAGAGTGGGAAGCCGTACTCATCGGCAACGGCAACGCGTCCCACGTACTCGGCGTGCTGACGCTCTGTTCGCATGACGTTCGCACCCTTAAGAAGGGGTTATCCACATCCCGAAAAACCCCTGTAAATCAAGCCCTCTTCCGGACTCGAACCGGAGACCCCCTCCTAACCATGGAGGTTCAGAGGCGGTACTCGCGTCCACGGGCGGACGCGAGATGCGGCACCTGACGCTCGCAGACGCGCTCGAGCTCGTGATCCTGTACGCGGAGAAGCGCGATCCGAAGTTCGAGCGTGCAGCGTGCAGCGTGCCGGTGGCTCGGCCGTCTCGTGGTTGAGCGGGAGAGTCTCTCGCTCGCGGACGTTCAGCTCGCTACAGCGGCGCTCGCCGCCGATCGCTACTCCGCGCTCAGGATGACGAGGTTGTCGATCCGCCCGGAGTACGTGTCGCCGGCGGTCGTGTCGTTCGGCTTCTTGCCGACCCACACCGGCGCGGTGTTCGCGACGCTGAAGTAGCCCGCCGGCTGCGGCGACCGGTACGGCCCGCGCGTCACCTTCGCCTCGAGGTCGTACCAGCGCAGCGTGACGACGCCGTCTTCGAGGCTGCACTCGAGCCGGTGCGGTTTCCACGGCCGCAGGTACCGGCCGGGCCGTCCGTCGTTGCGCGGAGCCGCGCGCCGCGTCTCGATCGTGACGCCCGCTCCCGGGTCGACGTCGCCGCGGAACATGCAGAGAGGCCGGAGGTCTTTGAAGAGCGACAGCTTCCACTGCCCGCCCGGCGTCTGGAACATCCCCTTCTGGATCACGTTCGGCGTGTCGGTCTTCGCCAGGAACGGCTTCCCTCTCGAGTCGGCCGGCCGCACCCATACGGAGATGCGGAACGGGCCGGCGCCCGGGTTGAAGCGGTCTGCGTGCGGCAGCACGAGCGCGCTGTCCTCGACGTCGACGGTGCCGTCGCCGCTGCCGTCGTTCCACCCTGGGAAGAGGAACGAGCGGCCGCCGTCCGGCGCGACGGGCGCCTGCACAGAGACGACCGTCGTCTCCGACAGCGTGCCGTGATTCGCGTCCGGCGTCGCGTCGGCGGCGACATTCTTCCCGTCGACGTTTGCGATCTCGTCAAGCAGCCACTGGCCCTGAACCGCCAGCGCGGAGGACGTCGTCGCGCGCGCGGCAGCTCCCACCGCGATCGCGGCGGCGAGCGCCGCGGCCGCCGCGAAGATGACGCGGCGACGACGGCGCGAGGCGCGTGTTCGTGTACCCGGCACGAGCTCGTCCGGTCCGGAGAGTACCGCGTCGCGCTCATCCCGCACCCCGAGCGCCTCTGGTAGAAGGAGGGAAGCGCGGTCGCTGCCGCGCAGTCCCCCGTCCGGAGGCGTCCGTGGCCGTTCTCGCAGTCGTCGTGCTCGTCGTTCTCGGCCTTGCGATGATCGCGTTCGCGGCAGCACCGAATGGCGGAAGCGTTCGACGATGAACTTCAGGCCGCGATGGTTGTCGTCGCCGCCGTTGCGTTTGCAATCGATGCGCTCTACGTGAGACTCGACGACCTTCTCGACCCGGCAACGCGTGTGATCGCCGGTACGCGCGTCGGCAAAGTCGTCGAGACGTTGAACGTCGCGCTCGAGCTCGAGCTCCGCGATGCCGGCGTAACGGAGACGCCCCCTCGAGCTCGCGGCCGTCGAGGGGCCGGCCCTCCGCGTCGGCGCGCTCGAACAGCCACCCTGGAATCTCGAGCGGCGACTCCTCGGCCACGCTCAAGAGCGTCGCGCGGTTCCCGACGTCGGGAACGAGCGTTGCCATTCTGTCGCCACGCCATAACGTACGCGACGAGATGCAAGGAGCGGGATCCGCCCGTAATTGCCCACGGATTCCCGATCCCGGCCAACGGGAACACCGCGACGTCTCCTCGCGGAGTGATACGGCCTACGGCCCCGGCGCCGGTTCGCGCATAGACCGTGAACCAAACGTTGCCGTCCGGCCCAGCTGTGACGTCCTGCGGAAATCCATCCTGATAAGGGATTGCCCATTCCGTGATGTCGCCCCCAGCAGCGGCGTCGAGCGTGACGTCGGTCGCACCGAAGGCCGTCCCGGATGCACCGAGAACCGCACAGGCAGCAATAGCGGCGGCGAAATGACTCCGCACCGTCGCGAGACGACCAAGTCGACCGTCGACCGCGGAGACGCCTAGCAAGAGGCGCACCTGACGCGTCGCGCACCGCCGAGGTCGCTGAGCAGCTGGCTGTGAGTGGGCGACGTCGATGAGGAGTTCGGCGAGCGGGATGCTCCGGGCGTCGATCCGCGCGCCGGAAGCGGACATGAGCTGAAGCCTGCGCAGTAACGAACGCATGTTCGCGGATCGAGCGGCGCGGGTTCCGCCAGAAACGTTCACCAGTAGGTCCCGTGAAAGCGCCCGCGACGTTCACTCGCTACGAGGCTATGGATCCTTGCCGCCGTCCTTGCGGTCGCGCCCCTCGGGAGTGTTATCGCCACGCGGGTGTTCTGACGCCGTGAGAGCGTGTGACGACGCCTGAAGCCGGGACGGAACGTGCTGCCGCGCGGCTTCGCGACGATCCCTTCCATGCCGCTGGCAGACGGCCGCATAGAGCGCTTCGCCGTCATCGAAGGTGGGCGAGGTCTGCTAGTGACCTGAGTCGTTAGTTGGCAGGGACCCGCTGTCTGGTCTCGAACGTCGTCGGTCAACAGACGCGACCGATCAGGAGGGGCCATCGTGGACACGGGCCTACTATCGGCGGCTCCGCCGATTCAGGCGGCGCAGCCGGGACGGTCACGGCTGCCGGAGCGTGTGCCGAGCTTCAGGTCGAGCCGCAGCCAGGGCTTGCGGCGACGATCTCCCGAACCTGTACTCCGCTCAATTTCCCGTGCTCGAGAAGCGCCGACGCCACCGCGTGAATCTCACGTGCGGCACTCGAAGCGAGAGCGCGTACATCCTCGCGGGCCGCAGTGAAAGCCCACATCGAAAAACGTTCGAGATCGGCTGCGGATCCGACGATTTCGTGGTTCTCGGTGAGCCGGGTCTGTAACGCCCACCCCGCCAGCTCAACGACCATCGCGCGGCGTAGCTGCCTTCTCTGACGCGCCGAGAGCTTCGCCCCTGGCGACACCCGCCTAACCGGCGAGGCGACGATGGTGTGGCCGCGCGTCCAGTCATCACGCTCGATCGAGACACTGCGGAGGCCGCGACAGAGGATGATGGCGGCAACGGCGTGTCCTGCCTCGTGGTACGCCGTCGATCGTCGGACAGACTGCCGCACCAACACCTCGAGAGTATGGGTAACCAGCGTGTTCAGCTCGTCCTGGAAGGCGGCCGCATCGTCGTTGTGATGAGGATCTGGCGTTGTCACGGCGGCGCGATTCTCTCACTCGCGCATGCCCGACGCGGCGGATTTCCCCTGTCCTGCGCGCCAGGTGTGCGCCAGTCGCGCCACGAGTCAAGCGGATGCGAGCGGACGAGAGCGGAAGGCTGAGGCTCGCCGTCAGAGCCTCAAGAGGCTCGTCATACCGCCTGGTTGAGCGGCAAACGGCTCTACGGAGCGGCGCAGGAGTCGAACCTACCCAGCCGTGGGCTACACGACCTCACCGGTTTTGAAGACCGATCGCCGAGCACCGTCGTGTACCGCGTTGTCCGCCGCGTCCACGTAAAGCCGCTTGTAGAGCCGAATCGTCTACCGTCCCGTACCGCCGTGTCCATGGCGTGTCGGCGCGTCCTGGTAGACGGGTGGTAGACGAGCGGGGGCTGCCGGGGGGCGCTCACCGCGAAACGAGCGGCCTGGACGACAACGCTGCGCGCCGCGCACCCTGCTCGTCAGTGGACGTTGAGACGCGCTCGCTCGTCAGTCGTCGCGTCTCGGACGAGCGCCGGCGCTGGCCGGTGCTGAGCTCGACGGAACGGCGTCACCGGCATGCAGACCGTGAAGAGCAACGCGCTCGCGGTGGTCGCCTGGTGCGAGGTCGCTCGGAAGGAGCGAGTAGATCAAGGCGTCAGCGCGCCGCCGGTTGAAGACGAGATAGGAGCGCAGGTGCCCTTCGCGCCGGAAGCCGACGCTCTCCAGAACGCGCTGCGACGGTAGTGGTTTTTCCTGCTTATCCCAACGTCATTGTAAGCGTTCAGGTCCCTGCTGTGGTCAGGCGAGTGCGGGGATGGGGTCGCCTCTGATGCTGGCGGTGAGGACGTCGGTGAGGTAGGCGAAGAGCGAG
>Ga0208612_1000132_pt1 | contig 41587 bp, 40 predicted proteins | sample AntDryMetagUQ889_FD_188089 | JGI IMG/M metagenome (GOLD analysis project Ga0208612, IMG submission 188089) | Polar desert microbial communities from Antarctic Dry Valleys - UQ889 (SPAdes) | ecosystem: Environmental > Terrestrial > Soil > Desert | place: Antarctic Dry Valleys | collected 2008-12-31 | reverse complement strand
GCGGGAAGTTCCCGCTCTGCTCGAGCGTGTCGGGGAGGATGTCTTCCGAGTACAGGCCGAGCCCGTTGTGCAGCGAGAGCAGGTAGTCGAAGAGCTCCTTCGCCTCGTCCGTCCGGCCCAGGATCGCGAGCGCCTCGACGAGCCAGAACGTGCAGACCGTGAAGGCCGCGGCGGGCATCCCGAAGTCGTCGGGAGACGAGTAGCGGCGGAGCAGGCCGCCGTCCACCGAGAGCGCAGCGCGGATTGCGTCCACGTGTGAGGTCGCGCGCGCGTCCTCCGGCGGGAGATAGCCGAGGTGTACCGCCAGCAGGAGCGCTGCGTCGAGCTGGGGCTCGCCCGCCACCTGGGTCAACGCTCCGATCTCGTCGTTCCAGCACCGGCTCGCGAGCAGCTCGGCGGCCGCCTCCTCCACAGACCTGGCGCGCTCGGCGAGCTCCTCGGCGCCGAGCGCCTCGGCGACCTCGACCGCGCGACGCGAGCCGGCCCAGTGCATGAGCACCGAGAAGCTGTGCAGTCGGCTTCGCTCGCGGAACTCCCAGAGGCCCGCGTCCGGCTCGTCCAGGCGGGACTCGATCTGGTCGAGGAGCGAGCCCACGATCTCGACCCCGGTCAGCGGCGGGATCTCGCCGCTGAAGCGGGTGTCGAGGAAGAGGCGGCTGACCGCGAGCACCATCTCGCCGTAGACGTCGTTCTGCACGTGCTCGAACGCCTGGTTGCCGACCCGTACCGGCCCGTCTCCGTTGAAGCCGGCCAGATGCTGGAGCTCCCGCTCCTCCGCGTCCGCGGCGCCGTTGATCCGGTAGGCGGGCTGGAGGACGCCCTCCCGCTCCTCGGCGATGTTGCGCAGGTACTCGAGGAACCGTTCCATCTCCTCCGAGTGGCCGAGCCGCTCGAAGGCGTTCAGCGTGAAGTAGGCGTCGCGCAGCCAGCAGAAGCGGTAGTCCCAGGTGCGGCCGGAGCCGGGGTGCTCGGGCAAGCTGGTGGTCGTCGCGGCGAGCAGGGCACCCGTGTCCTCGTACTGGTGCAGCTTGAGCGCGAGCGCTGAGCGGACGACCTCGCGCTGGTAGTCGCGCGGAACGCGCGTCCCCTTCACCCAGCGGCGCCAGTAGTCGAGCGTTCGCTCGAGGAACCGCTCGGCGGTCTCCTCGAGACCGGCCTCGAGCGGCTCGCCCCAGGTGAGGACGAGGTGCCGGTCCTCCTCCAGCAGGAACGGGCGCTCGTCCTCGACGTACGTCAGAGGGACGTTGGTCGTGAGCCGGACCGGTGTCGGGAAACCGGTGTACTCGATGTGGTTCGACGCCCGCCAGGAGCCTGTCTCCGAGAGCCCGTAATCGTACGTCGGCCGGCAGCGCACGCGCGCTCGCGGCTCACCGGAGAGCGGTCGCAGGATGCGGACGATCATCGAGGGCTTGAAGAAGCGCTGGTAGAGCTGGAACCTGGGCGCGAAGTCGTAGAGCGCGAACTCCCCACTCGGGCCGCGAAACACGGTGCGGAGGACGTTGGTGTTCTCGACGTACTCCTGCCTGACGTCGGTCGCGTCGACGCCTTCCACGACGAACGCGCCACCCCGATCACGGTCGAGGAGCGGGCCGAAGACGAAGCTCGAGTCCGGCCGCGGCCAGCACAACCACTCCACCGATCCGTCGCGGAGGAGCGCGTTGTACGAGCAGTTTCCGATGATGCCGAGGCCGTGTGCCATGTCAGAGCATCTTTCGGAGTGATCGCCCGACAGGACCGTTCATTCCGAAGGAGCTTTCAAGCTATTCGTCGACACGTAGGTTGTACCTCTCGATCCCTGAACGAACGCTGAGGAAGCGCACTGGCCAAGCACACCGGACACCACGCTCTCGTCATCGCGAGCAACCGCCTGCCCGTTCGCTTCACGCTCGCCGGCGTCGGCTTCGCGGTGCAGCCGTCGGCGGGCGGTCTGGCGGCGGCGCTCACAGCGGTGCGCGGTGACGCGGCCTGGATCGGCTGGCCCGGCACCGTGGTTCCCGAGTCGCTGCAGCCGAAAGCGCGCAAGCAGCTCGCGAAGAAGAACCTCGTCCCGATCTTCCTCTCTGCGGACGAGGAGGAGGACTTCTACGGGCGTGTCTGCAACGACACGCTCTGGCCCCTCTTCCACTACTTCAGCGACCGGCTCCGCATCACGCCCGAGGCCTGGCAGCACTACGTGCGCGTCAACGAGCGCTTTGCCGACGCGATCCTCGAGCACTCGGGGCCGGACTCGAGGGTCTGGGTGCACGACTTCCACCTGATGCTCGTGCCCGCGATGTTGCGCCGTCGCGCGCCGGGGCTGTCGGTCGGCTTCTTCCTGCACACGCCGTTCCCGTCGTCCGAGATCTATCGCCTCCTGCCCGCGCGCGAGGACGTGCTGCGAGGACTGCTCGGCGCGGACTACGTCAGCTTCCAGGTGGGCGACTACGCACGCCACTTCCGCTCCTCGTGCCTGCGCATCATCGGCATCGACTCGAGCCCGGACTCGATCGAGGTCGACGGGCGCCCTGTGGGCATCGGCGTGGACCCGATCGGGATCGACGTCGCGGGGTTTCGCGCGACCCTCGAGGATCCCGAGACCGGGCGGCTCCTCGCCCAGCTCGAGGAGCAGTACGCGGGACGCAAGCTCGTGCTCGGGGTCGAGCGGCTGGACTACTCGAAGGGGATCCCGCGCAAGCTCCTCGCCTTCGAACGGCTCCTCGAGCAGGACCCCTCGCGCGCCGAGACCACCACGATGCTGCAGGTGCTCGTGCCTTCGCGCCTGGAGAGCCCGGAGTTCCGCCAGCAGCGCGACGAGATCGAGCTCCTGATCGCCCGCATCAACGGCCGCTACGGACAGCCCGGGATCACGCCGGTCGAGTACCTCCACCGCGACATCTCGAAGGAGGGGCTCGTCGCGCTCTACCGGCGGGCGGACGTGATGATGGTGACGCCGCTTCGCGACGGCATGAACCTCGTCGCACACGAGTTCGTGCTGTGCCAGTCGGAGCCGGGGCTGCCGGGTCGCTGGCGGGGCTCCCTGCTCCTTTCCGAGCTCGCCGGCTCGGCCCAGGTCCTGCCGGGGGCCATGCTCGTGAACCCGTGGAACGTCGACGGCGTCGTCGAGGCGCTGGGGACGGCGCTCGAGCTCGAGCTCCCGGAGCGCCGGCGCAGGCTGGAGACCATGGCCAAGCGCGTCGAGGAGCTCGACAGCCGCAAGTGGGCGGATGGATTCCTGACCCGGCTCGGGCGACATTCGAAACGCGACCGCCGCCGCAAGCCGCCGAACGTCGAGGGCGAGGTCGAGGAGCGGCTCTTGAGCCGCTTCGCCAATGCCAGGACGCGAACGGTCATGCTCGACTACGACGGGACACTGCGCGAGCTCGAGCTCCACCCCGACCTCGCCGTCCCGACGAGGGAGATCCGCTCGCTGCTGCGCAACCTCGCCGCGCTTCCGGAGACGGACGTGCACATCGTGAGCGGTCGCCGGCGTTCGAGCCTCGAGAAGTGGTTCGGCCAGCTTCCGATCCATCTGTGCGCCGAGCACGGATACCTCGCGCGCGCACCGGGCGGCGAGTGGCGCACGCTGGTCGAGCTCGATCTCAGCTGGATGCGCCCGATCGAGCGCCTGCTGCGTCGGGTCGCGGCAGACGTTCCCGGCGCGCACGTCGAGCGGAAGGCGGTCAGCGTCGCCTGGCACTACCGCGAGGCGGAGCCCGAGTACGGGTCGTGGCGCGCGCACGAGCTCCTGAACGACCTCGGACAGCATCTCGGGGGCGCCCCGGCGGAGATCTTGCAAGGCCATCGCGTGGTCGAGGTGCGCGCGCGGGGCGTCGACAAAGGCGTGTACGTGCGGGACGTGTTCCCGAACGGGAAGGAGTCGTCGCACTTCGTGATCGGCATCGGCGACGATCGGACCGACCACGATCTCCTGGACGCGCTGCCGTCAGGGTCGGTCGCCGGGCACGTCGGCGGGCTCCTCCCGAGCGCCCGCGCGACGGATGGGCCCCGTGAGCACATTCAGATCGTCGGGCCGGGCGAGGTCCGCGCGCTCCTGCGGGAGATGGTGGCTGCGGTCAACGAGCCTCGATTGGAGTAGGGACCGGGCATGCCTCGCCCTTCGTGCGACGAGGGAACACCGAGGGCGAGGCGTGCCTCGCCCCTACACCGGAACGGCGGTCTTGCGCCTGAACGCCGCTGCGTGGCCACGGGCGTTCGCCTCGCGCAGCTCCTCCTCGTCGAGCGCGCCGATGCGGCGCAGGAGCTCGAGCTCGTCCCGCAGGTGCGTCCGCATCATCTCCGGGCCGTCGGTGGCGATCGTGAAGGCCACGCCGTGCTCGACGAAGCGACGGACCGTATCCCGCACCGCTTCCTCGTCGGCCAGAGCCTTGGTCAGGAGGTTCGAGGTCGGGCAGATCTCGAGGACGATGCCGAGGTCGCGCAGCGAGCGCATGAGACCTGGATCGTGGGCGGCGAGGATGCCGTGGCCGATTCGATCGGGCCGCAGGTGCTCGACGACCTCGGCGGTCTCCTCCAGGCCCATGTCGCCGCCTTCCTCGCCGACGTGGATCGTCACGCCGAGGCCTGCGTCGCGCGCGGCTTCGACCATCGGAGCGATCTGTGTGTAGTCGTACCGGCCACCGCCGGGACGCGGGCCGGCGATGTCGATTCCGACGACGCCGCGTTCTGCCCAGCGGATCGCCTTCTCGACGATGATCTCGTTCAGCCGTGGCTCGAAGGTGCGGTCCATCATCAGGATCAGCCCGGCGCGCACCTGCGGGTACTCGAGGCTCGCGAGGTCGAGCCCGCGGATCGCCGCGAGGATGATGTGGTCGAGGTCGCGCTCGCCGCCCCGGTTTCGCTTCATCGGATTGAAGCGGAGCTCGAGCGTCGTGATCCGCTGCGAGCGGTACGCCCCCCCGATCGCACCGTGCACCGAACGCTCGACGGCGAGTGGGGAGGACTGGATCAGCTCCGTCCAATGGTAGATCCGGTCGAGCTCGTCGAGATCCTCGACCCCGCGCGTGTCGGAGACGGTGACGAGAGCGTCGAACTCCCAGTAGTCCTTCACCGGGAGGGCGATCCCCTGCTCGTGAGCGAGGCTCCAGAGGATGTCGGAGGCAACCGAGCCGCCGAGGTGGGTGTGAAGCTCCGCGAGCCCCTCGCCGTTCACGGTGTGCCCATCGGGTCAGGCGTCAGCCTGACTCCTTCTCTTGCGCCGCGGCGTGAACCACGACACCGGGGTCAGGCTGAAGCCTGACCCCTCCTGTCCGCGGTGCGGGGAGGGGCGTCAGGATCGGCTCGATCTGCTCGCGCATGTGCTCGAACGCGGGTGGGAGGACGAGGCTCTCGCCGAGATGCTCGGGATCCTCGTCGACCGCGAAGCCGGGGCCGAGGGTGGCGATCTCGAAGAGAACGCCGCTCGGTTCACGGAAGTAGATCGAGCGAAACCAGAAGCGGTCGATCACGGGCGAGGGACTGGCACCCGCCGAGAGCGCGCGCTCGCGCCACTCCTCGTGATCTTCCATCGTCGACGCCCAGGCCACGTGATGCACCGTTCCTGCTCCCCCGACGCCTGGCTCTGAGGGCGGGTCGTCGTACGAGTAGACGCCACCACGCCTGTCGCCACGAGCTTCCCAGGCGGGAGCGGACGAGACAGTCACCGGGCCGAAGGCAAGCGCCTCCTCCAGCAGGCGACGGCTCGCCTCCGGATCTGCGGCGAACGCACGCACCCCGTCGAAGCCCTGCAGCGCAAGCGCCGCCGGGACCTCCGGATGCTCGGCGACGAGCGGCGTGTCAGAGGTGTCGACGACTGCAAGCTCGTGCAGCAGGCCCTCCGGATCCTCGAATGACAGGCAGTCGCTCTCCCGTGAGACGGCGCCGGCCTCGCCGGCCAGGCGCTGCTCCCAGAAGTCGAGCGCTGCGTCGGAGCCCGCCCGCCAGCGGACCGTGTGAACCATCCCCGCGCCCGCGCGACCGCGCCGCGCTCCCGGATACTCGAAGAAGGTGATGTCGCTTCCGGGCGACCCGTTCTCGTCGGCGTAGAACAGGTGGTACACGGTCGGATCGTCCTGGTTGACCGTCTTCTTGACCATCCGGAGCCCGAGGACTCGCGTATAGAAGTCGACGTTCCGGGGCGCGTCGGCCGTGATGCAGGTGACGTGATGGACACCCTCGAGGCGCATGACCGGAATCTAGCGGTCTGTATCGTCCCACTCGTGAAGATCGGGATCGTCGTCCCGTTCTCGTGGTCGTTCTGGGGGGCGGTTGTCGAGCACGCAGAGCTCCAGGCTGCCGCGCTCGCAGAGCTGGGTCACGACGTTCGGCTGATCATGGGCAACGACCCGCCGGGCCAGTTCACGCGAGTCCTCCACCCCCGGGTCGGGCGTCACGGGGATCCGCCCGCGAACGTGATCGCGGTCGGGCGCTCGGTGATCGTTCCCGCAAACGGCTCTCTGCCCAACATCGTGCTGTCGCCGAGGAGCTATGCCCGGCTCCACCGCGCGCTCACGCGGGAGCGCTTCGACGTCCTCCACCTGCACGAGCCGATGACACCTGCGATCTGCACGGCCGTCCTCGTCATGGCGAGGACGCCGCTCGTCGCGACCTTCCACGCTTCGGGTGAGCTCGGCTGGCTGAGGTTCGGGGCGCCTGTGTGGGGGTTCCTGATGGATCGCATCGACTACCGGATCGCCGTCTCCGAGCGCGCTCGGGTCTCGCAGAACCGCTGGCTCCCCGGCGAGTACGACGTGCTCCCGAACGGCGTGCTCGTACCCGAGTCGGCCTCTGCCGGAGACCGCGAGCACCGCATCGTCTTCGCCGGCCGCCAGGAAGCGCGCAAGGGCCTACAGGTGCTGCTCCGGGCCTGGCCGGAGATCCACGGGCGGAGCGGCCTGCGCTTGACGGTCGCCGGCGCGGACCCGCTTGCGGTCCGGCTGCTCCTCGCGAGGCTCGGGGTCAGCGACGAGGGCATCGACGTCGTCGGCTTTCTCAGCCAGGAGGATCTCACCCGCACGCTGCTCGGCGCGAAGGCGCTGGTCGCGCCGTCACTGGGCCAGGAGAGCTTCGGCATGGTGCTGACGCGCGCGTTCGCCTGCGCGCTGCCTGCGATCGCCTCGGACATCCCCGGCTACCGCGAGGTTCTGGATCCCAGCGCAGCGATCGCAATCCGGCCGGGTGACCCCGCCGGGCTCGCGAACGCGGTGTGTGAGCTCGTCGACGACGAGCCGCGCCGGCAGGCGTTGGGGCAGGCCGCGCGAGAGCTCGCGGTGGAGCGCTACTCGTGGCCCGTGCTCGCCCGCCGTCTCGAGAAGATCTACGGCCGGGTCACGGGGATCGGCCGAAACGAGGCGCAGGCGGCGTGACGGTCTCGCTCGGGCTGTGGCGAAAGGGCTGGGTGCAGGCGGTGCTCCTGACTCTCACGGTCTTGCTCGCGCTCACCCTGCTCTGGTGGCGCGGCCCCGACTGGAACGACGTCGGGAACGCCTTCCGCTTCGTCATCTGGAGTTGGATCGTGCTTGCGTTCGTTCTCAACGTCGGCTCCACGCTGTTCCGGGCGCTGTCGTGGTCGCTGACCATCTCGCAGGCGCTTCCGCCGCAGCACCAGCCGCGCCTGATCCAGGTCTTCTCGTCGTTCGGCGTCGGGCTGCTCGCGAACGCCATCGTCCCCGGAAGGCTCGGCGAGCTCGCACGCGTGGCGACCTTGCGCCGCCATCTCCCCGATGCCCCGCCCGGCACGACGGCGACCCTCGTCGGGACGGTATTCGCCCACCGGCTCTTCGATCTCGTTCCGGCGACCCTGCTCGTCGCCTGGGTGCTCCTGACAGCCGAGGTCCCGCACTGGGCGGTCACGACGCTCCTCATCGTCGTCGCCGCTGGCTTCACCCTCTTCACGGTCGCCTGGATGAGCGCCCGACGACACCAGCGCTCGGTGGCGCACGACCTCCGGGCCGTCGGGACGATTCGCCACCTGCTGGGAATGGCACGCCAGGGACTTTCGGTGCTGAAGGCGCCCGTGCCTCTCGCCGGGGCGATCCTCCTCCAGTGCCTCGGCTGGCTGCTCCAGCTGCTAGCCGTGTGGGTGACGATGCAGGCCTTCGGCATCGACGCCCCGTTGCCGGCCGCCGGCCTCGTTCTCGTACTGATGAACGTCGCGACGATCATTCCGCTCTGGCCCGGAAACGTCGGTCTCGTCCAGGCCGCCGTGGCGTTGCCGCTCCGCAACTACGGCGTCCCGTACGCGACCGGGTTCGCATTCGGTCTCGCGCTGCAGGCGATCGAGATCGCCTGCGGCGTGATGCTCGGGCTGTTGGCGCTGGCGCGCGAAGGGATCTCCGTCGCGATGCTCCGGCGCATGCGGGACGACGCGGAACAGTCCTCCGAGAACGCCGTCGAGGAGGCGGAGGAGCTGGTCGACGATCTCGACCACGAGGCGACCCGTGAGGGTGCTTCTGTGTCCCGCTAGCCTCAAGGGCGTTCTCTCGGCCCGGGCCGCCGCGGTCGCTCTCGCACGAGGGGTCGAGGAGGCGGGCGGCGATGGGGTCGTGCTCCCCGTCGCCGACGGAGGTGAAGGAACAGCCGAGGCGCTCGAGACCGCGCTGGGAGGCGGGTGGCATGACGCACGCGTGTCCGACCCTCTGGGCAGGCCAGTCGACGCGTCCTGGTTGCTGCTTCCGGATCGACGCGCCGTAGTCGAGGCAGCGGCAGCGATCGGGCTGCCTCACCTCGGGCCCACCGAGCGAGACCCGCTGAATGCTTCGAGCCGCGGCTTCGGCGAGCTGGTGCTCGCCGCGCTCCAGAGCTCGCCAGTCTCGCTCGTGCTGACGTTGGGAGGCGTCGCCACCGTCGATGGAGGGAAGGGGCTGCGCGAGCTCGTCTCCAAGCTCCCTGTTCCGACGGTCGTGCTCTGTGACGTGCAGACGAGGCTCGGCGACGCGGCTCGGCTCTTCGGGCCGCAGAAAGGTGCCTCGGCCCACGCCGTCGCGACTCTCACGCGACGGCTCGACGCGATGGAGGAGCTCCGTCCCTATGCAGAGCTGTCCGGTGCGGGAGCGGCGGGCGGTCTCGGTGCCGCGCTCGCCGCCCTCGGCGCGGAGCTCGTTCCGGGGGCGCCGACCGTGCTCGACCTGCTCGGGTTCGACGAAGAGCTGGTCCGCTGTGACCTCGTCGTCACCGGCGAGGGTCAGGTCGACGAGACGACCTTCGAGGGAAAGGCTCCAGGTGAGGTCGCCTCGCGCTGTGCGGCTGGCGGCGTTCGGTGCGTGGTCTTCGGAGGGCGGGTGCTCAGCGAGCTCGAGGGCGCCGAAACGGTCGCTCTATCCGGCGATCCAGACCGCGCGGAGCAGGATCTCATCGAGCTCGGCCGGTCGCTCGTCGGCCATGCGGCGTGATTACCCCAGGGCGGTCGCCTTCAAAGATGTTGCGCCCAGCGACTCAGCGTGACTCGGCGCGCGCGAGCCGATCCGCCATCGCCTCGAGCAGCTTCCACGCGACTTGCGGGCGCGCCTCGACGAAGGGGCGGAACACGAACACGGGAAGGCCGTATGCACGCAAATCCGACTGCGCCGTGACCGTTGCCGTTCGCGGCCGGCGGTCGATCAATGCGATCTCGCCGAACGCCGAGCCCGGCCCGAGCTTGCCGACCTCCTTGCCGTGCACCTCCACCGTCGCCTCGCCGCTGTCCACGACGAAGAACATGAGGCCGCCTTCTCCTTCCAGCGCGACTCGGTCCCCGGCCGAGAACCTGCGTTCGTTGAACTCGTCGGCCAGGCTCGTGAGCTCCTTGTCGTCGAGCCCGGCGAAGAGCGGAACCTTGCGGAGCAGTTCGGGTGTGGGCTTCGCCATGGGGCGATTCATACACGAACCAGGGGTCTTCTGTCACGGTGGGGGAGGGGTCAGCTCCTCGATCCTGAGCTCGGCCGCCTGGAGCCGCTCGACGCAGGCGCGGAAGAGCTCCTCGCCGCGCCGGAAGAGCGCGATCGCGTCGTCGACGGCGACATCGCCGTGCTCGAGGCGCTGGACGACCTCCTGGAGCTCCTTCTGGAGCTCTTCGAAGGTGCGCTCGCGCTCCTCGCCGGCGTCGGCTCCCGCCGGGCGGAGCCCGGCTCCCCCGCGGCCTGACGCCGCTCCCGGCACGGGGCCTTCCGGGCCCGTATTACTCATACTCGTGCCCTCCGGCCCCGCACCGGGATCGGCGCCCGAGAAGCGCGAGCGATCCGTCCTGCAGAGCCGCTCATGGCCTGACCTCTTCGACTCGCGCTCCGAGCACGCCCGCGGCGAGCTCGATCTCGAGCCTGTCGCCGGTCTTCACCGCTTCGGCCGCGCGCAGCGCCTCCCCGCCGGCGCGGACGATCGCGTATCCGCGTGCGAGGGTCGCGAGCGGAGAGAGCGCCTGTAGCCGCGCGCCGGAATGATCCAGTGTCGCGCGTCGCCGTTCGAAGAGCAGGCGCGGTGCCGCGCGGAGGCGCTCCCCCTGGCGCTCGAGGCGCGTCGCGTCACGGTCGAGGAGAGCGCGAATCGATACACCGAGGCGCTGCCTGCACGTCTCGAGAGCCATGCGGAGCTCCTGATCGTCGGGAACGACGAGCGCGGCGGCGGCGGTCGGGGTCGCCGCGCGCGCGTCCGCTGCGAGGTCACACAGGGGCGTGTCCTGCTCGTGTCCGACCGCGGAGACCACGGGCACCGGGCACGTGGCCACCGCCCGGACAACCGACTCCGCGCTGAACGGGAGGAGATCCTCGAAGCTGCCGCCGCCTCGTGTCAGCACCACGACGTCGACCTCCGGATGCGCGGCCAGCGCCCGCAAACCGGCGACGATGGCGTCGGGCGCACCTCGCCCCTGGACGCGCGTCTCGCAGACGATCGCCTTGGTGGCGGGAAAGCGCCTGCCGAGCGTCGCGATGAAGTCGCCGCGGGCGGCGGTGTCCGCGCCCGTGAGGATGCCCACCGCGCGTGGCACGCGCGGGAGGCGGCGCTTGCGCTCGGGCGCGAAGAGCCCTTCGGCCGCGAGCTCCCGCTTGAGGCGCTCGAGCGCGACGAGGTGACCGCCGACACCGACTCGCTCGAGGATGCTTGCCCGCAGGCCGAGCTCCCCTTTCAGCTCATACAGCTCGGCGCGACCCGAGACGTGCACGGTCTCTCCCTCCGCGAGCCCGAGCTCGAGGCGGTCGAACGTCGTGCGGGCGATCGTGACCTTGAGTGTCGCGCCGGTCTTCGGATCCTTCAGTGTCAGAAAGACGTTCGCCCAGGCCGCATTGCGACGTAGCTCCTGGATCTCGCCTTCGACCCAGAGCGTGGGCAAGCGGCCGAGGAAGCGCGCAACCCCGCGGTTGAACGCGGAGACGGTGTAGACCTTGCGGTCGCCGTAGAGCACGGGCTCGATCTTCGCCACGGAGCGCAGGGTAACCGGCTACGGTCACGAAGCCGCGGGCCGCGAAAGCGGACACCTCTTACAGCAGGATCTCGGCTGCCGTGGTGTGGTCGCAGCCGCGTGTCACCAGCTGAACCGCGTCGTGGAGATCGACCTCGCTCCCTGCGATCTGCTCGGCGAGATGCACCGGATAGCCGGCCTCGAGCAGGATGTGCAGGCGCCAGCTCTCCACCTTCGCGGGCTCGTTCTCGTTCCAGAGTGGGGCTTCGGTCGTCTCGGCCATGGGCGTGGGATTCGGTGTCATAGAGACGTTCCCTTCGCTGTTTAGTTGGACGAGTTCAGGAGTTCCGAACGTGCTCTACACGCCGGCCGACGATCGGGCAGCCTCGTAACGCCGCGCCAGCTCGACGATCCGTTCGTCGAGCCGCTGCGCCGCAGCCGTCGCGGCCTGCTGGAGCTGGTCGGCGATCAGGCCGTCGGCCCGCCGCAGGAAGGTCTCGGACGTTCGATCCAGTTCCTCGCGCAGCCGACTCGCCGCTTCCTCGCGAATCGCGCGCATACGGTTCTCGAACTCGAGCGCCCCGGCTTCCGAGAGACGCTCCACCTCGCGGGCAGTCGCCCGCTCGAGCTCGGCGACCTGGCGCGTTTCGAGCTCCGCGAACGCGACCTCGATCCGCGTCCGCGCCTCGCTCTCCGCTCGATCGACTTGCTCGCCGACTGCGTGCTCGTGCTGGCGCAAACGTTCGGTGACGTCCTCGATCGCGCGGCGCCGGTCGTCGGCCTGCAGCTGTAGCTCCTCGAGGGCTTCCGCGAGCGCGTCTCGCGTTGTCCGCTCGAGCTCCTCACGGAGCCGGACGGCTGCGGCCCGCTGCTGGTCGACCGTCGACCCGAGCTCGTCGGCCTCCGCCACGATGCGTGCCTCGACGTCTGCGATCTGCTGTCGCTGGAAGTGCTCGAGCTTCGAGACCTCGCCCTCGAGCGCCCGCTGGGCGCGCTCGAGGTCGGCCTCCCATGCGCGTAGCCGCTCCTCCGCGCGCCGCTCGACCACGGCGACCATCTCGGCGAGGCGGTCGGAGAGCTCCCGTTCGCGGCCGCCGAGCTCGCCACGACGCTGATCCGACAACCGACGCTCCTCGGCCACGTACGTGGACATCGAGTCGGCATGGCAGCGAGCGACGGTGACCCGCAAGAGGTCCGCCTGAGCCGTGGCTTCCTCCTCGGCTGCGGCGCGCACCGCCTTCCGCGCCTCAGCAACGAGGTCGTCGGTGCGGGCCATACGCGTTCGCAGCCGTCGCAGCGCGCGCCAGAGAAGCGCCGTCGCCAGGAGCGCCGCGACGAGCGCGCCGGCGAGTATCCACGCGATCACGGGCACGGCGTCATGCTAGACAGGTGCCCCGCGTCGCGTTCGTCGGAAACCGTCGGGACGCCGTCCGCGAAGAGACCGGAAACGAGCCACGCTGGAGGTCGACCATGATGCTCGAAGTGCCAAGAGTCGGATGGTGTGCAGTGGCGGCGACGGTGCTCGCGGGTGGCCTGGGGGCGGGTATCGGCGCTGCCGGTCGCGACGGGAACGACGCAGCCGATGCAGTTCGGCTGACGGCGGCGCTCGATGCCCGACAGGAAGTTCCCCGTCCGAAAGGGACACGTGCAGAAGCCCGCGGGAGCTTCGTTGCGACGAACGAGCGCCAGGGCGCCTCGGGAAGGGTCACCTGGCGGTTGACGTTCCGCGACCTGAGCGGCAAGGCAACTGCGGCACACGTGCACCTCGGTAAGCGAGGCCGCCCGGGGCCGGTTGCGCTCGCCCTCTGCGGTCCGTGCCGGAGTGGCGCACGCGGCTCGACGAAGGCAGGCGGAGGCACCGTGCAGGCGTTGCTGACCGGCGGCGCCTACGTGAACGTTCATACGGCGCGGAATCCGGCAGGGGAGATCCGTGGCCAGATACGGGCGGGATCGACGGTTCCGCCGCCGACGACGACCACGACTACGACCACGACCACCGGCGGCGATCCGTATCCCTAGTACTTGGCGCAAGACCGGAATCCGCTCGCGCGGTTTCCGGTCGCGCGAAAATCCCTGAAGCCGTCCGCTTCGCGGCCGGGGGATCCGTTTCACATCACGCCTCTAGCTCCAGAACGCGCGTCGAAGCGCAGACGCCGCGAGCGCTTGCGCTTCGGCGCCTGCGTCGAACACGTCGGCCTTGGAGAAGAAGCCGTGCACAGCGCCCTCGAAGCGCACGAGCTCCACCGGCACGCCCGCCTCGTCGAGGCGTGCCGCGTAGCGCTCGTTTTGATCGCGGAGCGGGTCGAGCTCGGCCGTGATCATGAGTGCCGCGGGGAGTCCGCGAAGCTCGTGCGCGCGAAGTGGTGAAGCCAGCGGGTTGTCACCGTCGTCCGGCTCGGCGAGGTAGTGGGACCAGCACCACGCGAGATCTTCCGGTCCGAAGAAGAGAGGATCGAGCGCTTCGTGCGTCGACAGAGAATCCGCTCGAGGGTCGAGTGGCGGATAGACGAGCAGCTGGAACGCGAGCGTGGGGCCTGCTCGCTCGCGGGCGAGCAGCGCGACGGCCGCCGCGAGGTTGCCGCCGGCGCTCGCACCGCCGACGGCGAGACGGCCCGGATCCAAGCCGAGCTCGGCGCCGTGCTCTGCGATCCAGCACGTTGCGGCGTAGCAGTCCTCGAGCCCTGCGGGGAACGGATTCTCCGGGGCTCGCCGATACGCGACCGACACGACCGCGCAGGGCGTCGCGTTCGCGAGCCGACGACATACGGGATCGACGGCCGCGAGTGAGCCCAGCACCCAGCCTCCGCCGAAGAAGTACGTGAGAACCGGCAGCGGATGATCGGCTTCGGGCGCGTAGACGCGGACGCGGATCTCACCGCCGGGGCCGGGCAGCCCACGCTCGAGCACGCGGGAAACGGGCTCCGGCGGAGCCGGCTCGAGCTCGGCGAGCTCCGCCTGGCGCGCTTCGGCGACGGAGAGCTCGTGCAGCGGGCGCGCTCCCGCGGTCTGCCGGTCGTGTCTGTATGCCTCGACCTGTGTGGCGACCCGGCGCTCCGGCATCAGCGCGGATCCGCCGCATAGTAGGCCGCGCCGAGAAGCTGTGCATCCTCGAGCTGCCCGGCCACCGTCACGGTACGGAGTCCTGGAATCGGCCCGAGCCCGCCCAGGAGAGCGCCTTCGAACAGATCCCACGAGCGGGCAATCGAGCCGCCGACGACGAGACAGCTCGGCTCGAATGCCCTCAGCCACGGAGCGAGGAACTGTCCCAGGGCTGACCCCATGTCCCCGAAGACGCGACGTGCGGCCTGCTCACCTGCAAGCGCCCGCTCGGCGACCTGCTCGACGTCGATGCCTCCCTCCGTGCCCGTGCCGTAGGCGGCCAGAAGGGCCGCACGCGAGATCGTTTGCTCGACTTGGGAACCGCGGAAACGCACCGCGTAGAGCTCACCGCCCGGAGGCACGCCCGCTCCCGAGCGGATGACTTCGCCTTCGTCGCTGAACGCGGACCCCAGCCCCGTTCCCAGGGTGACACCGACCGCTCGAGGGTGCCCGCGCGCGGCACCCGCCCACCACTCGCCGAGCAGGAAGGCCTCGGCGTCGTTGAGAAAGCGAATCGGGCTTGGATCCTGGAGAGCCGCCGCTGCCTGGAGCTCGGCGCGAAGGTCGACTCCGTGGAGGCCCTCCAGCTTGTGAGTGATCTCGGAGACGCCGCGCGAGTAGTCGAAGGGGCCCGGGACGGAGACACCTAAGCTCGCCAGGTCCGGCGCCGCGATCGATCGTGTCACCCGCGAGATGGCTGCGAGCAGCTCGGCGCGTCCGGCTGCCGCCGGCAACGGCTCGAAGGCATGGGTCCCCGTCTCGAGCGATGCGGAGGCGACGTTCACCCGGCCGCCGCAGACATGCGTGCCGCCGATATCGAGCGCCCCTACGACATCGCCGCGCGTCACGGAACGAAAGCCTTGACCACCTTGCAGGCGCCGCCGTGAACGCGTCGCAGTCGGTACGGACCGACAGACGCGGGGATCACGATGGTCTCCGCGTAGGCGAGCCCATGTACCGCGCCCGCGCCGGACTCGATCTCGACCTGCTCCCCGGCGACGAGGTTGAGCACGTGAAACCGTCCTGCGGTGTCCTCTTCCACCGCCTCCTCGAAGTCGAGCCGGTGCACTGCGAAGAAGACGTCGGGGAGCCTGCCCAGCTCGAGCTCGGTCCAATCCGCCCCCTGACGGACCGGCCTCGGCTCGGGAATGAGATCCCGGCGGACGGAGTCGCCCGAGCGGGCCGGGTCCAGGTTCGAGAATGCATGCGAGAGATGCACCGGCCGTAGCGCGCCCTCGAGGTCGCGGCGAAGCCAGTCGTAGAAACGCAGCGTGTACAGGTACGGCGTGGCGCTGATCTCGAGCACGACATTTCCGGCGCCACTTGCATGCGGAGTGCCGGCCGGAATCAGATAGAGGCGATGTCGAACGGCCGGGTGCGTCTGGAGATAGCGCTCCGGATCGAGCTCGAGTCCCGGATCTTCCGCGCGGCTCGCCTCGACTCGGAAGGCTTCGAGGTCGGCGTCCTCCCGCAGGCCGAGAAAGATCTCCGCCCCGGGGCTGGTATCCACGACGTAGTACGTCTCGTGCTGCGTATACGGCAGACCGAAGGTCTCGCGCATGTACTCCTCGGACGGGTGGCACTGGATCGAGAGGTGGCCTCCTCCGAACGTGTCCAGGTAGTCGAGCCGGATCGGGAACGAGACTCCGAAACGCGCGGCGAGCTCTGCTCCGAGCACCCGCTCGCCCTGCGCCGCCATGAGCAGCTCGAACCCGACCTCGACCGGATCGTCGGCGCCGAGAAGGATCCCGCTTTCCGGGGTGATCAGCTCGTAGGACCACGCGAGGTTCGGCGCGTCTGTGACGATCCCGAGCGCGTCGCGCAGCCACTGGCCGCCCCAAGGGCCGGGGAGGAAGGTCGGACGCGTGCGAAACGGCCTTCCTGCCAGCTCGTGGAGCGACTGCCGGAGAGTCTCCCCGTCGAGCGAGCGCGGCGTCTCGGGGTCGCTCAGGTCGATGTAGAGGTCGAGCCGTGGGAGAAGCTCCTGCTTGTGGCGTTCGAGCACGGGCCAATCGACGAACAGGAGCCTTTGCTCGGAGCCGGCCTCGCCGGCCGGTTGCCCGAGGTTTCCGGCCTCGCCTCCCCGCATCGCGGCAAGGCTGTGCCGTTTCGGAAGATCGGCGTGCCACAGGCGGTCGTGCTCGACGAGGCCGCTCCCTGGGCCGAACACGACGACGACCTCGGTGTCGGCGTCCGCTGTCAGGTCGACCTGCGAGAGATCGTCGAAGAGGTCGGCGAGCGCGCCTTCGAAGATACGGCCGAAGACCGGGTCGTCCGGGATCACGCTAGCTCGCGTCCGTCGCCGGACCTCCTCCCAGGAGACGAGAAAGCTGCGAACGTCGACGAGCCCGGTCGTGACGTCCTGGCCGGAGAGCTCGTCGCGGAGGCGAGCGAGGAAGGCATCCCAGGAGAGCGCGGCGGGGCCGTCGATCGCGAGCGTCCGGGGCCTCTCGCGAACGATCGCGTCCGCCAGCGCGCCGAATCCGCGCTCCATCGCGCCTCCCGTGAGTGGGTAGCGAGGGTTCGGGTCGTAGGTCACGTACGCAGCAGGAGGTCGAGCGTCAACGCCGCGCTCCAGGCGAACTCACTGACGCCGAGGGGCTCGCCCGTCCTGGGGTCGTAGTACTCGACGAAACCGGATCGGCTGACGAGCTCGAGTGTCATCCGCCGCAGCTCGTCCGCTTCGGCCTGCAGCCCGTATCGCTCGAGGCCCTGGATGAAGAACCAGTTCACGTTCACCCAGACGGGACCGCGCCAGTACCGTCGTGGATCGAACGCGGGACTCGACTTCGACGCCGAGGTCACGGCCCACGGCGCATCGGGCGACGGCCCGAAGCGCGCCGGCGCCCAGAGCGCCTCTTCGAAGAGGCGGCGCGCCTGGTCTGGTTTCGGAACGCCGGCGTAGAGCGGGAACATCGCGTCGATGGTCTCGTCAGCCGTCGTCGGGTCGCCGTCGTCCTCGACGTAGACCGCGCCGGCGTCGTCCCAGCGGACCCCGAGCGCCTTGTGCAGGTGCTTCGCAGCAGTGCTCGCCCGAGCGCCGTCTCCGCCGAGCTCGCCCCAGAGCCACGCGAGGTCGGCTTCGGCGGCGGCGAGGATCGAGTTGAAGGTGAGATCGACGAAGACGAACGGCCAGTCCTGGAGGGTCGGTCGGTAGGACTGCGCTTGCAGCTGCCGGACGAGGTACAGGTAGCGCATGTAGTCGTGATCGGTCGGCCGTTCCGAGGCGTCGATCTCGTGACTGTCCGTCCGCTCGATGTCGAGCTCGCCCTCCACCTCCAGCCGCGCCAGCGCCCGGTCGAAGCGCGGCGAGTTGTCCGCCCCTTCCCACGGATGGACGATGGCGACGAGACCCGAGTCGGTAGCGCGCTCGGCGTGCAGCCACGCATGCCAGAGCTCGAGCGCCGGGACGACCTCCTCCAGGAACGACCGGTCGGGTGACGCCTCGTGCAAGATCCGAACTGCGCTGGCGAGCACCGGTGGCTGTGTGAGGCCGCTCGTAGGGACGTCAGGCGCTTGCTCGCAGGCCGCAGAGTCCCACAACTCCGGTCCCGGGAAGTAGTCCGGCGCGGGGACGTGGAACACGATGTGCGGGACCATTCCGTCGCTCCACTGGCCCGCGAGGAGCGAACGCACCTCAGCACGCCCGCGCTCGGGGTCGACGCGTGCCAGCCCGAGCGCGACGAAGGCCGAGTCCCAATTCCACTGGTGCGGGTAGAGCTCCTTGCCCGGCCGGACGAACGACCCCATGTCGTTGGCGGCGAGAACCGCTCGAGCCTGCTCGATCATGAGCTGGCGAGGTTTCACGTCGTCACGCAGCCGCGATGGCAGCGGCGGCCGCACGTTCACGCTCGTGCACGAGCGGGAGCCCGGTGATCGCGGAGATCATCTCTGCGGTGCGCTGCACGGAGGCGGCCGGGCCGAGTCGTCCGGTGAGGACCGCCTCGAGCATCGTCTGCAGTTGCACGGAGACCCGTGGGTACGACGGCACCCACGGCCTGGCGACGGCCTGTTCGAGGATCTGGACCACCTGGGAGAGGGAGGGAAGGTCGGGGACCACGAGCTCGATCGCCGAGCGGCGAGCGGGGATCCGACCGGTTGAGCGTGCGACCCGAGCCAGGGCCTCGGGCTCGACGATCCGCTCGAGAAGCCGCATCGCAAGCCTGGGCTGCGCGGCTTGGCGAAAGACCGCCAACATCATCCCGCCCGTGACGCTTGCCGGCGACCCCTGTGGGCCGGCCGGTACGCACGTGAACCCGAAGTGGTCCCAGACCTCGTGGTGGTGAACATCGAGGGCCTCCGCCAGGGTCTGCGCCTCGTAGAGCCCGCCGAGGCTGAGCACGGCACGACCCTCGGCCAAGAGCCGAATCGGCTGGGTCCAGTCGTAGCCAACGACCGCCGCGGGGATGATGCGCTCTTCGACGAGGCTGCGCAGGAAGCGGAGGGCCTGCGCTGCGGCACGGGACCCGAGGGTCACTCCCTCGGCACCCAGCACGTGCGCGGCGTTGGAAGCGAGGACCGCGATCAGGCAGTACGCCGTGGTCTCGCCGGCCAGTCCACCGCCCGGCATGACCATGGGATCGGGGAGGCCGGCCTGCGCGATCGCGCGCCCGACTGCTCGTAGCTCGGTCCATGTCACCGGCGGCGCGAGGCCGAGAGACTCGAGCTTCTGCCGCCTGTGCCAGAGTCCGCTCGCATCGGCGAACGGTGAGATGCCGAAGGTCTTGCCCTCGTATCGATTCGCCCGGACATGGGGCTCGAGGAAGTCGACTTCGTGCTCCTGCCGGACCCATTCCTCGTTCAACTCCTCGAGCGGATGGATGAATCCCGCGACCGCGAACTCCGGGGCCCACACGGAGTCGATGACGGCCAGATCGGGCGCCTGGCCTTCCGCGACCGCATGCGTAAGCGTCTGGTGGAGAGATTGGCGCGGAACCTTGACGACGTTGATCTGGCTCGGCTTGCCGGCCGCGTCTCGGATCATGCGCGCCCACGGGCCCTCGGAGGGCACGACGACCCGAATCTCGGGATGATCGGGGCGGCGACCGAGCCAATGTGGATTGACGAACGATCCGCGGCGCCGGTGGCGAAGGATCACGCCTTCGTCCGCCAGCTCCGTCAGCGCGCGGCTGACGGGAGTGCGACTGATCTTGTAGCGCGCGCACAGCTCGTGCTCGGTCGGCAACCGGTCGTCCGGGCCGACGTAGCGGCCGCTCAGGATCTCCTCGCGGAGGAGCGTCTTGAGCTGGAAGTAGAGCGGAATCGGCTGCCGAGGATCGATCTCCATCTGCTCCTCGCTCGCCATGGAGAACCGCACTCTACTCACCCGGTCCGCAGGCGATCTGCACGTCTCGAAACATCGCTTTTCATGCAGGCGCCGGTGTGAGGTTTGCGATCCAACGCGAACTGTCACGGCCGCTGTCAACGGTTCAGCGAAGGCACGATTTGCTATTCGAAGATAGCAAATAGCACGCTGATAAACCTGGCGCCGGCGATCGACGCGCATTGACTCGGAGGCGACCATTTTGTTATCTGACGATTGCAATATGCGAGACGATGCGAAGGGAAGACTGTGAGCGATGGCTTGCTCGAGACTGAACGGACTGTCGAGCCTGCAAACGACGCGGACCTGATCAGCACGGCGAAGGTGGTGCTGGAGGCGAACTGGCTCGGTCACGCGACCTCCCCTTCGCGTGGTCTCTACCCGCACCAATGGAGCTGGGATGCCGCCTGCATCGCGATCGGCTACGCCTCCTGGAATCAGGAGCGGGCGGAGACGGAGCTTCGCTCCCTCTTCTCCGGACAGTGGCGCAACGGCCTGCTTCCGCACATCGTGTTCACCGACGGCGCTCGGTATTTCCCCGGTCCCGAGTTCTGGCAGACGGAGCGCTCGCCTCACGCTCCGGAGTCGCCGAAGACGTCGGGAATCGTCCAGCCCCCGATCCACGCGACGTCCGCGTTGCAGGTGTATCGCCTGGCGAGCGATCGAGCGCGCGCGACCCTGTTCCTCGAGGAGCTCTTGCCGAAGCTCGCCGCCTGGCACGCATATTTGTACCGAGAGCGCGCGCGGAGCGACGGCGGCCTCGTCGAGATCTGGCATCCGTGGGAGTCGGGCATGGACAACTCGCCGCTCTGGGACGCCGCGCTCGAGCGCATGTCGTTCGACGCCGGGTTGCTGCCGGAGTACGAGCGGGTGGACGTCGATGTCGCCGAGGCGAACGAACGTCCTTCCGACGCGGAGTACGACCGTTACGTCTACCTGGTGAGCGTGTTCCGCGAGCTCGCGTACGACTCTCCACGCATCGCGCAAGCGACGCCGTTCGCGCTCCAGCCCGTCTTGTTCAACTCCCTCCTCGTGCAGTCGAACAGGGATCTCGCCGAGATCGCGCGCATCGTCGGCGCCGATCCGGCGCCGTTCGAGGCCTGGGCCGAGACCACAGCCTCCGCGCTCGGCGAGCTTTGGGACGACGAGCATGCGGTGTACGTCGACTTCGACGTGGGAGCGGGAGAGCGCGTCGAGGTCCGGACCGCCGCCGGGCTTTCGCCCCTCTATGCCGGGGTACCGGCCGGTGCGCGGGCCGCACGCATGGTCGCCCGGCTGGCGGAGTCGCGGGTCGCCGTGGGCGATTCCGGCTGGGCCGTGACGAGCCTGTCTCCGGCAGATCCCGGCTTCCAGGCCTCGCGTTACTGGCGAGGCCCGATCTGGCCGATTCTCAACTGGGTTCTCCAGCGCGGTCTCGATCGGTATGAGTACCCGAGCTTCGCCGCGGAGGTTCGCAGCGCGATCGTCGAGCTGGCGCGTAGCTCTGGCTTCTACGAGCACTACAGCCCCGTGACCGGCCGGGGGCACGGCGGCGAGCAGTTCGCCTGGACGGCGGCGCTCGTCCTCGACGTCCTCCACCAGAACGGGGGCAGGCCCTCGGCGGCGCTTCGACGTTGAAGGGTGGGGCGCATTGACTTCGACTGCGTTTTTTGTTACATCCGCATGGCAAATAAGGATCGCGAAAGTGGCGAACGAAGCTGGCTTCCGGATCGGAGGAGCATGGGGCGGAAGTCTCCGCCAAAGGTGGGTTGGAGGACTCAGGTCATGGGTGTGCGGCCGGTCGAGTTGGAGCCGCGCGCTCTCTACCGGCACAGGAGGATCTCATGAGTACCGTCAACGACGACAACCTGTCCCCCTGGGACGAGTCATTCGACAGGCGTTCCGCGCTGGTGAAGGCCGGCGGCGTCGGGGCCGTGCTCGCGCTGGGCGGTATGGCTGGAGCGAGCCGCGCCCTCGCCGGTTCCTCCCAGAACGCCGGAAAGGTCACGGCCTTTTTCGGCCAGTTCGGCACGATCGCCGAGCAAGAAGCGATCCGCAAGACAGTTCTCAAGGGCTTCAGGGGTGACGTCGACGCGGTATTCGCCCCGCTCGGCACCAATGTCTTCGTCGACCGGGTCAGGGCGGAGGCGAAGGCCGGGAAGGGAAACATCGACCTCCTCATCGGCTTGCACGGCGACTTCGTCACGTTCCAGAACGAGGGCCTCCTGCGTGGTCTGGACGTCGTGACCAAGCAGATCACGACCTTGCCCGCTCCGCTGGTCAAGATCGGAAAGCTGGGCACCAAGACCCAGTTCTACGTCCCCCACTCGCAGGCGACATACGTGATGGTGGCTCACAAGGACGTGCTCAAGTACATGCCCAAGGGAGCGGACATCGATGCGCTCACGTACGGGCAGGTATTCGCCTGGGCCAAGGCCATCCGCAAGGGCACGGGACAAAACAGGTTCGGGCTCCCCGGCAGCGACACCGGCCTGCTCCACCGTTTCAGCCAGGGCTTCCTCATCCCCTCGTTCACCGGCGGCTTCGTCACGGAGTTCCGTTCGAAGGAGGCCGTGCAGGCGTGGACCTACATGCGTCAGCTCTGGCAGTACACCCATCCGCAATCGGTGACCTACGGGTTCATGCAGGAACCGCTGCTCAGCGGGGAGGTGCTGCTCGCCTGGGACCATGTCGCGCGCTTGAAGACGGCGCTCGATCAGCGCCCGGACGACCTGGTCGCCTTCCCGGTCCCGAAGGGCCCGAAGGGACGGGCGTACATGCCGGTCATCGTCGGGCTCGGTGTCCCCAAGAACGCACCCAACCCGGCCGGCGCGAACGCGTTGATCCGGCATCTGACGACGATCAGCTCCCAGGCGCAGGTGCTCTCTCTTCTCGGATTCTTTCCTGCCGTTGGCGGCCGGCTCTCCAAGAGGCTTTCTCCGGGGCTGCTCGCGGAGGCCGCCGCTGTGCGGAAGCAACAGAAGGCGAAGGACGCCGTCCAGGCCCTGCTCCCGATCGGGCTCGCGGCCGAGGGCGCGAACTTCAACAAGGTCTACCAGGACACGTTCAAGCGGATCGTCCGCAACGGCGAGAACATCCAGACCGTTCTCAAGGAGCAAGGCGATCTGCTCCAGGCGATCTTCACCAAGACAGGCGCGCCTTGCTGGGCGCCCGACCCGCCGAGCGGAAAGGCTCCCTGCCGCGTGAAGTAGGAACGACAAGGAATCGATACGAGGTCGCGTGACGTCGATAGCCCAAGAGACCGCGCCGCTCACGCGCCGAAAGCGACGGTGGGAGGTTCTGCCCTACTGGCTGATCCTCCCCACCGTCGTCTACCTGGGTCTCTTCTTCGTGTGGCCGATGATCCAGGGCTTCGGGCTCGCCTTGAGAGACGAGGACGGCTGGGGCATCACCGCGTTCGAGACGATGGTGAACGACCCGGCCTTCGGCGAGGCGATGAGCTTCACCTTCCTCCTGATCCTCGTCATCGTGCCCATCCAGTTCGTGCTCGCGTTCGGCATGGCGCTTCTGCTGAACGCGAAGCTCCGAGGGTCAGGCATCTTCCTGTACATCTTCCTGCTGCCGCTCGCGATCTCGGATCTGGCGGCCGGCATCGCGTGGTCCGCGATCTTCACCGAACGCGGGTACCTCAACACCATTCTCGAAGGCGCCGGGGTGCTCGACCAGCCTCACATCTTCCTCGACCCGACCTCGAGGACGCAGCAGATCGTCGCCGTGGCGACAGCGGAGATCTGGCGCTCGACGACGTTCATGATGGTCATTCTCTTCGCCGGCCTGCAGGCCATCCCACGGGATTACGTCGAAGCTGCCGAGGTGTTCGGCGCCGGATTCTTCCAGCGCGTGCGGCACGTGATCATGCCGATGCTCAAGCCCTCGATCCAGGTCGCAATCCTTCTTCGCCTGATCTTCGCCTTCGAGGTCTTCGCCGTCGTCATCGCACTCACTGGGTCAGGAGCCACGGTGCTCGCGGCCGAGGCCTACAAGTGGCAGGCCACGAACCAGAACGAGCATGTAGCGGCTGCGTACTCCGTCGTCATCCTCGGCCTCTCCCTCGCCGCCGCAGCGGTCGTACTGGTCGTATTGCGCACGCCGCGGGAGCGGAGGCTTCGCTGATGGCTCTCCAGCAGATCCGGATCGGTCGCGCGCTCGCCTACGTCGCTGCCCTGGCAATTTCGGCCTTCATCCTGGCGCCCATCTACCTCATCACCATCTCGGCCTTCTCGACCTTCGACGCCATCTACGAGTATCCACGCCAGCTCGTCCCGCGAGACGTCTCGACGGACACGATGAGGCTCTTCCTCAATTCCGACGGCATCGTCGACTCGCTTCGACGGAGCGCCATCGTCGCCGCGATCACCATCGTGGTTTGCCTCGCTATCGGAACGCCTGCGGGCTATGCGATCGCGCGTTTCTCGTTCCGCGGGGGTGATCCTTTCCAGCTGGCGCTCGTGAGCACCCGGGCGTTCCCGCTCATCATCATCGCGGTTCCGCTCGCGGTTACGTATCTTCGCGTAGGGATCGACGACACCGTCTACGGCGTCGCGATGGCACACATCGCGTTCACGCTTCCTCTCACCGTGCTCGTGACGGCCAGCGTCTTCGCCGGGATCTCGTACGAGCTCGAGGAAGCTGCGATGACACTGGGGTGCAACCGATTCTCGGCGTTCCGCCGGGTCGCCCTTCCCCTCGCATTGCCGGGCGTGGCAGCGTCTGCCATCTTCATCTTCGTCACGTCCTGGAACGAGGTGTTCGCCGCCGCGATCTTGACCTTCAGAAACCGCACGTTGCCGGCGCAGCTGCTGGCCGCGCTGGATGCTTCCCCCCTTCCACACCGCCTCGCCGGCGGGTTCTTCCTCCTGGCGCCCGCGTTGGTCGTCATCTTCTTCATCCGCAAGTACCTGCTCACGACCTGGGGGCGGGTGGCTCGATGACCTCCGTCCATCGCCCCGGATCGAACCGGGCCGGCCCGAAAGGGGCGCTCGAGAATGGCTGACATCCGTTTCGTGGGTGTGCACAAGTCTTTCGGCGACTTCGCCGCGGTGGACGGCGTGGACCTCGAGGTGAAGGACGGGGAGTTCATGGTGCTGCTCGGTCCATCGGGATGTGGAAAGACGACGCTGCTCCGCTGCCTGGCGGGACTCGAGCGAGTCGACGACGGGCGGGTCTACATCGGCGATCGAGATGCAACGGACCTTCCTCCGAGGCGGAGACGCATAGCAATGGTGTTCCAGAGCTACGCGGTCTTTCCGCACATGAAGGTGTACGACAACATCGCCTTCGGCCTCAAGATGCAGAAGGAGAAGAAGCCCGTCATCGAGGAGCGCGTGCGCTCGTCCGCCGAGCTCTTGCACATCGAAGAGCTCCTCGACCGCTACTCGTCGCAGCTGTCCGGGGGACAGAGGCAGCGCGTGGCTGTCGCCCGCGCGATGGCGACGAAGGCCGAGGTGCTGTTGATGGACGAGCCGCTCTCGAACCTCGACGCGCTGCTCCGCCTGGAGATGCGCGCAGAGCTGAAGACGCTGCTCCAGAGCCTGGACGCGACGACCATCTACGTCACCCACGACCAGATCGAAGCCCTGAGCATGGGCGACCGCATCGCCGTAATGAACAAGGGCCGCATCGTCCAGCTTGGCAATCCGCTCGAGGTGTACGACAATCCCGCGGACACGTTCGTCGGAGGCTTCATCGGCACGCCGCCGATGAACTTCCTCGAAGCGGAGGTGTCGGACAACGGCCGCAGCCGGATCGTCAAGGTCAGCGGGGGCTCGTTCGAGTTCCCGGGTGACGTGGCAGCGCTCGCGGGACACGATCTCCTGCTCGGCATCCGTGCGGAAGCGATCGGAGTGGAGACCGCTGCCGCGGATGGACTGGTCCGCGCCAAGGTGATCGTGCTCGAGCCGCTCGGCTCTCACAACCTCGTGACCGTGCGCTGCGGCGAGGACACGCTGAAGGTCTCGATCCAGGCAGACATCTTTCCGCAGCCCGAAAGCGATGTGTGGCTTCGGCTCGAGCCGGCGCGCATCCGCTGGATGGACCGAGAGACGGGCACCGCCATCCACACGGGTGCGGAGGAGCTTGCGACGGAGACGGCGGTCGTGATCTCGTGACCGCGTCGTCCTGACAGGGAGAAGCGAACGACATGTCTGGTCGCCCGAAGGTCATCGTCGACCCGTCCTTCAGGTCGATGGACGACATCTTCTCCGCCGGTGAAGCGACCCGGTTGAGGGAGCTCGTCGACGTCGTCTGGGGCCGTGACGATCCCATGCCGCTCGACGAGTTCACCGCCGCGCTGCCCGACGCGTTCGCGGTGGTGTCCGCCGGGTGGCGGTATGGATCTGTCTTGGGCGATGCTCCGAACCTACGAGCGATCCTCACCGTGTCGGGAGGCTGGCCACCGGAGCTCGACTATGCGCGCTGCTTCGAGAGTGGAATCCGAGTGCTCTCGGCCGCGCCCGCGTTCGCCGACGCGGTTGCCGAGATGACGCTTGCGCTTGCGCTCGCGTCCAGCCGCGACGTCGTGAGCGAGGACCGGGCGGTGCGGGCGGGAGAGGAGCGCTGGCTGAGCAGTGCTGACAGGCTCGGCACGTTTCTCCTGTCGGGCAAGCGGGTCGGCTTCGTCGGCTTCGGGAATATCGGCCGACGCTTGCGTGCGCTCCTCGAGCCGTTCGGCTGCGAGGTCTGCGCGTACGACCCGTGGCTGACCGACGCCTACCTGCGAGACGGGCGGGTCGAGCCGACGAGCCTCGAGCGACTGCTCGAGACTTCGCGTGTCATCTTCGTGCTCGCGACGCCGACGAGCGAGAACCGCGCGCTTCTCTCGCGCGAGCTGCTCGAGCTCGTGCGGCCGGATGCGATGCTCGTCCTCGTGAGCCGAGCTCATGTCGTCGACTTCGAGGCGCTTACCGAGCTGGTCCTCGCGGGCCGCTTTCGCGCAGCCATCGACGTGTATCCGGCGGAGCCGCTCGACCCGGCGCATCCGATCCGAACGGCACCGGGAGCCGTGCTGTCACCGCATCGAGCCGGACTGGTGCAGGAAGCACTGTGGGAGATCGGAAGCCGAGTCATCGATGATCTCGAGGCGATCGTCAACGGGCTCCCGCCGCGGCGAATGCAGGCCGCCGACCCGGAGCTCGCTACCAGATACGTGCGAACGACACAGGTCGTCGAGCGTTAGCGAGCTCGAGAGCGAGGCGTCTCGCGGCTTTGCTATAGATGAATGACAAATCTATGGTCGGCGTCACGGAGAGCTCCGGTTCCCAACAGGCTCGAGACTGAGCTCGACTACCGGCCGTCGTTCCCGGAGGGCTATCGCCCCGGCATCGGCATCGTCGGGTGCGGCGAGGTCGTCAGGACGGCTCATCTTCCCGGCTACAGGCGGTTCGGGCAGCGTGTGGTCGGCGTCTACGACGTGCGTCCGGAAGCGACAGATGGGGTATGCGAGCAGTTCGGCGTCGAGACGGTCTTTCGAGAGCTCGACGAGCTCCTGAGCGATCCGGAGATCGAGATCGTGGACGTCGCGACCCACCCCGATGTGCGTCCCGCGCTTGTCCGGCAGGCGCTGGCAGCGGGCAAGCACGTGCTCGCGCAGAAGCCACTTGCGACCGATCTACAGACGGCCCGCGAGCTCGTCGAGGTGGGCGAGCGCCTCGGGCTCGTGGTCGCGGTCAACCAGAACGGGCGCTGGGCGCCCGCGTGGCGAGCGGCAACCCTGCTCATCGAGCAAGGCGCTGTTGGCGACGTCGTCGCCGTCACCCATCTGTATCACCACAACTACGGCTTCACGATCGGGACCGTCTTCGACGAGATCGAGCATCTCGTTCTCTACGACTACTCCGTCCACTGGTTCGACATCACCCGCTGCTGGCTCGAGACGAAGACCGTCAGCGGGGTGCGGGCGCTCGAGTACCGAACGCCGAACCAACCGCCCGAAAGCAAGGCGCCGTGGGGCGCTTGGGCGACGATCGAGTACGAGGACGGCTCGAGCGCGCTGATCCGCGGCGTCGGCTCCGTGGAGACGACGAGACCCCGCAAGCTGTTCTGGATCCACGGCTCGGAGGGGACGATCCGCGGTGACGTCCTGGGGTCGGGCCCCGTGCCCGGCGAGGAGCTGCTGGAGCTCGAGCGCGACGGGACGACCACACGGCTCCAGCTCGAGGGATCCTGGCACACCAACGGGTTCGCGGGGGCGATGGGTGAGCTCGTCACGGCGATCGCGGAGAAACGGGAGCCGTACAACTCGGCGCGCAACAACCTGCTCTCGCTCGAGCTGACACTCGCTGCCTGCCGTTCTGCCGAGAACCACGGTCGGCCCGTCGCGCTCGAGTGCGAGCAGGCGCTGGCTGGAGGCGAGTCGTGAAAGCCGCGGTAATGGACGCGGTGATCGGAGGCCGCGACGACCAGGAGGCTTTCGCCCGGGCGAAGCGAGCCGGCTTCGAGGGCGTCGAGGTCGTCGTGAGCAGGGGCGACCTCGCTTCGGCGGGCGGACGGCTCGAATGCCTGCGCGAGGCGAAGCAGTCCGTAGGGCTCGAGATTCCCGCTCTCGTGCTGGGCGAGCACAACGACGAAGGCGGGATCGCCGATGCGAGCCCCGAGGCGTCGAGCCGGGCGCAGGCCGATGTCCGGCGTGCGATCGCGTGGGCGCGTGAGCTCGGCGCCGGCGTCATTCTCCTCCCTTTCTTCAAGCGGGCCGAGCTGGTGAGCGACTTCGACGACGAGCGGGCCGTGGCCGCGTTTCGAGTGCTCTGTCCGGCGGCCGCCGAACACGGCGTGACTCTCTGCTTCGAAGGTTCGCTGCCTGCCGCCCGCATCGCCTCGCTCGCGGCCCGCGTCGGCTCGAAGGCGTTCGGCTGTTACTTCGATCTTGCGAACCCACTCGCCCACAAGGGTCTGGACGGCCCGACCGAGATCCGCGCGCTGGGTGAGCTCGTCACGCGCGTCCATGTCAAGGACACGCGCGTTCGGACGGGTGACTGCCGGCCGGGCACGGGGCGCGTCGACTTCGCCGAGACCGCACTCGCGCTCTCGGAGATCGGGTACGACGGCTGGCTCACTCTCGAGACGCCGCCCGCGCCTCCGCCGCTCGTGTCCCGTGACCTGAGTTTCACGCGGTCGGTGTTCTCGGGGTTCGGCGAGATCGCCCGCTGGCCGCGCTTCGGCGCGTTCTCGTCGGAGTTCGGCGGCGGCGAGTGGGAACGGCTGGTAGACACGTTCGCCGAGCTCGGGCTCGAGGCCGTCCAACTCATGGGGCCGCTCTTGGACGAATGCCTCGACGACGTCGCTCGTGCCGAGTCGGGACGAGCTCGGCTGGAGGGGCGGGGCATCGGCATCCCGGCGCTCGGCGGCTACCGGAACCTGGTTGCGCAGGATCCCGAGGTTCGGCGCGCGAACGTCGAGCACGTACGCCGATGTCTCGAGATCGCTCCGGTGTTCGGCTCGCACGTCGTGGCCACCGAGACCGGGACGATGAGCTCTCACGGAGACTGGACCGACACGCCCAAGAACTCGAGCGAGGAGGCGTGGGGGCTTCTCTCCGACGCGCTCGAGACGCTTCTTCCCGTCGCGGAGGAACAGAATGTGATCCTCGCCCTCGAGACGTACGTCGGCAACGTCCTGAAGACCCAGGGCCAGCTGACCGGGTTGCTCGGCCGCTTCCCGACGCAGCATCTGCAGGTCGTGTGCGACCCCTACAACTATCTGTCCAGCGACCTAATGTCCGTCCAGGAACGCGCGACGAACGAGCTGCTCGATCGGTTCGAGCCCCACTTCGTGCTCGCGCATCTCAAGGACGTCTCGCCGGACGGCGCTCGGGCGGGAACGCCGGAGTTCGGCACCGGCGTGTTCTCTCAGGGGCCCTATCTCGAGTTTCTGCGCACCCGCCGGCCGGACCTCGATCTGATCGCAGAGCACCTGCCGCTCGAACAGCTCCCGGCGGTGCGCCGTCGGGTCGAGGAGTTGCCGACTCCGGTCGAGAGCCCCGAAGCGTCAGGCGTTTCGTGACCCCCGACGCTCCGCTGAGCGTGATCGTCTGGGGCGAAGGTATCGATCATGAGAAGCCCGAGGCGAAGCGGATCTACCCGGACGGCATCCAGGAGGCGATCGCGGCGGGGCTACGCTCCGAGCTCGGCGACGCCGTTCTCGTCCGCACGGCGACTCTCAGCACTCCAGAGCACGGGCTCTCGAACGAGGTGCTCGAAGAGACGGACGTCCTCGCCTGGTGGGGGCACCGGGCGCACGAGGACGTGGACGACGCCGTCGCGGAACGGGTCGTGCAGCACGTGCTGGACGGAATGGGGCTCCTCGTCCTTCACTCGAGCCACCTCGCCAAGCCCTTTCTTCGCCTGATGGGCACGCGCTGCAGCCTGCGCTGGCGCAACGACGGCGAGCGTGAGGTGGTCTGGACGGTCGCGCCGGCGCACCCGATCTCCGAGGGACTCCCACCGGCGATCGTCATTCCCGAGCACGAGATGTACGGCGAGTACTTCGATATCCCTCCGCCGGACGAGCTCGTGTTCATCAGCTCCTTCGCAGGCGGCGAGGTGTTCCGTAGCGGCTGCTGCTGGACACGTGGGAAGGGACGCATCTTCTACTTCAGCCCGGGCCACGAGACCTTTCCCGTGTACCACCAGCCCGAGATCAAGCGGGTTCTCGCGAACGGCGTGCGCTGGGCGCGGCGTAGTGCCTCATCGCTGGAGACCGCGTCGTCTCCCAACTCACCTGCCGGCTGGTTCGAGGCTTACGCGTCACGCCCCGCCGTTACCGGCTAGGGCGGCAGACGCTCATTCACGGATCGGGTGTCGAACCAACGGCCCGATTCCGGACTCCCGCATAGAACTCGTCCCACCACTCCGACCGTGGTAGCTGGCGGTCAGCCTCCGGAATCCGGTCGAAGTCTTCCCAGATGCGCTCTGCGGCGTCGTCGAGCTCCTTCGTCGTCGGGTAGACGTGCTCGATCAGCACGCGCCGTCCGAGATGGACGTGGAGCACCTCGTCGGCCCAGTCGAAGTCCTGGTAGAGCGTTACCAGTGCATCGCCCGACTCCGCCGCGGCCTCGTACTGGGCCCGCTTGCCGTCCTTTCGCATCGCCGTGTGCTCGGCGGCGTACAGCAACGCATAGCGCTCGTGTGGTTCGAGCTCGGTGTTCGGATACGAGGCGAAGCTGAGGTCGTGCGGCACCGTTTGCCAGTTCACTCCGTGCGTCTCGAACCACGCTTCTCCGAACATCGAATGCCGCGCCTCGTCCCAGAGATGACGCGCGAGATCGCGGTGGACATCGAAGCCCGCCTCGGGCCACTCGTACAGCGTGAGCGCGACGAGCTCCACAGCGTGCATCTCGGTCAGGCGCACGTAGAGCATGCGCCAGTTGATCTCGTCGTGCGGCCGCTCGTCGTAGGGAAGCCGTCCGCGCGAGTCCCAGAGTCGCGTGAACCGCTCGTCGCGACGTGGCACGCGCACGAGCTCGAGGGGCTCCACTGCACGAGGTGGGGGCAGCTCGCCTGCGCGTTCGCGATCGCCACCGGCGCCGCCTGCGACACGGAGATACGCGTTCAGGTGACGTGCCCACTCCTCGTCCGCTCCCCCGAGCGCCGCGAGAGCCTCTTCGGCCCATGCGACCTGCTCGCGTTCCTCGAGAAGCAGGAAGCGAAGCAGCCGTAGTGTGGGGTGGTCCGCGAGTGGGTTGGCGCGACGACAGTGCGCGTCGATCGCCTCGATCAGGCTCGGCTTGAGGACACTGTAGACGCCGGTCAGCAACTCGCGTGTCGAGCGGGAGCGAACGAGCTCCTCGAAGAACGCCTCCAGCGCTGGATCGTCGGGTCGGTCGAGGTAGTGCGGTGGCTTCCGCATCTCCGGCACCCGCTCGCGCAGCCATCCGCAGTGCTCGGCGTCTTGCCAGAGGTGAAGCGCGAGCGCGCACTTGACCTCCCACTCGGGAACCGCGCTCAGATGGGCTGCCAGCACGAGCAGCGTCCGGCGCTCGATGCGGGCGAGCCGCCGCAGGGTCGTCACGGTCTCGTCGACCGATAGCTCGGCGCGAATCGTCTCCGCGTAGGTGGTGATCCCGGCAAGGGGAGGCACGGAAGCCATCGGAACACCTGGCAGAGTGCCGCCGGAACGTCCGTACGGCCATGGACGAACGTGCTTCGTTCATACACGATTCTGCTGTGCGTAGCGCGACCCCGCAGCCGCCGCCCTACGATCACCTCCTCACCGGTCACGAGCATCGGCGGCAGGACCGCTGCTGGCGTCCCCGAGGGACCGAAGACTGGTTGCTGATGCACACGCTCTCGGGCTCGGTGCGTGTCGCGTTGCCGGACCGGGAGTTGCTGCTGGGCTCCGGCGATACCGTCCTCTACCAGCCCGGTGCCCCGCAGGACTTCGGTGGGGATGCCTCCACCGCGTCTTGGGAGGTCGTCTGGGCCCACTTCGTTCCACGGCCAGACTGGCTCGAGCTGATCCGCTGGTCCGAGGTCGCCCCTGGCCTCCTGCACACGTGGGCTCCGAAGTCGACGCTCCTGGATCGGATCGAAGCATGTCTCCTCGAAGCCGACCGGCTCGCGGTCTCCGGGCTGCCCCGGGCCCACCGGCTTGCTCTCAACGCTCTCGAGACGGCGCTTCTCTGGTTGGACATCCTGAACCCCGCGCGTCGCTGTCTCGACTCTCGTGTCGTCGAGGCCGTCGAGTACCTCTCCCACAATCTCCACCGTCGGGTTCCCGTCGGCGAGCTCGCGCACGCCGTGCACCTGTCCCCATCGCGACTGGCCCATCTCTTCCGCGAAGAGACGGGATTGGCGCCGCGCGGCTACGCAGAGCGGCAACGACTCGGGAGGGCGATGCAACTCCTCGAGGTCACCCTGCTGCCCGTGAACGAGGTCGCGCGGCAGGCCGGCTTCGAGAGTCAGTTCTACTTCGCCGCTCGCTTCAAGAAGCTGACCGGCCGCACCCCGAGTGCGTTCCGCTCCTGGAAGGCGACGGCGCCTGGATCAGAGCCGAAAGGCGACGAGGGTCGCCGCGAGCACGATGGTCGCCACGGCGAGTAGGCGGAGACCGCGCTCCTCGGCGGCGATGAGCTGCGCCTCCCCCAGGCTCGCCCGGCTGCCGTCGTGCAGCTCGAGCTCACCGTGCAGGGCGACGACGCGCCTGCGCACGAAACGAACGTGGTTCGAGAGCGCGCGCTGCGCTAGCGAGAGGAGCACTGCGAACGCCGCCGCAACCGCGGCTTCGACGCTCAACCTGCCGGCAACAGCCGCGTACCCGCAGAGCACAGGGAATCCGCCCCAGGCGAGCCCGAACCACAGGTCCGAGTGAAACCGTCCGCCTGCGAGCTCGAGGTTGTAGGCCACGACCAGGAACAGGCCGAGCGGAACCAGCAGGGCCAGCCAGGGGCGGAAGGTGATGGCTCCGAGGAGCCCGATCGCACACGCCGCGCCGATGGAGACGGCGGCGAGCGCGACGAGGACGGCGTCCGGGATCGTCGTGCGGAGAGGCCGCCCCCGAAGCTCGTCGAGAGCGTGCGCGCCGACGCCGACGGCCAGCGCGAATGCGGCGACCGCGGCACTCAGCCGTCCCCACGCGATCACCGGCGCCAGGCAGCCGCCGATCACGACGTATGAGAGATGCCACGCGGTGTACGGCGGGTGGAGCAAGGTGACGTAGTCGCGCCAACCGCCCCGGTCGAGCGCGTACCAGGAAGGTCTCACCCCTTCTTGCCCCAGATGACGACCCCGCCGCCGAGGCTCAGGCGCCGCACCTCGATCCCGTGCAAACCCGCCGCTCGCCAGAGCTCGAGCTGGCGCTCGAGCGGATAGCGCGCCCAGAACTCCCTGATCGAGCCTCCGAGGAAGCCGCCGACCTCGTTCCAGCCGTTTCGCAGCAGCCGACCCGCGAGTGGCAGGCCGATCCCGACGTAGAGATCCCACAGTGGCAGAGCGGCGCCGCGCGGGACGCCGAACTCGAGGCAGGCGACGGTGCCGCCGGGGCGGACGACGCGCGCGAGCTCCGCGAGCGTCGCCGCGGGATCGTCGACGTAGCGGAGCAGATAGGTGAAGGTGACGTGGTCGAACGCTGCGTCGGGGAAGGGGATGGACTCCGCGGACGCGTGCACGATCTCCGCCTGACTTCCGAGCCTGCGGCGGGCAACAGCGAGCATCTCCTCGCTCTGGTCGAGGCCGGTGACGCGGAAACCGCGGCGTAGGAGGTCGGCGGCTACGAGTCCGGTTCCCGTTGCCACATCGAGAACGTGGCCGCGATCCGCTGGAACCCGCGAGACGAGGAAGCGTCGCCAGAGAGGGTCTTGACCGAGCGAGAGGACGGCGCCGACGCGGTCGTACGAGGGGCCGAGCGGCGCGAAGAGCTCGCGGGCGTGGGCGGTTCGTGACGACACCCGTTCAGGAGCTCCTAACGCAACGAGCGACCATGTCGCGATGCGGCCCTGGACGCCGTGATGCCGCGTCCTCGGTCGCGTCCATATCGCAGAGGATATGGACACTCCCTGCGTCCTTGCCTCGCGGCGCCCAGCATCCGCCCCGCGACGGGCGATCATTACGTCAGAAGCTCCTATTCTGGCGACGTGAGCCTCGCCGACGACATCGAGCGGGTTGCGAGTCTGGCGAGCGCGCACGCAGCGCCGGGGGATGAGGTCTCAGGCGTCATCCCGACAGAGCCGATCTCCGGAGGACTCGTGTACCTGTGCGCCTTCGACGACGTCGACGGCAGGCGAAGCTGGCTAGCTGTTCGAGATGACGGAAGTCCGGTTGCGAGCAGGGTTGAGCTGCGCGAAGCCGTGTCGATCGCAGCGCTCTGCGAGGTCGCGACGGACGCCGCGGGCGGGGGAGACCTGGACCAGCTGATCCAACGGCTGGAGGAGTTGCGGACGACCGAGGCGCCGGAGGGGATCGAGGCGGCGGTCGAGGCCGCTCGGGAGCTCCGGGACGTGCTCGCGGTGCCGCCACAGCTTGCGACGCCACGTCGTCTCGACGAGATCGGCGCGGCCACGAAACGCCTCGAGCGCGAGCTCGACCCGATGGCCGCTTCGCCGTTCACGGCGGCGATGAAGGGCTCCCAGGACGCGGTGGGAGAGCTCCAGCGTGAGATCGAGGCCGGCTACCGGGTTCCGTTGTCGTAAGGGCTGGGCACGCCCGCCTACAATGCGCCGGTGGAGGGCAGCGGCTTCTTCCCGTTTGGTGGCGATCCCGAGGACCTCCTCGGGGCGCTGCGCGAGTTCGCCGAGAAGCAGGCGGAGTCGGTTCAGGACGCACAGCGCGAGCAGTACGCCACGCTGACCTTGAACACGGCCGTCGAGCTGACCGCCGCCGCGCTCTCACAGATCCAGGCCGAGGGCCCGGCAGATGCGCAGGCGCTCGCACTCCGTGACGCCATGCGCGTGCTCTTCCCCGAGGCGGTCGCCCTGGTGTCGGCGGCCCGCCAGGGCTTCATGCGCCAGTAACTGGCGTGCTCCCAGCATGAGGACGCGCGGGACGCGCGCTCTCTTCTGGGTTGTGGCGCTCGTCGTCGCTCCGCTCGTCGGATTCGTGGCTGGCTTGGGGGCGTCCGGTTCCGGCTCCGACGTTCTCGCCTGGCTGTTGCTCCTCGGCTTACCGCCGGCATTGACGCTCGCCCTTGGATGGGCGCTTCGCATCCGCCGGGTCGAGTTGGTCGTCGCCGGAGTGACGGCCACCGGAGTCTGCGTTCTCTACGTTCTGGTGTTCCTCTGGTACCTCTTCGAGGTGGTCGGCGTCAGCTGAGCTGGGATGCGCCAACCGATGTGAGCAGCGACCAACCTCCGTCTATCACCACGGTCTGGCCGCGGATCATCTCTGCATCGGGTGAGCAGAGAAAGGTCACGCAGGCGGCGACGTCCTCGGGCGAGACGATTCGGCCCGCCGGGTTGCGCCTCCCCATCTCCAGCATCGCCTCCTTGTTCGGGAAGTGCTCCAGGGCGCCGGTCTCGACCACGCCAGCCGAGACCGCGTTGACGCGGATCCCGCGCGGGGCGAGCTCGACCGCGAGGTAGCGGACGAGCGCCTCGAGGGCCGCCTTGGACGCGCCGACCAGCGTGTAGTTGTCCAGCACGCGGGAGGAGCCCAGGCTCGAGATCCCGAGGATCGATGAGCCCGCAGGCATGGACGGAGCGGCGGACCGGGTGAGCGAGAGGAGCGCGCGCGCATTCGCGGAGAGCGTCCAGTCCCAGTGCTTGTCCTCGGTCTCGAGCGCGGGGCGTATGACTCCTGTCGCAGCGGCGTGGACGAGCACGTCGAGGGCGCCGAGTGCGCCGACCTCCTCCGCGATGCGCTGGGAGGCGACGTTTCCGCGGACGAGAATTGGCTCCGCGCCGAGCTCCGTGAGCTCCGACGCGGTCTCTTCGGCTGCTCGGTCTCCGCGCATGTACCCGATCGCGACCCGTCTTGCTCCGAGCGATGCGAAGCGAAGGGCGATCGCCTTCCCGATCCCGCGCGATCCTCCCGTCACGAGGACGGAAGCCCCGTCGAACCTCATTCGCGCGGAAGCTGCGGGTCCGACACGGGCGCCGACGAGGGAACGGTGTCCCAGCCGATCCGGCTCCGCGGTTCCGGGGCGGTGTCGGCGGCGAGCGAGGACGAGTAACCGAGCCGGTCGAGCAGCTCCATCTTCTCCTCGCCGTACCTCCGGGTGGGGTGGTCGGATGGAAGGTCCTGAACCAGCTCACGCACGCGGGCGCGCAGCTGGTAGGCGAAGTGGGGCGTCGCGGGGCCGACGAGAGCGTCGATGTCGTCACGCGTGGGCTCGGCCATATGCGGCAGCCTAACTGTGGGCAGATTGGCGCGAACTTTCGGCGCTTACAGTGCCAGGCACTGCAAGGAGCCCGCCCACTCGAGACGCGTCAGATCGGTTCGTGCTCAGCCACCGAATGCGTTTTTCAGGGCCGCGCGCGAGACGGAAGACTCGGCGTAGAGAGACGTGCCTTGCTCCTGCAGCTCACGCGCTCCGGCCATCAGCGCTCCGTAGGCCACCCCGGCGAGAAGGCTTCCCACCGAGACCCGCCGCACGCCTACCGAGGCGAGCTCGGCGATGGTCGGGCCGTTCGGGAGCGCGAGCACGTTCACCGGCACGCCGACCGCCTCGACGACGGCCGCGATCCGGTCGAGATCGGTCAGGCCCGGTGCATAGACGGCGTCGGCCCCGGCGTCGCGATAGGCGATCAGCCGCGCGATCGTGTCGTCGAGGTCGTCGACGCCGCGAATGTGGTTCTCCGCCCTTCCGGTGAGCACCAGTGGTGCGGGTAATGCCCGAGAGGCCTCCGCGGCGAGAGCGACGCGCGTCGCTGCGAGGTCGACGTCGTCCATGCCGCCGGCCGCTGGGTCGTAGTCCTCGATCGAGAACCCCGCGGCGCCGGCGTCCGCCAGCAGCGCGACGGTTTCGGCGATCCCGCCCGCGTCGTCGGGGTAACAGCGTTCGCTGTCCACGTTCAGCGGAAGGTCTGTCGCCTCCGCCAGCGCCGCGACGTGCGCGACGAGCTCGCCCCTGGTGACGTTCTGGTCGTGCTTGCCGAGAGCCCAGGCGAACCCCGCGCTCGTCGTGGCGAGCGCCTCGAAGCCCGCCGACGCAAGAAGCCGTGCCGAGCCGACGTCCCACGGGTTCGGCATCACGAACAGCTGCTCCCGTTCGTGGAGCGACCGGAAGCGGGCACGACGATCGACGGCGGACGCGTTCACCTCCTTGTCTTATCAATTCGCCTCGGTAGCGTCCGAGGATGCGTAACCGGGCAGGTGCGACGGACGTCCTTCTCATCGGCGCCGTCCTGATGTGGGCGTTCAACTTCCCGGTGACGAAGTACGTGCTCACGAACGGCTTCGAGCCGCTCGCCTACGCGGCCGTGCGCTACGGAGTCGCGACGGCGCTCTTCGCAGCACTCACGATCGCAGTCGAGCGGTCGCTCGCGATTCGCGGTGCGGCGTCGTGGCGCTTCCTCGGTCTGGCGGTCACCGCGCTCCTGCTCAACCAGATCTGCTTCGTCTACGCGCTCGAGCTGACGACGGCCGCAACCGCGGCGCTCATCCTCGGGACGACACCGGTCTTCACCGTGCTCCTCTCGTACCTGATCGGCGTCGAGCGCATTACGGCCCGCACGGCGCTCGCAGCCGCGGTCTCGTTCGGCGGTGTCGCGCTGGTTGCGGCGGGCTCGGGCGGGGACCTGTCCGGCGATCTCGGCGGGAACCTCCTCGCCGTCGGGATGGCGGTGACCTGGGCCGGGTACTCGGTCGGGATCGCGCCGTTGATGCGGACGTACTCGCCGTATCGGATCAGCGCTGTCGTCCTGCTCGCGATGTGGGTGCCGCTCTTCGCGATCAGCGCGCCTCAGGCGACGAGCCAGGACTACGGGGATCTCGGCTGGGGGGTGTGGCTCGGGCTCGGGTACGCGATCGTCGGGCCGTTGGTGCTGACGAACGTGCTCTGGTTCACGGCGGTCGGGCGCGTCGGGCCGTCCCACGCCGCCATCTTCGCGAACCTCCTTCCGTTCGCTGCAGCCATTCTCGCCGTCCTGTTCCTCGACGAGTCGCTCACCGCCATTCAGGTTGCGGGTGGAGTGCTGATCGGGCTCGGGATCCTCGTGGTCCGCCGTCGTGCCCCCGTGGTGCAGGCCACCGCCTAGAATCAGGGCCATGAGCGAACACGACTTCATGCCGATCGACGGCTGGGACCACCTCGAGATCTGGGTCGGGAACGCGAAGCAGGCCGCGTACTTCTACGAGAACGCGTTCGGCTTCACCCGTACGGCGTACGCAGGTCCCGAGACCGGTGTCCGCGACCGCGCCTCGTATGTGCTCGAGCAGGGAGACATCCGACTCGTGCTGACGAGCGGGCTTCGCGGCGACAGCGAGATCTGCAGGTGGGCGGCCGCCAAGGGTGACAGCGTCAGAGACGTCGCCCTCACCGTTCCCGACGCGACCAACGCGTATCGCCAGGCGGTGCAGCGGGGCGCGCGCGGCCTCGTCGAGCCGTTCTGGGCCGAGGACGAGCACGGCCGGATCGAGCTCGCGACCATCGGGACCTACGGCGACAACGTGCACACGTTCGTCAACCGCTCGGAGTACACCGGCTCCTACGTGCCCGGCTTCGTCTCCATCTCCCCGAATGGAAACCCGGCTTCGGGAGTCGGCCTGATCTCGATCGACCACGTCGTCGGCAACGTCGAGCTCGGGCGCATGGACGAGTGGGTCGGCTTCTACGAGCGCGTGCTCGGGTTCACGCAGCTCACGCACTTCTCGGACGAGGACATCTCCACCGAGTACTCGGCGCTGATGTCCAAGGTGATGACGGACGGCGAGGGGAAGATCAAGTTCCCGATCAACGAGCCGGCCGAGGGCAAGAAGAAGAGCCAGATCGAGGAGTACCTCGAGTTCCACGGCGGCCCCGGGGTACAGCACGTGGCGATGCAGTCGAACGACATCGTCAAGACCGTCGCGGCGCTCCGCGAGCACGGCGTCCTGTTCATCACGACCCCCGATACGTACTACGACGACGTCGAGGAGCGCGTGGGGGAGATCGACCAGGACTGGGATGCGCTCCGGAGCATGGGCATCCTCGCCGACCGCGACGAGGAGGGCTACCTGCTCCAGCTCTTCACGAAGATCGTCGAAGACCGGCCGACGCTCTTCTTCGAGGTCATCGAGCGCCACGGCTCGCGCGGCTTCGGGCTCGGGAACTTCAAGGCGCTCTTCGAGGCGATCGAGCGCGAGCAGGCGCTACGCGGGAATCTCTAGGCCGGGGTCGGCGATGAGCTGCTCGGCTCGACTTACGTAGCGGGTTGCCCCAAGAGGCCGGAAGAACGCGATCGCCTGTCGGAGCTGGGCTTCTCCCTCGCCCCGGCCCTCGGCGAGATGTTGCTCGCCCGCGCGCAGCCAGGCATATCCCTCGTCCACGTGGCCGAGCGCGGCGAACGCGTCTGCCGCACGCTCGAAGTCGCGGTCCAGCACGGCCAGCACGGCCTCGCGCCACACGTGGGTGTCCGGCGCTGCCACCGCGAGCCGGCGAAGTGCATCCTCACAGCCGAGGCGCTCCGCGACCCAGGCGGCGTCGACGGTGCGATGTGTGTTGATGGGCGACGCCCCGGACAGGAGCGAAGCGAGCTCATTTGCCGTCTCCCGAGCCTCGTCCATCCGCCCTAGCTCGGCAGCGGCGAACGCCAGGTTGGAGAGGACGGGAACCAGGGCCTGGAGATCCTTCGCCGACCGGCCCACCTCGACCGCTCGTCTGGCGTCTGCGAGGACGAGCTCGTCATCGACACCGCGCGCGAGCCCGATGCGCGAGCGGGCAACTCGCAGGTGGTACTCGAAGTAGCTCGGGCCGGCGCTCGCGAGCCGCTCGATGAGATCTTCGGCGAGCCGGAGCGCCTCGTTCCATGCCCCCGTGGTGTGAAAGGTCGCGCACAGCACCGCGCGACTCGCCAGGGCCATCTGCGGCGTCCCGAAGCGCTCGCTGAGGCGAGCCGCTTCGTCGAAGAGCGTGGTTGCGCGCGCCAGCTCGCCCCGAAACCAGGTCGCCGAGCCGAGGTTGTGACGGGCACGTGCCTCCTCGGGCGAGCTCGCCGAGCGAGCCAGCTCGACGCTTCGCTCTAGGTCGGCGACGGCCCCGTCGAAGTCGAGTGCCTGCGTCTTGGCGAGGCCGAGATTCGCGAGCGCGCGCGCGGTGAGCTCGGCGAGGCCCAGCGCCTCTGCCATCTCGTACGCCTCCTGCGCGACGACAGCCGCCTCGCTCCGCTCGCCGAGCGCGAGCAGGCGCGACGACTCCGTGAGAACACGGGCCTTTGCCGGCGACCGGGGTGCGTCACGCACGAGCTCGAGCGCCCTCTCGATGTGCTCGAACGCCGCATCGCGCTTGCCCTGGTGCTGCAACGCGTCGGTCAGGAACGCGTGCGCCTCCGCTGCTCCCTCCCGGTCGCCGGCCGCCAGGAGCCCCTCGGCCGCGAGCTCGAGGATGGCGGTGCCACGCTCCTCGCCGGCCACGGCGAGGGAGCGGCCGTAGCGCAGGAGCAGGTCGGGCGGTCCGCTGTCGACCCATAGCTCGAGCGCGGCTCCGTAGTGGTGCGCGAGCATCTCGGCGTGGTCCTCGGTACGACCCAGTGACTCGATCCACCCCCCGGCCGTGCGGTGCTTGTCCGCCCGCAGCGCTCGGGGGATCTGCTCGTATGCGACCTCGCGGACGAGCGCATGCCGGAAGAGGTATTCGGTCTCGCCAGAGACCGCGCTTCGGCGCTGGCGGCTCACGAACTCCTTTTGCTCGAGCGAGTGCAGACGCTCCTCGAGCGTCCACCGCTCGTTCCCGAGCGCCCCGAGCCAGAAGGCTCTGCCCACCACGGCTGCGTCTTGCAGCAGCTCTTTCTCCTCCATGGGGAGCGTGTCGAGGCGCGCGGCGATGAGCCCCTGACCGTCTCGGGCAGGACGGCATGCGCGGGGCGCTCGCTCAGCATGCGTGTGAACTCCTCCGCGTAGAGTGGGTTGCCGCCGGCATTCTCGAGCAAGCGTGCCTGTACGTCGGCGTCGATCGCTGAGCGGCCGAGCAACGCATGCACGAGCGTTGTCGTCTCCTCTTCCGAGAGCGGGGAGAGCAGGATCGTCGACGAGTTGACCTTGCCACCGCCCCATCCCGGCCGCCGTGAGAGCAGTTCCGGTCGGGCAGTGCAGAGGGCCAGAATCGGCACGCCGCTGGCCCACTCGACGAGGTAGCCGACGAAGTCGAGCAAGGCGTCGTCAGCCCAGTGCAGATCCTCGAAGACGAGCACGAGCGGCCGCTCCTCGGCGAGCGTCTCGAAAAACCGGCGCCAGGCGGCGAATGCCTCGCCGCGCCGGTCT